>Ga0070658_10004006_pt1 | contig 12069 bp, 11 predicted proteins | sample KBSC13metaG_FD_64664 | JGI IMG/M metagenome (GOLD analysis project Ga0070658, IMG submission 64664) | Corn rhizosphere microbial communities from Kellogg Biological Station, Michigan, USA - KBS C1-3 metaG | ecosystem: Host-associated > Plants > Roots > Rhizosphere > Soil ... | reverse complement strand
GAGTGGTTCGTTCGCAACCGCTACTTTCCGCTTCGGCAGGGAGATTGGCGGCCAGAAACGGCGAAGGAAAAGACAGCTCAGATTGAAATCGATTTGATCGGGAAGTTCGGCTCCCGAACCATCGAGTCAATCGACAAGTTTGAGTTGCAAACGCATGTGAACCACTTGGCTCGCACGTACTGCCAAGACCGGGTAAAGCAGGCGCGATCCTATCTCAAGTCCATCTTCGACGAAATAATCGAGCAAGAGTTTTTGGTCAAAGATCCGACCCGGACGCTGAAGATTCCCAAGAACCTTCGGCCGAAGGACAAGCAGATTCTGACTTGGGAACAGATGCGAGCCATTCTGGCGAAAGCCGCCCGAAGAGATCGCCTGATTCTCATGCTGGATATGACGGACGCTCTTCGTCCCAGTGAACTCTTTGCTCTCCGACGACGCCAACACGTTGTCGCTCACAGAAACGGTCTACCGCCGGGAACTGAGACCCTACGGTAAGACCCCAAAGAGTCTCGGCAAGATGCATCTACCGGATGACCTCGCCGCCGAACTCAGGCAATGGAAGCTGGAGTGCCCCGATCCCTCTCCGGATGCGTTCATGTTCCCGAACGCCGCCGGCGGTCTGATCGACACTTCCAACTATCGAAGCCGAATCCTAAAGCCTTTGGCAGACGAACTGAGGATTCCTAAACTGAACTTCCAGGTGCTCCGGCGGACCATCGCTACCAGGGCACAGAATCTGGGGTCAGTGAAAGACATCCAGTCGCACCTGCGGCACTCGCGAGCAGACACCACGGCGAACGAGTACATGCAGGAGTTGCCAGAGAGTGTGCAGCAGATGGTAGGGACGGTCTATGCGATGCTCACATCAACGGCGACACAACAGCAGTAAGCGGGGCAGGTTTGAGCCGGGAAAAACCGGCGGAATTGATGCCAGACGGTAAAGTTTGGCATCAAATGGCATCAAGTCTCCCTCGCCAATGTCGCTAAGTTGTTGATTTTATGGTGGGCACAGCAGGATTCGAACCTACGACTTCCACCGTGTGAAGGTGGCACTCTACCGCTGAGTTATGCGCCCGGGCCGGAACGGCGAAGGTGTCTCAAGAATACCATCTGCTGGCTCCCCGGCCAACTATCGGGACCGGCCACCTTCACGGTCGTATCTGCCCGAAAAATAGGGCCTCCGGCGTACAATTGTGCAGCAGCAATGCGCTTTCCTCCCCCCAAATCCGGTAATGAGCGCTCCGAGAAGCTCCCCTCTATGGCCGGACCGGATGACAATCCGGTGAAATTTGGCCCGGAAACGCAACCGGAGGGCGAAGATGGGGTTATGGAGGATATGGCTACTCTGGCTGTCAGTCCGGGACTCCTTGAAGGCCTTCGATCGGCGGAAAACCATCATGCCGTGGGCGATTTCGCCCAGATGGACGATGCCGCGATTATGTTGCAGCTTCGCGCCGGCAACATGGCCGGCTTCGACTTCCTGATCCAGAAGTACCGGAAGCCGATCATTCGCTTCATGTTTCGGATGGTGCACAATCAGGCCGTAGCCGAGGAATTGGCGCAGGAGGTTTTTCTGCGCGTGTACCGCTCGCGCGAGACGTACCGGGCCGAGGCGCGGTTCAGCACATGGCTCTACCGCATCGCCACCAACCTGGGCGTCAACTACGCGCGCGATACCAAGCACGAACGGGCCGCCTCGACCGTCTATCTCGACGAAACCGACCCGGAGACGGGGACGACGCCCGACGTAGCCGATAGCACTCCGGGGGCAGAGTCCCGAATGCTTCGCCGGGAGCGCATGGATGCTATCCGGCAACATGTGCTTGCTCTGCCCGAGCGGCAGCGCATGGCCGTGCTGATGCACAAGTATGAAGGCATGGACTACAAACAGATCGGCGATGTGCTGAAGCTGAGCGAGTCCGCCACGAAGTCGCTGCTGTTCCGCGCATACCAGACGCTGCGCGAGAAGTTGAAGGATTTTATTTAGCCCGATGGGCTGCGAGAGGCGCGCGGGACTTTTATCGGACGCGCCGGAATGAATAAAGGAAGGTTCGATATGATCTGCCACGACTGCAAATCCGCGCTCCCAGACCTGCTGCTGGACCCGTCGGCATCCACCAACGACGCCGTGCGAAAGCACATGGAATCGTGCGCCGCGTGCCGGGAGGAGTTCGAGGCGATTGAGGCTACGTTTGCCCTGCTCGATGCATGGCAGGCCCCGGAGCCTTCGCTCTACTTCGATCAAAAACTTGCAGTACGACTCCGCGAAGCCCAGGCCGAACCGCCTGCGGGCTGGTTCGAGCGTTTGCGCTCGCGGATGATGTTCAACACCGGCCGCCAGTTCCGGCCGGCGATTGCAGGCGCTCTGGCACTGGTGCTTCTGGTTGGTGGCGGCACGTTTGCCGACATATCGCTGAATCGCCAGACCGCCACGCCGCAGGTTTCCGCCACGGTGAACGACCTGCGCATTCTCGATACGAACCATCAGGCGCTACAGACGATGGACCAACTGTTGCAGGACGATAACGATCCCTCTGACACCGACACGGCAGTATCGCCGAGTAGCTAGAGACGGCGGATTTCTTCTCGCGGAAAGGAGTTGGAACGCGGTAATCTTTTTGGGCGGCTAAAACTTGCCCGGATGAATATTCGTGCCTGCTTTCATTGACTATGACGCTCTCCGTCACATCCCGCAGACTGCTGCCGCTGGCGCTCGCCGCGCTGCTTGTTTGCTGCGGTGCGCCGGAGGGCCGGGGTCAGCGATCTTTCCGGCTCGCCCGGCAGTCTGGAGGGGAACACCAGGCCGTGCGGCAGCAGGAACCCGCGCGCCAGCCCGCCATGCGTCCGGCGCCAGCCGTGCGGCCCGGGCAAGGACCACGACGCAGTCAGGAGCACCTGGAACAGTGGATGCAGCAGCACGGCAACATGTCGCTGGCCGATCAGCAGAACGCGCTCGACAATGAACCCGGCTTCCGCAGTCTGCCGCCCGAGACGCAACAACGTTTTCACAATCGCCTGGCCCAACTGAACAGTATGCCTCCGGCCCAGCGCCAGCGCTGGCTCAACCGGACCGAAGCCATGGAGCGATTGACTCCGCCCGAGCGGAAGCAGGTGCGCGGAGCGATGCAGCAACTCGGCGCGTTGCCCGATGACCGTCGCCGGCTCGTTGCGCGCGCATTCCGCGACCTGCGCGAGATGCCCCCCGAACAGCGCCAGACGATATTGAACTCGGACCGCTTCCGCAGCCAGTTCTCCGACCAGGAGCGCTCGACTCTCTCGAACCTGCTGCGCGTCGAGCCGTATCTGCCCATCGAGCGTCCCAACGAAATGCAGCAGACTGGCAAATAATTCCGAGAGTCGCCACATAAGAGAGATAGCCGCCCGAAGGCGGCTATTTTCATTGCGGAGAGGAGATGGGGCTACGAAAACAGGACACCGTTTGCTGTATGGTCCGGCGTCGGGGAATGTCCCTGGACGTCTTGCGATCAAGCCGAACGGAATTGCGGCGAAATGGATCGCAATGCTGAATCAAATCCGGTACATTTCCTGAACGGTCTCCTCCTTCCATAGTGTTTGCCATTCTGCACTCAGGCAGAACCCGTGCCTATACAACTTTCGGAGAACGTACCTCTTCACTAACACTGTCGCCCGCGCCCGTTCAATTCCTGAAGAAGTTCCTGAGCAGGAAGAAGATGTTCGCCGGACGCTCAGCGAGCCTGCGCATGAAGTAGGGATACCACTCCGGCCCGAAGGGAAGGTAGACCCGCACGCCGAACCCCCCGGACACGAGCCGCCGTTGCAGGTCGCGCCTGATGCCGTAGAGCATCTGGAATTCAAAAGCACTCTTCGGCACGCCATGGTCGCGCACAAACGCCAGCATGGCCTCGACGATCGCCTCGTCGTGCGTGGCAATGCCGCAGAAGACGCCCTTGCCATTCTGCTCGAACGTCACCATGCGCTTCATCAGCTTGACATAGTTCGCATCGACGTCGGCCTTCGCAGGAAACGCCACATCGGGGCCTTCCTTATACGCGCCCTTGCAGAGGCGGATGCGGATTCCCTGCCCCAGCAGCCGTTCCGTGTCAGCCTCCGTGCGGTAGAGATACGCCTGCAGCACCGTCCCGACCGCGCCGGGAAAGCGCGCGGCCAGTCGCTCCGTGATGGCGATCGTCGCTTCCGTGTACGGCGACCCTTCCATGTCGATGCGCACGAACGATCCAGCCGCTGCGGCATGTTCCACCATCTCGCCGACGGTGCGCTCTGCCAGCGCGGGGTCGAAGTCCATGCCCACCTGCGAGAGCTTCACGCTCACGTTCGCATTGAGTCCGAGTTGTTGAATCAGATCGAGCAGCCGGTGGTAGACGGCCGCCGACGCCTGTGCCTCAGCCTCGGTCGTAACGCTTTCGCCCAGCGAATCCAGGCTGACGGCGATGCCTTCGCGATTCACGCGCTCGCAAGCGCTGACAGCGTCCTCGACCGTCATTCCCGCGACGAAGCGGCTGGAGAGCCTTCGGCCCACGGCGGAGCGCTCGGAAAATGCACGCAGCTTCTTATTTTGGGAGAGTGCAATAAACGCGGACCGAAGCAAATACCGTACCCCTTGTGCTCATTGTGCTCACGGTATTGTGCCATGCGTGTCGCACGGCGGGCGAGAGGCCGACATTACTTTAAGGCTACTGCCTACCGGCTACCTGACCAGCTCTTACCTTGACCACGGGCGGCGTCACCATCGAGCTGGTGTCCTTGAGCGCGGCAATGGCCTCATCGTAGCGTCCGCGAATCGAGTTCGAGCGGATTCGCGCCATGTCTTCGAGCATCTTCATGCCGTCTTTCAGGTAACTCATCCGACTACGTTCGTCGTGACCCCAGGTAACGGGGACCTCGCGGATGACGTACCTCAGCTTGCGTGCGATGAAGAGAATCTCCGGGTCGAAGCCCCAGCGCTCAATCGTCTGGAGCCGGAAGATTACCTGCGCGGCGGGCCGCTTGAACGCCTTGAAGCCGCACTGCGTGTCCTTAAACGGCAGCCCCATCACGGTGCGGGTAATCCAGTTGAAGCAGCGACCGAAGAACTGCCGGTAGAGCGGCTGGTGAATTGTCTGGCGGGTTCTGTCCAGCCAGCGGGAGCCAATAGCCACGTCGGCGCCATTCTCCAGCGCGGCGAAGAGGAGGTTGGCCTCCTCCATAGGAGCGGAGAGGTCCGCGTCGGTGAACATCACAATGTCGCCCGCCGCCTGTAGCAGACCGTTGCGCACTGAGTAGCCTTTGCCTCTGTTGCCGGGGTTCTGAATCAGGTGCAGACGGGGATGGTCGGTCATCCAATGCTGCACGATGGCCGCCGTATCATCCTTCGAGCCGTCATCGACGACCAGCACCTCGGCGTCCCAGTTCTGCTCCGCCACCGACGACAGCACCCGGCTAAGCGCGTCCTCGATGCGGGCGCTCTCGTTGTATGCCGGGATTACGATGCTTAATCGAGGATGCGCCATATGAAGTCCCTGACCTTCTCCGAGACATGCCCGGGCTGTCTGGTACAAACGGGATTGTGGGGAAGGTCCTTTTCCGCAATTGATTGTACTGTAACTAATAGACGGCGCGACACCTATTTCAGTCTCAATTTTATCCGTGCTGGGCGGGAAAAACCTCGACCCGATCGCCCGCCGCGCATCAGTATCACCTTGGCTTGAAATCCCCGCTCCCTGCTAAACTCCTCCACATGCCGGAAGACTACGTACCGCCACCGCCTCCGCCGTCGCCGCCTCCGCCCCCCTATGCTCGAACCTACGGCGCTCCCGCGCCACCCTACGGCGTGTCCGCGTCCTATGCTCCTCCGCCACGGCGGCATTCTCCCTGGTTCTACATCGGCATCATCGCCGGCTGTATCGTGGCGGTGTTTCTTCTGTTTTCGGCAATGGTCTGGTACACGGCGCGCTCCTTTGGCGGCAACACCGCCGGCCTCAGCTTCGACGGAAAGCGCATCGCCGTGATCGACATCTCCGGCGTCATCCTCTCGCCCGATGCAGTCGATACGCAGTTGCGCCGTTTCGGTGACGACGATTCCGTCAAGGCCATCATCCTGCACATCAACTCACCCGGCGGCGGCGCGGCCGCCTCGCAGGAGATCTACCATGAGGTCCTGCGCGTCCGCGAGACGAAGCACAAGAAAATCGTCGCCTCAGTCGAGTCCGTCGGAGCTTCGGGCGCCTACTATATTGCTTCGGCCTGCGACAAAATCTACGCCAACGACGCCTCGGTCGTCGGATCCATCGGCGTCATCATGGAGTGGACAAACTACGGCGACTTGCTGCGCTGGGCCAAACTCAAAAACATCACCATCTCGCGCGGCGAGCTGAAGGACGCCGGCGACCCCAGTCGCGACCTCACGCCGAAGGAGCAGGCCTACTTCCAATCGCTGGTCGACAACATGTACGGCCAGTTCATCCACGACGTCGCTCAGGGCCGCCACAGCACCGACGACAAGATCAGACCGCTCGCCACCGGACAGGTCTGGACCGGCGAGCAGGCGCTTCCGCTGGGCCTGATCGACAAGGTCGGCGGCTTCCGCACGGCTCTGCTGGACACGGCACGCTCAGTCGGCATCTCGGGGGAACCTACAATTGTTCGCCCCCCGTCGAATAAACGCGGCCTGCTGTCTCTGCTGACCGACGACGGCGAAGACCTCTTCCCCAACCCTAGCCAGCTGCTCAATCACTCCCCCGGCTTCTACTTTATGTGGAAGTAAGCCACGGCAGTGCGGGCTTTACCGCCCTATCCGCCTTCTTTTCAACAACTGGGAAGCAACAAGACAAATATTTTTTGCATCTTTTCAGTGACGGATTGGCCTGTACCCGCATCTCAAGGCATTGCAGCCAACTAGTTACCCATGTGGACGTTTCCGTTGCCTAAAATGCTCCCATCCCGTTTACAATCAACGAGAATACAATTTGTGCGAGATTTTTGGACAGCCCTCCCATCTCGAAAGGAACCCGCTCATGACCAAAGCCGACCTCGTAGATAAAGTCACCGCACTGGGCGACCTGACACGCCGCGACGGCGAAATTATTGTCGATACGCTCTTTGAAGCCGTCATCGGCGCGCTCAAGTCGGGCGACAAGATCGAGATCCGCGGATTCGGGAGCTTCCGTACGCGACAGCGCAACGCACGCACGGGACGCAATCCCAAGACCGGAGCCAAGGTTGAAGTCCCCGCTAAGCGCGTTCCCTTCTTCAAGCCCTCCAAGGAATTGCGCGATTCCGTCAACCCCTCAGGCGTGAAGAAGACAACGGTTAAGGCCGCGAAGGACGTTGACCCCCACCATCCACCCGCAATGTAGTTTGGCCGTCGATTACTCTGCGACCCCCTCCAACACCGCCGGCGATACCGCCTCGGTGCCAAACACACCTTCCCATTTCGCTACGACGACGCTTGCCAGGCAATTGCCGACGACGTTGATCGTCGTGCGCGCCATATCCATCAACGCGTCGATGCCAAGGATGATGACAATCGGCTCTGTGGGCAACCCAAAGGTCGTCGCCGTAGCCAGCAGCACCACCAGCATAGACCGTGGAACTCCAGCTACGCCTTTGCTGGTCAGGACCAGTGTCGCCATGATTAAAAGCTGCTGGCTCCATGAGAGATGTATCCCCGCCGCCTGCGCTACAAAGATGCTCGAAACCGCAAGATAGAGCGTCGATCCATCGAGATTGAAGCTGTACCCCGCGGGAATCACAAACGCGACAATCCGCCGTGGAACGCCGAGCGCTTCCATCCTCTCCATTGCTCGTGGCAGCGCTGCCTCGCTGGTCGAGGTGGCAAAGGCAATCGTCGCCGGCTCGGCGACAGCAGCAAGAAAACGCCGCAGCGGCACACCGAACAACAGCGCCACAGGCAGCAGCACCATCAGCGCAAACACCACCAGCGCGATATACAACGTCAGCAGAAGCTTGCCTAGATTCGCCAGAACACCAAGTCCCATGGTCCCGACTGTGAACGCCATGGCCGCGCCCACTCCAATGGGCGCAAAGTACATGACAATGTTCGTGAACCGGAACATCGTCTCGCTCAGACTCTCGCAAAAGCGCAGCACAGGCGCACGCTTCTGTTCGCTCAAAGAGGCAAGCGCCATCCCAAAGAGCACAGCAAAGACAGCCACTTGCAGTATCTGGCCTTCGGCAACCGACTTTGCGATGTTTTCAGGAAACGCATGAAGCAGAAAATCCTGCCAGTGCATCGGCGGAGGCGCAGCAGCCGTAGTCGCGGCTCCCGCAGCAGGCAGCGCAAGCCCCACGCCAGCCTTACTTATGTTGATCGCGGCAAGTCCAATGGCCAGCGCCAGTGTCGTCACAACTTCAAAGTAGACGAGGCTCTTGATTCCCATCCGACCAACACTCTTCAGGTCTCCATTCCCTGCAATGCCGGCCACCAGCGTCGCCAGAATCAAGGGTGCGACGATGGCCTTGATCAGTCGCAGAAAGATATCGCTGAAAACGCGCAGACTCACAGCCACAGCTGGCGCATCGAAGCCCAGTTCCGCCCCTGCCACCATCGCAACAAATATCCACGGAGTCAACGATCTACGCCGCAGCGCGCCCACTGTCAGCAGCAGGATTCCGGCACAGCGCAACCCCACGCCCGCTCCATGCATCGCATGGCCGCTCATCAACCCGAAGACGATCCCCGCCAACAGCAGGGCCGTCGCAGCGAGCAACACCAACCGTTCAGAATTCATCTTTACCATTGGAGCGCCAGACCGACAGTGAACTCTATGCACAGCACGCCGATTCACAGACTGGTAGCATACCGAATATGCGCCGACATATTCTCTTTGCACTTCTGTGCAGCGTCTTCGCAGCATTGCCACTGGCCGCGCAAAACGTCCCGCCGACGGGTTTCGACCCTCTCGCCACGCCCTCCAGCCAGATCGCCAACCCTCTCGCCCAACCCACCCTCAGCCCCGGCGTCATCTTGCTCATGGAACTCGAAGGACGCTTTGAAAAGGCAGTCGAAGCCGGCGGCGGCAAGGCCTTCGCAAGCTGGTTCGCCGACGATGCCGTCACCCTCAGCAACGGCAAACCCGCCGTCATGGGCCATGCCGCGATCGCCGCACAAGCGCAGTGGGACCCCAAAACCTATCAACTCACCTGGACGCCCGAGGGCGCGCAGATGGGCCCGTCCAACGATATGGGCTTCACATGGGGACATTACGAAGGCCGCTCCAAAGACAAGAACGGACAACCCGTCGTCGTCTCGGGCCGTTACTTTACGGTGTGGAAGAAGCTGCCCGACGGCACCTGGAAGGTCGCGCTCGACGCCAGCGCCGACGCTCCTCCCCCATTGGGGGAGTGCTGCACATTACCAAAGCCCTGACTTCTGGATACACCTAAAGTAGGAGTGCGCAAATTTTTGCACATCCATACGATTAGACCGTCACATGAATGCGCTCCTGGTCAAAGACGAAGCCCTTCGGATCGAGGCCCTCAATCAGTACGAGATACTCAACTCCGCGCCGGATCCCGTGCTCGACGACATCACGCGGCTGGCCGCGCAAGTGTGCAACTCGCCAGTCGCGGCGATCTCCCTGATTGGCTCCGACCGTATCTGGATCAAATCGCGCTTCGGCATCGACTCCGCCGAAGTCTCGCTCGGCAGCCTGCCCTGCGAGACCACCATCATGGGCGACACGGTCTATGAGATCTCCGATGCCCGCAACGATCCCGACTACGCCCCCGATGGCATCCTCGTCGAAGGCCGCGCCTACCGCTTCTATGCCGGCGCGCCCCTGACCACTCCCGGCGGCGTCAGTATTGGCTCGCTCTTCGTGCTCGACCACCCCAGCCGGATGCTCTCGCCCGACGAGTCCTCCGCTCTCGGCACCCTCGCCCGCCAGGTCATCACACGACTCGAACTCAACTCGCGCATCCGCCTGATGGACCGCGCCGCACGCTCCCGCCAGCGGGTCGAGTCGGCCCTTACCGTCGAGCGCAACTTCGTCTCCGCCGTGCTCGACACCGTGGGAGCGCTCGTCGCCGTCTTCGATCCTGCCGGCCGCATCGTGCGCTTCAACCGCGCCTGCGAGATCGCCTCCGGCTACGACTTCCACACGCTCGTCGGCCGCTATGCATGGGACAAAGTGATCCCGCGTCAGGATGTCCCCGAAGCCATCGAGACCTTCGAGCGCATCCGCTCCGGCGGCTTCCCCACCTCGTTTGAAAATCAGTGGCTCAACCGCGACGGCACGCTCCGCCGCATTGCCTGGTCGGCCACCGCTCTGCTCGACACTCAGGGCCAGGTCGCCTTCATCATCGCTACCGGCATCGACGTCACCACGCAGCGCGTGGCCGAGGCCACCCTGCGCGAAAGCGAGGCGCGCTACCGCCAGATCGTCGAAGGATCGCTCGGCATGGTCTGCACTCACGACCTGCGAGGCAATCTACTCAGCATCAACACCCATGGCGCCGAAACACTCGGCCGCGGAACCGTCGAGATCGTCGGCCATGACCTCGCCGAGTTTGTTCCGCCCGACCGCAAACCCAGCATCGAAGCCTACCTTAAGAAGATCAGCGAGACCGGCGAGGCCCAGGGGATGCTCCACCTCATGCATCCCGACGGCGAGGTCCGCGTCGTCGCCTATCGCAACAAGCTCATCGTCGTGCCCGGCCGCGCCCCCTACGTCCTCGGCTTCGGCGTCGATATCAGCGAGCAGGTGCGCGCCGAAGGCCGGCTCCGCATCCTCACCCGCCAGTCCGACTCCATCCTCGAATCCGTCGGCGACGGCATCTACGGCATCGACCTCGACGGCAATGTCACCGTCGTCAACGCCGCCGCCGCGCAGATGTTCGGCTACAAACAGGACGAAATCCTGGGCCAGAACATGCACCTGCTGGTGCACCACACGCGGGCCGACGGCACGCCCTATCCCGAAGAAGCCTGTCCCATCCGCAAGACCCTCACCAACTTCGACACCGTGCGTATCTCCGACGAGGTCTTCTGGCGCAAGGACGGCACCAGCTTCCCTGTCGAGTACGTCGCACGCCCGCAGATCGACACGCAATCCTCCGAGCACGGCGGCGCAAAGGCGATCGGCGTCGTCGTTGCCTTCACCGACACCACCGAGCGCCGCGCGCTCGACCGCATGAAGGACGAGTTCATCTCCACCGTCTCGCACGAACTGCGCACGCCGCTGACCTCGCTCCGCGGAGCGCTGGGCCTGCTCTCGGGAGGCGCGCTCACCACACGCCCGGAGAAGATGCAGCAGATGCTCGACATCGCCATCTCGAACACTGACCGCCTGGTCCGCCTGGTCAACGACATCCTCGACCTCGAACGCATCTCCAGCGGCAAGACTGAGTTCCACGCCACCATGTGCAGCGCCGAAGACCTCCTGCGCCGCGCCGCAGGCGTCCAGCAGGCCCGCGCGCCCAAGCCGAACATCCGCATCTTCTTCGCCGCGCACGGCGTCAACGTCTGGGCCGACCCCGACCGCATCCTGCAGACGCTCAACAACCTCATCTCGAACGCCATCAAGTTCTCGCCGCCCGGCAGCGAGATTCACCTGACCGCGCGCAATCTCGACGAAGGCGAAGCCCTCATCGAAGTCCGCGACCAGGGCCGCGGCATCCCCGCCGACAAGCTCGAACACATCTTCGAGCGCTTCCAGCAGGGCGACGCCTCCGACTCACGCGCCCTCGGCGGCACCGGCCTGGGCCTCGCCATCTGTCGCAGTATCGTCCAGCAGTCCGGCGGACGCATCTGGGCTACTAGCACCGAAGGCCAGGGCACCACCTTCCACTTCACCCTGCCCACGAAACCCAGCAACAACCTGCGCTGAACCGCCGCGTTACTCCTCGTTCTCGCGCAGCTTCGCAATCACAGCGAAGTCCTCAAGCGTAGTCGTATCGCCCTTCACCTCGCCGGTCGACGCCAGTTCACGCAGCAGACGGCGCATGATCTTTCCGCTGCGAGTCTTAGGCAGCGCATCGGCAAATCGCAGGTCGTCAGGGCGAGCCAGTGCACCGATCTCTTTGGCAACCCACTGCCTCAGTTCCTGCCGCAGTTCTTCCGAGGGCTGC
>Ga0070658_10004004_pt1 | contig 12069 bp, 12 predicted proteins | sample KBSC13metaG_FD_64664 | JGI IMG/M metagenome (GOLD analysis project Ga0070658, IMG submission 64664) | Corn rhizosphere microbial communities from Kellogg Biological Station, Michigan, USA - KBS C1-3 metaG | ecosystem: Host-associated > Plants > Roots > Rhizosphere > Soil ... | reverse complement strand
ATATCCAGCAGATGCAAGTCGAAATTTTTTATCCCGGCATTTTTAAATCTAATTTGTAAGTTTTGCAGTATCTTTTTTCGGGTATCGCCTACCGTTAGTTTTATATTTTTAAAAATATCGAAAGCAAGAATCGATTTGCCACCACTTCCTGCACAGCAATCCCAAATGGAAATTTGAGAGTTATCACTTTGGATATAAGATTTTAAAATGGATACGGTTTGTTGTGAATTGTAATCTTGTATTACTGCTTCTTTATCTATACTAATTACATCGCTTACTTTTTCATTGTTGGAAAAAGCAAGGCAATCGTTATTGATTTTTTCATATGAAAAATCAGCTTTAGCTAATTTTTCAAATACAGTTTTTTCATGGCCAGGGCGTATTCTTATAAATAATTTTGGCTGAATTAAAAATGAAAGATTGAATTGCTGCGAATCAATTTCAAGGCTTAATTCTTCGGGAAATGGAAATATTCTTTCTATTTTAAATTCTTTTTCGGCAATTTTCAGTCTTTCTATTAAAGGCAAACTAATCGCTGCTTTCCATTGCGGTTTGAGAAATTCGATTAAAAAAGCATTCTTGCTTTCACAGAGAAATATTGATAACAATAGCTTTCCTCCAAAACTCACATCATTGCTAACGCCGTCGCCTAAACGAAAATAACTATAGCATAGTGAGGTAATAATTTTTCTGTCACGAGAGCCGTGCTTTTTGTTTAAGGAGAAATATTTTTTAATGTAAATATGAAAGGGTTCTTTTCCAGTATAAGTAGAAACAAGCGCTTCAGCATATTCAAAATATTTTTCTAGATAATTATTTTTGCCTGTTGAAGAAAGTTCCGGCTCATTATTATACATAAGCTGGTGTTAATTAAATGTCGGTTACAGTTCCAACAACGCCTTTAGAGGATCTTTACCAAACAAAAGCTGGGCTGGGTTTTCAAGCATCTCTTTAACCCGTACAAGAAAACTTACCGATTCACGTCCATCTATAATCCGGTGGTCATAGCTTACAGCGAGGTACATCATGGGCCTGATAACAACTTGCCCTTTTATAGCAACAGGCCTTTCTACGATATTGTGCATGCCCAGTATGGCGCTTTGCGGTATATTAATGATTGGTGTACTCATTAACGAACCAAAAATACCACCATTGGTAATTGTAAAGGTACCGCCGGTCATTTCTTCAATAGTGAGCTTGCTGTCCTTTGCCTTTGTTGCAAGTTGAACAACTTCTTTCTCAATTTCAGCCATGCTAAGGCTTTCTGCGTTTCTTATTACCGGCACCACAAGGCCTTTTGGGGAAGATACCGCTATGGATATATCGCAATAATCATGGTAAAGAATATTGTCGCCATCTATGCCTGCATTTACCGCCGGCCATTCCTGCAACGCAAAGCAGCAGGCCTTTGTAAAAAAGCTCATAAAGCCAAGGTTTACCTCATGGTGCTTTTTAAATACTTCTTTATATTTCGCCCTGAGGTCCATAATTGCGGTCATATCCACTTCATTGAAAGTGGTAAGCATAGCGGTAGAATTTTTTGCTTCCACCAGCCTGCGGCTTATCGTCCTGCGCAAGTTGCTCATTCTTTCAGATTTTTCCTCACGGCTAAAAAGTTCTTTGCCAACAGCCCTTCCCGGATTAGCAAGAGCATCAAGCACATCGTGCTTTAATATTCTTCCGTTAGATCCTGTGGGAGTAACCTTTTTAACATCGACTTTTTTATCCGCTAATATTGCAGCAGCAACAGGTGTCGCTTTTACATCTTGGGCGGTTGATGCGGCTGGCTTTTGATCCTTCTTTTTTTGATCGTCATCTGTTATATAGTGCTCGGGCGATTTTTGCGACACCGGCTTGTCTTCCTTCTTTTCTGCAACAGTTTCTTTTGCAACATTGGCAGGCCTTTCAGCTTTATCGTCAATTGTTGCGGCCACATCTCCTATTTGAAGGGTATCATTTTCTTTGGCTTTGATATGTAAAATCCCTGCCTGTTCTGCGTTGATCTCGAAAGTTGCTTTTTCGCTTTCAAGCTCCGCGATTACTTCGTCTCTTTCAACCCAGTCGCCATCATTTTTTATCCATTTTGTTAGCGTCACTTCATTGATACTTTCGCCCACTGACGGCACTTTGATTTCTATCGGCATGTATTATTTTTAAGAATTACAAACCTAAGCTAAAATGATAAATTAGTCAAAGGAGTTCTATCATATTGAAAATGCTGTATTTAAAATTTCTTCCTGTTCTTTGGCGTGCACTTTTGAAAAGCCGGAAGCGGTGGCTGCACTTGTAGATCTGCTTATTACGCCAAAGTTTATTGAGGTGAGATTCATGCGTAAAAATGAAGCAGCGCCCATATTTAAGGGCTCTTCCTGCGTCCAGTACCAAACTGCTTTATTATATTTTTTATATAAGTTTTCGATCTGTTTTAATGGAAGTGGATATAATTGTTCCAATCTTATAATGGCTAAATCATTTCTCTTTTCATTCTCTTTCTTTTCTAAAATATCAAAATAAATTTTACCAGTACAAAACAGAACTTTTGTAATAGATGAAGGATTAGTTACTGATTCATCATCTATCGTTTCTCTAAATCCGCCGGATGTAAATTCGTCAATCCGGCTATATGTTTTAGGATGCCTTAAGTTCGCTTTGGGTGAAAAATTGATTAATGGTTTTCTAAAAGGCCAGGTAATCTGCCTGCGGAAACAATGGAATAAGTTAGCAGCAGTAGTAATGTTAGTTACTACCATGTTATATTCACCGCACATTTGCAGAAATCTTTCTATTCTTCCACTGCTGTGTTCCGGCCCTTGGCCTTCATAACCGTGAGGCAACAACAAAACAATGCCGTTCATTCTGCGCCACTTTTGTTCGGAGCAGGAAATGAATTGATCGGTTATTGTTTGCGCACCATTAGCAAAATCACCAAACTGCGCTTCCCAAATGACAAGTGCATTTGGGTTTGCCATCGAATAGCCATATTCAAAGCCAAGCACGGCATATTCACTTAAAAGTGAATTATAAATTCTAAAGCGGCCCTGTTTATCAGAAATGTTGCTGAGGCGATTATAAAACTCATCTGTATTTTCATCTCTTAAAATTGCATGCCGATGGCTAAAAGTGCCCCTTTTAACGTCCTGACCGCTCATGCGCACATCTTTCTTTTCCTGCAAAATGCTTGCGTAGGAAAGTAATTCGCCCGTAGCCCAGTCGATCTTCCCTTCTTCCTCATAAAGCTTAACCTTATCGTTGAGAATTTTTTCAACTTTACGTAATGGTTTAAAGCCTTCCGGCACCGTCATTATAGCCTTGAAAAGAGATTCCACTTCTGCTTTTGAAATAGCAGTAATAGGTGAGCCATCGAAATCTGCTGGTGTAGCTTTGCGCAGATTTTGCCACCACAATTCAGGAGTCTGGTATTTATAGGGTAGTGGATTTTGTTTAATTTCGTCTAAACGTTCCTGTAAGTCACTCCAATATTTTTTTTCCATCTCTTTGCCCAGGTTAGCTGTATCATTATCGCCATGCATTGTAAGCCATTTTACATACACTTCTCTCGGGTTAGGTTGTTTATCAATCATTGCATATAAGCCTGGCTGCGTAAATTTAGGATCATCCCCTTCGTTGTGGCCGTGCTTGCGATAGCACACCATATCGATGAAGATATCGCTGTTAAATTCCTGGCGGTAGCGCATGGCGATTTGGGATACTTTTACCACCGCTTCCACATCATCGCCGTTTACGTGGAACACAGGAGCCTGGATCATAGCAGCAATTGATGTGCAGTAATCTGCAGTACGTGCATCATCAAAATCAGTAGTAAATCCTATTTGGTTATTAATTACAAAATGCAGTGTACCGCCGGTGTAATACCCTTTCAAACCACTCATTTGTATTACCTCGTAAACAATACCTTGCCCGGCTAATGATGAATCTCCATGAATAAGGATGGGCAAAATCTTATCATAATTGCTATCATAAATAACATCCGCTTTGCTTCGAGCAAACCCGATAACCACAGGGTCTACAGCTTCAAGATGAGAAGGGTTCGGCGCCAGTTTCAGATTTATTTTTTTTCCGCCAGCAGTTTCCACCTCGCTACTATACCCCATGTGGTATTTCACATCACCACTGCCCATTGTAGTATCCGGCGTTGAATTCCCTTCAAACTCAGTGAATATTTGTTCGTAAGTCTTTCCTAAAATATTTGCAAGCACATTCAATCTGCCACGATGCGCCATTCCTATAATAGCTTCCTGAACGTCATTTTCAGCCGCTACGGTTAAAATTGCATCCAGTGCGGCAATAGTACTTTCTCCTCCTTCTAACGAGAATCTTTTTTGACCGATATATTTTGTATGAAGGAATTTCTCAAACATTACGCCTTCATTAAGTTTCTGAAGAATGCGTTTTTTTTGTTGTATGGGCAAAGGGTTTATAAACTTATGTTCCATTTCGTTAGTGATCCAGTCAATCTTTTTCTGATTGCTGATGTATTTAAATTCAACACCAACATGGGATGCGTAACAAGCATTCAAATGGTCGAGAATATTACGAAGAGTTGTGGGACCTAAACCAATCAAGTTTCCAGCTTCAAAAACTTTTTCCATATCACCTTTCCCCAAACCAAAAAAAGCAAGATCGAGATTTGCTCCACGATCTTTGCGTGGGCGGATAGGATTGGTCTTGGCAATTAAATGACCTTTATTTCTATAACCAAGAATAAGCCTGTACACCCGGATTTCCCGCATCCAGTCAAACGAATCCTCAGATTGTACTTTTTTATCCGCTGGCGCCGGTGTTCCGTTAGAAGCACCTGCAGAAGTATTGGAGACAGCAAAATCAAATCCTTCAAAGAATTTTTTTAAATCGGGATCAATGTTCTGCGGATTTTTTAAAAACTCCTGGTATAAACTTTCAATATACGCAGGATGAGAACTTGTTATAAAAGAAAAATCTTTCATGTGAGCAAAAAATTTTACAAATTTTTGGGAGATAGAATTTTTTTTGACGGTATACGCTTACCTGCAAATATCGTGAGTTTTAACTATATATTTTTGTACAAATCATTAATAACAATACTATTGCAGTTGCTGATGAACTTACACAGAAAAAGTGCTGATAACCGTTGTGATAAAAAAATTAAAAACAGTTCTTTTTTTAATTAGAAACACTATCTTTGCGCCCTTTAAAGAAAGCCCTTTGGGCAAAAAAATTATTTAATGGCAAACCATTCAGCAACCAAAAAAGATGTTCGTCAAAGCCGGAAGCGTAATGAACGTAACCGTTACCATGGTAAAACTACCCGTAACGCAATTCGTGATTTAAAGGTAATTGATTCAAAAGCATCTGCTTCTGAAAAAATACCTAGCGTATTATCGATGATAGATAAATTGGCAAAACGAGGCATTATTCATAAAAACAAAGCAGCTAACTTAAAAAGTAAGCTTACAAGAAATGTAAACTCACTGGCTAAGTAGTTTTATAAATATTTTACTATTAAAGTCTGTCAATAAATTCGGCAGACTTTTTTATTTATGTAATATATTTATCAAATTCTTTTATTGCAGCTTTCCTGCGATTTGACAGCAAATAGAATCAAAGCGATACACTTAATAAACAGTAGCAGCAATTATGCAGGAATTTGCCACAACTTATTTTTCTTTTTTAAACAAAAAAATAGCCCTAATTTTGCAGCCCAAAATAAATTATTTATTCACCAGTTGTAATTTAAACAACAAAAAACAAGTAAATGCAGAATTACGAATTGATGGTGATTTTTACCCCTGTGCTTTCTGAGGAAGAGTATAAAGCTGCTCAGAAAAAATTCACTTCATTACTTACAGAGAATGGAGGAACGGCTGTGCACGAAAATGCCTGGGGACTAAAATCACTGGCGTATCCTATTCAAAAAAAGACCACAGGTTTATACTGGGTTCTTGAATACCAGGCGCCATCCGACTTCAATGAGAAGCTGAACATTCAGCTTCTGCGTGACGAATCAGTATTGCGTCACATGTTCACTGCACTCGATAAATACGCCGTCGAGTACAATGCTAAAAAGAAAAGTGGTGTATCTTACAGGAACGAAAAAGCGGAGGTATAAAATGGCTAAAGCAAACGAAATAAAATACTTAACAGCTATTAAAGCTGAAAAGCGGCCAAAAAAATACTGCCGTTTTAAAAAACTTGGCATCAGGTATATTGATTATAAAGATGGAGATTTTTTAAAAAAATTCCTGAACGAACAAGGCAAATTGCTTCCCCGTCGAATTACAGGTAACTCACTTAAGTATCAAAGAAAGGTAAGTGAAGCTGTAAAGAAAGCACGCCAGATGGCAATATTGCCGTATGTAACTGATCTTTTAAAATAAGGAGGTAATTATGCAGGTAATATTGATACAGGATGTAAATAACTTAGGCGGAGCTAATGAACTGGTTACTGTTAAAAGCGGTTACGGCCGTAATTTTCTAATACCTTCAAAGTTGGCTGTAGAGGCTAATTCCTCCAATTTGAAACAGTTGCAGGAAAGAAATAAACAACTAGCCAAAAAAGAAGAGAAACTCCTCCAGGAATTTAATCACGTTGTTAGTGTGTTGCAGGAAGGGCCCCTTAAAATTGGCGCAAAGACAGGTACAACTGGCAAAATCTTTGGAAGTGTTACATCGGTTCAGATAGCAAGAGCTATTCGCGAACAGAGAGGATATGAGATTGACCGTCGTCGTATTCACATTATTGATGATGTAAAAGAATTGGGAAATTATAAGGCAAAGATTGATTTTGGAAAAGGACAGGAAGTTGAAGTTGACTTTGAAGTAGTTGCCGAATAAGGTTTATTTTAATAAATGTTTTATACCCCGCTAAAGCGGGGTTTTTTTATGAAGATGTTTTTGATCTAAGCTGTGCTATAAGACTACATTGTGTCAGTAAAAGATAAATATGAAACAATTTTATTTTGTTTAATGTTTTTTGAAAGAAATGACTATCTTTATAATCGTTAATGGGTTTAGTTTTGTTTTCTTTTGGCTGATGTTTCTCTTTTCCCAGATTTCTTCAGTTCATTGTAGCTGCTAATTCATTAATTGAATTTTCAATTTTATTTAAAAAAAAGTTTTTACAATGAACATTTATGTAGGTAATCTCAGCTGGTCAATGACCGATGATGATTTAAGTAATTTATTTACTCAGTACGGAACAGTAACAAGCGCAAAAATCCTTAAGGAAAAAAACACGGGGCGCAGCAAGGGCTTTGGTTTTGTTGAAATGGAAGACGATGAAGCAGCTAAAACTGCAATCGCTACACTAAACGAAAGTGAAGTACAGGGCCGCAAACTTATTGTTAACGAATCTCAACCTCGCCCTGAAGGCAGCGGCTACAAGAAAAGTGGCGGCGGTGGCTACGGCGGCGGCGGTGGAAGAAGCAGCGGTGGCTACGGCGGCAGTGGCGGAAGAAGCAGTGGCGGTGGCTATGGCAGCAGCAGCGGTGGCGGCTACAAAAAGAGTGGCGGCGGTGGCTATGGCGGTGGTAGCAGAAGCGGCGGTGGCGGCGGATATAATAAAGATTATTAATAATCCATTATAAAAGCTATTTGAAATCCCTTTCATTTTTGAAAGGGATTTTTTATTACAGAAATTTTAAGCCAAAAATTTTATTTAGCAATGTGATAAAATCCTGACCGATATTCCTGTCCCGAAAAACTGGATACAAGTTTTACGAATAAAAATTTATTCATTATAAGATAGATTTGATTACAGCTATCGTCAATCTATTGAGATTAGATTAAAAGATTTGATTTATTAATTCCCTTTTGCGGAAACAAGATAATTCTTTAAAAAAATTTGTTGCTCTCTTACATGTTTAGAAAGATTGTCTAAAGCAAATTTTATATCGCCGGTGTCTAAGGTGTGGATGGCTTCCGAATTATTAACCGCTGTAAGCTTAAACCTGGAGGAAGCGATAAGTTTATATATATTGGTAAAAATAGATTCTAATTCGGTATTTGTTTTTGCTGGCTTAAACTGATTGTTGCGATAGTTAAGAAAATTATTAAACATAGCTATAGCAGCATTATAGTCGTTGACGGCACCATTATACATTACAGAATCTTTATCCTGGTTAATGATTTCAATTTCCATTTTAAGCTGGCTTACCTTCGTTTCTGTCATGGTATTAAGTGGCCCGTTATTTTTAATTCTTTTAATGGCAGATGAATAGCTATTAAAAGGGTTCAGCAGTTCATACGCTTTAATAGAATCAACATAACTAAAATAACTTTTGTTACTGAGCGATTCTGTATATCCTGCATTGAACTCTTTATAAGTGATAGGATGATCCAACAACTGAAACATAGGGTCGAAAGGCATGTGAGTCTGTATAAACAAAGAAGGGGAAGCCTGGAAATAGTAGGTATTTATAGGATACGAAAAGTTTTTTACATACGCTGCGTCCCAGGTTGGATCGTACAATGACCATTGATTATTTATAAAAACAGCGCACCATGCATGAGAACTTCTATCCACTGACCCCGCCTGTTTGGTATAGCCATCCACCACAAAAGATTTTAAATTACTTTTCCTGCAGATATCATTAAAAACTGCAGCAAAGTTTTCGCAAACACCCTTCCTTCTTTTCATCGTTACAGTAACCAGCTCATCTTTGTCCTCGTTTAGAATTATTCGATGAAGGTTAGCTTTACTGTAATTAAGATGAGAGATAACCCAAATATAGATTGCACGTACTTTTTTAGCATCAGTGTTAAAATGGCTATCAACATACGCAGCGATGTCGGCTGTGGAATTACTTTGTGATTCTGGAATATTTATGCCTACCCTGTCCGTTTCATTGTATTCATTACTGCTCTGTGCTGTCGCAGAAAATAGAGTAAAAAAAAGACAGAAAAAAGTTAGCAAGGCTTTCATATCATAAAGTTAGAATATGATTTTGAGATTACCCCTTCAATTTATATACTTCACTTGCTCCTAATAAAAAACATCCGAGGCCAAAATCTTCGAAATCAGGAATGTTATCATAGCCCACAGGCTGGCTGTCTTTAGGCTCTTTGCCAGTTCCCTGAACATAGCCGAGGAAGCCATTTAAATGTACACATTTTGACATAGCATCCCACGCTTTTATAATTGCTGGTAAAAATTTTTTCCTGTCGAGATAGCCCTGGTTGATTCCCCATGCCATTCCATAAGTGAACAAAGATGTTCCTGTTAGTTCTTTCCCACCAAAATGCGTAGGATCATTAAGACTTACATTCCATGAACCATCGTTTCTTTGTAAAGAAATAATAGCATTCATCATAGTTTTATAATCACCAAGGTATTCATCATAATGTGGATCATTTTTGGGCAGGAAAGTTAACACTCTTACTAAGGCGGCTACCACCCAGCCATTACCGCGACTCCAGTAACAATCCTTTCCGTTGGGCTCCTTGTATGGAGGAGTGAAATCTTTATCCCGCCACCACAAACCGGCAGCCGGATTGTAAAGCCCATTACCTCCATGGTGATATTTCGTGTAGGCATACATGTTATACATTCGGCTAAAATAGCTGCTGTCTTTATAAATAGCACCTAGCTTTGCAAATAGCGGCATCGCCATTTGTATAGCATCCACCCATGTCCAGTCATCAATTTTATTGGTGGCCATCATAGCGTCTATAGAAGCCTTAATGTTTTTAATCGTTTCTTCTTTTTTATCTAGTAAATAAAGGTCGATGTAGATTTGGCCGCAAGCCTGGTTATCGCCATTCCTTGTTGTTATTCCGTCTCTTAGATTCCAGTTATGTTTGTTAGCCCAGTCGACCGCATAATCGTAATAGCTTTGTTTTTTATCAACATTATATAAAGCCATCAATCCTTCATAGTAGACAGCACGCGTCCAGATGTTACTCGGCCATGTTTTATTTTTCGAAGGCACGTATATTTCTTTACCCGGATCGGGCCATTTATCCATGAAATATTTATTGGCGAGTGTCGCTACTTTTAAGACATCTTTTTTTGATGGGATTTTTTGTGCTGAGGTATAAAAAAAGAGGCAGCAGCAGAAAGAAAATAGAAATGTGATTTGGGTAGCTTTTTTCTTTGTCATGTTTCAATCGTTAATTTGTAATGTAACTAACCTAGTTGGGTAACAACATCCAATCAATCTGCGGCTATTTCCTTCAAAACATTCTTTATTCTTTCCATAAGGCTTTCAAACTGCGTATAACCCTGCGCAAGATGATAAAATTTGGTATCTCCTGTTTGAAGGAATACGGACGGAAATCCACTAACATTTAATTGCTTGCACAAAGCAAACTCATAATGCGCCTGTTCTTTATACGCTTCATCATGAAGCTTTTCATAGAAATCTTCAGGATCAATATTATATTTTTCAAGCAACAACCGGTAGGCTTCATCATCAGTTAGATCGCGACCTTCAAAGTGCAATGCATATTGCATATCAGATGCAAAACTCACCTGTTGCTCAGGAAAATATTCTTTGAAAATACACAATGCAATCGCAGGCTTTTCGGAATTGGGAAACCAGTCACTTTGCTCGGGATGTTTAATATGCCAAAGATAATCTTCGCCAAATTTTATTCCTGTTATTTCTTCCACCCGTTTATAAGCCCCTTCAATATATTTTGCAGTTGCACCAATAGATACAGGCTCTTCAGGCAATATCATTCCACCTGACAGCACCTCGAATTCCAATGCACTTTTATATTCAGAATGAATTTTTTTCATTACTTCACTGAAGCCATAACACCAGCCACAGTAAGCATCATAGCAATATATTAAAGTTGGGTTCATTTAAATTTTTTTGAGCTGCGTTATCAGCTTTGGCTAATTTGCAAAGATACCGCTGAATATATTCTTCTTTCTTTTTAAGCTTGTATTGCATAATAAATCTGGGGTGGGGTAATGGAGTAACTTTTTTAAAAAATTTCATTTCTTCGTTTATGCGTGACAGATAGGTAAAATTTTTTCCTTCGCCGAGACAGAAAGCCACATCTGTTTCAATACCAAATTTGATTTGTTTTACCATACAGTCAATGACGAATTCTTTTAAACTATTTTCCAAATTTTTATCATCGTAATAATTTAAGTTTTTATTGTTCTTTGTAAAGCCTAAAGGAGAGATGGAAGAAATATAAAACTTACTATAAAACTTTTCGGTGCCGCCAAAGGCATCTATCATTTCATAGATAAATACAGAACTTAGTTCCTGTTTTTTCTGAAAATCATTTTCAATACCGCAAATGTTTTGAAGTCGAATAGGATCCGTAAAAGGTACGCCGGTTATACCGCCGCCAAATCTGCCCGGATTAATTCCCATAATTATGTGTCTCGAATTGTTATCATCATAAAATCTCTGATAGAATTTCGTGCAGAGGTTAAATGTTGTTTTATCTCTAAATGGATTCATCACTTCAATACCAGCAGGAAGACCAACATTCAAATCCAATGATTTAAAAAAGGAAAGAATTTTTTTTGAGAAGGCCATAATGCAGGTTTCAGTTTGATTTGTGTGCTGTTTTTACGGCTTCAAAATTTTCATCATAATCAACGCGAATAGTATGCATCCATCGGCCCCACCAAAGAAAATACAATCCATAATTTCCTTTGAAATATTGATGATGCTGGTTATGATTCACCGATGTATTAATCCATTTGCCAAACCAGTTTTTGTTGAACCCCTTTGGATATAGCTCGTAACCTAAATGGCCGTAAACATTGTAAACTATCATCATTAAAAAGAAGATGCCCAGATGTAATGGGGTAATTGGCATGGTAAAAAGGAACACTACAAAAATTCCTGCTTCCATAATAGCTTCTAAAGGATGAAAAGAATAGGCAGCCCAGGGAGATGGATTGGTAGAATAATGATGCACCAAATGAAATAACTTGAATAATTTCTTGTGATGCATCAGTCTGTGTGTCCAATAAAAATAGGTATCATGCATGATAAACATTAATGGAAAAGCAAGGAAGAAATAGAGCCATCCATATTTGCGAATATCTGTATAAAATAACGTGTGGGCTTTCATTGACACATTGCCAAGTATTAGCAGCGG
>Ga0070658_10004003_pt1 | contig 12073 bp, 24 predicted proteins | sample KBSC13metaG_FD_64664 | JGI IMG/M metagenome (GOLD analysis project Ga0070658, IMG submission 64664) | Corn rhizosphere microbial communities from Kellogg Biological Station, Michigan, USA - KBS C1-3 metaG | ecosystem: Host-associated > Plants > Roots > Rhizosphere > Soil ... | reverse complement strand
GCTTCATGGCCTACCGACAGAAGAACAAGCCTTCGTTCCGCCGAGTCTGAACTCAGCCTCAAAGCGATATCCAAAGCCGCCTCAGTTGGGCGGCTTTTTCTTGAGTTCGACATGGACGGGAGCAGGGCCGGTGGTTCAAGGAAGGTTGGCACAGCATCCGTGAAGACAACCGCTTAACTCGATCCGCAGGATCGCGCGCGATCAGCAACCCGATCTCACAGCAGTCCTACCCGGCTCTCAGAAGGCGCGCGGTATCGAATGCCAGACGGCACTTAGATGAGAGGCGAGGTGCTGATCGACGAACAGGCCGAATGACGGCCACTGAATGAGAGCTGCCCCAAACAGGAGGATGGCGGTGGAGCCGGCCAACATCTCTTTGACTTCGCGGTGCATGCCAGAAAACGTAGCAGCATAGCGATCAATTGTCGACTTGCAGAGGAACACCCGTCCGCTCCTTATCAGTCAGGAGCGCGCCTCGACGCGCTTTGGTCCTGCTCTCCGCGGGAGCACTTCGTCAAAGGAATAGGCAGCGCAACAAAAAGACCGCCAGAAGGCGGTCTTCGTGCAAGTCCGAACAGGATTTGGTTATGCCGTAAAGCGTGCAGAGCTTTGATTGCGACGACGGTACGCCATGAAGCCGAGGCCGGCAAAGCCCAGGACCATCATGGCCCAGGTTGATGGCTCGGGAACGGCCGAATTGATCGCGAACGTTCCGTTCAGGTGATCGATGTCGGTCCGATAGCGTATGGTGGTGCCGAGCAGAACGTCATCAAGGGTCAGCGTGTACTGGTTACCACCGAAATTCAGGCTCTGAGGCTGAAAGTCGATGTAGACCAGGCCGCCGAGAACTGTGATGAGGCCGGTGACGCTTGCGGGGAAGTTCAGCCCCGTCGTCACAGGAGAGGTGAGCGAGACAGTCAGATTGAATGCATCCCCGAGAAACGCGTAAGGGTTAAAAAGCCCGGTGTTCTTCAGCGTGAAAGAGCCAAGATCGACCGTGGCGCCAGCGGCCACATTCGTGAAGGTCGTCCCCTGGAACGAAAGGGTATGATCCGTGGCGGTGCAGGACGAGCCGAAGCACCCCGTGGTCGAACCTGTGAATGTGGATGCGCTTGCACTCGTCGCGCTCAATCCAAGCGCAACAACCGCAGCAAATCCCAAATCCCGAAACAGTTTCATAGAGGCCTCCAGCCGGCAAACGATGGAAATTTTGGCGTAGTCACCAGACTATGCGAATAAATCAGGAATCGGGTTCGAGTCAATATATATCAATTAAATCTGCGAAATTTAAATGTTAATAACTAACCGAGTTGGCGCTGACCTGCCGAAAGACCGCCCTCATGGGCGGTCTTTCGGCTCGCGAGAGCTGGACGATACTCAAGCCGCAGTCACCGGAGCCCCACCTTGCTTCCGACGATGGGCAATGAAGCCGATGCCCGCGAAGCCCAGGATGAACATCGCCCAGGTCGAGGGCTCGGGGACTGCGCTCGTGAATGTCGCCGAGAATGTGAGGTCTGAAAAATTGTTGATCGCCGAATTCCATGCCGTCTGGGTCAGATTGGGTGTGGGAAGAGGCACGGTGTCGGAATAGATCGTGCTCCATACCAACGTGCCGAGATTGGAAACGGAGTTGGCGGTGCAGCCCCCGAAGTTCAAGCAGGATCCAACAGTCGCCAAGCCGCTATTGTTGGCAATTCCGTAGGTGCTGAGGAACGCCACATAGCTCTGGCCTAGCGTCACGTTGGCGCCCACCGGCGAGAAGTCGAGAATGCCGGCACTCCCGGCCACCACCGGGCTCTGCCAAAGCAAGGCGGTCGGCTTGGAGCCGTCCCAAGCGTAGACGGCAGCGTACAGCGAGGTAAGGCTCGAGCTATTGAGCGTGAACTTGAAGTCCGTGAGCGAGCCGGTCACTGGAGCGGTGAACGTCTCCCCAACAAATTGCGTTTGCTGGCCGCCTGTCAACGAGCCCGATAACGAGCCGAAGCTATAAGTGTTGGCCGGATTACTGATCACCTCAGCTGAAGCGGGCACTGCATGGGCCAGAACTGCTGAAACGGACAGCGCAGCTACTTTACGAAACATCAAAGAACTCCCTTGCTTTGTGGTGCAGGGAGCAGTCGCACACCGGTTCCGACGTCCTGATGACAGCGAGGCGACGGTGTCTGGGCAATTTGCCGCAGTTGCATGGGCTAGTTCTGGAACGCGCGCTTTAGGCGGGGGCCGACATCTCGTCTTCAACTTTGGTAGCGTCCAGTTTCATCCTCGCGCGTTCTGCAGGTTCACGTTTGTGAACGGCCCGAGATCCGTTCATGGAACTGGCTGACGCTTCCGACGTAATCAAATTGACGAAAACTGGACTCCGGCGGTAGGTTTCGACCAGTCCCGTGACAGACCGCGTTGGTTCTATTTCCTGCTGTACGACTGCAGCCGAATGACGCCGCTGGCTTATTCAGCTCCGTTGGATCGCGATCATCACGAGACCTTGATTGAACGTGCTCGCGCACAGGCGCGACCAAACTTCGCTCCGGTGGGGCATCTCGGCTTTGTTGGTATGTGTTTTGCTTTTCGTTGGTTTTGGAGATTGCCATGAAGGACGCATTGCACAAGGGGCGCAAACCTCGCGAGCTGAAGAAGGTCCAGCGGATGCCGAAGAGGCCTGCCGCCCCGGAGACTATCGCGAGCCGCTACATGGAAGTATTGCGGCTGAGACAGCGAGTGCTCGAGGCTGATTCTTCGCGCGCTGTACGCCACTAGGGATAGTTAAATGCGCTCGATTTACGTGACGTCGCTGGTAGTCGGGATGGTGGCTTGGCTTTGGGCCTTGACCACGGGTATCGCCTGGATGTTCGGGGCATAACGATCGTTTGTGAAGGCGACTGGATCGCCTGCCTTTCGCACGGACGGAAGCCTTTTACGGCTCGGGCTGCCCCGCTGCTTCGGCGTGATGGAGCACCTTCTGCCGCTTCCGTTTGGACGTCCTTTAGCTCATGTTTTATGCAGGGAATGCTATCAAGGGCGGCGGGATGATGCAGGTCTCACCCGATTTCTGCCTTTTGATTACGTCCGTCTTAACTTTTCGGCGCTTGCCTTGAGCATTCACGCAAAGGGAGTGCCTGATGGCTAAGGAGAGGAAGTCGATCCGAGAACTCTCGGAGATGATCAGCGGAATGGTCGGAGTGCCAGGGCTCAGCCTCACCATCCGGCCTGACCACGCTTACGGCTGGCAACCGGTAGTGTTGTCAGCGCCGGGCAATCCCATCGGCTTTCAGAGGAGGGTGGAGGAGATCGCCCATCGCATGCGAATGCAATACGATCTGGCTACCTAGTCTGCCAGCGTCTACGCGATGGGTGCTCGACTTGTTTGTTGAGCCGTGGCAGGGCCTGATCCGCCAATTCGTCCCCTTCCCCATTGAGAAGCCGCTGCATTTTGGTCAGCAGGGCGAGCCGCTTCTCGGCTTCAATGATTGATTGCTGATTATTACTTCCGAACAAAATCTGAGGCGACTTCTTCATCCCCGGGTCCTCCAAAAGCAGCAAAATGCCGATAGTCTCGGGGGCTGTCTGTAACCTAAATTACTAAGTCTCTCTTTTTGAGTTCATTCGAGCTGGCCCGGCTGGAACTCTGCCGGCGGAGTTCCGGCGCGCCTCCACGGGATGGAGCTCGTGTTGATCGCCAAGCAGTTTCGCCAGTGGCGAAGCCGTAAGGCAGCCGACCTCATGACGTTGCCATAAAGCCGGTTCGCGCTGAGGGCCACCTCTCACCCGGTCTCCCGGCGCGGCGATACGCCTACTGCCCTTAGCAACATGTGCGGTGCTCGCTCGCGATAGCCCTCACAGCCTTGTGGCACCGGTTTGCAGATACGGTGACACAGGCCAGCAATAAGCGAACAGAAGCAGCCCGTCAGCATCAGCGTATCCATTCGGCGTAGGCCGCAGGATTACCGCCTGAGCAGTCCAAGGTTCTCTTTGTAGAACCTAATCAGCTCGATGAGGTTTTCGATTCCGAAGTCTGTGAACGCCTGGATGCCGTCTTCTCCGACGCCATAGACCCAGATGACGCCGTCCTCGATCTCCATTTCGTTGGCGACGTCCCACAGCCAATCTTCGTCTTTTCGCTGACGTCTTTCGCGACCTGGATGATGGTGGTGACGTGATGGATCTTGACGTGCGTGATCATGCCCTCGAGCAGAGACTGATGATGTCGGCGTCCAATTCAAGGGCAGAAGTTCGTCCAGCCGATGAGGCGGATGGGCGGGGATGCGGGCGAGGATATCGGTGAGCCAGGCCTGTGGGTCGATGACGTTCATTTTCGCCGTGACGATGGGGCTGTACATTGCTGCGGCGCGCCGCCCTCCGCGATCAGATCCGTAGAGCAGCCAGGACTTCCGTCAAGAGCGACGCCTCGCAAGCCCCGTTCGGTGACATTGTTGGAGAGGCACACGCGTCAATCTTCCAGGAACAGCGTGAAGCTCGTCCATCGCTTCAGGATGTAGTTGAACGCCTTGGCCAGGTCATGGCCGCGGGACAATTGGGCGAGCTGTTCGCGCATATAGACCTGCAGTTCTTCGACCATGTGCCGGCTCAGCATCCGTCACACCTGAAGGCGCTCCACGGCGCTCGTGCCGTCGAGGGACCGTTCGATCTCGAACGGCGCATTGATCCTTCGCACGACCTCGATCGCGACCGGAGAGAGTGGGATTTCCTTTTTTCCGGTGGCCTTGCGCTGGGCATTCTCTTCGATGTCGGCCATGGCAAAGAATGGGCGCTTTCCATGCGACCAGCAGGCAGCTTCCCGGATCGGTCCGGGCTGGCTGCCCGGCCAGACACAGCTGATTGTACCCGTCATAGGCGTCGGCCTGCAGGATGCCGGCATACCGGGCCAAATGCCCCGCGGATGCTTGCGGTCGCGGGAGTAGTAGAACACCGCTGCTGGTGGGTCCGCGCCCGCAAACGGCCGGCTTCCCGAATGTAGATTCAACATCGTCCCGCTGGGGCCGTACGGGCGGCCTCGCCGAACAGCGCGGTGACGATGTCGCCTGGCTCGAACGGTGCGACCAACGTGCCCTCGGGCCCGCCGCGCAGCGCGCCAGATTGGTCTTGCGCACGCTCAGCGGCAGCTGGTGCAAATCCTCGTGGCCGAGCGCGAAGGCATTGAGGCTAGAGCTGCACCTCGTCGTCAAGCTTGCGCGAGTGCAGCGCGTTCAAGTCGGAGGCGCCGTCGAGGATCAGGTTAGCGTAACGATCTGTAAGTATTAAGCATGCAAGATAGCGCCTTTCGGAGCGTAATCAATTTGGCCACAGAGATTAGGATGACCTCAGATCATGACGAACTGGCTATTTTGACGCGAGAGATCGCTGACAAGGCGACGTATGTTCAGGATCAAACAATTCTGGTCGAGGTTCTTGAGGAGGATGGACATGACGTGTCGGACTATAAGAGAGAGCTAGCCAAAGAGCGCTCTCATTTGGCGACACGGATCGCGAGGCAATTCAAGCTGCTTGAGATAGCATCGGCCAGTGAAGGACACGACCCGGCCTCGTTAGCTCAGGGATGATCAATGCCCAACCGCCGGAAGATTGATCGTTCTGACGTCGACTTGGCAGCATACATCTTTGGAGATGGCGGTACTCAGCGTTGCCGCGTGTTCAACATCTCGGAAGACGGTGCTGGGATCGAACTGCCAACGAAGCTGAACGTGCGTGCTACATTCAAGATCATGTTAGAAAGAGACCGTACAATCAGAACCTGTCGTCTCGTTTGGTCTAGTAATACTCGCATCGGAGTTGTGTTCATAGCAGATTGAGTTGGCTCTGCCAGGTTTGGCCTTCCAACAGATAGCCGCGCGGTCCCTGCAGATCTCGGACGCCCATTCAAAGCGGCATCGTAAGTACTTCGCAAATTGTCGTTTCCTAGTGGGTCAGTGATAGTCTCCCGCTTGCTGCCTATAGCGGTGACGAAGGGCTTGGGAAATTTAAGGCTGAGACGCGCTGTAGTGGGAGTGAAAGGCTATAGCCGGCGTATCAAGCGGATGGATCTCGAAACCGAAAAAGAAGCACTCAACCTGGCGCGGTGCCTTCTCGCATGGGAGTTCCTCACTGGTCCAACGGCAGAGATGATACGCGACCTCTGAGCAGAGCCTCGCGAGCAACTCCGCGCCTTGGAGAATAACCGCTAACGCCGCCTCAGTGGGGTGGATTGCTCGTATAGGCTCCGTCACTCGGCCAACCTTCTTCGCGCCACGCTCAGTGGAGCGCCACCTGAGCGGGCGCGTTCGAACGACGTAGCCGAGCATGACATGCGTCGATCTCCGATTGACGGGGGACAGGAAGCTCATCCACCTTATCCAGCGCTTGGATCAATTCCGATAGCCAAGCAGCGCTGCTCGCGGGGGCGCTTGAGTGAGCCGCTCCCTTGCTCTTCATGCCGGGAATGGACGCCGAAATGACGCCACCGTAAATCGCGTCCAGAAGCATATTCAACATCTCGCCATCCCTTATTGGTTGGGAACCACGCTAAATACGGATTGTTTCAACATTGCTTCGCGGCTCTGCGGAATGGCTTCGTGGGCAGCTGCTGCGCACAGCCGCGGAGCAGGGCAGCTGGATGCCCCAAAGCCGCTTCCCATTAGCTCGGCACGGGAACGCTCGTTCTTGCAGGCAACACGCGCGGTCTGTCAGTTCGCGGCAGAGGTCAGCGAGCGGTTGCTGGTCAGATTTTCGGAAGCCCGGGGGCTCACGGAAGATCGGCTGGAGCAGCCGGCGGCAACCAAACCGAAGGCGCGGGCGCAAGTCGCAGCGATGTGATTGCCGAAGGTTGTGCTGAATCGGATCGAGCGCCCGCCGCAGATGCACATCACGCGGGTCCGGGAGAACCTGCTGCGGGTAACGCGGGGCCGGCGGTGCCGCCCCGACAGGATGGACGAGCCTTGCGACCGGATGGGCTGGCGATCGAGCATTATCAGCTGGAAAGGCCGAGGGCCGTTACAAGGACCGCCCAAGGATACTGAGCGCAATGGAGCGATAGCAGCCTGCTGGCTGAGGGCCGCTCCTGGAACTTCATACAGGATATGACGGGATGCAGTCGCGCGACGGTCGCGAAAATTGCGAAGCCGGTGTGCCACGAGATCGCCAGCCCGAAAACATCAACGCCAGCGCAATACGGAGGGACGCCGCCCCATCGCCATGCCGATCGTGGTTACTGCACCCTAAGTGACCGCCAGAATTGGCGCATAACTATTCGCAACGAGTTTCAACAACTTCTCATCTATGCCTCGTAATCTCGCGGTCATGGAAAACTGCAAAGTACGCCGGCGCCGCGTCTTCAAAGCCGCATTGATCCAATTCCCCGGTGGCGCCTTCAGTTGCGTCGTGCGTGACCTCTCCGAGAGCGGCGCCCTCTTGGAGGTACCAAGTCAGCTTGGTATTCCGCACGAGTTCAGTCTAAGAATTCCGACGGCGGAATTGGACCGGCCGTGTCGAGCCGTGTGGCGCTCGGCCAAGGGGATCGGGATCGCTTTTGTGTCCGGCAAGACAGTTCTGTCGTAAACGCAAATCTGACCTTCTCGCGCGGCTGAAGCCTTAAAAGAAGAAGTAATCAGCTCAGGTGCCTTCCGGCCATTCGATCGGCGAGCATTGCAGTTGCAGTCCGCGGCGCTCGATCTCTTGGCGCAGTTCGTCTGCACGCACTTTCGCCGGTTCGCCCATCAAACGAAAGCCAGACCTCGCATCGGCACGGACCTGAGTGCGGATGCTCTCGTACATCTGGATGATGTACTGGTCGGAAAGATTTTCGAACGACATCTTCGCACACTCCTTGAAAAGAAAGGGTGGGCCGCCAGAGTTGGGGCGTCGCTGGCGGCCCATACCGGACAATTGAAATCGTGGTCTTTGGGGATCGACTTGGGGGTAAGACCAGCCCTGTCCGGCGCACAAGCAGTAGCGGCGTGCGCGACCGGTCTCAAGTCGATGTTCGGATTAACCTCACTTCTCAAGGTTACGGGCGAAAGGGCGGCCATGGACCGCGTCACCGCTCTGGTCGCGCTCGCTCATTTGAAACCGTGGCTGGAGCTGCCAGCGCAATCCGCACTGTTGGATTAACATGAACCGCACTATTCGAGCTGGCAGGCATTGCCGGCGGGCTCGTCCGCGCCGAAAAGATCGAGAGCGATCTCGCCGTCAGGGCGCGCGCACTATGAAACGGTTCTGGCCGACATCGACGACCAGCACGCATCGCTGAAAACCCATGTCGGCTCGCTCGAGGTCGCCCGCGCTGCGCTCGACCAGGTCATCGACCGCATTACCGCGACCTATGGCGACCCAAACGACGGCTCGAGCGAGCAGGGCGGCTCTTCCGAGGTCGGCCAGGTTATTGACGAGAAGCCCGCCTAGAGGCCGCCGGCCCCCGGGGCGTTTCTTGGGGATTGCTGGGCCGGCGGACTTTCGGGCGGGACTGGGAGCTGCGCGAGAAAAGCTTAGCGAACCGCTACGTGCCAGGCAACGTTGGGAGGTAGACCATGATCCCGGCCAACGCCTTCGGCAGCCATCGCATGCTGGCCGAGTTCCGCAGAGACCCACACGGTGCGCGGCTACAACGGCGCGGGCGCCGGCGGCCGAGGCGTCGCGCTGGCACGCGTCGTGGGTACCCCGCGGGGACATGGTCGGCGCGGTCAAGCAGGGCGACCGCAAGGTGATCCCGCTCAACGATCCCGCGGCCGTTGTGCCCACGCTGACGATCCAGAACTTGAATCTCGACTGGTATTTGACTGTCAGCGTGCCGGCGAATCCCAGCCGGTAGCTGTCTTTTTCTCCGTCGGCACCGACATACTGACGCGAAGTCGTCGAATCCAATCGCTTCGAGTTCACCCCGAACATTGGTTGAAGCGCCAGCCTAACGGAATCAAACTGATTTATGCGGCTAGCTGTCATAATCATTCTCGCCACCGAACTCGCCGCTTCTTCGCCTGAAGACCACGTAACCGGGTCGACAAACGCTTACGCTGTAAAGTTATACTCTGTGTTTGATCCGAAGCATTTGATCAATGTGTCAATGCCGCATCAGTGCGACCACGGGTATGAACGACGTGCTCGGCGTCTTGCCGTTTGAAGGTAGCCCGCTAGAAACTTTCGTTCATTTCTCGGCCAACCGCGCGGACTCCATTGGCTACCGCCGCGATGCCCGTGATCAGTTTCATCAGGACGACGGCCTCTGCGGCCGACTTGACGGGGTGGCCACATTGCTGGCGCGTTTCGCGTCAGGGGGCACCATAGGCAGCTGGGCCAGGCAACTGCGCCGTGAACCTCACGGGGCTCGTCAGCGGCCAGTCGCGCAACGCTAGCCGCGCATCCAGATACTCGGTGAGCGACTTCATACAAGCTGGCGCGACAGGCGTGTTAACCGACTCGCAGATTTTCAGCTGACGACTTGCCGCGGTTGTCGCGTTCCTCATAGCTGACCTTAGCGCCTTCATTGAGTGTGCTGAGACCAGCTTTCTCGACTGCCGAGATATGAACGAAGACGTCTTTACCGCCATCGTCGGGCTGTATGAACCCGTAGCCCTTCGTCGGATTGAACCACTTCACAGTACCTACGGCCACCGAACGCTCCCTGAATATAAAAGGCGATGAGATCCTAGTGCGTCGGAATAGGGCAATGCAAGGGCGGACCCGCTCGGGAAAGGACGCGCAGGGGCTCTTTGGGAGATACGAAGATGCTTCAAGGCATTCGATGAAATTCGACAACCCGCCTCTTGATCGAAACCCTCGCCCGCGAGCCTGCATGCAGCCATGCTCTAGCTTGGCTGTGCGCCAGTTTCAGCGAGATCTCATTGCTCCACCAGGAGGTAAATAGGTATGCTGATGCTGGGAGCTCTCGCCCAAGGATCGCTTCTATTTCGGCAAAGGTGAGGCGGATGACCTGACGGCTATCGCTCAGCAGGCTCTGGCGCAAAGGATCGTAGACCGACTTCCGAATGATTATGCCTCCGCCCGAGGGATGGCGAGCCTAGCCTCATGTTAGGACGGCGGGAAGGGCGCCCGGAGAGGGATCTTGTGGGGAGCGGACCTGTCTTTCGGAAGGTTACTACCCTCGGCTACTGGCCCGACGCCGTGAGCGGCTGAAGCAAGCCACACGACCTATCTTCAGGAATACCCGCAAAGGGCCACCGCGACCCGCTGGTGAGCTATTCCCAGCGACGGCGGCGCAGTGTAGCGCACCGGCTCACCGCCAGCGAGCGAGAGGTGGCCGTCTGGTCGCGGCCCCACAACAGCAAAAACCCCGGACGTGCGGGGCTTTCGCGTCGTAATTATGCTCGATTAATACTTGGCAACGAGCGCATCGGGCCCGAAGCGATAGTTAAGGCCGACCTTGACCTGGTTGATGTTGTCTGACTTGACCGACATGATCGTCGTACCGTCGGACGCAACGGCGCGATCGCGCCCGAACGACAGGTAATCGTATTCCGCCTTTGCAGACCAATTCTTACCCAGGTCGAACTCGGCGCCGTACCCAATCGTCCTGACCACCACCGAAGATACCGCTCACCCACGGACGGGTGCTGTCGGTTACGGGCTCGCCATACCTCACATCAGTCCGGCCCGCGGAGCCGCCGAAGAAGCCGCCGACATAGAAGCCAGACGCAAGGCACAGGAGACCAGACAGAAGGCCGAACAGACTGACCGAGATCGAGCCGCCGCAGAAGCCGCAGCCGCCAAGGCCGCTGCCGAGAAGCAGGCCCGGGACGCCGAGTAGGCCCGTAAGGTGGACGAACTCACTGCGAATAGGGAAGCTGGCTGCAAGGATCAGCAGGTCAGGCTCGACACGATCCTTGCCAAAGGGAGCGAAGGCACGGGGGTCGACGATCTCACCGCCTTCTCGAAGACGGTGACCTGCGACCGGCTCGGGCCAGTGGTCGTTGCCGCGCTCGATCGCTTCAACATCGAGGCTGCGAAACGGGCGGCGATCCTGCCTAACTCACCGCAACTCGTCACGTTGGCTCAGACCGAACTAGTCCGGCTCGGCTGCCTGACAGGCAAGCCCGACGGCAGGCTGAGCGATATGACCAAGGGCCGCGCTTGGCCGTTATTTCACGATCGGAGGCCAGCCGATCGAGCCCGACAAGATCAGCGTGACCCAGACACTGGTGGGAGAGCTCACAAAGCATAGTACCCGGGTCTGCCCCATCCAATGCAAGAGCGACGAAACCTTAAAGGGCGATTCGTGCGTAGCAAACGAGAAGCCGGGTGCGGCTGCGGCAACGTCGCGCAAAAGCGATGACGACGAAAAGCCCCGCCGCAAGCCATCGACCCGCGAGGCGGATCGTGACTCGGTCAAGCGCGCGAAGATCGAAAACGATGCGCCCCGTGCGCGGCAGCAAGCCGTCGCACGTCCGAGCTGCAGCGGTCTCTCCGTCGTTCGTGATGATTGCCATTGCACCGGCCGATGCGGATCACGGAACGCAGGTCCCGGGTGCAAACTCCTTAACATCGCGCCACCTGCCCCTGCATCCCCGCCGGGCGGTGACTAGACACATGATCCCCATAACCCGTATTGCCGCAGTACCTAGGGCCGCCGTCTGTGGCGGCCCCCGGTGTGGTCGTGATTTCGTGCTGATGCTCGGGATCGGCTTCTGATTTGCAGTAGTCAATGGTGTGCGGCGCGCCCGGACGATCCGGCCGGTTCAAGCTGGCGGGACCTCTGGGGTCACAGCTTGGTTCGCTATTGCGGACTTCACGCTCGATCCCGTTCTGCTGGTCGAACTTCCTGATCCAGGATTGAATGTAGCGCGGATCGTCGGAACGAAGCTGCTCAACTAAACGAAGGTCCTGCGCGGTGAATTCCACTAGGGATCCGTCAATCGTGCCTCCTCAAAAGCCTGCCCACATCTAGGTTGCTGTAGCGGGAAAAGTGGTAATCCAAAAGGCCGCTTGAAAAGATCGTGCGTGATGCAGCGCCAATAGAGAAAACCCCGCCTGGGGGAAGCGGGGCTTTCTGGTGGGGGGAAGCTTAGGGAGGCTTCTACCATAAGACGCTCGATCGGGGACGAGGTTCAAAGCTAAAAAACGAACCACGCCAATA
>Ga0070658_10004001_pt1 | contig 12081 bp, 8 predicted proteins | sample KBSC13metaG_FD_64664 | JGI IMG/M metagenome (GOLD analysis project Ga0070658, IMG submission 64664) | Corn rhizosphere microbial communities from Kellogg Biological Station, Michigan, USA - KBS C1-3 metaG | ecosystem: Host-associated > Plants > Roots > Rhizosphere > Soil ... | reverse complement strand
AGCGGGAGACTGGTGCTGCTGCCGCCCACCATGATCTGGACGTTGCCGGACTCCACCACCCACTTACCGGTGTTTGCGGTCGGAGAATCCATCTGGAAGTAGTCGAGGTCGGCCAGACGAACCGGGATCGTGATCTGCTTCTCCTCGCCCGGCGCCAGACTGACGCGCTGGAAGCCCTTCAGCTCCTTGACGGAGCGGCGGGTCGCCTTCGAGCCGGGGAACGACACGAAGACCATGGCGATCTCGTCACCGGCCACGCTGCCGGTGTTCTTCACGTTGACGACCACGGGCAAAACCGCCCCCTGCTTCAGGTCGGTACAGCCGAGCTGCAGCTTCGTGTACTCGAAGCTGGTGTAGCTGAGGCCGTGCCCGAACGGGTAGATGGGCGTCTTGCCCTGGGCGTCGAACCAGCGATAGCCGGCGTAGTAATCGAACGTGACCTTGCCTGCGCCCCCGAAGGGCGGGTAGTCGCCCAGGTTGGCCCAGGTGAAGGGCAGCTTGCCGCTGAAGTTCGCCGCGCCGAACAGCAGCTGGCCGAGCGCAGCGCCGCCCACCATGCCGGGATACCAGGCCATGACGATCGCGGGAACGCCGTCGCGCCAGGGCATGTCGATGACACTTCCGCCCTCCAGCACGACCACCATGGGCTTGTGCAGGGCGGCGACCGCCGCGATGAGATCGTTCTGCTTCGTCCGGGCGGCCGCCGGCGCCTTCGCGTCGAGGGCCAGGCTTTGCCGATCGCCCGCTCCCGTGTACTGCTCGCCCTCGTCCTCCGGGGTCAGGCCCGCCATCACGACGACGAAGTCGGCATCCATGGCGTCGTTGGCAGAGCTTCCCGAGACCACGGTGACGCCAGAGGGCGCCGCCATCTTGATGCCGTCGAAGGGCCCGATGCTCTTGCTGGGGTCGGCGAAGACGCGGCTCGATCCCAGGTCTCCGGTGATGACATCCTTGGCGAAGTCGAGCGTGCGCATCTTGCCGCCGTTCGCCGAGGCGCCATCGGTGACCTCGTAGGTCACGGTCGCGCCGACCACCGCCACCTTCGTGACGCTGGGCGGGATGGGCAGCGTGTTGTTGTCGTTCTTCATCAGCACCATGCCCTCGGTGGCTGCCTTCTGCGCCAGGGCGATGTGCGGCTCGTTGCAGATGATCTGGTTGTTGTTGTAGTAGACCGTCTTGGCGCCCGGGGGCAGGCCGTAGGGGCCGCTCAGGTTCTGGGCGTTGAAGCGGAACTTCTGCTCCAGGATGCGCTTCACGGAGGTGTCCAGGTCGGTCTTGTTCAGGCCGCCCTGCGTGTTGATGATGTTCTCGAGCTGGCCGTAGTTCAGACCCCAGGGGAGCTCGACGTCCAGCCCGGCCTTGACGCCCTTCACGGCCGTCGCCTTCAGCAAGGTCGCGTCCGTGCTGGCCTGGCTGCCGTTCGTCATCGCCCACCAGTCGCTGAGGACGAAGCCCTGGAACCCGAAGTCCCCGCGAAGGACATCGGTGATGATGTGGGCGTTCTCGGTCGCCTTGGTGCCGTTCACCGAGTTGTACGAGGCCATGACCGACCCGACGCCGCTGTCCTGGACGACCATGCGGAAGTGACGGGCGAACGTCTCGCGCAGCGTCTGCTCGTCCATGTCCGAATCGTTGGTGTCGCGCGAGTTCTCCACGTCGTAGGCCATGTAGTGCTTCGCGTTGGCCAGGACGTGCTTCTGGATACCGACCGCCATGGCGGTCGCCAGGCGACCGATCTGGAACGAGTCCTCTCCGTAGGTCTCCTGCGCGCGGCCCCACAGCGGGTTGCGGAGCAGGTTCATGCAGGGCGCCAGCAGCAGGGTCTCGTGGGCAGCTTGCATCTCGTCGCCGATCGCCTCGCCCACGGCGTACTCCAGATCGAGATCGAAGGCAGCGCCACGGGCCATGCTGACCGGGAAGGCGGTCGACCAGCCGACGGGAGAGCCGGCGATCGTCTGGGCGTTCGGGTAGGTGCCGGAGAAGTCCTCGCCCAGGTCCATGCCGCGCGAGGCGTCGCGGTAGCGGAAGCCGCGGATCGATCCCGTGTCCTCGCTCCTCTGGATGTCATTGGTCGGGGCATTGAAGGCGGTGATGGCCAGACCGCGCATCTGGGCCGCCTCGTCGGCCAAGGTCATCCCATCGACCGTGCTCTTGACCATTCCCTGGATGATCGGGTCGGGCGTGTAGCCCGGCGTGTAGGGCAAGGGCAGGGCATTCGTGGCATCGCACGAGACGGGCGTGATGACCGTGTTGGGGTCGGTCGCGGCGCTTCCGCCGCTGCCGGCCGTGCCACCCGCGCCGCCCGCGCCGCCCGCGCCGCCCGCGCTACCGCTCGTTCCCGCCGAGGCCGATGCGCCGGCCGCCCCACCGGCGCCGCCGGCGCTCTCGTCCGAGACGAGCGCGCTGCCGCCCGAGCCCGAGCTCATGTCGCCGCTGCCGGTCGTCCCCGCGGTCCCGGAGGTGCCGCCCGTGCCAGTGGTCGTGGGCGCGCTGCCGCCCGAACCCATCATGGAGCAAAGGGCAGACGTATCGGGCGTCCCGCCGTCGTCCTCGCCAGTCGGCACTGGCGCAGGGAGACTGCAGGACGATCCCGCCAGCGATCCGGCGGTCAGCAACAGCAGCGGCGCGAGAAACTTCATTTTCGTCATCGGGTACTCCTGGGAACTTCTTTTCTGGATTCGGGACCTGAGCGCGAGCCCAGGTCCACGAGAAGGGAAAGTTGTGGGGGCAACTTCGTCGAGCGCGGCAGGTGCGAGCTCGATGTCGATCTCGGACGAAGTTTTCGCCGATCACCCCTGCGGGCGTCGGCACCCATGCTTCGAGGCCTGCTGCCGGCTAGAACCTCACGCCCACGCCCAGCGCCACGCGCACGTAGTTGTTTCGATAGAAGGCGGTCGACGACTCTTTCTGGTAGCCCATCTGGTAGCCGGCCTCGAAGTTGGCGAAGATCCGCCGGGTCACGTCGATCTCGCCGCCGATGCCGTACACCATCACCAGCCCCGTCGAGGTGTTCGCGGGCGCGGGAAAGATGGTCGAATAGCCCGGCATGACCTCGGCAAAGAAAGTGGCCACGCCCGGAATCTCGTAGGCGTACGCCAGCCGGAGCAGCAGGTCGTACTGCAGATCGGTTCCCACCTTCGTGGCGGCACCGCTCTTGGGGTCAGCTTTGACCTTGCCCTTCCAGATGGCCTGAGGCGCTATGCCCACCATGAAGCCCTTGTAGACGTGGGCGCTGGCCGACAGTCCGACGCCCGAAGCAAACGCCCCGTCTGCCGTGTCCGTCATGCCGGCGCTCTTCGAGGTGATCTTCCCCAACGCCATCGGGAGATACGAGACGCTGACCTGGAAGCGCGGGTGGGGCGGCGCCGTATCGGCAGCCGGTTGCTCCGCGGCGGCCGTCGCGGGAGGGGGAGCGCCCGTCGGCTCCGCGTGGGCGGGAAGCGCGAGCGCGAGGCTGGTGGTGAGGATCGCTGAACCAAGGAAGAGGCGTACTTTTCGCATCGTCTCACTTTTCACTTTGCAGGCGCCGAACACGTTCTGAACGGGGGACGGGGCATACTACGCCATCCCTTCGTGGTGTGGGAGAACAGTCTGCCGTCGGACGTCATCCGCGGACGGCGCTGGCCGCAAGCGGTTGATTGTAAAACCAGGTAACAAACCCGCGAGGCGGCAGGATAAAAGCATGGTGGTCTTCGCGGTGTCAAGCCACTTGCGACTGGCCCCAGCGCCGCGGATAGCCGGGTCAAACACGCCTGTTTCTCCGCGGGAACTCTGCTGCATTTTGGGAATCGCGCTCCGCCCATCGTCGGCGCACCGGTGGAAAGCGCCTGATCCGAACGCTGGCCGGCGGCGGCGCCCGATCGCCGCGTTTGAAAGGGCCGAGGACAGGTACACGACAGGTAAGAGTCACGGCACCCCCGGACGGGAGCACGCGCCTGAACGGTCGGGCGTCCGGCGGGTCCGTCGGCCGGACCAGGGGGGTGGCGAAAGGCGCCAAGATGATCCCCGGTTATGGCATCCTTTTCGCCGGTGAGCGCCCCCGAGGAGGTGGAGTCGTCCGTGGTCGAGGCGGAGTTCGCGGCGAGCGTCGCGGCCCTGCGGAGCGCGTTCGAGGCCAGCCCGGATCAGGTGTTCGCCGCCGACGCCGAGGGGGCGCTGCTGTTCGTCAACGCCGCCGGGCGGGCCCGCGGCGGCGACGTCGGCGTGGGCGGCCGCGCCGCGACGCTGTTTCCCGCCGAAGCGCAGGCCCTGTTCGAGGCGTTCGAGGCTGGCGTGCGTGCGGGCGGGCCGGCGGCGCGCTTTCAGTGGGGCGATCTGGGCCCGGCCGGGGTGCGGCGGTGGTTCACCTGCACGCTGTCGCCGCTGGAGAGCGGTGGGCGGCGGGCCGGTTATCTGGGCGTCTCGTCGGACGTTACCGAACTGAAGCGGTCCGAGTCCCGCCTGCTGCGCAGCGAACAGCTTATGGTCGACACGCAGGGGGTCGCCCACCTGGGGACCTGGGAGTGGGATCTCACGGAGCCCCAGGCGAACTGGTCGTCCGAGCTGTACCGCATCTATGGCCTGTCGCCCGGGACCTACACGCCCAGCTACGAGAACTACCTGAAGATGGTGCATGCCGACGACCGGCAGCGGGTGATGGACGCGACGAACCGCGTGTTCCACGAGCACGTGCCGTACTCGCACGACGAGCGCATCTTCCGGCCCGACGGGACGATGCGGTACCTGCACACGTGGGCGCACCCGGTGCTGGACGACGCGGGCAAGCTGATCCGCCTGGTGGGCGTCTGCCAGGACATCACCGATCAGAAGCTGGCCGAGGAGGAGGTGAAGGCGCTGAACGCCGACCTCGAGCGCCGGGTGGCGGAGCGGACGCGCACGATCGAGAACTCGCTGCGCGACCTGGAGGCGTTCAACGTCATGGCCAGTCACGACCTGCGGGCGCCGCTGTCGGTCATCCAGGGCGCCTGCTCGCTGATCCTTCGCGGCGGGACCGAGGATCTGCCGCCCCGGGCGAACGACAACCTGCCGCGCATCCAGCGGGCGGCGGCGCGCATGACGGCGCTGGTGAACGATCTGCTGGCCCTGGCGCAGGTCGGCTACGTGCCGCTGGGGCGGGACCGGGTCGATCTGTCCACGCTGTGCCACGACGTGATCGCGCAGCTGGGCCGGACCGCGCCCGAGCGCGACGTCAGCGTCGAGATCCAGCCCGATCTCGTCTGCCTGGGCGATCCGGGCCTGCTGCGCGCGGCCGTCGAGAACCTGCTGGGCAACGCCTGGAAGTATTCGTCGCGCGTGCCCCGGGCCCGCATCGACGTGGGGGGCCAGACGGAGGGGCCGCGGCGCGCGTTCTTCGTCCGCGACAACGGCGCCGGCTTCGACATGAAGGACGCCCACCGGCTGTTCGCCCCGTTCGAACGCCTGCACAAGGCCAGCGAGTTCGAAGGGACCGGGGTGGGGCTGGCGGCCGTTCACCGCATCATCGAACGGCACGGCGGGCGCATCTGGGCCGAGGGCGAGCCTGGGCGGGGCGCCACGTTCTTCTTCGAGTTGCCCGCCGCCTGAGGGCACCCGGCCGCTAGCGATCGATCGACTTCATGGCGCCCGGCGCGTAGCGATCCCCGGCGATCTCCTGCAGGGGTACGGCGGCCTCCAGCTCGGCGACCTCCCCGGGCGACAGCGCCAGGTCGGCGGCGGCGGCGTTCTCCTCCAGGAAGCGGCGCCTCTTGGTGCCGGGGATGGGGACCACGTCCTTTCCCTGGGCCAGCACCCAGGCCAGCGCCAGCTGCCCGGCCGTCATGCCCTTTCGCTCGGCGATGGCCCGCACCCGATCGACCAGCACCAGGTTGCGGTCCATCGCCTCCTCCTTGAAGCGGGGATAGCGCTCGACCCGCGAATCACCGGGCGGCAGGTCACCGGGCTTCGTGATCTTGCCCGCGAGGAATCCGCGGCCCAGCGGGCTGTAAGGCACGAACCCGATGCCCAGCTCGCGCACCACGGGCAAGATCTCCGCCTCGACGTGCCGCTCCCACAGCGAGTACTCCGTCTGCAACGCCGTGATGGGATGGATGGCGTGGGCGCGGCGGATGGTGGCGGGCGAGGCCTCGGACAGGCCCAGGTACCTGACCTTGCCGGCCTTCACCAGCTCGGCCATGGCGCCGATCGTCTCCTCGATGGGCGTCTTGGGGTCGACGCGGTGCTGGTAGTACAGATCGATGTGCTCCACGCCCAGGCGGCGCAGCGAGGCGTCGCAGCATTCGCGCACGTACCTGGCGTCGCCGCGGATCGCCCAGTGGCTGGGGTCATCCTTCTTGCGCTCGTTGGCGAACTTCGTGGCCAGGAAGACCTCGTGGCGGCGGCCGCGGATGGTCTTGCCGATCAGCTCCTCGTTGTCGCCGATGCCGTAGGTGTCGGCGGTGTCCAGGAACGTCACGCCCAGGTCCAGCGCGCGCAGGATGGTGGCCGCCGACTCCGCATCGTCCCGGGGGCCGTAGAACTCGCTCATCCCCATGCAGCCGAGCCCCATGCGGGAGACCACGGCGCCTTGCGATCCCAGCTTGACCTTTTCCATGCCGGTTCTTTCCCACGCGCGGGGCCACCGTGCACGGGTTTCCTGGGACGGGGCTGCGACGGGTTCCGCGTCGTCTTTCCGGGGGCGGCAGCGTATGCTCGCCGCCCCATGGATTCTGCCACCGCCGCACCGGCGGCCCGGGCGCCCGCGGCGCCCTTCACGTCGTATCAGCGCTTCGTCGTCTTCCTGCTGGCCTTCCTGCAGTTCACGGTGATCCTGGACTTCATGATCCTGTCCCCGCTGGGGGCGATCCTGATGCCGGCGCTGCAGATCACCACGCGCCAGTTCGGCATGGTCGTCTCGGTGTACGCGTTCAGCGCCGGCGTGGCCGGCCTGCTGGCGGCCGGGTTCGCTGACCGCTTCGACCGTAAGAAGCTGCTGCTGTTCTTCTACTGCGGCTTCGTGCTGGGGACGCTGCTGTGTGGAGTGGCGGGCAGCTACCACTTCCTGTTGTTTGCCCGCATGGTGACGGGCCTGTTCGGCGGGGTCATCGGCTCGATCAGCTTCGCCATCATCACGGACCTGTTTCCGCTGCAGGTGCGCGGCCGGGTGATGGGCATCGTGCAGACCGCGTTCGCGGCCAGCCAGGTGCTGGGGATCCCCATCGGCTGGGAGCTGGCGACGCGCTGGAACTGGCACGCGCCCTTCCTGCTGATCGTCGGCTGCAGCGTGGTGGCCGGGATCGTGATCTTCGTGCGCCTGCAGCCGGTCGACGCCCACCTGAAGGTGGCTCGCGACCGCAGCGCCATGGCCCACCTGCTGCACACCGCCAGCCAGAGCCGTTATCTGATCGGCTTCTCGGCGACCATGCTGCTGGCGACCGGCGGCTTCATGCTGATGCCGTTCGGCAGCGCCTTCTCCATCAACAACCTGGGCATCGCCTCGAACAAGCTGTCGACCGTCTACTTCGTCACGGGGATCGTCTCCATGATCGCCGGCCCGCTGGCGGGCCGGCTGGCCGACCGGGTCGGCAAGTACACGCTGTTCTGCATCGGTACCGTGCTGGCCATCGGCGTGGTCATCTTCTACACGCACCTGGACGTGACGCCCCTGTGGCTGGTCATCGCCATCAGCTGCGTCATGTTCGTGTGCGTGTCGGCCCGCATGATCGCCGCCAGCGCCCTGACGTCGGGGGTGCCGGCGATGCCGGATCGGGGCGCCTACATGGCCATCAACTCGTCCCTGCAGCAGTTCTCGGGCGGCGTGGCGGCCGGGCTGGCCGGCCTGATCGTGGTGCAGTCCCCCACGGGGCGGCTGCAGCACTACGGGCTGCTGGGCTGGGTGGTGGCGTCGGTGATGGGGCTGACGGTCCTGTTGATGTTCAACGTCCATCGCATCGTCCGCGAAAAGACTTAGGTTTTTTTTCGCGGCGGCCTGTCGATCGCCCCGGCGGCCGTTCGTCGCATCAGCAAAGGCCGGCACCCCGCGGGCCCCCAACGGAAAGGAAAACCACGATGCGATTCATGATGATGATCAAGAGCGACGCGCCGTCCGAGGCGGGCGTGATGCCCGCGGAGCAAATGCTGGAGGCGATGGGCAAGTTCAACGAGGAGATGGCCGCCGCCGGCGTGATGCTGGGCGGCGAGGGGCTGCAGCCGAGCCGCAAGGGCGTCCGGGTGCGCCTGCAAATCAAGGGCAAGGGCAAGGACGACAAGGCCTTCAGCGTCATCGACGGACCGTTCGCGGAGGCGAAGGAGCTGGTGGCCGGCTTCTGGTTGATCCAGGCGCCCTCGCTGCAAGAGGCGGTGGACTGGGCGAAGCGCGTGCCCTGCGTCGAGGACGGTGAGATCGAGCTGCGCCGCCTGTGGGAGATGTCCGATTTCCCTGCCCCCGAGGCGCCCGCGCCCGGCAAGGACTGGCGCGCCTTCGAGGAAAAGTTCCGGGAGGAGCACGGGCAGGGAGAGGCGGGGGCCGGCGCCTCGCCGGCGGCGCCCTCGCTGCCGCCCCGGCTGCCCGGGACCACGCGCTTCATGGTGATGCTGAAGTCCGACGCCGCGACCGAGTCCGGTCACGTTCCCTCCGAGGACGCCCTGAAGCAGATGGGCGCGCTGATGGAGGAGCTGGGGAGCGCGGGGGCGCTGCTGTCCGGGGAGGGGCTGCGGCCCAGCCGCGAGGGCGCGCGGGTGCGGTTCTCCGGCGGCAAGCGAAGCGTGCTGGACGGGCCCTTCAGCGAGACGAAGGAGATGATCGCCGGCTACACGATGGTGCAGATGCCTTCGCTGGCCGACGCCGTCGCCTTCGCCAAGCGGTGGCTGGTCATCCACGTCGAGACCGGGCGCGACATCCAGGCGGCCGAGCTGGAGATCCGCCAGGTCTTCGAGATGGACGATCTGCCCGCGGACACCTCGGACAGCGGCTGGCGCGAGCGCGAGGAGAAGCTGCGCCGCAAGCTGGAGGGACGCCCGGCGTGAGCGATGTCGGTGATGGCGACGCCGGGCAGCGCGACGGCCGCCCGACCGCGCGCGCCGTCGAGGCGCGGGCGGCCGAGGCGCTGGACGCCGCCGCGGCCGCCGGCACCCTGCGCGCGTTGCGGGCCTTCGCGGGGCCCGTGACCCGGCGGATGCGGCTGGACGGGCGCGAGGTGCTGATGTTCTCCAGCGGCAACTACCTGGACCTGGCCCACCACCCGCAGGTCGTCGAGGCGGCGGCGGCCGCGGCGCGGGACCTGGGCTGTGCCGCCGCAGGTTCGCGCCTGATCAACGGCAACCTGGCCTGTCACGAGGCGCTGGAGGCCGAGCTGGCGGCGTTCTTCGGGACCGAGGCGGCGCTGACGTTCGGGACCGGGTACATGCTGAACGTGGGCGTGATCCCGGCGCTGGTGGGGCAGGGCGACGTCATCGTGTCGGACGCGCTGGCCCACGCGTCGCTGATCGACGGGGCGCGCCTGTCGCGGGCCGAGGTGGTGGTGGTGCCGCACAGCGATCCGGACGCGCTGGAGGAGGCGTTGCGTGGCGCCCGAGGGCGCGCGCGCCGCATCCTGGTCGTCGGCGACGGTGTCTACAGCATGGACGGTGACGTGGCGCCGCTGGCGGCGCTGGTCGCGCTGTGCCGCCGGTACGACGCCATGCTGCTGCTGGACGACCCTCACGGGACGGGCACGCTGGGCGGGGGCGGGCGGGGCGCGGCCGAGCTGGCCGGCGTGCTGGGCGACGTGGACGTCCTGGCGGGGACGCTGGGCAAGGCGCTGGGCGCTTTCGGAGCGTTCGTGGCCTGCTCGTCCCGCGTGCGGGACCTGCTGGTGAACACCGCCCGCAGCTTCATCTTCTCGTGCGCGCTGGCGCCGCCGCAGATCGAGGCGGCGCGGGCCGCCTTGTGCTTGCTGCAGGCAGAGCCCTGGCGGCGCGAGGCCCTGCAGCGTAACGGCGCGCGGCTGCGCCAGCGCCTGGGGGCGGCCCGGATCGACACGGGGGCCAGCACGACCCACATCGTGCCCGTCATCATCGGCGACAACGCGCGCACGATGGCGGCCTGCGAGGCGTTGCTGGCGCGCGGCTTCCACGCCCAGGGCATTCGCCACCCCTCCGTGCCACGCGGGACGGCGCGCCTGCGCCTGACGGTGATGGCCACCCATACCGCCGAGGAGATCGACGCGCTGGCGGACGCCGTCGTCTCGCTGGTTGCCTAGGACCGCCAGGCACGATACGAACGGGGTCATGCCCAACGCCGCTACCGTTCCTGACATCGAGAAGGCGCCCTTCGGCCAGGCCGACGGCCAGGATGTCGATCTGTACACGCTGACGAACGCGAATGGGTTGGTCCTGAAGGTGATGACCTACGGCGCCGCCATCACGCAGCTGTGGCTGCCCGACCGGCAGGGAAGGTCGGCCGACGTGGTGCTGGGCTTCGACGACCTGGCCGGCTACCTGAACGCGAATCCGTACTTCGGCGTCACGGTCGGTCGGGTGGCGAATCGCATCCGCAACGCCACGTTCACGCTGGAAGGTCACACGTACCGGGTCGCCGCGAACGATCACGGAAATCACCTGCACGGCGGCGTGAAGGGCTGGGACAAGGTGGTGTGGACCGCCACGACCTCCCGCTCGCCCGACGGGCCGGTGCTGACCTTGCGCTACCTCTCGAAGGACGGCGAGGAGGGCTACCCGGGGACGGTGACGGCGGAGGTGAGTTACACGCTGTCGAACAGCAACCAGCTGAAGATCGCCATGCGCGCCACCACCGATCGCACGACGCTGGTGAACATGGCCCAGCACAGCTACTTCAACCTGGCCGGCGAGGCGGCGGGGTCCGTCGCCGAGCACGTGCTGCGCCTGGACGCCGCCGCGTACACGCCCGGCGATCCCGTGATTCCCACGGGCGAAGTGAAGCCGGTAGCAGGAACGCCGTTCGACTTCACCACGGCGAAGCCCGTGGGACGCGATCTGAAGGCCGCCGGGGGGACGCCCATCGGCTACGACCACAACTTCGTGGTGGACGGCCCGCCGGCGGCGATGCGGCCGGTCGCCTTGCTGCGCGAGCCCGGGTCGGGCCGCGTGCTGCGCCTGGCGTCGAACCAGCCCGGCGTGCAGTTCTACACGGGCAACTACCTGGACGGCAGCGCCATTGGAAAAGGCGGCCGCCCCTATCGCCAGTACGCGGGGTTGTGCCTGGAGACGCAAGTCTTCCCCGACGCCATCAACGTGGACGCCTGGCGCGATCAGGTCATCCTGTCGCCCGGCCAGACGTACGCGCACGACATGTTGCTGACGTTCGCCACGGAATGAAGGCGCAGCAGGCGCGAGGGCGGCGTCCCGATCCGCGTGGTGGTGCGGGCAGGACGAAGGACGGGTCAGCATGACAGCGGGCCAGGGGCCGTGGCGCGCGCAGGGCCAGGGCGCGCTGCGGGTCAGCGAACCCAGCCCGCCCGAGGTCGCGGCGGTGGCGCCCCTGCTGGCTGCCTTCTACAACGAGTCGCACAACAAGCGGTTGCTGGCGAACACCGTCGACCTGACGCCCGCCGACGTCGCCGCGTTTCACGCGCAGGTGCGCGCCGAGGGGGGGCGCACGTTGCTGTTGTGGCGCGACGGCCAGTTGATGGGGGACGCCGATTTTCGCCACGTCGACGGGCGAGCTGGCACGGCCGAGTTTGCCATCCTGGTCGGTGAACGGGCGGCGCAGGGACAGGGGCTGGGGACGCGCTTCGCCACGATGGCGCACGCGCTGGCGTTCGGGGCGCTGCCGCTGACGCGCGTGTACGTTTCGATCGTGGCCGGCAATGTCGCCTCGCTGCGGCTGTTCCAGAAGCTTGGCTATCAGCGCGACGACGGCGCTGCTGCGCGCGCGGGGGCCGACGACGCCTCCGACCTGACGCTGTCCGTGACACCGGCCGCGTTCCGCGCCGCGCGCGCCGCCGAGCTGTCCGGAATTTCTTTCGAAGGACCGTGATCCCCGTCGGGCGCCCGGCTGCGGAGCCCTTGCCAGCGGCCACGCTGGCGCCCTAACGTCCGCCCCCAAGGAGACCTCCCATGCGTACCACTTTCCGCCTTCTCGCCCTGCTTTTCGTGGTGGCGCCGTTC
>Ga0070658_10003999_pt1 | contig 12085 bp, 8 predicted proteins | sample KBSC13metaG_FD_64664 | JGI IMG/M metagenome (GOLD analysis project Ga0070658, IMG submission 64664) | Corn rhizosphere microbial communities from Kellogg Biological Station, Michigan, USA - KBS C1-3 metaG | ecosystem: Host-associated > Plants > Roots > Rhizosphere > Soil ... | reverse complement strand
CTCGTGCTGAGCTGGTACAGCAAGGACAAGCCGAAGACGACGAAGCTCGAGATCCTCGACTCTGCCGGCACGGTGCTGCGCACGATGGTGCAGGACTCGACGCACGTGGACTCGCTGGCGAAGGATGCCACGCATGCCGACAGCGCGCGCGTGGACTCGATGCGCACCGCCGCGAACGCCGTGCGTCGCTACGCGGGCGGCTTCCTGCCCAAGCCGGTGAAGGGGCTGAACAAGGTGTCGTGGGACGGCCGCGCGCAGGGCGTCGAGAGCTTCCCGGGGATGATCCTCTGGGGTGGCGGTACGGCGGGGCCGGCGCTTCCGCCCGGCCGCTACACGGTGCGCGTCACCGCCGACGCGCAGACGGCCACCGCACCAGTGACGATCGTGCGCAACCCGCGCCTGCCGGTGACCGACGCCGATCTCCGCGCGCAGTACGCCTTCTCGCGCCGCGTGCGGGACCGCGCCACGGAGGCGAACCGGCGCGTGATCGAGATTCGTCGCGTGAAGGCGCAGCTGGCCGACAGGTACACTCGCTCGAGCGACGCTGCGCTGCATGCGTCCGGCGACACGCTCGCCGCGCACGCGTCGAACGTGGAGGAGAAGATCTATCAGGTGCGCAACCGCAGCGGGCAGGATCCGCTCAACTTCCCGATCAAGGTCAACAACCGCCTCGCCACGCTGCTCTCCATGAACGAGCAGGGCGACGGCCGCCCGACGAACAACATGGGCGACATCTTCGGCATCCTGACGCGCGAGCTGGCCGGCTACGAAAGCCAGTTGAAGCAGGTATGGAGCACCGATCTTCCACGGGTGAACGACGAGCTCGGCCGACTGAACCTGCCCCCACTCGATCCACAGTGCACGAACGTGAAGGGATGTTCGGCGCGGCCGTGATTCGATAGCGTCGTCGCAACGGTGTCATCCCGCAGCCGCGTCAGCGGCTGTCGGGACCTGCTGTCACCGCACCGGAGCTGGCCATGCAGTGACAGCACTCGCTCCGGTGCGTGCGGCATGCAACGCGCCGGCCACGCGGATGTGCGTCACTGCACGGGCTTCAGTTCCCATCGAAGCGTGATGCTGCCATACGCGTGATTGGACGGCCCGGTGCGATACTCACGAGAGCGAGTCGTTGCACGATACTCTACGGCGAGGCGACGGAGGCGCAGTGCAGAGCCGGCCTGCCATTCCCCAATGAAGGGAGTCCTCGTCACGCGCACTGATGACTGATATGTGCTTCCGTCGAGGAAGAGATCGTGCGCCACGGCCTCGCCGTACACGCCGCCGAAGATCGTGAATCCAAGAGCCTGTTGGCGTGGCGCGTTCAGCCACGGGTGCGACGGGCCGAGAGACAGGGTTGCCCTCGTGCCCAGGCGCGCCGATGTCCGCAGTGTTCCCAGCAGTGCGTCCATCGATGGCTCGAGTGACAGCCATTGTCGGCTCGGGACCGGCAGTACGTACCACGATTGACCGACTCGCGCGGCGAACGCCAATTCGGCGGGAAGTTGCTCATCCCAGCCCAGCGGTCGTCGAAATCCCGGGACGAGATGGTGAAACGCCTCCTGTGCCTGTGCCGCGAGCGACGGCGGACCCGTGACACCCAACGTGAGGCCGATTCGACGCTGTGACGACCGATCGGCGCCGACGGCCGTGGCGGAAGCGTACAGCCAGCCGGCGTACGGACGCTCGCCTGGAACCGGGGTGGGTGCATCGACGTCGGGGGTGTACATCTCCTGGCCGATTTCCATCGTCGAGCCACACGCGGGTCGCCTGGTGCAGAGCCAGCGGCGCGCTGGTTTGGGAACAGCCGCCATGTCCCATGCGACCCGCGCGCCCTGCGAATAGTCGTTGTCCGGCCGCTTCATGGGTGCGAGCCAGAAGTCGAAATAGTCGTTGTCGATGGTGACGCTCGTTGACCTGGTCAACTGCTGACCATTGGCGGCGGAGACAACGAAAAGACACGTGAGAGCGGCGACGCACAGGCACGCGACTGAAACTCGCGGCAGCCTTCGCTCCAATCTCATTGGTCGTGGTAGTCGCATTCGAAGATCGATACCTCCTCACCGCTCAACGTAACGCGAGATTCCTTCGTACTGCTGTACCCGCTCAGACCGGCATTCATCCGCGCTCAGAAGTTCGGCGATTTCAACATCGCTCCGAGCTCGACGCCGGCTACGATCGCCTGGACAGTAGGTCCCGACAGGGCTGCGCCCTGCGGCATGACACCGAACGACTCTGAATCCCACAACGTCCGGGCACCCGCCCTCGTACTTCGTGTAGTAACCGCACCACCATTGATCGCCCTCCACCAGCCGTTCCCCGAGAGAGGCTCATGTCGCACGCCCGTCTGACCCTGTCCGCCGCCGCGGTCGCGCTCGCCGTCGGCGTCACCCCCGTTGTCCGTGCCCAGAGCTCCACGCTCTCCCTCGGCATCGACACCACCAACTTCGATCGCTCCGTCCGCCCGCAGGACGACTTCTTCCGCTTCGTGAATGGCGGCTGGCTCGCTCGCACGGAGATCCCCGCCGACGCATCGAGCTGGGGCGCGTTCAACGAGCTGCGCGAGAACAGCCGCAGCGCCATCCACTCCATCGTCGAGGAAGCGGCGAGCACCAAGGCGCCCGCCGGCTCCGAGGCGCGCAAGGTCGGCGACCTCTACGCCAGCTACATGGACTCGGCGCGCGTCGAGTCGCTCGGCATTTCTCCGCTCAATGGCGACCTCGCGGCAATCGCCAACCTGAAGGAGACGTCGCAGCTCCCCGCCACCCTTGCCCACTTCGCGCGCATCCGCGTGCAGGGGCCGTTCTCCGTCGGCGTCGGCGCCGACCAGAAGAGCTCGAAGGAGAACATCGTCTCCATCAGCCAGGGCGGCCTCGGTCTCCCGGATCGCGAGTACTACCTCTCCAACGATGCGAAGATGAAGGAGACGCGCGAGGCGTATCGCGCGTACATCACGAAGCTCTTCACCCTCGCCCAGCAGCCGGATGCCGCCGGTGCAGCGGACCGCATCATCGGCCTCGAGACGGCGATCGCCGGCAAGCAGTGGGATCGCGCGAAGAATCGCGACCGCAACGCGACGTACAACAAGATGACTGTCGCCGAGCTCGCGGCGAAGTCGCCGTCATTCGACTGGAACGCCTACCTGAAGGACGCCGGGCTCGGCGCCGCGAAGAACGTCGTCGTGCGGCAGCCCGACTACGTCAGCGCGATGAACGACGTCATCAAGGACACGCCGGCCTCCACCTGGCGCGACTACCTCACGTTCAAGCTGCTCGATTCGTACGCCGACGAGCTGCCATCAGCCTTCCAGCAGGCGCGGTTCGACTTCCGCGGCCGCACGCTCTCCGGCCAGCAGGCGCAGAGCGAGCGGTGGAAGCGCGGCGTCGATGAAGTGGAAGGGATCATGGGCGAGGCCGTGGGCAAGCTGTACGTGCAGCGCAACTTCAAGCCGGCCGCCAAGGCGCGCATGGACGCCATGGTGCGCAACCTCCGCCAGGCGTACGCCGTCGGCATCGACAGCCTGGAGTGGATGAGCCCCGCCACCAAGGCGGCCGCCAAGGCCAAGCTGGCGAAGTTCACGGTCAAGATCGCCTATCCCGACAAGTGGCGTGACTACTCCAAGCTCGCCATCAGCCGCGACGACCTCTACGGCAACGCGCGTCGCGCCGCCGAGTTCCGCTACGACGACATGGTGTCGCAGCTCGGCAAGCCGGTGGACAAGTCACGCTGGGGGATGACGCCGCAGACGGTGAACGCGTACTACAACGCGAGCAACAACGAGATCGTCTTCCCCGCCGCCATCCTGCAGCCGCCTTTCTTCGACGTGAACGCCGACGACGCGGTGAACTACGGCGCGATCGGCGCGGTGATCGGCCACGAGATCGGTCACGGCTTCGACGACCAGGGCCGCAAGTCGGACGGCGAGGGCAACCTGCGCGACTGGTGGACGCCGGCCGACGCCAAGGCGTTCGAGGCGCGCACCGACAAGCTCGGCGCCGAATACGACGCACTGGAGCCGCTGCCGGGCCTGCACGTGAACGGCAAGCTGACGATGGGCGAGAACATCGGCGACGTGAGCGGCCTCGCGCAGGCGTACCGCGCCTACCGCATCTCGCTCCACGGCAAGCAGCCGCCGGTGATCGACGGCTTCACCGGCGACCAGCGCTTCTTCCTCGGCTTCGCGCAGATCTGGCGCACGAAGATGCGCGACGACGCGATGCGGCAGCAGGTCCTCACCAACCCGCACTCGCCGGGCATGTACCGCGCCTACGTGCCGCTCACGAACAACGACGTGTTCATGAAGGCGTGGAACGTGAAGCCCGGTGACAAGATGTACCGCGCCCCGGAAGACCGCGTGAAGATCTGGTAGTGCGCAGCGCAGGTGCCATGCGATTGCCCGTCTGGTGATGGCATGGCACCCGAGTTCGCGTTATATGTGGGGCTCACTCGCTTGCGAGGGGCCCCACCGTGCTGTCTGCCCGTCGGCTCGCACTCCTTTGTGCGGCACTTGTCGTCCCTGCCGTTGTCGTGGCGCAGACGCGCCCCGAGACGATCCGCGGCCGCGTCACCAGCGACTCCGGCGTGGCGATCGTCGGGGCCACGGTGTCGGCCACGCGCGCCCCGGACCGCGCTTTCCTCCAGGCGACCACCGACTCCAGCGGCCGGTTCACCATCCACTTCACCGAAGGCACGGGCGACTACCTCATCCATGTCAGCGCGATCGGGTACAAGACCTTCCGCCAGCGATTGACGCGCGCGCCAGGCGATACGTCGCTCTCCATCGACGTCAAGCTCCCGCCCGCCGTGACGAAGCTCGCCGCCGTGAACGTGAAGGCCTCGAAGCCCAGGCCCAGTCGTGGTGGATCGGACGATACCGGTGCAGCGGAGCAGCAGCAGGAGGGCGTGTTCTCCGCCCTCGCCCCGGGCGACGAAGGCAACCTCGCCGCCATCGCCAACGCGATCCCCGGCGCGTCGAACCGCGGTGACGGTCTCTCAGTGCTCGGCCTGAGTGGCAGCCAGAGCAACACAACCCTCAACGGCATGGCGTTCGGCGGCGCATCGCTGCCGCGCGATGCGCGCGTGGACGTGAGCGTCACCACCTCCACCTATGATCCGTCGCGCGGCGGCTTCAGCGGCGGACAGACTTCCATCTCGCTCAGCTCGGGAAGTCCATACTTGAGTCGGCGTGCTCACCTCACGCTCGACGCGCCGCCCCTCCAGGCCCCCGGTCCACTCGCCGATCAGCTCGGCCAGCGCTTCACGGGACTGAACGGGAGCATCGGCGCCTCCGGCGAGTGGGTAGAGAACAAGTGGTACTACAACAGCGCGCTCCAGGTTTCGCGCCGCAGCGCCGATGCTGCCTCGCTCCTTTCGGTGGGCGATGCGGCCCTCTCGGCGGCGGGCGTCGCTCCCGATTCCGCCGCGCGGCTGGTGCAGCTCCTCGGCGCGCAGCATCTGCCCGTCACGACCGCCGACGTGCCGGGATCCGCCATCTCGCAGGCCGTCTCGTTCGTCACGCGTCTCGATCACGCGCCGTACAAGCCGGGCACCTTCCAGGGCAATACCGAGACGTGGAACGTGACCGTGTTCGGCAACCTCGCCGACAACCAGGCGCAGGCGCTGTCGCCGCTCGTCGTCCCCACGCGCGGCGGCAGCCATCGCTCGCTCTTTGCCGGCACCCAGCTCGACTACTCACGCTTCTTCGGTGACGTGCTGAGCGACCTGCGCACTGCGCTCAGCACCAACCGCGACCGCGGCACGCCGTACCTTCGCGCGCCCGGAGGCGAGGTGCTCGTGTCCTCCGTGCTTCCCACCGGCGGCGACGCACTTAGCGGCCTCGCCTTCGGCGGCAACGGCACGCTCGACTTCGACCGCTCGAGCTGGACGTGGAGACGATCAGCGAGACCAAGTGGTATGCGAAGGGACGCCCACACCGGCTCAAGCTGACGCTCGACTCGCGACTGGACGGCTACTCGAGCTCCGCGCCGGAAGATCTGCTCGGAACGTTCAGCTTCCCCTCTCTCGATGCTGTCGAGGCGGGACAGCCGTCGAGCTTCTCGCGCACCATCGCTGCGCCGGACCGCACCGGCGGCGAATGGTCGGGCTTCGTGGCCCTCGGCGACTATTGGCGCGTGACGCCGAGCCTGCAGATCCTCTATGGCGCACGGCTGGAGGGCAATCACTACACGACACAGCTGGCGGACAACGCCGCCGTGCAGTCGGCGTTCGGCGCGAGCACCAGCCACGTGCCCAACACGGTGCACGTGAGCCCGCGCGTCGGCTTCACCTGGTACTTTGGCCACGAGCCGCGCGGTGGCTTCAGCATCAGCCAGATTGCCAAGCTCACCATGATGCCGACGATGATGCTGCGCGGCGGCATCGGCGAGTTCCGCGGACTGCTCGCGCCCTCGTTGCTTTCCGACGCAAGCGTGGCGAACGGGCTGCCGGGCGGCGTGTCGCGCATCATGTGCATCGGCGCAGCGGTGCCGGCGCCGCAGTGGGACGACTACCTCACCGGTGCCGCCGCCATTCCTACCACGTGCGCCAACGGCGCACCATCGTCGTTCAGCGACGTCGCGCCATCGGTACGCCTGTTCGACCAATCGTACGACGCCCCGCGAAGCTGGCGCGCCAACCTCGCCTGGGAGCGTACCTGGCACAATCTCGGCTGGATGGTCGACGGCACGTACTCGCTGAACCTCAACCAACCGGGCGTGGTGGACCTCAACTTCCGCGGCACACCGCAGTTCTCCCTCTCCAACGAGGGGAATCGCTCGGTGTTCGTCACGCCGGCGTCCATCATCCCCGCCACCGGCGCACTCTCGCCGGTGGAAGCGCGCGCGGACCCGGCGTTCGGCCGCGTGGTGAGCAGCCGGAGCGACCTCCGCTCGGTGAGCCGTCAGCTCACCGTGCAGGTGACACCGCAGGAGATCGGCCGCTGGTTCTACAGTCTCGCGTACACGCTGGGCGACATGCGCGCCGACGCACGCGGCTTCGATGGCGCCACGTTCGGCGCGCCCACGGTGCGCGAACGCGCCCCGGGCGACTTCGACGTGCGTCATCAGGTCATCGCGTCGTTCGGGAAGTCGCTGCCACACGGCTTGAGCATCTCGCTCTTCGGCCGGTTCATGTCCGGGCTGCCGTACACGCCGCGCATCGCCGGCGACGTGAACGGCGACGGCCTCGCCAACGACCGCGCGTTCATCTTCAACCCGGACGCGGTGGACGATGCCGCGCTCGCCACCGGCATGCGCTCGCTGCTCGACGCGGCGCCGAGCCAGGCGCGCGATTGCCTGCTGCAGCAGCTCGGCCGGCCGGCAGCGCGGAACAGCTGCCGAGGGCCTTGGACGGCCACCCTCAACGCACGCATCGGCCTGGTGAACCGATGGTCGTTCACCAAGCGCGCCTTCACCGCCGAGCTCCATCTGGCCAATCCGCTGGGCGGGCTCGATCAGCTGCTGCACGGCAGCGATCACCTCCAGGGTTGGGGCGGGCCCGCGCTTCCCGATCCCATGCTGCTCACCGTGCGTGGCTTCGACCCGACAGCGAGGCGGTTCATCTACGAAGTGAACCCGCGCTTCGGCAGCACCCGGGCCACGCAGCAGCTCGCGCGCGTCCCGTTCCGCGTCACGCTCGACTTCATGTTCGACCTCGGTGTTCCAATCGCCAAGCAGCAGGCGATGAAGCTGCTGAACCCGGGTCGGCGTGGGCACGCCGGCATGCGCCTGCCCGTGGATACGATCGTGAAGAAGCTCAAGCAGCAGGTGCCAGACGTGTACGACGCCGTGATGGAGGAAAGCGACTCGCTGCTGCTGAGTCGCGACCAAGTGGATTCGCTCAAGGCGGCGCAGGTGGGCTACCTCGTGCGCATCGATTCGCTCTGGAAGACGACGGCGAGGACGCTCGCCGCCTACGGCGACGACTACGATGCCGATGTGGCGATGCACCTGATCGATGACGCGACGGAGAGTGCGTGGCTCATCGGCCGCGACCAGATTCCGACGCTCGAACGGATTCTCTCCCCCCTCCAGATGCGACTCGCGCCGTGGGTGGTGGGCTCACTCAAGGCGGCGATCGGACAAAAATCCGTCGGCATCCGGATGTTCATGTATTGAGGCCGCAGGTCTTCCTCGATGAGAACAGATCGATCCGTCATTCGTCCACGAGCCGCGTAAGCAGCGCGCGCACACGGACCGTCCAACCAGTGCACCACTTTCGCGGTTCCCGCCGCGACTGCACCGACGGTCCATCTCGCAGGCTGGAGGTCCTCATGCGTCACCGTGCTGCCGTTCCCCTGCTCGCCCTCACGCTCATCCTCGCCGGTACCACCGTCGGGCACGCCGCGATGGCCAAGTGGCCGCCCTGGCTCTCCATCGAGTCGCCGGTCAACCCGTTCGACCCGGACGCGCGCGGTGCGGTGCTGCTCGTGCACGCCGCCGTGCGCGAGGGACGAACGTCCGTTGCCGACCTGTCCGGCAGCGCGGAGGGACTCGTGCGCGGCGTCCGCCGCAGCGTGCCGCTCCGCTTCGACGCCACGTCGCGCCCGGATGTGTATGCGGTGCGCCGTCAGTGGCCATCCGACGGCACGTGGCTTCTGCGCATCACCCTGCTGCGCAGCGCCACCGCACTCGTCACCCTCGACGACGCCGGCAATGTGGCCTCCACGCGCGTGCCGACGCGGATGAGCTCGGGGATCGCCCTTCCGCGCCCGGTCATGGCCGCGGAGATCGACTCCGTGCTCGCACTTGCGGCGCGGTGACCGCCATCGTTTCGGCGTGACGCTGCGCCAGCGTGCACTCGCCCGCCCGCTCGTGACGGCGACCGACGCCCCGGTCCTCCTGGCCGACGACGTCGTTCGTCGTGCGCAGCAGGGCGACGTCGATGCGTTCGAACGGCTGTACCGCGTCCACGCACCGGCCGTGCATGCCCTCGCCCGCCGGATGCTCGGCGACGAGGGTGCGGCGCGCGAGATGGTCCAAGACGTCTTCGTGCGCGCGTGGGAGCGGCTCGGCTCCTTCCGCGGCGAGAGCGCGTTCGGCACGTGGCTGCACCGCGTGGGCGTGAACCTCATCCTCAACCAGCTCCGCGTCACGAAGCGCGACGTTGCACGGTTCATCGACGACGGCGCGGACGGAACCACGCCAATCCCTGCCTTCGCGACATCGAGCGGCGTCGAGGAACGGATCGACCTCGATGCCGCGATCGCGCGACTTCCGGCCGGCGCACGCATCGTGTTCGTGCTCCACGACATCGAAGGCTACGCGCATGACGAGATCGCGCAGATGCTTGGCCTCGCACCGGGCACCATCCGCGCCCAGCTCTGGCGCGCGCGGCGGCAGCTCATGAGACACCTCGACGCATGACCGACTCACCGACGCGCACCGACGCACATCTCACCGAAGAGGAGCGACACGGCCTCGCCGACGGCTCGCTGTCACCCGACCGGCGCGCCGGCGTCCAGTCCCACGCGACAGTCTGTGGCGACTGTGCCGACGACGTCGCTCGCATCCATGCCCTCATGACGCGACTGGCGCAGCATCCGGACACGCCGCCCGCCGAGCTCGACGCACTCTGGCCCGCCATCCGCTCCCGCATCGAGCGCAGCAAGGTCGTATCACTCGGCGCTCCGAATGTGCATCACGCACGCCCATGGGCAAAGCCGGCTGCGGCCGTTGCGGCAGTGGCCGCGGTCGTGATACTCGCCTTCACGCTCGGCCGCGAGAGCCGAGGACACGGTGACGACGTCGTCGTGACGCCCGTGACCGGTGCGACGCCGACCGTGAGCGTCGCCGACTCCTCGCGCGCGTATCAGGAGGAGGTGGCCGCGCTGCTGGAGGATCTCGAGCTACGACGCTCCATGATGCGACCGGCGACGGCCGCCAGCGTCGACCGCGACCTGCGCATCATCGACGGCGCGATCCGCGAGCTCACCGATGCCCTGGCCCGCGACCCGAGCAATCCAGCGCTCCGCCAGCTGCTCGCCGCCTCGTACCGGCAGAAGCGCGACCTCCTCAAGCAGGTGAACGATGCGTCGTGAAGCGATCGCGCTCCTGATCGGATTCGCCGCGATCACTCCGGCGAGTGCCCAGCTTCCGGTGTTGCGGGCGCGTTCGCTCGACGCGACGGCGGCCGTCAAGATCTTCAATCCCGCCGGTTCTATCCGGCTCGTTGGCTGGGATCGCGATTCCATCGTCGTCCGCGGGCGCATCGCCCGGAGACAGCGATTCTTCTTCGGCGGGTCGGCCAGTGGCGTGAAGCTCGGGGTCGACGATGCCGTCACCGGCGACTCGCCTCCATCGGAGCTCGTCGTCTACCTCCCTCGCGCCAGCCGGGTCTCCATCAAGAGCGCGAGCGCGGACATCACGGGCACCGACGTCTCCGGCTGGTTTGCCTCCGTCTCCGGGTCCATCCGACTGGCCGGCACGGCAACGTCGATCGAAGCGGAGACGATGGACGGGAGCATCGACCTGAACGTCGTCACTCCCTGGGCACGTGCCCGCACGGGGAGCGGCAGCCTCACGCTGCGCCGCGCGGCCGCCGACGCCGACCTCGCCACCATCGCCGGCACGCTGACCGTGGCGACGGCGAGCGTTCGTCGCGGCCGGTTCTCCTCCGTCACGGGCGACATCCGCATGATCGGCGCTCCACCCGTCGACGCGCTGCTCGAGCTGTCGAATCACGATGGATCGGTCGACCTGCTGCTGCCGCGCGACGCGGGCGGCGTGTTCGACCTGTCCACCGTCAGCGGCACGATCGAGAACGGGTTCGGGAGTGCGCGTCCCGTCGCGCGAGTCGACGCGCCGAGTCGTTCGCTGCGAGTGCAACTCCGGGAAGGGGGCGCGCACGTCACCGTGCGCACGTTCCGCGGCGTCATTCGTCTGCGTTCGCGGTAGACCACTTAGATTCCTCCCGCATGGCATTGCTCGGCATGCAGGAGGTGAGCATCGCGTTCGGCGGCCCGCCGGTCCTCGACCACGCCCGCTTCGCGATCGAGCGCGGGGAGCGCGTCTGTCTCCTCGGAAGGAACGGTGCGGGGAAGAGCACCATCATGAAGCTGCTCGACGGCTCCATGACGCCCGACTCCGGCGAGATCGTGCGCCAGACGGGCGTCACCGTCACGCGCCTCGAGCAGGAAGTGCCGGATGGCGTCGAGGGCACGACGTTCGACGTCGTGTCGGCAGGCCTCGGGCCGGCGGGACAGCTGCTCGCGCGCTACCACCACGCGAGCCGCGCCATCGCCACCGATCATGGCGACCGCGCACTGCGCGAGCTGTCGCGACTGCACCACGAGCTCGATGCGGCCGGTGCGTGGGAGATGCAGAGTCGCGTGGACACGGTGCTCCAGCACCTCGCGCTAGAGCCCGACGTGGAGTTTGAAAGCCTCTCCGGCGGCCGGAAGCGCCAAGCGCTCCTCGCGCGCGCACTCGTCCGCGAGCCCGACGTCCTGCTGCTCGACGAGCCCACCAATCACCTCGATATCGAGGCGATCGAGTGGATGGAGCGCTTCCTCATCGATCGCGGCATCACGCTGGTGTTCGTGACGCACGACCGCGCCTTCCTGCGCCGGCTGGCGACGCGCATCGTGGAGCTCGATCGCGGCCGCCTCGTGGACTGGGGCACGGACTACGACACCTACCTGCGCCGAAAGGAAGACGCGCTCGCCGCCGAGGCCAGGGAGTGGTCGGAGTTCGACAAGCGGCTGGCGAAGGAGGAAGTGTGGATCCGCACCGGCATCCAGGCGCGCCGCACCCGCAACGAGGGACGCGTGCGCGCGCTCGAAGCACTGCGCGTGGAACGCGGCGCTCGGCGGGAGCGAACCGGTACGGCGAAGCTCCAGGCACAGGAGGCGGAGCGCTCGGGGAAGCTCGTCGTCGAAGCGCGCGACGTGACGTTCGCGCGCGGCGAGCGCACGATCGTGCGCGACTTCTCCACCACGATCATGCGCGGCGACCGCGTGGGGCTCATCGGTCCCAACGGCTCGGGGAAGACGACGATGCTGCGCCTGCTCCTCGGCGAGCTGCCGCCCGATTCGGGGACGATCCGGCTCGGCACCGGGCTCGAGGTGGCGTACTTCGATCAGCTGCGCGAG
>Ga0070658_10003993_pt1 | contig 12093 bp, 8 predicted proteins | sample KBSC13metaG_FD_64664 | JGI IMG/M metagenome (GOLD analysis project Ga0070658, IMG submission 64664) | Corn rhizosphere microbial communities from Kellogg Biological Station, Michigan, USA - KBS C1-3 metaG | ecosystem: Host-associated > Plants > Roots > Rhizosphere > Soil ... | reverse complement strand
GATGAGGCGTCGGCGGCGTACTTCGTGGGGCACGAGATCTCCGCGATCATCTTTCCCTGCCAGAGGATCTGCGCCAGCATCTGGTTGTCGAACACGAAGCCGTCCGAGTTCTGTTCCAGGGGGAGCGATTGCAGCAGCTCCCTGGAAAACGCGCGGTAACCGGTGTGGTACTCGGACAGCTTGGCGCCGAACGCCAGGTTGCTGAACAAGGTCAGCGCCCGGTTCGCCACGTACTTCCAGACGGGCATGCCGCCGGCGACGGCGTGGCCGCCCAGGATGCGAGAGCCCAGCACGCACGGGTAAAGGCCGTTCCCGATCAGCGACACCATCGCCGGGATCAGATCCGGCGTGTACTGGTAGTCGGGGTGCACCATCACCACGATGTCGGCGCCCTGATCCAGGGCCAGTCGGTAGCAGGTCTTCTGGTTGCCCCCGTAGCCACGGTTCTGCGAATGAACGTGCACCAGCGTCTGCGGCAGCGTCCTCGCGACCTCGACGGTGGCGTCCTGGCTGCCGTCGTCGACGACGATGACCAGATCGACAACCCCCTGTTCCAGCACCCGGCGGTGCGTGTCGACCAGCGTCCGGGCCGCGTTGTAGGCGGGCATGACGACGATGACCTTTCGATCGCGGTACATGGGTGGCTCCCTTCACCTGCGGCGGCCGGGGAGGCCGCAACTATGACAGGGGTCAGCCCCGCGCGCCGCCCACGGTGAACGACCGGTCAGTGACCGTACCCGGCGGCGATGATGTTCGCCTGTACGGCGTCATCCGTCGCGTCGGTGGAGGCGCCCATCGTCATCGCCCCCTGGATCAGCAGCGGCGCGGGGGTGGCCGGCCCGCCGCGCGGGCCCCGTGACGCCGGCCCCATCGGGCCGGCGCGGCCGCGGGCCGACAGCGGCCCGCCGGCTCTTCGGTTAACAAACGCGCGACGCCGAGCAGTAGGAGGTGGTGGTCTGATGCTCTCGAACATCGCGACGGTCGTTCGCGGCAAGGCGGGGCCTTGCGGCGCCGCCCTGGTCCTCTTGCTGGGCGCTTGCGGCGGGTCCGGCAGCTCGGGCGGTTCGGGAGGCAGCGGGGGCGGGCCTGCGACGGGAGGCACGGGTGGCGCGGCTACCGGCGGCAAGGGGGCGGGCACGGGGGGCACGGGCGGTGGCTCTGCCAGCGGCGGCGCCAGCGGAACCGGCGGCCGCACGGCGACCGGCGGCGCCACGGGCACGGGAGGCAAGGGGACGTCCTCGGGCGGCAGCTCCAGCACCGGGGGCGCGACGGCAGGAAGCGGTGGCGCGGGTGGTATGGCGTCCTCGACCGGCGGCAGCGCGAGCGGCGGCACCTCGGGCTCGACCGGGGGCAGCGGCGCGGGCGGCGGCGCTGGCAGCGGCAAGTTCTACGTCTCGCCCACCGGCACCGGCGGCGGCTGCACCAGCGACGCCCCCTGCTCGATCACCCAGGCGCAGACCGTGGTCCGCGGCGCTGCGGGGTCGATGGCCACCGATCTCGTGGTCGAGCTGGCTGACGGTGTCTACAGATTGGCGGCGCCACTGGTCTTCACCACGACCGATTCCGGGATGAACGGCCACACGATCACCTGGCAGGCCGCGGCAGGCGCTCATCCCGTGCTCTCTGGTGGCAAGGCCGTGACCGGGTGGGCCGTCAGCGACTCCGGCAAGAACATCTGGAAGGCGACGGCGCCCAGCGGCTTCGTCACGCGCCAGCTGTACGTCGACGGCAAGCTGGCCACCCGCGCGCGCTCGGCGTCGATCAGCCGCTCGAACATGACGTTCGTCAGCGACGGGTGGACCTTCACCAGCAGCAGCCTCGGCTACCTGAACAACCTGGCGAACCCGGCCCGGGCCGAGCTGAACATCATCGGCTCGTGGACCAACCGCTACTCGCCCATCCAGAGCGTGAAGAGCAACGCCGTGACGATGGCGCAGCCCGCCTGGGATCAGAACACGTGGGGTTACGACACCGTGCAAAGCCCCTACCGTCAGGGGCCCATCTACGCCGAGAACGATCTCACGCTGCTGGATCAGCCCGGCGAGTGGTACCAGGACGTCACCGCCGGCGCGCTGTATTACATCCCCACCGCCGGCCAGGACCTGACGAAGGTCGACGTCGAGCTGCCGCAGCTGGAATACCTGCTGTCCGTGGGGGCCGCCTGCCCCGGCGGGGTGCCCAGCGGGGGCGCGTGCGTGGCGCCACCGACCAGCAACCCGACGCAGGCGGTGGCGTACGCGCCGCCCGCGGGCGGCGATCCCTATGCCCAGCCGGCGCACGACATCGTCTTCAGCGGACTGACGTTCTCGCACACCAGCTGGCTGCAGCCGAACAAGGACGGCTTCGCCGATCAGCAGACGGGCGGATATCTGGTGGGGCCGCGCTCGAACTTCCCCGGCGGTGGCCAGCCGCCGCTGTTCGAGGCCGCGCGGCCGCACTGGTTGCAGATGCCGGCCGCCGTGCAGGTGTCTGCGGCAAAGAACATCTCCTTCGTGCGCGATCGCTTCGTCGCGCTGGGCCAGGTCGCGCTGGGGATCGGCAACGACGCCAGCGCGCACGCCAGCGGGGTGGGGCTGGGGGCGAACGGCGTGAACGTGACCGGCTGCGTGTTCTCGCAGGTGGCCGGGGGCGGCATCGTGATCGGCGGTATCCAGGCCTGGTCGCACCATCCCTGCGGCGACAAGGTATGCGCGGCCACCGATGCGGGCGCGAACCTGATCAATCAGGACATGACCGTCAAGGACAACCTGGTCCATGACGTCGGGATCGATTACCGCGACTTCGCCGCCATCATGTTCACCTACGCGGCGAACGTCGTGGTCTCCCACAACGAGATCTACAACGTGCCGTACTCGGCGCTGAACAGCGGGCTGGGCTGGGGGACGAACGACGCCGGGGGCAACAACGAGTACAAGACGCGGTCGACGGGAAACCTGTACCAGTACCAGCCGCTGTACGGGAGCGCGACCACGGCCAAGAACAACACCATCAGCGCCAACTACGTGCATCTGGCCATGTTGCAGATGAACGACGGCGGCTGTCACTACAACCTGGGCTTCCAGCCCGGGACCGTGGTCACCCAGAACTACTGCGAGGGGAAGGGCTCGGGGCTGTCGGGCACCTACTGGGGCGACTACAACGACGAGGGTTCGGCCTACATCACCGAGACGAAGAACGTGTACGCGAACTTCGGCGCCTACGTGACGGCCAACGCGAACGCCTCGAACAACACCGGCCACATCACGTTCACGAACAACTGGGGAAGCTCGGCCAGCCCTGGCCTGGGGGGCACGGGCAACACCGTGTCGGGAAACATCCAGCTGAACGGAGACAGCTTCCCCGCCGACGCTCAGGCGATCGTGACCGCGGCAGGCCTCGAGTCCGCGTACGCGGATCTGAAGACGAACCCGTGAACCCTGGCCGGCCGCCGCTGCGGTCGGTCGCCGCTCTTCCGGAAGGACGATGACATGATGGAAAGCAATCGACGACTCGCTCTCGCGCCGCGCTCGTCACGTCCGCGCACGCTGTCCGTGTGCCTGCTGGCGCTGGTCGCCGCCTGTAGCTCGAGCACGGGCGACACGCCCGACGCCGCGCCGGGCAGCGGCGGGGCGAGCGCCTCGGGCGGGGCGCACGCCAGCGGCGGCGTCGTGGGCAGCGGTGGCACCACCAGCTCGGGCGGCGTGAAGGGCACGGGCGGCGCGCTCGCCTCGGGCGGCGTGGTGGGTAGCGGCGGCGCGGCGACGGGGGGCAGCAAGGGGTCGGGCGGCGCGACCAGCACGGGCGGGGCCACCAGCGGCGGCGGCGCGGTCGGCACCGGTGGCGCGACCAGCAGCGGCGGGGTCACCGGTTCGACCGGCGGCTCCGTGGCGGGCGGCGCCAGTGGTGCGGCGGGTCGCGTGGGGACGGGCGGTTCGGGGCGGGGCGGGGCCAGCACGGGCGGCACGTCGGGGACCGGCGGCGCGGGCGGCAGAGCGCCCACCGGCAGCGGCATGAGCGCCGGCTGCGGCAAGATGTCGACCCTGACGTTCGGCATGGTGCCCGGCGAGAGCGCCAGCGCCAGCGCCAGCTCGGGCAACGGCGTCGGGCACGGCGACGGGGGTTACGTCACGATCAACGATTCGAAGGCCGGCGGCGCGCGCGGCTTCGCGCTGCGGCTGCCCGACAACTACGACCGGAACAAGCCCTACTGGCTGATCTTCGGCTTCCACTGGAACGGCGGCAACTCCGCGCAGGTCGACAACGGGGGCAGCAACGGCTACTGGTGGTCGTATTACGGCCTGCAGCGCAAGTCGAACAACGGCGCCATCTTCGTGGCCCCCGACGGCCTGAGCGCGGGCTGGGCGAACACAGGCGGTCGCGACCTGGCCTTCGCCGACGACATGCTGAAGCTGATCCAGGACAACTACTGCGTCGACACCTCCCACATCATCACCGCCGGCTTCAGCTACGGCGGCGGGATGAGCTACGAGCTCGCCTGCGCGCGCGCCAGCGTGTTCCACGCCGCGGTCATCTACGAGGGGGGCCAGCTGAGCGGCTGCGACGGGGGCAACGATCCGGTCGCCCTGTGGCAGACCGAGGGGCTGACCGACACCACCGTCAGCATGAGCCTGGCCACGCCGATCCGCGACCGGTTCGTGAAGAACAACGGATGCATGGCGCAGAATCCGCCCCAGCCGCCGCAACCACCGCCGTACCTGAGCACGGGCGGTCACATCTGCACGGACTACGCCGGCTGCTCGGCGGGCCACCCCGTGCGCTGGTGTGTCCACCAGTCAGGGCACGGTCCGGGGCCCGTCGACGGGACGTCCGATCTGTACAACTCGTGCGCGACCGCGCCCAAGACCTGCTCGACGTCCTGCCCCTGCACCTGGACGCCCGACGACGTCTGGTCCTGGCTGACGTCGTTCTGAGGGCAGGCTGGCGGGGCTGCGGGGACTGCTGGCCCGGGTGGTTCCCGGTGCCCGATCCGATCAGCCGTGCCGCAGGCCGCGAAGCCTCGGGCGCGTCACGACTGATACGCCTCGATGGGCGGGCAGACGCAGAACAGCTTGCGATCACCCAGCACGTTGTTCAGGCGCCCCACCGGGGGCCAGAACTTGTGGGCGCGCGTGGCGGGCGAGGGGAAGGCGGCCCGCTGGCGCGGATACGGGTGCGCCCACTCCGCCGCCGTGACCGCGGCGGCCGTGTGCGGCGCGTGCTTCAGCGGGTTGTCGTCGCGCGGCAAGGTGCCCGCCTCGATCTCGCGGATCTCCTCCCGAATGGCGATCATGGCCTCACAGAACGTGTCCAGCTCGGCCAGGCTCTCGCTCTCCGTCGGCTCGACCATCATGGTGGAGGGGATGGGAAACGACATGGTCGGCGCGTGGTAGCCGTAGTCCATCAGTCGCTTGGCGATGTCCTCGACCTCGATGCCGGCCTGCTTCTTCAGGTGCCGCATGTCCAGGATGCACTCGTGCGCCACCCGCCCGCGCTTGCCCGTGTAGAAGACCGGGAAGTGCGAACCCAGGCGCCGGGCGACGTAGTTCGCGTTCAGGATGGCGACCTTCGTCGCCTGCGTCAGCCCGTCGCCGCCCATCATCTGGGCGTAGGCCCACGAGATCAGCAGGATGCTGGCGCTGCCCCAGGGCGCCGCCGACACCGGGCCGATGCTCTGCTCGCCGCCGATCTCGACCAGCGGGTGCCCGGGAAGGAAGGGGCACAGGTGCTTGGCCACGCCGATCGGGCCCATGCCCGGCCCGCCGCCGCCGTGCGGGATGCAGAACGTCTTGTGCAGGTTCAGATGGCACACGTCCGCGCCGAAGTCGGCGGGGCGACACAGCCCCACCTGCGCGTTCATGTTGGCGCCGTCCATGTACACCTGGCCTCCGTGTTCATGTACCAGCGAGCAGATCTTCTGGATCTCCTCCTCGAACACGCCGTGCGTGGACGGGTACGTGATCATCAGCGCCGCCAGCCGGTCCTGGTGCTCGCGCGCCTTGGCCTGCAGATCGTTCAGGTCCACGTTCCCTGCGTCGTCGCAGGCCACCACCACCACGCGGTAACCGGCCAGCACGGCCGACGCGGGGTTGGTGCCGTGCGCCGACGACGGGATCAGGCACACGTCGCGCTGCCCCTGTCCGCGGCTCTGGTGGAACTTGCGGATCACCAGCAGCCCGGCGTACTCGCCCTGCGAGCCGGCGTTCGGCTGCAGCGAGATCCCCGCGAACCCCGTCACCTCGGCCAGCATCGCCTCGAGCTGCCGGAACATTGCCTGGTAACCGGCCGCCTGGCCGATGGGGGCGAACGGGTGGATGCGGCTCCACTCGGGCCAGGTGATGGGAAGCATCTCGGCCGTGGCGTTCAGCTTCATCGTGCACGAGCCGAGCGGGATCATCGAGTGCGTGAGCGAAAGGTCGCGCGACTCGAGCCGCTTGATGTAGCGAAGCATCTCCGTCTCGGAGTGGTGCTCGTTGAACACGGGGTGGGTCAGGAACGCGCTTCGCCGGGTCAAGGCCGCCGGCCAGGCCAGCTCGGTCTCGCCCGCCAGCTCGGCCACCGCCAGCGTCTGGCCGCCGTCGCGCGCGAACACCGCCCAGATCGCCTCGACGTCCTCCGGCGCGGTCGTCTCGTCCAGCGAGATGCCGAGGGAGTGCGCATCCAGGCGACAGAAGTTCATGCCCCGCGCCTCGGCGCCGTGCAGCCAGCCCGCGATCTCGGTGGCCGTCCCCTCGACCCGAAGCGTGTCGAAGAACTGCTTGTGGCGCACGGTGACGCCCAGGCGCGACAGCCCCCGCGCCAGGATCGCCGTCAGGCCGGCGACGCGCTGGGCGATGGCCCTTAGCCCCGCCGGACCGTGATAGACGGCGTACATGCCGGCGATCACCGCCAGCAACACCTGCGCCGTGCAGATGTTGCTGGTCGCCTTCTCCCGGCGGATGTGCTGCTCGCGCGTCTGCAGGGCCATGCGCAGCGCCATGTGCCCGTGGGCGTCCTCCGACACGCCGATCAGGCGGCCGGGCAGCTTGCGCACGAAGTCCGCCCTGGTGGCGAAGTAGGCCGCGTGCGGGCCGCCGTAGCCCAGGGGCACGCCGAAGCGCTGGGCGCTGCCCACCGCCACGTCGGCGCCCAGCTCGCCCGGCGGCGTCAGCACCGTCAGCGCCAGCAGATCGGCCGCCATCACCACCAGCGCGCCCGCCGCGTGCGCGCGCTCGATGAAGGCGCGGTAATCGGCGATGGCGCCGTCCGAGGTCGGATATTGCAGCAGCGCCCCGAAGATCTTGCGGTCGAAGCCCTCCTGGTCGACGACGCGGTGGTCGCCCACCACCACCTCGATGCCCAGCGGCTCGGCGCGCGTCTTCACGACCGCGATGGTCTGCGGGTGGCAGGCCGACGACACCCAGAAGGCGCGTCCCGCCTCGTCCGCCGAGGGGGCCACGGCCGCGATCATGTGCATGGCCTCGGCGGCCGCCGTCCCCTCGTCCAGCAGCGACGCGTTGGCGACGGGCAGCCCCGTCAGATCGCCGATCATCGTCTGGAAGTTCAGCAGCGCCTCCAGCCGGCCCTGGGAGATCTCGGCCTGGTAAGGCGTGTACTGGGTGTACCAGCCGGGGTTCTCCAGGATGTTGCGCTGGATGACCGGCGGCGTGATGCAGTCCGAGTAGCCCAGCCCGATGAACGAGCGGAACACCTGGTTCTGCGCAGCCAGCCGCCGGCACTCGCTCAGCAGCTCGTGCTCGGTCCTGGCGGGCGGCAAGGCGAGCGCCGTCCGGGCGCGGATTGCGGAGGGGATGACCTCGTCGATCAGCGCGTCCAGGGTGGGCGCGCCCAGCGCCTGCAACATCCTGGCGATGTCGGCGGCGTCGGGACCGATGTGGCGGGAGACGAAGCGGGGGGCAGCGGGCAGCTCGATGGCCATGGGCGGCGCTACTCCGCCGACTCCCGCAGGAACTCCTGATAGGCGTCGGCGTCCAGCAGCGATTTCACCTCGTCGGGCTTGCTCAGCTCGATCTGGATCATCCAGCCCTCGTCGTAGGGCTCTTCGTTCACGTTCTCGGGCGACTCGCTGAGGGGACTGTTCACCTTCACGACCTTGCCCGACAGCGGCGCGAACAGATCGGAGACGGCCTTCACCGACTCCACGCTGCCGAACACGTCGCCCTGGCTGACCTTCTCGCCCTCCTTGGGCAGGTCGACCTGGGTGACGTCACCGAGCTGATCGACCGCGAAGCGGGTCACGCCGATGGTCGCCACCGTGCCGTCGATGCGCGCCCACTCGTGGTCCTTCGTGTACAGCAAATCATTCGGGTATGAACCAGACATCAGCGTTTCCTCTCCATCTTCAGCCAGCGCGCTTATAAAACGGACCTTTGACTACCTCGGCCTCGATGAACTTGCCACGGCAATCAACGAGCAGCCTGGTGCCCGCTTCGGCCTTCGCCGCGGGGACGTAGCCCAGGCCGATGTTCTTCCCCACCGTGGGCCCGGGGGACCCCGAGGTCACCTCGCCGATGCGCGCGCCCGCCTCGTCCACGATGGGGTATCCGTGGCGCGCGATGCCCCGGCCCACCATCACGAAGCCGGCCAGCTTGCGCGTCGGCCCCTCGGCGCGCTGCTTCAGCAGGGCCTGCTTGCCGATGAACTCGCCCGCCTCGAACTTGACGACCCAGCCCAGGCCGGCCTCGAGGGGCGTGGTCTGGTTGGTCAGCTCGTTGCCGTACAGGGACAGCCGACCCTCCAGGCGCAGGGTGTCGCGGGCGCCCAGACCCACCGGCTTGCCGCCCACGGCCTGGGCGGCGCCCAGCAGGGCGTCCCACAGCCGGGGCACCTCCGCGGTGGGCGCGAACAGCTCGAAGCCGTCCTCGGCGGTGTAGCCGGTACGCGCGATCGACACCGGGACCCCGGCCACCGTGGCGGTCGGGAAGAAATCGTGGTGCTTCAGGGTCGCCAGCGGGGCGTCCGTCAGCGGCTGCAGCGCCTGCTGCGCCTGCGGCCCCTGGAACGCCAGCAGCCCCGTCTCGTCCGACGCGTCCGTCACCTCGCACCAGGTGCCGACGTTGTCACGGAACCAGGCCACGTCCTTGGCCACGTTGGCGGCGTTCACGACGATCAGGATGTGATCGCGTTCGAACCGGTAGACGATCAGATCGTCGACGACGCCGCCGTCGGGGTAGCAGGCCACCACGTACGCGGCGTGGCCGTTCGGCAGCGCGCCGATGTTGCCGGTCACCAGGCGTTGCACCGCGTCCGTGGCCCGCGGACCGCGGAAGTGGACCTCGCCCATGTGACAGACGTCGAACAGGCCCACGGCCCGCCGCGTGGCCTGGTGCTCGTCAATGATCCCGGTCGCGTACTGCACCGGCATCAGCCAGCCACCGAAGTCGATCATCTTCGCCCCCAGGGCCCGGTGGGCCTCGTAAAGCGGCGTCTTTCGTGGCTGTCCGGAGCTTGCCTCCATGTGCGGTGTCCCCGCGGGCATCCTGGAAGAAAGCAGGTGTGAATTCAAGCGTCACGGTTCAGCCATCTTCGGGCCCGGAATCGTTGCCGGAAGTTCGCTGGCGATGCCCGGCCGGCGGGGCGACGCTGGGGACGCCGTCAACCCGGCAGAGGAGGATCCAATCCCATGGAGAACGCGAGGAAGAGTTTTCTCGAGGAACTGCGGGAGCAGCGCTGGGACGACCACCGCTACTACCATCAGAGCCGCATCAATCAGTCGCTGCACTTCATCAGCGCGTGCTCGTTCCTGTGCACGTACGCGCTGCTGTTCACCCGCCCCGTGGCGGCGGCGCTGGTGGGCTGGCTGGTGGCGATGGTGACCCGCCAGTCCGGGCACTTCTTCTTCGAGCCGAAGGGCTACGACGAGGTGAACCAGGCCACCCACGACTACAAGGAAGACGTGAAGGTCGGCTACAACCTGCGCCGCAAGGTGATCCTGCACCTGATCTGGGGCCTGTCACCGCTGGTGCTGTTCCTCAGCCCCACGCTGTTCGGCATCTTCCAGGCGCCGTACGGGGACGTCCGGGGGTTCATCCATCACACCGCCCAGATGTGGATCGTGATCGGCGTCGGCGCGCTGCTGTTCCGCACCGTGCATCTGTTCTTCCTGCGCGGCGTGCAGACGGGCCTGGTCTGGTTCACCAAGATCCTGACCGACCCCTTCCACGACCTGCTGCTGTACCGCAAGGCGCCGCTGGCCCTGTTCCGGGGCGAGCTGATGGACCCGATGTCGGGCCCGGAGTACCACCAGGCCGCGTGAAGGCCCGGCATCACGCCCGGACCGTCACCCAGCACGAACGCCGGCCGGCAGCGCCTGCCGGCGTTCGTGCCTCGAACCTAGAACCGATGCCTCAGCATCTCGCGCAGGATGCGGCGCTTGATGGCCTTGTTGGTCAGGGCGGGCGACGACCACCAGAAGCCGTCCGCCTTCATGGCCTGGGCGGCGGCCAGGAAGCGCTCGGCCACCGCCTGGAAGTCGGCGTCGCTGTAGTCGAGGCTGAAGATGAAGCGGCCCGTGCCCACCCAGCTGAGCCGCAGCCCCTGCGCGCGAAGATAAAACTGCAGCATCCAGTTGTAGCGGGAGGGCTGCGTGTAATTCACCGTCCAGATCGTGGAGAGGTTCGCCACCTGGACCGGCAGCCCCTCCCCGCGCAGCCGGGCGTTCAGCCGCTCGGCGCGGTCGTTCCAGGTCTGGTCCAGGCCCTGGTACAGCCGCTGGATCTCGGGGGCCTCGATCCGGTGCAGGAACTCGTACATCGCCGCCATCACCGTGGGGTGGGCATTGAAGGTGCCGCGGGCGAAGCAGATGTCGCTGGGCCGGTCGTCGCGGTAGCGCTTCATCAGATCCTTCCGCCCGCACACGACGCCCACGGGAAAGCCGCCGCCCAGCGTCTTGCCGTAGGTGACCATGTCGGCGCGGACGCCGAAGTACTCCTGGGCGCCGCCCGGGGCCAGGCGGAAGCCCACGAACACCTCGTCGAAGATCAGCACGATGCCGCGCGCGGTGCAGACCTCGCGCAGCTCGCGCAGCCAGGCCGTGTAGGCCTGGCGATCGACGTGCGCGGTGCGGCTGCTGTCCAGCAGCGTCGAATCGCCGGGCGCCGCGCCGTTCGGGTGCAGCGCCTGCAGCGGGTTGACCAGCACGCACGCGATGTCCTTGCGCCGGCGCAGCACCCGCAGCGCGTCCCGGTCCATGTCCTTCAGCGTGTACGTCTCGTGCGCGGGCGTGGGGTTGCCGATGCCGGGCTGCACGTCGCCCCACCAGCCGTGGTAGGCGCCGCAGAAGCGGATCAGGTGGCTGCGGCGGGTGTGGTAGCGGGCGAGCCGGACGGCCTGCATCACCGCCTCGGTGCCGGACATGTGGAACGAGACCTCGTCCAGTCCCGACAGCTCGCGCAATCGCTTCACGTTGTAGGCGACGACCGGGTGATACGAGCCCAGCACCGGCCCCAGCGCCCGCACCCGCTGGGCGGCCGCGTCCATGCAGTCCTTGTAGAAGTCGTGGCCGAAGACGTTGACCCCGTACGAGCCGGCCAGGTCGTAGTCCTGGTTGCCGTCCAGGTCGGTCACCGTCACGCCGGACGACGACTCGACGAACGCGCCGGCGCCCAGGTGCTGCTTCACCAGGCGCCGGTACTGGAAGGGGACGCGGTAGGCGCTGGTGAACTGCTGGTCCGAGATGCTCCCCTCGACCTCGGCGGTCAGCGTCCTCGTCTTCGCGAAGCGCCGTTCGAACAGCTCGCCCAGGCGCATGAAGCCGGCGCGCCGCTGCTCGGCCACCTCGGCCGGCGCGTCGTCCGAGCGAAAGTACTGGGCGTCGTCGTACTCGTAGAACGGCACCTGGCCGGCCACCCGGCGCGCCCAGCGCGAGTGCCCGCGCAGCGACGGGTGCTTGGCCTTCGACAGCTCGAGGCGCTTCTTCAGCTTCAACACGGACGCCGTCAGCGCGGCGGCGCCCGAAGGGATGACAGCGAGGGCCAGGGTCTCGTTCATGATTCACCTCGAACGGGCAGGTCCAGGAAACGCGCACCATCGCGCGAAACGTCGCTTGCGCACGACGCAAACGAACCGAAAGGAAGAGCAATCCGATGACCAAAGCGAGCGCCCTGTGGACCTCCGCCC
>Ga0070658_10003992_pt1 | contig 12094 bp, 10 predicted proteins | sample KBSC13metaG_FD_64664 | JGI IMG/M metagenome (GOLD analysis project Ga0070658, IMG submission 64664) | Corn rhizosphere microbial communities from Kellogg Biological Station, Michigan, USA - KBS C1-3 metaG | ecosystem: Host-associated > Plants > Roots > Rhizosphere > Soil ... | reverse complement strand
GACACCGAGGAGGCCGTCCGTGTCACCGCGGAGATCTGGCGCGGCCTCGCCGAGCTCCAGGAGAAGACGTGACGCTGTCCTCGCACTCCCGCTACCCGTTGCTGTTCGGCCCTTCGCCGGTGCACCCGTTGGAGCGACTGACTTCGCACCTCGGGGGTGCCTCGCTGTGGGCCAAGCGCGAGGACTGCAACTCGGGCATCGCCTTCGGGGGGAACAAGACCCGCAAGCTCGAGTACCTCGTGGCGGACGCGCTGGCCCAGGGCTGCGACACGCTGGTGTCCATCGGCGGGGTGCAGTCCAACCACACCCGCCAGGTCGCCGCTGTCGCTGCGCGCGTCGGGATGCAGTGCGTGCTGGTGCAGGAGAGCTGGGTCGACTGGCCCGACTCCGTCTATGACAAGGTCGGCAACATCCTCATCAGCCGCCTCGCGGGTGCGGACGTCCGCCTCGTGCGGGCGGGCTTCGGCATCGGCTTCAAGGAGAGCTGGGAGCAGGCGCTGCGCGAGGTGGAGGAGCGCGGCGGCAAGCCCTACGCCATCCCGGCCGGGGCGTCGGACCACCGGCTCGGCGGACTGGGTTTCGCGCAGTGGGCGGCGGAGGTGGCCGATCAGGAGCGCGAACTCGGTGTCTTCTTCGACACCGTCGTCGTCTGCTCGGTCACCGGCTCGACCCAGGCCGGCATGGTCGCCGGCTTCGCGGCACTGGAGCAGGCCGGTGCGCGACCGCGCCGGGTGCTCGGCATCGACGCCTCCGCGGACCCGAAGCGGACGCGCGAGCAGATCGCACGGATCGCCGACAGGACGGGCGACCTCATCGGTGTGGACCGCACCATCACCGAGGACGACGTCGAGCTCGACGAGCGCTACCACGCGGGCACCTACGGCATCCCGGACGAGGCCACGCTCGACGCCATGCGGCTCGCGGCCCGGCTGGAGGGGATGGTCACGGATCCTGTGTACGAGGGGAAGTCGATGGCGGGCATGGTCGATCTCGTGGAGCGGGGCGAGATCCCGGCCGACGCGACGGTGCTCTATGCCCACCTGGGCGGGCAGCCTGCGCTCAACGGCTACAGCGCGCTCTTCTCCTGAGTCAAGGGTTGGTCTTCCATACCATTTGACGCACGTCCGGAACTGGGACACAGTGCGCACATGTCGTCGGGGCGTCGGGGCAGCTGGTCCGTCACGGCGGTCAACGGCGTTGTTGCCGGCACCGTGCTGGTCCTGGTGGCGGTGCTCGCCCTGGTGGTGAAACCGCCGGCGCCGCCAGGGATCGCAGCCTTCGCTCCGCAGGCGAACAAGCCCATCACGAAGGCCCCCAACTCGCAGTCGGCGAGGTTCGGGAGCGGTGCCGGGGCCTGCGGACAGGGCCAGGTGTGCGCCGGTCGGTCGGCCACCCCGGCCGCCTCGCCGGGTGTGGCAGCCGTCGGCCCGAGCGCGTCACCTACACCGTATCGAGGAGCCCTTCCACCCGGTCTTCAGTGCTACGAGTGGCCCGACGGCTCCGTGACCCAGACCTTCGACCCGCAGTCGCCCCCGTGCATCGCCCGCTGGGACGACACCAAGGGCAACGGGGGCGCGACCTCTCAGGGTGTCACGGGCAGTCAGATCAACGTGGTCCTGCCGGTCACCAACGCAACCTCGAACTGGCCGACGCTGCAGCCCCTCGTTGACTTCTTCAACACGCGCTTCCAGTTCTACGGCCGCAAGATCAAGATCGTGCCGGTGCACTCGCTCCAGGCGGACCAGAACATCAAGGGACCGTGGAACGACCCGTCCGCGCAGCGCGCAGACGCGTCCCAGATCGCGGCGGCGAAGCCCTTCGCCACGCTCGACTTCACGGACCCGATCCCGGAGAGCTCGACGCTGCCGCTGTTCCTCGACGCGATGGCACGTGCCAAGATCATCTCGGTCAACGGCGGTGACGTCATCCCCCTCGACACGGCGTCCGGGCTGGCCAAGCGGGCGCCCTACGCGTGGTCCTACTACACGACGACCGACGACCTGATGAAGAACGTCGCCACCATGGTCTGCCGCCAGCTCGTCGGCAGGTCGGCCGTCCATGCGGGCGACCCCGCGCTGCACGCCAAGACCCGGAAGTTCGCGATCTACCTGCCGGAGGACGCCGACCTCGGCGGCTCGATGCCAGGCCTCAGCTCGATGCTGGCCATCCTTGACGCGTGCGGCGTGCACGCGCCGCACGTGGTGCGCCAGCACATCAGCACCCAAAACGCTGGTGCGGAGGCGGCGACCATGCAGCAGCTCAAGGCTGAAGGCGTCACGAGCCTGATCTTCCTGCCGTTCGGCGCCAACGGATATGCCCACTCCCCGTTGCAGGCCGCACTGAACGTGGGGTTCGAGCCGGAGTGGGTGCTCATCGGCTGGTACAACTACAACACCGCCTACATGCTGCGAGACCCCACGCAGGAGACGTCGGGAGCTTTCGGCGTGGCGAACTGGAACAAGCAGCCGCAGCTGGCGCTCGAGCCGTGGTACCAGGCGGCGGCAGCAGTCGGTGGCGAGAAGGACGTGGGGATCCTCAACTCGGCGCGTCCCTTCTACCAGGAGATGCTGCTCCTCGCGTCGGGCATCCAGATGGCTGGGCCACACCTGACACCGCAGTCGTTCGCCGCCGGCCTGCACAGCACGCAGTTCCCCAACCCGGGCGGCGGCACGGCGCCCAGCTACCAGGGCACGGTGGGCTTCCCCGGGACTGCGGCGACCATGGTCCAGGACTACACCGGCATCTGGCTGGACACACGGACGAGCGGGACCACGGTGACGTCGTCACCCGCGATCAACGAGGAGAAGGCCTTCTGCGAGGTGGCCTTCGGACGGCGCTGGACGCTCGACACCTGGCCCGGGACGGACGGGTACTACCAACCTGGCGTGTGCCGCTGACGACAACGGCGTCGAGACTCTCGTCGCCGGCGTGGGCTTGGCCTGTCGCTGTCGTTCCGCGCCGACCCAGAGTTGGCGTCCGGGACCGGTACGCGGAGGCCCGCCAGAACCTCCTCGAGCGAGTGATGCACGGCTGAACAGCAGCATCGGAAAGCCGAACGCTCGACGATGGCTTGTCCGCCATACCTTTAGGGGATGGAGGGACGCCAGTGATCCACGACCTCATCGAGCAGGAGTGCCAGGCGTACGTCAGCACCCGCAAGGAGCTGACGCTGGTGATCGGCCTGAGCCAGAACGGGAGGCGCTCGTTCTTCCCGTTCCGCTCGCCGGACGCCGTGCACGCGCCGATGCCCGACGAGAAGACGATCTACGAGATCGGGTCGTTCTCGAAGATCTACACGACGGCGCTTCTCTCCGTGCTCCTCGGTCAGGGTGTCCTGTCGCTCGACGACACCGTGGCCGGCTTCTTCCCTGAGCTCGACCTCAAGCCGGAGATCGCCGAGATCACCGTCTTCGACCTCGCGACGCACAGCGCGGGGCTCTCCGGCGACGGGATCGTGCTGGCCAAGCTGGTCGCGGACGCCGTGGCCACCGGCGACCCGGCGAAGTTCACCTACTACGCGGACTACACCAAGGCGCACCTCGACGAGGAGCTTCGGGTCGCCGAGCTCGTCCGTCCGCGCGGCAGCGGCTGGGAGTACTCGCGCACGGGTCTGTCGGTGCTCGGCCACATCCTCGAGGTGGCCGCGGGGGAGACGTACGAGCCGCTGCTGAAGCGGTTGATCTGCGAGCCCCTCGGGCTGACCGACACGACGTACACCCTGACGCCGGAGCAGGAGACCCGTCTCGTGCACGGGTACGACGCGGATGGCAACCCGTCGCCGAGCTGGTACTGGGACATCATGCTGCCGCAGGGCGGCATCCGGTCCACCGCCGACGACATGCTGACGTTCCTCGAGGCCAATGTGGCTGACGACGGCAGCCAGCTCACTGCCGATCTGGTCCGCGCCCAGGAGACGGAGTTCGCGTGGCCGGCCGAGCCGTCGCCCGCGCCCTACGGCAGCAAGGCGGCCTTCACGCAGGCCCTCGGCTGGTGGAACCTCGACAGCGGTCACGGTCCCGCGCCCCAGCACGCCGGTGCGACGATGTCCTACCAGTCGTACGGTGCGGTCCATCGCAAGACCAAGACCGGGCTGATCGCCCTCACGTCGAGCGAGGCGAACCTGCTCGACGCGGTGAACTTCCCCCAGCTGGCACAGAAGCTCTTCGAGGCCGCTGTGGAGGAGGGATCGCGGTGAACCCTGGACGTGGACTCACCGAGAAGCTGGTGCAGGCGCGTGGGGGTCGCTTTCGGACCGTGCAGGCGGGCAGCGGCGAGCCGCTGGTGGTCTTCGAGTCCGGACTCGGCGCCGGTGCCTCGCTGTGGGCCGAGGTCCAGCGCCAGGTCGCGGCGCACACGGCGACGCTGGCCTACGACCGCGCCGGTCATGCTCTGAGCAGGCCCGCCAAGGACGCACGCCTGTTCGCTGACCTGAACGCCGACCTCGAAGCGTTGCTCGACGCGGTCGGACACGAGGGTCCGGTCATCCTCGTCGGCCAGAGCTGGGGCGGCCCGATCATCCGAGCCTTCGCCCACCACACCCGCCGTCCGGTCGCGGGCCTCGTCATCGTCGACGGCACCAACTCGACCGCCATGACCGAGGAGCAGGCCAAGGGCCTCTCGGTCTTCTTCACCATCCTCGGCAAGGCCAGCTGGTTGCAGCTGCACCGGAGGTGGCGGGGAAGGCTGCTCAAGGGCATCACCGCGGGACTCGCTGAGGACGACAGCAAGCGGGTGCTGCGAGACATGAACAGCGGCCGATCGGTCAGGGCCGGCGCAGCGGAGGCCAAGGGCCTCGCCATCGAGCTGCCCCGCATGGCCGATGTGGAGGAAAGGGGCTTCCCGGAAGGCGCCTCGGTGACGTTCATGTCCGCCACGGTCGCTGAGCCGGGTACGGAGGAGATGCGCGCCCGGTTCGTCGCCAGGCAAGCCGCGGAGGCCGAGCGGTTCGGCGCGCGTCTCGTCGTCGTCGACACCAGCCGTCATGACATCCACATGCAGGAGCCGGCGAGAGTCGCCGAGGAGATCCTGCGCATCGTCCAGCAGACCGTAGGAGCCAAGACATGACCGAGCCGATCGCCGCCCTCTCCGAGGAGCTGCTGAAGGTCAAGAGCGACGCCTCCCCGCTGTGGGCCTCGATCTTCGGCGTCGACGGCTACGACGACGTCGTCGACGACCTCAGCGCCGACGGCGACTCGGTCAAGGCCGCAGCGCTGCGCGACGTGGAGAGCCGGGCCGCGAAGATCGACCGGGAGAGCCTGAGCGACGCCGACCGCGTCACGCACGCGGTTCTCCTGCACGAGGCGCGCACCCTCGCCGAGTCCTTCGAGGACGGGCACGCCGAGCTGCTGGTCTCCGGCCACGCCTCGCCCGTGTCCGCGCTCTTCCAGACGCTGCCGAAGATGCCGAAGCAGAAGGTGGACGGGCTGGAGGCCCGGCTGCGCCAGCTGCCGAGGTACCTCGCACAGACCTCCGAGCGGATGACGAACGGGGTCGCCAAGGGGCGTGGTCCCCACGCCCGCGGGCTGCAGGGCACGATCGAGCAGCTCGAGAGCTACCTCGCTCTTCCGGTCGACCAGGACCCGTTCCTGCAGCCGGCCGTCGGCACCGGGTCGTACGACACCGTGCGCGACGTCATCGCGGACGACGTGCGGCCCGCGTTCCAGGACCTGCTCGAGGTGCTGCGCGGACCGGTGCGGGACGGCGCCCGCTCGGACGACGAGCCGGGGATGGCGTACGTCCCGGGCGGCGACCCTGTCTACCGCCGCGCCCTCGCCGCCCACACCACGACCGAGCGCTCGCCGGAGGAGATCCACCAGACCGGCCTCGACCTCGTGGCGCAGCTCCGCGAGGAGTACGCCCGCCTCGGCCAGTCGGTCTTCGGCGACAGCGACGTCGACCGCGTCATCGACCGCCTGCGCAACGACAAGGGCCTGCGCTACGAGACGCCGGCTCAGATGATCACGGATGCGCGCAGCTCGCTCGCGCGCGCCGAGCAGGTCCTGCCGCAGTACTTCGGGACGTACCACCGCACGAAGTGCGAGGTCGAGGAGATGAGCGCCCTCGAGGCCCCCACCGCCGTGCTGGGCTACTACATGCCCCCCGCGTCGGACGGGTCGCGCCCCGGTCGGCACTGGCTCAACACCTACCAGCCGGAGACGCGCACCCGGTACGAGTACGAGACCCTCGCCTTCCACGAGAGCGTGCCCGGTCACCACCTGCAGCTCGCCGTCGCACAGGAGCTCGGCGACGTGCCGGACTTCCGGCGCTTCGGCTACATCGCGGCCTTCAGCGAGGGGTGGGGGCTCTACACCGAGCGGCTCTGCGACGAGATGGGTCTCTACTCGGGCGACCTCGCACGGTTCGGCATGGTGTCGTTCGACTCCTGGCGCGCGACCCGGCTCGTCGTGGACACCGGCATGCACTCCTTTGGCTGGTCGCGACAGCAGGCGATCGACTACATGTGGCAGAACAGCGCCCTGACGATGCAGAACATCGTCAACGAGGTGGACCGCTACATCTCGTGGTTCGGCCAGGCGAACGCCTACATGATCGGGCGGCTCGAGATCGACGCCCTGCGCGCGCAGGCGAAGCAGCAGCTGGGTGCGGCCTTCGACATCAAGGCCTTCCACGACGCGGTGCTGCTCAACGGCAGCATCCCCCTCACGGTGCTGCGCGACGAGGTCGTCCGGAAGCTCGGTCTCTAGCCGCCGAGGTGCTCGGCGAGGTGCCGCTCGATCGAGCGCCACAGCCACAGCACGTTCTCGGGGTTCTGGAACCCGTGCCCCTCGTCCCCGGCGAGCAGGTACTCGACGGGGATGTCGCGCTCTCGCAGCGCGGCGACCATGTTGTCGGACTCGGCCTGCACGACCCGGGCGTCCTTCGCGCCCTGCGCGATGAGCATCGGGATGCGGATCTTGTCCACCATCGTGATGGGGGAGCGCGCGAGCATGTCGGCGAGGTCCGTCGGTTCCTTGGGATCGCCCGCGTAGGTCATCCAGTTGTTGAGCAGGACGGGACGGACGAACTCCGGCATGGACGTGATGCAGTTCGGCAGGCTCGAGATGCCGACGATGTCGATCGCCGTCGCGAAGTAGTCGGGGGTGACGGTCGCGCCGACGAGGGCTGAGTAGCCGCCGTAGGACGCGCCCATGATGGCGATGCGGGTGGGGTCGACGACGCCTTGTCCGACGAGCCACTCGGCCGCGTCGACCAGGTCGTTGTGCATGTCGCCGGCCAGCTGCTTGATCGCGGCGGTCATGTGCCTGCGGCCGTAGCCGTCGGAGCCGCGGAAGTTCGGCTGGATGACGGCGTACCCGCGGTTGGCCAGGAGCTGGACGCCCGGGTCGAAGCGCCAGACGTCGTTGGCCCACGGTCCGCCGTGGACGTAGACGACGAGCGGCAGGTCCTCGTGCGGGACGCCGACGGGCAGGGTGAGGAACGCGTGGATGGGCAGGCCGTCCCGGGCGGTGTAGGTGACCCCTTGCATCCGAGCCAGTGCGTCGGGCTCGAGGTCGGGGCGCGGTCGGAGCAGCAGCCGGCTGTCGCCGGTCAGGTGGTCGTAGAGGTAGGTGAGGTCGGGCTCGCGGTCGTGCGTGAAGGACGCGACCCAGAACCGCTCGTCGGCATCGGAGGAGAGCTCGTTGAGGACGCCGTCCGAGAGCTTCTCGAGCGCGGTCAGCACCTCCGCGAACTCCGGTGTGATCGGCACGATCGTCGGGCGGTCCCCGACGAAGCGCGCGCCGATCACCTCGCCGGTCTTCCGGCTGACGTAGGTGCTCGGCGGGAACGCGGTGATCGTGCTCATCCGGCAGAGGCTGCGGCCGGGGATCCCTGCCAGCACCGTGCGCGAGCCGGTGGCGATGTCGATGCGGACGAGCTCGAGGTCGCCGGCCGGCGAGTGGTCGGCAAGCACCACGGCCGCGCCGTCCGGAGTGAGGCGGACGGGCGTGATCCCGTTCGGGTTCTCGGGACCGCCGGCACGGTGGATGACGCGGTCGGCGTCGGTGTCGCGGAACTCCCAGGCGCCGTCGTCGGTCTGCCCGACCCAGTACCTCGGCTCGAGGTCAGGGGTCAGGACGGCCCCGCCCATGATGGAGCCGCCTTCGACGAGCAGCTCCTGCTCGCCGGAGGCCACGTCCACCAGGAACGTGTCGAAGTGCAGCACGCGCGGGTTCATCGTGACCACGACGCGTCCTGGGTGGCGAGGGGCCGGCAGCACCTCGAGGACACGCGAGCCCGGCGCCAGCGGAGTGAGGTCGACGGCCGGCGCGTCAGGGGCGTCGAGATCGACCCGGAACAGGTGCCAGTCCTCGTTGCCGTCGGTGTCCTGGCGGTAGAGAAGCCACCGCGGGTCGTCGGTCCACTGGTAGCTCTTGATGCCACGGCGCCGGTCGTCGGTGACGCACACCGCCTCGTCGTGCTCCTGGTCGAGGCCGCGGACCCAGACCTGGGTCCGCCCGTTGCGCGGGGACAGGTACGCGAGCCGCTTCCCGTCGGGAGAGATCGTCGCCTTGCTGAACAGCGGGTCGGCGAGGAAGGTCTCGAGGGGGACGACGGTCACGAGTAGCTCCTGTTGCTGGTGTAGCGGAAGCACGAGCAGCCGTTGTCGTATCCGACGTCGCGGAGCGCGCTGGCCGAGGCGTGCTGCCGCGGGCCGAGGTGGGTCTCCCAGGTCATGGCCGCCGGGACCCGGGATCCGAGTGCCTCGAGCCCGGACGTCAGCCGGGACAGGGAGCCGCTCGCGGTCACGGCCGAGCGCAGGAAGAAGAAGCCGTCGCAGATCGACTCCATGACGAACCGCGCCGACCCGGACGAGGTGTCCTGGTGCGCGTCCCTCATGAGCTTGAGGCACTGGGTGGTCGCCGTCGTCGGCGGGCCGGGGTCGTCGGCGACGTCGAGCGCGGGGATGTAGGACTCCGACATGGCCCCCTGCAGCTGGCCCTTCGGGACGTTCGCCGCGATGAGCTGCGGCTCGTTCGGCACGAAGTAGCGCGGTCGGTACTTCTGCCCCTCGGCGAAGTCCATCGCGGCGGTGCCCAGCTCGTGAGTGATGCCGTCGGAGTGGAAGCGCAGCGCGGCGTTCTGAGCGTCGGCGCTCGTCTGCGTCACCCCGCCCGACAGCCTGGCGACGTCGGTGATCTTGATCCCGTACTTCGCGAGCTCCTGCGTGAGCACCGCGAGCTGGCGCTCGCCGTTCGGGTTGTCGTGGATGACCACCCCTACCTTCACGGGCGGCTTGACGGTCCCTGTCGCCGGCGCGCCGCGCGAGGTGTCCCACGGCTCGAAGAAGTTGCGGGCCACGAGCCTCGCCACCGTGATGCGGTAGAGCGTCTCGCCCAGCATCGAGTCGACGTTGACGAAGTCCGGGAACGCGTCGTAGAGCTGCTGGAAGTAGGGCGCGGTGTCGAGGCCCCAGGGGTTCCCGGCTCCCATGACGGGCGTGTGGGTCTTGGCCAGGCAGGCCAGCATGTCCCGGTCGACGGGGATCCCGATGGGCCCGACCACGGCGTAGACGTGGTGGTCCTGCGTCCAGGTCGCGCAGGCCTCTTCGTCGACGACGGACGGGTTGTTGAGCTCCTGCGCGCTGCTGGCGTGGTACCAGACGAGCTCGATCTTGCGACCGAGCAGGCCGCCACTGCGGTTGATGCTGGAGACGACCGCGTCGACCTGGGCGGTCTCGTCGCCGGTGGCGATGCCCTTCACGCCCAAGGTGGTGGCGTAGCTGTTGACGTCGCTGTCGGCGATGCCGATCTGGATCGTCGTCCTGGTGAAGCCGCGGCCCGTCTCACCACCAGGTACGCCGCCCGGCAGCGCGCTCGGTGCGGCGACGGGCTGCTCACCGCCCGGAACCGCCGACGTGCCCGCCGCGCCGCTGTGCGTGCCGGATCCTGTCGCTCCCGTCCGGGTCGCGCGGCTGCCGCCCACGAGAGCGGTGTCGGCCCCGGCCTGCGCAGCGTCGGGACCGCCGAGAGCCGCGCCCGAGGCGGGCAGCTGGCTCATCGGCACGGTGGTGCCGCACGCCGCGATGAGCAGGAGACCCGCGAGGGCAGGGAGGGCACCGCGACGTCGCATGGGAATCCTCTCGCAAAGAGCTTTACTTTAGATCTTTACGAAGGAAACCGGTCGTGTCAACGCGGTAGGCGCGTCCGGAGGCCGTCGATGACGACGCCCATCGCTCGGTCGAGGAGGTCGTCCAGGCTGAGCGGGAGCGAGTCGCCCACGAGAGCCATGAGTTCGGCTTCGCTCTCGGCCGAGAGCTCGGAGGCCCGGGGTCGTGCCTCAGCGTGGCCGAAGGCGTGCGCGAGCTCGGTCATGATCGTGATGCCCGCGAGCGCGTCGTGGGCGGTGAAGCCCGCGTCGACCAGGATCCGCAGCCCCTCGAGGAGCATGCGCACCGTCGGTGTGTTCGTCGCGCGGTAGTCGGCCGAGGCGTAGAGGTCGGTGTGCGTCCGCCAGAGGTCGCGCTCCCGCCGGCCGGCTTCGCGGAGCCACTCGTCCCACGGCAGCTCGGCGGGCGGCGGGACGAGCTCGTCCCGGGCCTCGGCGGCGAGGGCCTCCAGGATGGCGGCCCGGTCCGGGAAGTAGCGGTAGAGCGCCGGGCTGGTGACACCCAGGCGCGCGCCGACGGCCGCGAGCGTCACGTCCTGGGGCGGCAGGGCGCGGGCGGCGTCGAGGACGGCCTGGCGGCTCAGCTTCGGCTTGCGCCCACGTGGCCGACCTGGCTCTGACACGTCCGACACGTTAGACGCGGTTGTCGACGACCACTGTCCCGCCGCGGAGGACGAGGGTCGGCCGCCGCAGCGTCGTGAGGTCGTGGTCGGGGCGTCCGGGTACGACGAGCAGGTCGGCCCTCGCACCGACGGCCACCCGCCCGCGGTCGGCGAGCCCGAGCAGCTCGGCGCCCGCCACGGTCGCCGCTCGGAGGGCCTCGGCCGGCGTCAGGCCCAGCTCGGTCAGCGCGATCAGCTCGTCGACGGCGAGGTCGATCGGGCCGGTGACCGCGTCCGTCCCCATGGCGATGCGCGCGCCCGCAGCCTTCGCTGCGGGAAGCGCCTTCTCGTGCGCTGCCACCCGTACCGCCATGATGCTGCGGACCTGCTCCTGGAGGTGCGGGTCGAAGGCGGAGATCGGGTCGACGTCGCCGCGGTGGGCGGTGCAGCCGGCGCCTGCCCGGTAGACGTAGGTCGTCGTGACGAGGGCGATGCCCTGGGCGGCCATGGCGTTCGCGAGGTCGTCGTCGACGTCGTTGCCGTGTTCCACGGAGTCGACGCCGCAGGCGACGGCCAGTGCGACGGCGCTCGGGTTGGACGCGTGCGCGGCAACGGGGATGCCCAGCGAGCGCGCCTCGTCGACGATCGCCCGCAGCTCCGCCTCGTCGAGCTCGAGCGCGTCGTTCGCGCCGTTGAGCATCACCTTCACCCAGTCGGCACCGATGTCCTTGAGCCGCCGGACAGCCGCGCGGGCCGCGTCGGGGCCGTCGACCTCGGTCACGATCTTCACCGCGGGGAACTCGGTGCCGTGACCGCCGATGCACGCGACGCCCTCGCAGCACAGCAGGAGCTGAGGTCCTGCCGCCGGGTCGTCGTCGCACCGGCTGCGTTGCGCCAGCAGTGGCTCGGCCGGGCCGCTCGCGTCGCGGGCGGTGGTGACGCCGGACTCCAGCAGCCGGCGGGCGTTGTCGGCGACGCGCTGGGCCAGGCCGAGGTCGGGCGGTCCGGCCATGGCGAGGTGCACGTGCGCGTCGACCAGACCGGGCATGACCGTCGCGCCCGAGCAGTCGATGACCTCGTCGCCGTCGAGCGCGCCGCCGACAGCCGTGATGGCCGTGCCCTCGACGAGCACGTCCTGCATCTCCGAGGAGGTGCCGTCCTCGGCCAGCACCCGGCCGCCGCGCAGCAGCGTGCTCACCAGCCGGCCCTTCCCAGCACGTCGTCGAGGATCGCCGGGAAGTGGTTCGTGCGCAGGCTCATGCGGCCTTCGTCGCCGCGCACGTGCAGGTGAGCACCCGCGTCGCTCACCGCTCCAGGCCGAGGGCGTGCTCGAGGAACGCGAAGAAGTCCGTGCGCTCCGCGATCATCTTGGACGTGGGCTTGCC
>Ga0070658_10003990_pt1 | contig 12100 bp, 11 predicted proteins | sample KBSC13metaG_FD_64664 | JGI IMG/M metagenome (GOLD analysis project Ga0070658, IMG submission 64664) | Corn rhizosphere microbial communities from Kellogg Biological Station, Michigan, USA - KBS C1-3 metaG | ecosystem: Host-associated > Plants > Roots > Rhizosphere > Soil ... | reverse complement strand
CACGCCCGAGCGGTGGCGACGGCTCCGGATCCGGAGGCCCTGACGCAGGAGATCGTGGCGAGGGGCTTGTCGGTCCGCCAAGCCGAGGATCGCGCCAAGCAAGCGAAGCAGCGAGGGCCGGGCTACGACATCGGCCGAGCGAGTGCCCGCAATGCAGCCAAGGCTGCCCAAACCGTGGATGCGGATCTTGCGGCGCTCGAGCGCCAACTCGGCGATATTCTTGGCGTGAAGGTCCAGGTCACCCACAAGGGACAGGGCGGCCAGGTGACGCTCCACTATTCCAGTCTCGATCAGCTCGACATGATCTGCCAGCGGCTCAGCGGGGAGCCGATTTAACCTCTTCGCGCTTCCCTAGCGATTGCCAATAATTCCTCACCGAGCGCGACCTGCTGCGGCGCGGGGCCGAAGATAAGGGATCGTTCGAGGCGGCCTGCGCGATCGGAAACCTTCGCCAGGCGCTCCGCATTCCACTGCGCCAGCATTCGACTTACGATGCTTTTATCCTTCCAGAACAAAGCGTTACCAAGTGACGTCATGACGGCGTCTGGTCTTTCGCCGCGCTCCACCCTGGCGCAAAGCGGAGCGAGCATCAAAAGCCGCCGCTGGAGTGATCGGACGACCGGAATACCCTCCGACCCACCCGACGGGAGGCGGGTCAATTCCTCCGCCAGGGCATCGAGTTGTCCGCTAAGGGCGAGATCGGCGAGACGCATCACGTCGCCCTCGGCAGTATCCGTACCCACGGCATCGATCGCGTCGTGGGCGAGCTCCTTGGGCGAATTCGGCGTTGCATCGAGATACAGGGCCAGCTTTTGCAGTTCCTGTGAAACCAGAGCCTGGTCGTTGCCAGCCGCGCCCGCCACCCGGTCGGCCACGGGCGGACTAATTTTCAGCCCGAAGCTGCGGCCGATATCGGCCACCATCCGGGCCGCGTCCTGTCCCTCGGGCAAATAGGCGGCGAAGGAAGCCGCGCTCCTCGAGGCCTCCGCGAGCTTGCGCAGCGGCGACGACTTAGACAAGGCGCCCGCGATCGCGACAACCGGGCTTTCAGTCGAAGCGGCGTCGAGCAACGCGCCGACGCCGGTCACGATCTCTTCGCCTGCCGGCTCGATCCAGATGACCCTCGATCCGCCGAAGAGGCTCATCGCACTCGCCTCGTCGGCCAGCGACGCCGGATCGGATCTTACCGTCCCAGCCGCGAGCGCGCTTTTCGTTGCGGCGAGCGCCTGCACCAGCCGCTGCCCCAACGCTCGCGACTGCGCGGTGTCCGGTCCATGAAAAAGGTAGAAGCGGATTTCTGGGTTCGGTTGATCGACGGTGCGGCCGATCGCCTGTTTGCTGACGTTCACTTCGCCGGAGCCGTCCGCATCGCGTAGAGCGCGAGCCGCGCCGCAATCTGGTCTGCAACGATGCCCGACAGCTGCTCGAGCGCCGTCTGTTCGGCGGCGACGGTCGCATATTCGGAACTGACGATGTCGATCGCCGCGTCCGATCCCGCCGTCGCGTCCAGAACGATCAGGCCATTGCTCAGATCGACCAGCTGATACCGTGCGCGAAGCGTGCGGCGCTCCTGCGTAGCGGCCTGGTCGCGGCGCAAGCCGAACGAGGTGATATTGTCGTCGAGCGTCACGTCGAGGCGATACAGCGGCGTTCCCTGGCCAGCCTCGCCCAGCCGATCGAGCAGCTTGTCGCGCAGGAGCCAGCCGGACTGGCCTGCGATGGGTGCGATTTGCACCGAACGTAGCGTCCCGGCGACCGGGCTGCCCGTGCCTCCCGCATAAAGCGGACGAAGGCCGCACGAGGGGAGCAACAGGAGAGCGAGAATGAGGCCGGCGCGCGTGAGACCCTTGGGCATCATGCGACGATATTCACCAGCCGGTCCGGAACCACAATGACCTTGCGTGGGGCTGCACCGCCGAGCTGTCGCTGGACCTTGTCGGACGCCAGCGCCAGCGCCTCGGCAGCCGCTTTGTCGAGCCCGCGCGGCGCCGTCAGCGTGTCCCGAAGCTTGCCATTCACCTGGACGGCAAGAGTCACCTGCTCATCCACGAGCAACGCCGGATCGAACGCCGGCCAAGGCGCGTCGGCGACCATGTCCTGCTCACCGAGTAGGGCCCACGCCTCTTCCGCCAGGTGCGGCGCCATCGGCGCAGCAAGAAGGACGAGCGTGCGGACGGCCTCCCTACGGGTCCCGCTCGGCTTGGCCTTCTCGATTGCCGTGACGAGCTCGTACAGCTGGGCCACGGCCTTGTTGAACTGCAGGCCATCGATCGCTTCGCCCACGGCGGCGATCACGCGATGGACTTTGCGCTTCAGCGCCTCATCTTCGCCTTCGCCCCCCTCGGATCCGGTCACCAGCTTCCAAACGCGTTGAACGAACCGGGATGCGCCCTCGATGCCGGCCTCCGACCATTCGAGGTCGCGCTCCGGCGGACTGTCGGAAAGCATGAACCAGCGCACCGCGTCGGCCCCATATTTGGCGAGGATCGGTTCGGGGTCCACGGTATTGCGTTTGGACTTGGACATCTTCTCGACGCGGCCGGTCGTGACCGGGTGACCGCTTTCGATGTGGATCCAGTCGTCGCCATCCTTGCGCACCTCGTCCGGGCTGAGCCAGCTGCCGTCGCCCGCACGGTAGGTCTCGTGCGTGACCATCCCCTGCGTGAACAGCCCCTTGAACGGTTCGGACATTCCGATGAGGCCGATGTGCTGAAGCGCCCGAGTCCAAAAGCGGGCGTAGAGCAGGTGCAGGATCGCGTGCTCGACGCCGCCGATATATTGCGCCACCGGAAGCCATTCCTCGGCTTCGGCCCGATCGAACGGCTTGGCGTCCGGCTGGCTGGCGAATCGGATGAAATACCAAGCGGAGTCGACGAACGTATCGAGCGTGTCGGTTTCCCGGACAGCTTCGGCACCGCAGCTCGGGCAAGTCACGTGCTTCCAGGTCGGATGGCGGTCCAGCGGATTCCCGGGGACGTCGAAGGTCACGTCGTCCGGAAGGACGACCGGCAGCTGATCGCGCGGCACGGGAACTGCGCCGCAACCGCCGCAATGAATGATGGGAATGGGCGTGCCCCAGTAGCGCTGACGCGATACGCCCCAGTCGCGCAGGCGATAGGCGGTGGTGCCCTTGCCCCAGCTGGCATCCTCAGCGCGGCGGATGATCTCCGCGGCTGCCTGCTCGCTCGTCAGGCCATTGAGAAAGTTCGAGTTGACCGCGACCCCGTAAGTGCTTTCCGCCTCGCTCCCGATCGGCTCGGAAGCGAGATCGCTGCTCGCCGCTACGACGCGCTTGATAGGCAAATGATATTGCCTCGCAAATTCGAAATCGCGCTGATCGTGTCCGGGAACGCCGAAGATCGCGCCTGTTCCATAGTCCATCAGTACGAAGTTCGCGATGTAGACAGGCAGGCGCCATTGACCGTCAAGCGGATGAACGACCTCGATCGAGGTACGATAGCCCTTTTTCTCCGCAGTCTCGATCTCGGCGGCGCTGGTGCCCCCGGCGCGGCACTCCGCGACGAACTCTGCGGCTTGCGGGTCGGTTGCGGCCACGGCCTGCGCGATGGGGTGGTCGGCTGCAACCGCGACGAAGCTGGCGCCGAAGATCGTGTCCGGCCTCGTCGTGAAGACCTCGGCATCCCCGATACCGTCGACACTGTCGGCGAGGCGGAATCGGAACTGCAGCCCGCGGCTCCTGCCGATCCAGTTCTCCTGCATCAGCCTGACCTTGTCGGGCCACTGGTCGAGCGTCGACAGGCCCTCCAGAAGCTCATCGGCGAACTGGGTGATCCTCAAGAACCACTGGGCCAGCTTTCGCCGCTCGACCGGTGCCCCCGAGCGCCATCCGCGGCCGTCGATCACCTGCTCGTTGGCGAGAACGGTCATGTCGACCGGATCCCAATTGACCTCGCTCTCCTTGCGATAGACGAGCCCGGCGTCGAACAAGTCGAGGAACAGTGCCTGCTCGTGCCCGTAATATGCGGGGTCGCAGGTCGCGAGCTCGCGCGACCAGTCGAGCGCGAAGCCGATCCGCTTCAGCTGGTCGCGCATCGTCGCGATATTCGCCCAGGTCCATTCGCCGGGATGGACGCCGCGCTCCATGGCCGCGTTCTCGGCCGGCATCCCGAATGCGTCCCAGCCCATCGGGTGAAGGACTTCGTGGCCCTGCATCCGGCGGTACCGGGCGATCACGTCCCCCATGGTGTAGTTGCGGACGTGGCCCATGTGGATGCGCCCCGATGGGTAGGGGAACATCTCGAGGATGTAGGTCTTGGGCTTGGCGCTGTTGCTGTCGGCCGCGAAGCTTCCCCGCTCCGCCCAGCGCTCCTGCCAGCGGCGGTCGGCCTCAGCCGGGTTGAATCGGCTGCTCATGGGGAACGAATCAGCCGGGGACGGAGGTGCGGCGCAGGTCGCGGGCGCGCGTCAGGATAATGTCCTCGAGCTTCTGCACGGTCGCGCCCGAAACCGGAGCTTCGACCCAGGTCCCGTTCTGGTTGGTCTGGCGCGAGGCCGACACTCGAAGCGCGTCGGCGCGCAAATCCTGGTCGAGGATCGTAACGGTCAGCTTCACCCGCTCGCCCGGAGCCTTCGGGTTCGCATACCAATCGGTGATGATGACGCCGCTGCTCGGATTGGCCTGAAGCAGCGGCGCGAACGAGACGGTATCCAGCGCAGCGCGCCACAGATAGGCGTTGACCCCGATCGTCGTCATGCGCGACGGCGCGAGGCGGGTCGGGAGCTGCTTGTTCTTCGCGCACCCCGACGCCGACAGGGCCAAAACCAGCAATGCGGCAGCGGTCGTGTGCAGACGAGTCATCGAGGATCCTTGAAACCGGCTTCTGGAAGTTGTGGCGGCGTTATAGATAGTCGGGCCCCTCTCGCAAGGTGTCCCGAAGCGGTCCGTTCCGTCCCGCCGCGGCGCATTATTGTGGTGAGTCAGCAACAGGGGATGAACGAATCGATTCTGAGTCATGGAACCTTCAGCCATTCCCAACTATATCGACTCAGGAACAAGGGGTTTTTCTGTGTTGAAGATCGTCCACAGGAAGGAAGCCAGGTTGCTGGCCGCACTCGCGGCGGGCGGCCTCGTGCTGACCCCGGCGGTCGCGGCAAGTAGCAGCTCCAAGAAGCGACCGGCGCCGGTGTCGCTGAGCTTCGACCCGATTTCGTCCTTCACGCCGGCCAACGGCGATCCGAAGCTCGCAGCAGCATTTGCCGGCAAGAGCCTCGCTCTGACCGATTTCAAGTTCACGCCGGCTCCGGCCAAGGGCCGCCCGTCGCAGGTGCGCGTGGCGATTCGCGCCCGGGCCGTCACCCCGGCGACTCAGCTTGCAAGCGCGGCGGTCCCGACGGCTGCGGTCAACGCGCTCAACCCGACGAGCTACAATCTCGGCGTCGCGATCGGTTGGAAGAGGTTCGCCGTTTCGGGTGACGTGGCGAAGGTCAAGGATCCGAACAGCGCGATCGGCGGGCGTGAAAGTGCGATCGTCGGCGTCAGCTATTCGCTCAGCAATCGCCTGACGACGCGGGTCGCTGTGGGCGCGGACAAGAGCGATGGGCATCCGATGGCAGCGCTTCGCAAGGGCGACAATTATTCGCTCGACGCCGGCGCTTCCTACGACATTTCGCGACGCATCGCGGTGACCGGCGGCGTCCGATACAATATCGAGCGCGACCGCATGCCGGCCCTCCAAGACGTCCGGCGCGACAGCCAGGCCGTCTACGTCGGTACGGCCTTCAAGTTCTAAGCCAGGCGTCGATTCCAGCCCAGCCGTAGAAGCCTTCGCGTTCGAGCAGCGCGAACTTTTCAGCGTCCATACCGCCCAGCGCAATGGCCGGGACGCCGGTCGCGCGCGCGATCTCGCCTGCGCGTTCCGGCCCGAGCGGCGGCTGTCCGGGGTGCGAGGTTGTCGCACGTACCGGCGAAACGAAGACCAAGGCCGCACCGGCCGCTCTCGCGGCGTGCGCTTCCTCCAGCCTGTGGACTGAGAGCGAGAAGGGGAGGTCGGCAGGGGCGCACGCCGGATTGTGAACGAGCGCGGCCCCGACGCGTCGGGCGAGTTCGACATCCCGGGCGACGGCTAGCGTGATCCCGCGCTCGTCCGCCATTTCGGCGAGCCGCGCGGCCAGATCTGCCCGGAGCTCGGGCGGCAGCGAATAGTGGCGAAACACGATCCCAGCCGCGTCGGGTAGCCGCGCAACCGCCTCCCATAGCCGGTCTCCCATGCGCTCGTCGGTCATCAGCCAGGTCCGAGGCCATGAGTGGTGGCGGCCATGCATCGCGCTTCCTATAGCGCGGTTCGATGAGCAGCGCCGCCGATCGAAGAGACCGGATTCTCGAAGGAATTGCGTCCGCGGCCAAGCTTGCGCGCCGGGACCCGGCCGACGTGCAACTGATCGCAGTCAGCAAAACTAGGACGGCCGACGAGATCGAAGAGCTGGTCGACGCCGGCCAACGCGATTTCGGCGAAAGCCGCGTGCAGGAGGCACTTGTCAAATGGCCATCGATTCTCGCTCGGCACCCGGGTGTCCGCCTGCACGGGATCGGCCGGCTGCAGTCGAACAAGGCTGCGGAGGCTGTGAGGCTGTTCGACGTGATCCACTCGCTCGATCGCGCTTCACTTCTCGACGCTCTCGTCAGGGAGCCGGGAAAAGCCGATCGGTATCCTGAGGTCTACGTGCAGGTAAATATCGGCGAGGAAGAGCAAAAGGGTGGGTGCGCGATCGCCGAGGTCGGCGAGCTCGTAGCCGCGGTGCGGGCCTCGCCGCTTCCCCTGGCAGGCCTGATGTGCATCCCGCCGCTGGGGCTCGAGCCGACACCTTTCTTCGCGCTTCTCAATAAGTTGGCGCGCCGTCATGACGTCATGACGCTCAGCATGGGCATGTCGGGCGATTACAAGCAGGCCGTAATGCTAGGGGCCACGGCGGTGAGGATCGGCACAGCCTTGTTCGAAGACAATGCCTGACTTGCAAGCGATCATCTTCGACTTCGACGGAGTCCTGCTGGAAAGCGAGCTCGAGCTCAATCGGCTTACCGCACAGTTGCTGACCGAGATGGGACACGAAACGACGCTCAACGATGCACTGACGAAGTTCACGGGCCTCAACGGCCGCGACGTGATTGCCGCAATCGAGGGCCACATCGGGCGCCAAATCCCACAGCAGTTTCATGAGCGGATGAAGGAGGAGGGCGCCCGCGCCTTGCGCGAGGGCCTCGCCGAAGTCGTCGGTGCGGTCGAATTCGTCCGGTCTCTTCCTCCGGCACTTCCTCGGGCGGTCGCATCGTCGAGCTCGACGCACTGGATCCGCACGCACCTAGAACATCTCGGACTCACGAATGAATTCGGCGATCACGTTTACAGCGGACGTGAGCATGTCGAGCACGGCAAGCCTGAGCCCGATCTATACATCTACGCGGCGCAACGGCTCGGAGTGCCGATCCAGGAAGCGGTGATCCTGGAGGACTCCCGGGTGGGCGTGACCGGCGCGCTCGCCTCGGGAGCGCGGGTCATCGGCTTGGCCGCGGGTTTGCACTGCCTCGACGGGCACGACGAAATGTTGAGGGCGCATGGCGTCCGCGAGATCGCCTACAGCTTTGACGATGTCAGGCGGTTGCTGAACCTAGCCTAGGTGACCGCTCTTCTTGCGCTTGGTCGCGAGATAGTCGGCGTTGTGTGGATTGGCGGGCATGTGGTGCGCCACCCGCTCGAGCACCCTGACCCCGGCCGCTTCGAGGCCCGCGACCTTATTGGGATTGTTGGTGAGCAGCCGCACTTGGTCGATTCCCAGCGCTCGCAACATCCCCGCCGCATGCGAATAGTCGCGCTCGTCGTCGGCGAAGCCGAGCCTGCGGTTGGCGTCGACCGTGTCGAGACCGCGGTCCTGGAGCGCGTAGGCGCGCAGCTTGTTGGCGAGCCCGATGCCGCGGCCTTCCTGGCGCAGGTACAGAAGGACCCCGCCACCTGCCTCGCCAATGATTTTCAGCGCTTCCTTGAGCTGGGGCCCGCAATCGCACTTCAGGGATCCGAACACGTCTCCCGTCAGGCATTCGCTATGCAGCCGAACGAGAGGCGGTTTGCCTCCCGGAGCGCCGATGAGCAGCGCAACATGCTCCTGTCCATCGTCGGAGGCACGGAACGCCACGATCTGGGTCGCGGGCAAATCGTCCAAGGGGAGCTTGGCGCGCGCAACGATCTCGACCTCCGGATTACGGTCCTCACGTGCGATTTCCTCAGCCGGAACACTTAGGACGGCAAGTTCCGCGGCGATGATCCAGAGTGCGGGCAGAAGACCGGCCGACCGGGCCAGCGACAGAGCCGCCCTGGCGCTTTCGGTGCAATCGAGGGGGACCGGTTGCAGTGGCCCCACCGGCCCCCGCTCGAGATCGCGGCCGGGATCGGCAAGCGCGAGCGCCGTTTCGGCATCGAGCCATTCGGAGTGGTCGAGGACGACCGGCTGAACCGGATCGGCCGCGTCGCGCTCATTGGCCAATGCGAGCGCCATCGCCCGTTCACCGCTGATCAGGAGCCGCGCCTTCCTTTCCGGGTCGAGGATGTCGAGAAGCTCCTGCGTTGCCGTCTCGACTGCAAGTATCGCAATGGGCTCCGCGCTTTCGATCTTCACCGGCCGGCCAGCTCGCAACGCGGCGATCGCGCGACGCATCGGAGGCGTCCCCGTCAAACGTCGATCTCGCATATGAGCGGGACGTGGTCCGACGGCCGTTGCCAATTGCGGCACGGTTCTAGAACCGCGTGTGCGGCCAAGTGGCCGGCGAGCTCCGGCGACGCCCACATATGGTCGAGCCGCCGGCCGCGGTCGTTCTTTGTCCAATCGGGCGAGCGATAGCTCCACCATGTGAAGCATCGCTCCGGCGCGGGTACGAACTTGCGGCCGATGTCGACCCAGCCGTGGGCGTTCTGCAGCCGGCCAAGCGCTTCGACCTCGATGGGCGTATGGCTGACGACGGTCAGCAGGGCCTTGTGACTCCACACATCGCACTCGAGCGGGGCGACGTTAAAGTCGCCGACGATGATCGTCGGCTCGCGAAGACCATCCGACCACCTGGTCATTCGCTCAATGAAGTCGAGTTTCTGGCCAAACTTGGTGTTGACGGTGCGATCCGGGATATCGCCGCCTGCCGGAACGTAGACATTCTCGAGCCGAATTCCGCATTCAAGACGAACGCCGACGTGCCGCGCCTCGCCATTGTCCTGCCAGTCGTGCTTCCCCGGATCCTGTAGCGGCACGCGGCTCAAGATGGCTACGCCATGGTGCATCCGCTGGCCGTTCAGCTGTCGATGGACGTATCCGTGGCGGTCGAAGAGATCGGAGGGGAAGATGCTGTCGAGCACCTTGGTTTCCTGTAGGCACAGGATGTCGGGCTGCTGCTCGGTGATGAGCCGCTCGACGAGCCCGGTGCGTGCCCGAACTGAGTTGATGTTCCACGAAGCGATCTTCAGCCTTTTGCTCACCTTGATGCGCTTACCCTGCCGAGCCCCGTAAGAAAAAGGCCCCCGCTCCGGGGGCATGGAGCGAGGGCCGCCTAGCGTTCGTCACGCAAGGGATCCTGCCCACCCCAGGTAACAGGGGGAAACCCCGGGTAAGTGGCAGAACCGCTTGCCTATTTAGGATGTCGCGCCTGAAAATGCGATGAACAGGTCGCAATCTGAAACTTTTTTCATTTTCGCTTTTTTGGCTCGGCGAAAGTGAAGGAGCTGTCCGCCACCGCTCCATTGTAGCGCACGTTCGAGAGCTTCACCGTGGTGCGGTGGCCCTGCGGATCGATTGCCGTCCAACCGTACATCTCCAGTCCGCCGGGAGCCGACGGACTGCGCAGGAAGGCGAGGGTCAGTTGGCCGTAGGACGTGTTCTTCGCCCGCGCGACGAGGATCCGCGAGTCCGAGTTCGGAAGGACCTGGGCTTTGCCGTTGAAGTCCGGCGAGCCGGACAGCAGAGGCCCCAGCGGCGTCTTGGCTAGCGGCCAACTGCTCTTCTGCCCCACCTGGTAATCGAGGAAATAAAGTCGTGAGCCGTCGGCGATCAGCAGAAGGTCCCCGCTGCCATATTGAAAGCGGACCTTTCCGGGGCGTTTGAGCTGCAAGGTGCCGGCTGCCGACCGCCCGCGGGAATCGGTCTGCACGAAATTTGCGGTCATCGTGCGGACCGCGCCGATATGCGCCTTCAGCTTGGCGAGGTCGGCCGATTCCGCAGCTGCCGCCGGCGCCGCAGCGACGATCGTGCCGACCAGCAAGGCGCGCGCGAACTTCGTCGTGAAACTCATCTCGAACTCCCTGGGATTTGTCGCCGGAACTGGCGTTCACCCATTGAATGCCGACTGAACTTTCCGGTTCCGTTCCGTTCAGCGTCAGATCGGGTGTCCATCGGGGTCGATCAGCACTTCGCGGCGACCCACGTGATCGGGCTGGCCGACCAGGCCCTCCTTCTCCATCCGCTCGATCAGCCGCGCCGCACTGTTGTAGCCCACGCGAAGCTGCCGCTGGAGATAGGAGGTCGACGCCTTCTGGCTTTCTGCGACGATCTGGATCGCCTTGCGGTAGAGCTGCGTCTCCGCATCATCCTCGCCGGTGGGCTGGCCGTCGAACAGATAGCCGCCATCCTCCGGCTCCTCGGTGACCGCCTGGATATATTCGGGCGCGCCTTGGCGCCGCCAATGCTCGGCGACCGCGCGCACTTCCTCGTCGCTGACGAAGGGGCCGTGTACGCGAATGATCTGCTTGCCGCCCGGCATGTAGAGCATGTCGCCCTTGCCCAGCAGCTGCTCGGCACCTTGTTCCCCTAGGATCGTGCGGCTGTCGATCTTGCTGGTGACCTGGAAGCTGATGCGTGTCGGCAGGTTGGCCTTGATGACGCCGGTGATGACATCGACCGACGGGCGCTGGGTCGCCATGATCAGGTGAATCCCGGCCGCGCGCGCCTTCTGGGCGAGCCGCTGGATCAGGAATTCGACCTCCTTGCCTGCGGTCATCATCAGGTCGGCGAGTTCGTCGACCACGACGACGATCTGCGGTAGCACCTCATATTCGAGCTGCTCGGTTTCGTAGAGCGGCTGACCCGTTTCTGCGTCGTAGCCCGTCTGCACCCGGCGACCGAGCTTCGAGCCTTTGGCTTTGGCCTCGCGCACCTTCGCGTTGAAGCTCGGCAGCGCGCGGACGCCGAGGTTGGCCATCATACGATAGCGCTCTTCCATCTGCTCGACCGCCCATTTGAGAGCGCGGATCGCCTTGCCGGGCTCGGTTACGACCGGTGCGAGCAGGTGCGGAATATCGTCGTAGATGCTCAGCTCGAGCATCTTCGGATCGATCATGATCATTTTGCACTGATCCGGACCGTATCGATAGAGCAGCGACAGGATCATGCAGTTGAGGCCGACCGATTTGCCGGAGCCGGTCGTGCCCGCGACCAGAAGGTGCGGCATCGGCGCTAGGTCGGCGATGACGGGGTCGCCCGAGATATTCTTCCCGAGAATCAGCGGCAGCGCCATATTCTGATCTTCGAACGACTGGCTTCCGATGAGCTCGGACAGGCTCACCGTCTCGCGTTTCGAATTCGGAAGCTCGATGCCGATCACGCTTCGCCCCGGAATGGTGGCGACGCGGGCTGAGAGAGCGGACATGTTGCGGGCTATGTCGTCGGCGAGGGCGATCACGCGGCTGGCCTTGATGCCGCTCGCCGGCTCCAGCTCGTACATCGTGACGACGGGGCCCGGCCGGACTTCGACGATATCGCCGCGCACGTTAAAATCCTCCAGCACCGTCTCGAGCAACCGTGCGTTTCTCTCGAGGCCTGCGCGGTCGATGGGCTGCTTCGACTTCTCCGGCGCGCGGGCCAGCAGATCGAGCGTCGGAAGCTGATAGGAATCGCCGAGCGCCAGGCTCGGTTGGGCCGAAGGCTTGCCGGACTTTGCACGTCCGCTCGCCGCCACGGGCCGGGCGGGTTCGGCAACGGCGACAGCAGGTTTCGGCCTGGGAGGCGCGGCCGCTGTCGGACGCTCGTCGGCGATCTCGGTTCGACGCGGCGCAGCGCGGCGTTCCCGAGGCCGGCTGCGAAGCAGACCACCGAGCCAGCCCTTTTCCTCAGG
>Ga0070658_10003988_pt1 | contig 12104 bp, 11 predicted proteins | sample KBSC13metaG_FD_64664 | JGI IMG/M metagenome (GOLD analysis project Ga0070658, IMG submission 64664) | Corn rhizosphere microbial communities from Kellogg Biological Station, Michigan, USA - KBS C1-3 metaG | ecosystem: Host-associated > Plants > Roots > Rhizosphere > Soil ... | reverse complement strand
CTCGGAGGTGTCCTCACGCCGATGGCCTACGCCGCCGGCCGGCTGTTCGTCCCGGTGGTCGAACTTTGCTCGCAGGAGAGCGCCGTCACCACCAAGGACGCGTTCGCGCGACCGCCCTCGCAGGGGACGGGAACGGTCTACGCCCTCGATGCTGCAACCGGCAAGACCGTCTGGCAGAAGCGCGTCGGCTCGGCGCCCTTCGGCTGCGCGACGGTCGCGCGTGACGCAGTGATCGTTCCGATCTACGACGGGCAGGTGGTCGCATTCGCGGCGGCAGACGGGCGCACACTGTGGCGGGCACAGTTGCGTGCCGGCAACAACAGTTGTCCGGCCGTCGGCAAAGACGTTCTCGTCGTCGCGGGCGGCGCGCCACACACGGCGATCGCGCATCCGGTCACCGAAGTCGTTGCCTACGGTCTCGGGCGTTGATCGAGAGTCCGCAGGCTAGAGTGTCGTGATGGCGGGTAGAGCCAAGCTGCGGTTGATGTTGCTGATCGTGTCCGCTGCGTTTGGGGTCATGCTCGGAGCCGCTGCGACGGCCGGCGCAACGACCGGCGCGGCCGCTCGTGCGCATTGGATTGTCTTCTCTGCGGTGCCGTCCGGCCAACATGTCGATCAGCTGTTCCGGATCCGGTCGTCGGGCACCGGCCTCAAGAGAGTGACGAAGGGTCAATATCCGTCGATCGCTCCCGCTTTCTCGCCCGATGGGAAGCGGATCGCTTTCGCGCGCGCCGGGGTCGGGATCATCACGATGGATGTGAACGGGAAGGCGTTGCGGCGCCTCACGACGAACGGCCGGGACAGCTTTCCGGCCTGGTCGCCGGACGGTAAGCGGATCGCGTTCGTGCGGCCCTACAAGGCGGCGTGGGCGGTCTACTTGATGTCGTCGTCTGGGGGCCGGGCCAAGCGGCTGACCAAGGCGCCTCCGGCGGGCCGGCCGACGTGGAGCTCCGGTGGGCTCCTGATTCCGTCCGGCGGCGACCTGTTGAAGGTCAGCCCTGCCAGCGGGCACGTGCTGAAGTACTTCGGTGCCACGATCGATGCGGTGTGGGGTCTGAACACGGTCGCGCTCGCACCCGACGGTTCGAGCCTCACCTATCTCGGCGCGCGTGCTCCGGAGCCGGGAGACAAGGAGTGCGGCGAGGGGCCGTGCCAGCGGTTCGCACTCTACAAGGAGAGTGTTCTCACGAAGAACAAGACACCGATGGTGGTCGGCAAGAACGTCGGGCCGGCAACGTTCTCGCCCAATGGGAAGCAACTGGCCTTCATTGCGCAGAACAACAAGCTCGTGCTCTGGACGATCGCCAACCGCCAGTCGAAGCCTCTCCGGATCGGCGGCAGCTACGCCACTGTCGCTGCGCCTCCGACCTGGCAACCGTAGACCTTTCCCGCCAGGCCTGTCAGCGGATTCTGAAGCTGCCCTTCACTGTTCGGGTACCGGCAGAGGAGCTGGTGTACGGAAGCGAGCCGCGGTAGTCGAGGAACATGACGATCGTCTTCTGCTGGTCAGGCTTCAGCGTGCTCGCAAAGCCGATCTTTTTCCCTTTGCCGCGTTTGATGCTACCGAGCACCCACCGTTGCATCTTCTTGCTGCGATTGGTGAGAACGAAGATGCAGTTGGTCCCGCGGACGGCAGAGCGGGGCTTCACGGTGACCGAGTGGTCGGTAATCGTCACCTTGACCGTCAAGATCGCCGGCGCATTCGTCGTCTGTGGACGGGTAAACCCGGGCGCCGCGACCACCAGTGAAACGGCGGTTGCGACCGTTGCGGCGCCGACGAGCCTGTCAATGCGCATAGGGGCAACTCTACCGCAGGCGGTTAGGGCTCAGCAGCGGCGAGTCTTGGTCTTCCGTCCGTTCGGGCAGATGCTGCCGTACCAGGCGGTATTGCCGAGTTTCGCGCCGGCGAGCTTCGCTTTCGAGAGATCTGCGCCCATCACCGTCACGCCCAGGAGGCTCGCGCCGGAAAAATTCGTGCCGATCAGATACGCACCGCTCAGGGTCGCGTTCACGAGCGTGGCACGCGTCAGGTTCGCGTGGCTGAAGTTTGTCCCGACCAGCGCTGCCGTGTTGAGGTTTGCGCCTGCGAGGTCGGCTCCTTCGAGGTTCGCGCCGGCCAGGTTCGCGTTTGCCAGGTTTGCGTGCCTGAGGTTCGCGCCAACCAGGCTCGCCCCCACGAGATTGGCGCGGCTCAGGTCGGCTCCGGAGAGGTTCGCCCGGGTGAGGTTCGCACCGTTCAGGGTTGCACGAGAGAAGTTCGCTCCGGCCGCCGCGGCTCCGGCGAGGCCCGCGAAGGGGAGGTTCGCGTTGTCGAGGCGTGCCCGAGCAAGCTTTGCGCCCGTCAGGTCGGCGGTGGCCAGATTGGCTTGCGTGAGCGTTGCACCGGCCAGGTTGGCACGCGCCAGGTTGGCGTTGCGCAGATCGGCGTGCGCAAGGTTCCTTCCGGCAAGGTTCGCGCGCGGGCAGTTTGTCCACGCGTTCTTTGGCGCGATCTTGCAACTCGAACGCAGTGGCGCGTGGGTCGCTGCCAGCGCTGCGCCCGAAAGGCCGACGGCCACAGCGAGCAGAACGATCATGAGGGAGGCACGGCGCACGACGGCCGAAGCCTACCCGGCGGCGGACTCTCGACCCCGCAGCGGAGCTCGGTCGACGGTGCGCGCTCGACGGTGCTTGCTCGACAGTGCTTGCTCGTCCGAATCTGCTTGGCGAGGCTCGGCCGTTTGTTGACCCCGTGGCGCCGAGGAGTATAGTTTCCTGCACAATCAATTTCTTATAAAACTCGTCGGGCAGCTCTAGAGCCGTCGCTTGCAGTTCTCGCATCCTGAAGCGCTCCTGAACGGCTCCCGCGAGGCATCACGCAACAGGGGAGGAACTTGATGCATCGCTTTCGTTGGCCAGCAGGAGTCGCTGTACTGGCACTCGTGGTGGCGTTCGGAATTGTGACGACCGCTGCGTCTTCGCATCGTTCGGTGACGAAGACGATCACGCCGGCACCGGTGTGGACAGCCGCGCAGTTGAGTGCTCCTGCCGGAAACAACTGGCTCGAGTACTACGGGAGCTTGACCGGCGATCGCTACTCGTCGCTGAACCAGATTACGACGTCGAACGTCAGCTCCCTCAAGCAGGTCTGGCAGATGAGCCTCGGTACCTGTACGGCGTCGGTCATCGCCGGAGATCCAGTGATTCCCGGCGCAAGGCGTGGCGCGACCGGCAATCCGACCAACTGTGGTTCGCTGGAGTCGAACCCGGTCGCGGTTGACGGTGTGCTCTACACGATCGCTCCGCCGGTCGGCGAGGTCTTCGCTATCGATGCAGCGACCGGCAACATCATCTGGAGCTACACGCCGTCCTATGCGGGCGAGACGCTCAATGATGGGAGCGCCTTCTCACCCGGCAGCGGTGGCCGTTTGCCGGGCGTCGCGGTTGGCGAGGGGAAGGTGTTCTTCGGATTGCAGGACGGCCGCCTGATCGCTCTCGACCAGACGACCGGACAGGTCGCCTGGCAGACCTCGGTTGGGTCGTACAAGAACAACGCGAAGATCTCCAGCGCTCCGATCTACGTCAACGGCATGGTTCTCGCCGCGGACGGCTCGGGCGACAGCGGCGGCAACAGCCCGTCGATTCAGGCGTTTAGGGCGGCGAACGGTTCGCGCATCTGGACCTGGAGCGATATCCCGTCCCCTGGCCAGCCTGGGTACAACACCTGGACGAACAACGGCAAGGGCGGCAACGGCAGCACGCTGTACGGGGGCGGCTCGTTCTGGGAGTCCCCGCTCGTCGATACCGCTCGTGGCGAGCTGATCGTCGGCACCGGTAACCCCGAGCCGTGGAACTCGCGCGGCCCGGGCCAGAACCTCTACACGTGCTCGATCGTCGCGCTCGACCTCTACACGGGTCAGCTGAAGTGGTACTTCCAGCAGGTTCACCACGACATGTGGGACTCCGACCTGCCGAACAACGGTGTCATGTTCACCGGCCAGTTCAAGGTCAACGGCAAGACCGTCACGCGTGATGCCGTCTCCTACGTCAACAAGGTCGGCATGACCTTTGTGCTCGACCGCCAGACCGGCAAGCCGCTGATCCCGGTCAAGGAGACACCGGTTCCGCAGTCCAAGGAGGCCGGTATCAACACCTGGCCGACGCAGCCGGTCCCGGCGACGAAGGACGTCCTGTTCAACCCGATCAACAAGGACGGGATCCCGTGTACGACGCCGACGGCAGTCACGAGCGCCGGCATCCCGTACGCGACGGCAACTGCTCCTGACGGCAAGCCGTTCAAGATCGGCTGTGCGTACACCCCGTACGACACAACGCAGTACACCGTGATGCCGTTCGAGATGATGGACTGGCCTGCGAGCTCCTACAGCCCGCAGACCCACTCGATGATCACCTGCGGTGTCACGGGTCGTGCGACGGCGATGGAGGCCATCCCGGCCGCCTCGCAGATCGCGAGCCAGTTCGGCGGTCTCGGCGCGAACCGCCTGGGCGTTGCTGACGGCTCCACACCGATCAGCAACTCGGGCAACTTCACGTCGCTCAACGTCCAGACGGGCCAGTTCACGTTCCATCAGCATTGGCCCGCAATCTGCTACTCCGGCACCGCGAACACCGCCGGCGGCCTGACGTTCGTCGGCCACTTCGGCACCGGTGACGGGTCGAAGGGCGACGGCTACCTTGCCGCAGTCGACACGAAGACGGGCAAGGAGCTCTGGAGGTCGGCACCGATGCCGTATCCGGTGGCATCCGCGCCGATCGTCTACAGCGTCAACGGCAAGGAGTTCGTCACGGTCGAAGTGGGTGGCGCGTCTCACAACGACGTCACACGCCCCTACGGCCTCCTCGACCCGCGGCGCGTCCGCGGCGACTACGTCTACACGTTCGCACTGTCGTAGCCGAACTCAGATGCGTGAGGCGGTGGCCCCCTGCGAAGGGGGCCACCGCCTTTTCGCGTTTGCAGGGCACGTCAGCCGGCCTCATCGCCTTCCGCCTGCACCGTTGGTAGCTCGAGGAGCAGAGTGGTGAGCGTGGCTCGCATGACGCGACGTCGAAGTGACGTCTCGTGGCGTCTGCTCGGATTGAGCGCCGTCGTCGCGATCCTGATCGTTCTGCCGATCGTGATCATCGCGATTCAGGCATTCCAGGGCGGGACCGCTGCACTCGCGGACGCGCTCGGCGCATCCTCCTCCAGGACGCTGCTGCTCAACTCCGTGCTGGTGGCGCTCGTCGCGACGCCGATCTGCGGCGTGATCGGCCTTGGGGCGGCGTGGTTCGTGGAGCGGACATCCCTCCCCGGCCGCCGGCTCTGGGCGTTGCTTCTGGTTGTCCCGTTGACGGTGCCGCTCTTCGTCACGAGCTACGCGTGGTCGACGTTGAGCTCCGGGCTCCAGGGGTTCATCGGCGCGGCGGGGATCATCTCGTTCTCCTATTACCCGATCGTCTACTTGCTTGTCGCCGTCTCGCTGCGCGGGCTCGATCAGGCGCTCGAGGACTCCGCACGCTCGCTTGGGCTCAACCCGCGCCAGATCTTCTTTCGGGTCATCGTGCCGCAGCTTCGCCCGGCTCTGCTCGGTGGCTTGTTGCTCGTGACCCTCGACACGCTGGTCGAGTTCGACGCCTTCGTCGCGCTCAAGTTCCAGACGTTCTCACTGGATGTCTACGCGCAGTACCGGCTGGGCTTCAGCACGTCGGGCGCGGCCGCCCTGTCGTTCTTCTCGATCGCCCTCTGCATCATCCTTCTCCTCACCGAAGGGCGCCTGCGCGGCAACGCGAACTACACGCGGGTCAGCCGCGGCGCCCGTAGAGCTCCCGTTCGCTACGAGCTTGGACGCTGGGTGTTGCCGGTGCTGGCGGGGGTGGGGGGCGTGGTCGCGATCGGTGTCGGAATCCCGGTCGGCATGCTCATCCGCTGGTTCACGCAGAGCAGCAGCGCCGGCCTCTCGAGCGCAAGCGGGAACCTGCAGTTTCTCTGGCCGGCCACCCGCACGACGGTGCTGCTGGGTGTCTCGTCTGCGCTGGTGGCGCTCGTCTTCGCACTGCCGGTCGCGATGCTCGCAATCCGGCACGGAGGACGTTTTGCGAGACTGGTCGAGCGCTCGACGTACCTGTCATACGCGCTCCCCGATCTGGTGGGGGGAATCGCCCTGTCGTACGGAGCCGTTCACTACGCGCGGTTCCTCTACGGCAGCTTCGGGTTGCTCGTCTTCGCCGAGGCGGTGCTGTTCGTCCCGTTCGCGGTCGTGGCGATGCGAGCCACGTTGGGTCAGATCGAGCCTGCGCTCGAGGACTCGGCCCGCGCGCTTGGCTCCGGCCCGTTTGCGACCTTTCGGCGGGTGACGATGCCGCTCGCGCGCCCCGGTGCGTTGGCCGCGGCCGTCCTTGTGTTTGCATTTTCTCTCGGTGATCTTGCGACGACCCAGGTGCTGCTCCCGCTCAATCTCTTCACGCTCGGCACGGAGTTCCAGAACAACAGTGGCTCAGTTGCGCTCGCGAGCGCCGCACCGTTTGCCGCCGTCCTGATGGTGCTCGCAATGGCCGCTGCCTACGTCTTGATGAGCCGCTTCGGAACAGTGCGCGCATTTGCGGACGGCGATCGTGGCTGAACTGCGCTGCTCGTCGCTCGCCAAGTCCTACGGGGCTCGCGCCGTCCTCGACGAGGTCGACCTCGTCGTCCCGGAGGGAACGCTCACCGCGATCCTTGGTGCCTCGGGTAGCGGCAAGACGACGCTACTGCGCCTGATCATCGGTTTCATCGCGCCCGACCGCGGAACGATCTCGGTCGACGGAAGCGTGGTTGCCGCCGCCGGCGGACTGCAGGTCGCCCCCGACAAACGAGCGATCGGCTACGTCGCCCAGGAGGGGGCGCTGTTCCCGCATCTGACAGTCGCCGAAAACGTTGCCTTCGGTCTGCCTCGCGGAGAGCGAAGGAAGGGATCCCGCACGAAAGAAGCGCTCGACCTCGTCGGGCTCGGATCGGATTACGCTGCCCGCCGTCCCCACGAGCTTTCGGGCGGAGAGCAGCGCCGCGTCGGGCTTGCGAGGGCGCTGGCCCCGAAGCCGCGGATCGTGTTGCTCGACGAGCCGTTTTCCGGGCTCGACGCGCACCTGCGGGCTGAGACGCGCGAGGCCGTCACGGCCGCGCTGGCGGCCGAAGGCGCGACTGCGGTGCTCGTTACCCACGACCAGGCCGAGGCGTTGTCGATGGGGCGCGAGGTGGCCGTTCTGCGCTCGGGGCGGCTCGCGCAGACCGCGACCCCGAGCGTTCTCTACCGTGCTCCGGTCGATCTCGACGTCGCGCGGTTCGTCGGCGACGCTGTCGTTGTATTGGGACAGGCCGGCGCTGGGTTCGTCGACTGTGTGCTCGGACGCCTCCGCACCCCAGACTCCACCGCTGCAGGCAAGGTAGAGGTGATGATCCGGCCCGAGCAGATCGGCCTCGTACGCACAGCCGACGCGCCGGCACGCGCTGACGACCCTGTGCTCGCCGATGTGATCGGCCACCATTACTACGGGCCGGACAGCCTCGTACAACTGCGGCTCCGCGACGATGCTCGAACCCTCATCTCGGCCCGGACGCTCGAGATCGACATTCCCGAGGCGGGCGACGTCGTCGGCCTCGCTGTCTCCGGGCCGGTCGCGGTCTACCCGGTGCAGGAGCCGGAAACGTGATGCACGGCCGGGGGCGCAGGGCGTTCCGCACCTGCTCCCTGATCGCGCTTGCCGGCATCTGCGCGGTGCTCCTCGGCGGCTGCGGATCGAGCTCGGGCTCTTCGATCGTCCTCTACAACGGCCAGCACGCCGAGCTCACGAGCTTGCTCGTGGCTGCGTTCGAGAAGAAGACCGGGGTCAAGGTGCAGATCCGGACGAACGACTCCGCCGTCCTGGCCGACCAGATCATTCAGGAGGGCGATGCCTCGCCGGCCGACGTCTACATCTCGGAGAACTCTCCCGAGTTGATTGAGCTGCAGCGGCGCGGGCTGCTCGCTCAACTGCCCCGCTCGATCCTCGACCGGGCTCCCCGCGGCGACGATTCGCCAACGGGTAACTGGGTCGGCATGGCGTTGCGGGTCAGCAGTCTCGCCTACGACCCTGCGCTCGTGCCGCGGTCGCAACTTCCTGCGTCGATTCTCGACTTTGCCCAACCGCAGTGGAAAGGGAAGATCGCAGTTGCTCCGACGGATTCCGACTTCCCGCCGCTCGTCGGGGCGGTGATTGCCAAGCACGGCGAGGCAGCGGCACGTACCTGGCTCGCCGGCCTCAAGCGCAACGCCCGAACGTACCAGGACGAGGAGGCGGTCGTCTCTGCCGTCAACCGCGGTGACGTGGCGAGCGGCGTGATCAACCAGTACTACTGGTATCGCCTCCAACTCGAGCTCGGCGAGAAGGCCATGCACAGCGCGCTTTACTACTTCTCGCCGAACGACGCCGGTGCGGTGGTCAACATCTCCGGTGCGGCCCGGCTGGAGTCGAGCAAGCGGCAGAAGAACGCCGAACGGTTCATCAGCTTTCTGGTCAGCAGAGCGGGTCAGCAGATCATTGCGGCCAGCGACGACTTCGAATACCCGATCCGCCCGGACGTCGCGCCCAACGATTCGCTCCCGCCGCTGGCCAGCATCGGCCACACATCGATCAGCGTCGCCTCGCTGGGGAACGGCGAGCTTGCCGCTCGGCTGATCCGGCAAGCCGGGCTGATCTGACTACTCGCCGGTCAACACCCAGGGCGCCTGAACCGGCCCGTACGAGCGCGTGAGCGACGCAAGCTCGACCGTCTGAGAGGCGAGAGGCAGGCTCAGGGGGATCGTGCTGCCGAACTTCCAGAGAGAGAATTGAACGGTGCCGAGCCTCGAGCCCGGTAGCGAGGTTTCCAGCTGAGCGAGCCGTCCGGTGCCGTCGACCCTCGCCACGATCCGCACGAGCGGCTTGCCCGCCCCTTGCGCGACCCGGAGCGCCGAGAGCTCCTGCCGCATCGCCAGCCGCAGGGCTCCATTCGTGCGCGTGGCTGCGAGCGCCCGCTCCAGATCAACGGATACCACGTACTCGTTGAACGGCACATGATTGATCACGCGTCCGCCCGAAGACGAGGCGGAAACGGCCCCGCCGACGATCTCCTCGAGCAGCAGTTGCGGATTCAAGCCCTCGAGCACGAGGGCCAGCGACGGCGTCAGCGAGCCCGCCGATCGCGAGTTGCCCAACGGCGCGGAGATCCAGAGGTTGCCTTTCGGTAGCGCTGTCTTGACCGCCGGCTGCACCCACAGCCTCGTCGGCAGGTAGACGAGATATGCGGTGCCCGACGGCTGCTGATCGAGGGCGGGAATCTGGAGTGCCTGATACCCGAGCCCTTTCGGGAACGAGAACTCTGCTCGGCCGACAATCGTGCCGGGCGACCCGCCAAAGAGCCGTGCTCCGTTCAATGTCAGTGTCGACTGCGCTGTCTGTGACAGCGTGCGTGCGGCCGCGCTGCGGACGGTATGGAGCGGATCCGAGCTCCCGCCACAGCCGGCGAGCGCCGCCAGCAGGATGACTGCTGCGCAGATCGAGAGCGCAGGCTGCCAGCGCACGGACACAGGTTACCCGTCGCTTTTAAGCCGGCCGAGTCGGCCCAACCCGATGAGGAGAAGGAGCGGCAGCAGCGCCGCCAGGGCGACGTACGACGCGAACGTTCGCGTGCGCACATCTCTCCCTCGGACAATCGTCGGCCCCGTTCCGAGGTCGGCCTTCGAGGCCCTGATCGCGGCTGCGAGCGCCTGCTCGCCGAAGGCGGCACCGCTGGTGGCTGCGGCCAGCGAGCTCAGCGTTTCGCCGCTCGTCGCTGCTTCGTGGTAGCCCTGCTCGAGCCCGCCCTGGTCGTAGATGGCTTCGCCGGGCGCCCAGACGTGAACGAGCACGAGGTCGATGCCGGGGCCGGAGGCCAGAGCGTGGGCGACCTGCCGGGCGTCGAACGGACGGCTCTCGCCGTCGGTCAGGACAATGACGAGGCGCCGGGTCGCCGTCGGAGGGAAGAAGTTCGCGGTCCCGAGTGCTCCGAGCGCTTTCAGGTTGGTCGCGGTGACCCCGGTTTCCTGGGGCGGCGGTTGTCCGACCGTGACTGCTCGCTCGATCGTGTCTTCGAAGACCGCGGGGTCCGGATCGGGAAGCAGATTTGGCAGAACGCGGTCGGTGAGCGTCGCGATGCCTGCGGGAACGTCCGGGATCGCCGCGCGAATGGCAATCGCCGCCCGCTTCGCCCGCGCCATCCTGGTGAGGCCCCCGGGGCCGTGAGCCGCGAGCATCGAGCGAGAGTTGTCGACGACGAAGAACGCCTCGGCATTGGTGCGCACGCGTGCGTTCGTCTGGGTGCGGAGCGCGGGCTGGGTTGCCGCAAGTCCGAGCAGCACCAGCATCGCGATGAGCGCGAGGAGCCTCGGGAGCCGGCGGGCCAGCGGCGGCTCGCGCAGATCGAGCAGCTCGCGAGCACGCCGTACGCGGCGGGCGGCGAGTGCAACGGCGGTCAGCGGGAGAACGACCGCCACGACGACAAGCCCTCCGAGCGGTGTCAGGAAGACGAGCGAGGCGACCACTAATAGCCACTGCCGGGAAGGCCGCCGCCGGCGCCCTTGTGCCCCTTGCCCGGCCCGCCGTTCGATCCGGCCGAGCCCGGGCGAACACCGCGCGCCACGAGCTTACGGAGCAGCAGCTCCAGGTTGAGCTTGGCGTCGTCGTTCTCCGGGTCGAGTTGGGCCGCCGCCTGGAAGTCGGAGACACTCCGCTCGACCGGGGCCGGGCCGCCCGGTCCTTGCCTTTGTGAGTCCGCGAACGCGAGGATGCCAAGCAGGTTGTCCGCCTGGGCGCTCTGGCGCCGGTTGCGTCCCTCCGACAGGCGTGTCAGCACCGTCTCGAGGTTGCCGCGCGCCTGTGACTCGGAGTAGCCGTTGTCGACCCCGTTTCCGGCCGCCTCGACAGTGACGAAGCGTTGCGCCGCCCGCCGGAACGCGAGCTGGTCGGACAGGTCGAGGATCCGGAGCGCCGGATCGAAGGGCAGGGTCGTCGACGCGGCCCAGGTCGCTCCTGCGTGCCGCTGAGAGAACTGGACGTCGCCGGAGCGGATGGTGTCGCGCCAGCTGCGAAGATCTGCCGCCAACAGTGCCGCGAACACCGCCGCAGCGAGCAGCACGATGACGCACGCAAGCCGCGTGCCTCTCACCCCTTCGCCTCCGTGGGGGCGTCGCCCCAGCTCAGACGCACCGTTCTCAGCTCGTTGATCCCGAGCACGAGTGAGACGACGATCGTGAGGATGACCAGCCAGGTCGGGAAGCTCGAGTGCGGTGGGCCGGCTGTCGTTGTGTTGTTGCCGGAGAGGCCCGCCGGGATGATTGCCGCCGCGCTACCGATCAGGCCGGCGAAGCGGGCTTCGTCGGTTGGCGCAGCGTTGAGCGCGATCACGCGTAGACGGATTCTGTCGGCGGCGTACTCACCCAGCACGGCATTCAAGCGCTGCAGGTCGCTCGGGTCGTCGGCGAGGTCGCTGACCAGGACGACCGCGGGCCGGCGGGCGCCGTTCGACTGCTCGAGCTGGCGTGCGAGCGCGAGTCCGGCCGAGATCCGCGTTCCGCTCGTGAAGGTCGATGTCCACGGATTCGCCGGAAAGCTCGGCTGCTCGCCGTGCGCGACCTTGGGGAGGGTGAAGTATCGGATGAGCGGCTCGAGCGCCGAGGCCGGCGTGCCGGGCGGGAGCGCTACATAGGCGTCGCTCGAGAAGACGACGAGGCCGTAGCGCCCGCCTCGCGCAACCAGCTGCTGCAGCGTCGCCCGGATTCGCGAGTACGTGTCCGAGGTGATGCTCGCCGAAAGGTCGAGCGCGACGACGCCTCCAGAGCGCGGCGGCAGAAACGGTTGCGCACCGGTGTGCGGGTGTCGGGCGGCGGCAGCCGTCGCGACGACGAGCGCAATCAGGGTGACCGCGAGCGCGACCCGGACGAAGGAGGTTCGGGTGGCGATCTGCTCGAGCTCGCCGACGCGCGTGTACGGGATCTCTCTCACGTCTCAGCCCCGGTCCTCTCCGCGTGATCGGCGAGCTCGAGGGCGCGGGCCGGCGAGGGTGGCTCCTGTGACCAGGCGACGCTGCCGGTCGT
>Ga0070658_10003987_pt1 | contig 12105 bp, 12 predicted proteins | sample KBSC13metaG_FD_64664 | JGI IMG/M metagenome (GOLD analysis project Ga0070658, IMG submission 64664) | Corn rhizosphere microbial communities from Kellogg Biological Station, Michigan, USA - KBS C1-3 metaG | ecosystem: Host-associated > Plants > Roots > Rhizosphere > Soil ... | reverse complement strand
CATGGTGAGCGCCACGCAGGACCGCCAGGTCATCGACAAAGTCAAGACCAAGCACAAGGACCTGCACAACAGAGAAGCCGAGCGAGCAACACAGAAGGTCATGGATGACCTGACCACCACACGGTATATCACGACCCAGCGCGCCGCCCAGGAGTAGAACCCATGTTGGACGACATTGCTGCGATACAGCAGCGGATCTCAGATATTCAGAGCCGGATCGCTATGCTGAACGGCAACAACCTCACGCCGCCGACCGACCCTGCCGCCGATCCGAGTCGCGACCGCAGCTTCGACAACGTCCTCGCCGACGAACGCGCTCGCTACGGCATGGCTGCCTCGCCGACCGATCAGACCGAAGCAGCGACGCCCGAGCCCTCGCCGAACAGCCTGGTCGGCCTGCCGGGTTCCGGCATCCCGATCGGTCGACGCCCGTATCTCGCGGAGCCGTCGGCGGGCCCCCTGCCCTCGACACCGTCGACGTCCAGGGTCATGCCCCTCGTGCCAACCACGCAGCAGATTGTGCCGATCAAGACCGGCAGGGCGACCGACTACGACCCGATCATCGACCGCTACGCGGCCGCGAACGGCTTGTCGCCCAAACTCGTCAAAGCCGTCATCAAGACCGAATCGGACTTCAACCCGCACGACCGCTCCAGCGCCGGCGCCATGGGCCTCATGCAGCTCATGCCCGACAACGTGCGCGAAGCCGGAATCAGCGATCCTTACGACCCGGAGCAGAACATCGCCGCAGGCACCAAGCAACTCGCCGGTTTTGTTCAGCAGTACCACGGCGACCTCGACCTGGCGCTCGCCGCGTACAACGCCGGCCCGGGAAACGTGCACAAATACGGCGGGGTCCCGCCCTTCCACGAGACCCAGAACTACATCGTCAAAGTCCGCCGCGCCATGGGAGAAGAGTAGATTCTAGGAATCAGACGGATCGGTCGGATCCGACTGATCCGTGACATGACCTAAGCTATGAAAATCGTTTACACATTAATCGGCCTCCTCGTCGTCCTGGGCGCGGTCTACGCGCTGGCCTTCTTCGGAATCATCCCGGCGCAGAAGATCGCGGATAAGAACGCGGGAGCGCGGTCGTTCCTCAAGGCCATTCACCTCGCCAAGGATCCGCCCAAGCCAAAAGCCGTCGTCGCACAGGCGACAGGCGCCGACCTTGCCAACAACCCGATCAAGAAGATCGCCGACGAGCGCGCCAAACTCGACGCCGACAAAGCCGCACTCGACGAAGCGAAGGCCGCCTTCGAGCGCGAGAAAGCGGCCGCGCCCGCGTCGACAACACCAACGGGCGATTCGCGCGATAAACTCGTATCTATCTACGGGACCATGGACCCGGACTCAGTCGCGCAGATCATGACGCACATCCCGGACAAGTCCGTGCTCGCCGACCTCAAAGCCATGGACGAAAAGCGCGCCGGCAAAGTCCTCGCCGCCCTGCCCGCCGACCGCGCCGCCAAACTCAGTGAGCTTATGACTTTGCCGGACAAGCCGAAGCCAGCGCCCGCTGTAGCTCAGACGGCGTCAAACCTCTAATCGCCAGAACCTTGTTGCGATTGTGCGCGCCGCCAGCCACCGTTACGTGCGACTTGCTCACGCCAAGCACCCCGGCAACAAACGTGCAACACGCCTCGTTCGCCGCCCCCTCGACAGGGGGCGCCGTCAAACGAACACTCAGCACGCCATCGACATAGCCGACCACCGCATTCGTCGACGCCCTCGGCGTCACACGCACGCTCAACTTCGCCACCGGTTCGTCGTCGCTCTTCTTTGCCATCGTCGCGTCTCTCCAAACCAATTATCCCACTATTTATGGCTAATGCGATCCAGCGCCAGTTGGACCCATTCAACGCGACGGCCGACCGATCTCCATTCATAAGGTGATCGGGCGGCGACGTTGTGCGCATCGTTGGAGTGTACAATGACGACGGCTTTCAAGGCACACACATCGAAGCTCTACAGCGGCAAGCGCCAACGCCCGCATCGCCATCGAACGTTGCGGGCGTTCTAGTTCAGAACGGTCAATCATCGCAATATGGGGTGCCGCCAGCCGTTGGCAGGTTGTCCTTAGCCAATCTGGTACAAGCGCCCCACTTTACGTGAGCATCCATAAACAGCACGTTGGATCCGCCACCGTGCCTCCCTGAGTAGTTGAATGCGTCATATCCAGGCGCCGTGCTATTGCCACCGTTCCATATGGTAAACAGGCCGTCATTGGACGAATTGTTCGCGTCCGGACGTCCCTCTTCCGCAAGCAGTAGTGTTCCCGACGTGTCCTCGAACGCCGCCTGGTTCTTACCCGGCCACAACGCACCTGCCGTATCCGACGGCGTTGTCATACAGGAGTTGTAACTGTAACTATCTCCCGTAATCTGGCCGTCGCTGTCGTCTGGACACACGAACACTTGCTTATTCTTCACATACGGGAAAAGCGATCCGCGCGATGGGTCCAGTGTTTGTGGTATTGCAATCATGCCTGGATCACTGGCCGGATACAGAACGACATATATCCAGCCTCCCGCCACTCCGGCATCCCCACCTCCGCTGGCGCTAGGCATATGGTCGTCATAGTCCGCGGAATACTGCATAAACGCCAACCCCAATTGCCTGATATTCGATGCGCATACATGCTGGCGCGCCTTCTCCCGGGCGGCAGCAAATACCGGGAATAAGATCGCAGATATTATTGCTATTACAGCGATAACAACTAATAACTCAATAAGAGTAAAGGCTGATATTCGTTTCATTTGTTGTTTCTTTCTACCTTCGACCACGAGAGCCTACTTGCCCGAAACCACTAACCATGTGCCATTTTGTTTCTCTAGTTGAATGATGAGTGGTTGCGAAGTGTCTACCATGCCCCCTACGTTATTAGCCGTATCGCCCTTGACCCATTTCCTCACGGAGCGGCCCTGTGCCGAAGCGGTTGCCTGGTCGCCATTGATGTCCAATGACGTCAATGTCAGATAGCGTTTTTCGTCAGGACTCTGCGCAAACTGCCGCCGGAATATCGCCACTTCCTGTTCGCGAGTGTGCTGTTGCGCCTCAAATTTCGAGTTCGGTGCGAAAACCGATGCAAGCCGTGTGGCGTCATGGGCGTTGAGCGCGTCCACGAAATGTTGGAGTTGCAACGTGATCGCTCGGTGATCCGGTGTCGACGTCGTGCTGGCGGTGGGCGATCCCTTCGCCGCGCTTATCGCCTGGGCCGACATGGTCAGGTCTGTAAACGCGCCCGGCACGGGGCGCGACTGATAGCTTTTCCATCCGGCCATGCTTCCAAGCCCGACCAGAAGCAGGATGACGCCCGTCGCCAGATACTTGTATTTAGTCGTTTGCATAATGAGATACACTCCCTTTTGTATAGAAGCCGATAGAGATGTCCCCGCCACCACGTTTCCCATCGCAGCGTGATGCAGAGCATGCTGTGTCACGTCGGCTGGTGTAATGGGCGAGGCCTCTGTCGGATGCCGCGTTAATAGTAGCCCCAGCGTGATCGCTGTCACCGTAACTTCTTTTTTGCTCAGATACCGCCGCAGGCGCTCGACCGCTCTCGACGCTCGCTTGCGAATATTGACGGCCGTCGTGCCCATCTGAACCGCCAGTTCGTCCGGCGTCAGATCATCGAAAAACCTCAGCAGGACGATTTCTCGATCCGCTGGTGACAGGGAAGACAGGGCATCGTTAATCCATGGCTCTACCTCGACCCATCCCACCTCAGCGCTCTTGCGCTGTTGGTCCATATCTCGCATAACCGCCTCCTCGCGCCGGCGGCGCCGGCCTTCGTCTCGCACCACGTTCTTGGAAACGAGACGCGCCGTGTTAAATATCCAGCCGGATACGGATACGCCTGCCGGAATGGCAGCCGCCTTCTGAGCGAGAAGCACAAATACGGCCTGTGTCGCGTCTTCCGCAAGCGCGTCATCGCCGACGTCTCGCCGGCAAGTCCAATAGGCCATCTTCATATGGCGCTCTACCAGCTTGCCAAACGCGGCTTCGGATTTGCTCCGCACATACTCTCTGAGGAGTTCGTTATCGTTCATGTTCATGCACTTTCAATCTAACATGTCCAACGAGCCACATGCCGTGACAACTCCATTCCAGAACTTTCGCAAGTCTATTATGATCTCTATGACTGGCGCGGTGGTAGATGAATGCGAGCACTGAGTGAGATCACACTTGATCAGATCGGACGTATAACCACGAAGTGGTCTTCGATACCGGCGGGTTCGGATGATGACGTGCGGGCATGTCATGCGTAACGGCCCGTAAATCAGCGTACCAACCGCGCTTTGTTCTCTTCTCCCCACTCTCATCCACACTCGACTGCGTAATCGTTAACACAATCTAAAAAAATGTCCTGCTATGCGCAGGAATTCGAGGAAGCGCGGCGAACCCTGTACCGTCGCGCAGTCCGCCGGCTATTCCCACATTCGCGGGATTGAGTTCAGTGTGGGCCGCTAATAGCGAAGGGAGCGAAAACATATTGGTTACACAAGAATTTCGATGGGGAATTCTCGGGCTCGGGCGAATCTCGCACAAGTTTGCGACTGGCCTTCAGTCGACGCCCGGCGCCCGCATCGCCGCCGTCGGTTCGCGAAGCAAGGAAAAGGCCGAAGAGTTCGGTAGGGAATTCTCGGCGGACCGCCGTCACGGTTCCTACGCCGACCTCGCCGCCGACCCGGAAGTCGACGCCGTCTACATCGGCACGCCCCACCCCATGCATTTTGAAGACGCTCTCCTGTGCCTGCGCGCCGGCAAGGCCGTCCTCTGCGAGAAGCCCTTCACGATCAACGCCCAGCAGGCCGAGGAGCTGATCGCGCAGTCGCAGAAGAGCAAGGTCTTCTTGATGGAAGCGATGTGGACGCGCTTCCTCCCCGCCTTCGTCAAACTACGTGAGTTGGTGAGTTCCGGCGCGATCGGAGAAGTCCGCATGGTCCAGGCCGACTTTGGCTTCCGTGCGGGTGTCGACCCCGAGGGCCGTCTCTTCAATCCCGCGCTTGGTGGCGGCGGCCTCCTCGACGTCGGCGTGTACCCGGTCTCGCTGGCGTCAATGCTGCTCGGCAAGCCCACGGAAATCAAAAGCTTCGCCAACATCGGCAGCACGGGTGTCGACGAAGAGGCCGCGATCTTGATGACCCACGACGCCGGCCGCCTCGCCATGCTCTCCAGCGCTATCCGGTTAAACACCCCGCACTACGCGCGGGTCTTGGGCACCGACGGCAGCATTACCGTCCCGCCCGCCTGGTGGGTCGCGTCGGAGCTCACGCTCAATAGGGATGGCAAGGACGAAGTCATCGACTGCGCGATGACCGGCAACGGCTACAACTATCAAGCGGAGGAGGTCCAGCGCTGCGTCCGCGCCGGCGCCATCGAAAGCGCCACCATGCCGCACGCCGAAACCCTCGAAATCATGCGCACCCTCGACGCCATCCGCGCCCAGTGGGGCCTCAAATACCCAGGCGAATAGAAAAGGAGTTTTTAACCGCAGATTACGCAGATTTTCGCAGATTGAAGAAAGAGAGAGAACAGGAAAATCTCGTTCGAACATCTGCGTTTATCTGCGTAATCTGCGGTTAAGACTCTTTTCCTCATCTTTGTTTTTATACGGAGCTAGTACGGTATGAAATTCGGAACAGTCCCCGGCGTCGACAAGCCGGTTTCCCGTTTGGTCCACGGCGCCACCGCCGTACCTCAGTTCGACGAGGCCGGCGTCACCGCCGCTTTCGACGCAGCTTTTGAAGTTGGCTTTAATGCCTTCGATTCCGCGCAGATCTACTACGGCGGCCAGCACGAGCGCACGCTGGGCAAGTGGATTGCGGCGAATGGCGTTCGAGAGAAAGTGGTGATCCTTGCCAAGGGCGCGCATCACAACTCGGACCGCCAGCGGGTTACCCCGTTCGACATTACCGCCGACTTGCACGACACGCTTGCGCGCATGAAGGTGGACTATGTCGACATGCTCGTTCTCCATCGCGACGATCCCTCCGTACCGGTCGGACCAATTGTCGAAGCCCTTAACCAGCTCGTCCGCGAAGGCAAAATCAAAGCGTTTGGCGGGTCGAACTGGAGCCACGAGCGCATTGGCCAAGCAAACGCCTATGCTCGGGAACACGGGCTTGTGCCTTTCGCCCTCAGCAACCCGCAGCTCAGCCTCGCAACCATGGTCAAAGAGCCCTGGCACAACTGTGTCAGTATCAGCGGCCCGGCGTGCGACGATGCCCGCGAGTGGTATCGCAGCGAGGGTCTGGCCGTCTTCGCGTGGTCGAGCATCGCCGGCGGCTTCCTGAGCGGTAGCTTGAGCAGGATGAACATCGAGGAGTACAAGTCGAAGTTCGGCACGCTCGCGCTTAACAGCTACGGCTCCGAAGAAAACTTCCAGCGCCTGGACCGCGCCTACGAGATCGCTGAGGCAAAGGACGTCACCGTCGCGCAGGTCGCGCTGGCGTGGGTGCTCAGCCAACCGCTGAACGTCTTCGCCCTGGTCGGCTCCGCCACCCGCGACGAATGCCGCGCCAACGCAGCCGCCCTCGACATCGCGCTGACCCAACAGGAGATGGATTATCTCGACCTGCGGGCTGATGCGCCTGTCTAGATTGTCACTGTGGGGGACTGGACCTGTCGATCCGGTCCCCCCAGAATGGGGGTTAGGGGGCCAAAGCGTGAAGGTGCCTGCATTACCCACGTCGAATATAGGGCGTCATGCCAGTACACTTCACACGTGCCTTCAGAATCGGAATCGCCGGCCCGGTCGGCAGCGGTAAGACGTCGCTCATCGAGCAGCTGGTCGCTCGGCTCGGCAATCGATACAGCATGGGCGCGGTTACGAACGACATCTACACCAAGGACGATGCCGAGCGTCTGGTGTCGACCGGTGTCCTCCCGACGGGGCGCGTGCGCGGTGTCGAGACCGGCGACTATCCGCACATCGCGATCCGCGAGGACGTCAGCCTGAACCGTGAAGCAATCGCATTTCTTGAAGACAGAAATCCCGGCCTCGAGGCAGTGTTCATCGAGAGCGGCGGCGACAACCTGGCGGCGGCCTTCAGCCCGGACCTCGTCGACGTCGCCATCTACGTGATGGACGTCGCGGCCGGTGACCGTGCACCTCGCAAGGGCGGGCCCGGCATGGTCCGCTCCGAGATGCTGGTCATCAACAAGACCGACCTCGCCAGATATGTCGGCGCTTCCTTGCTTTTGATGGATCAGGAATCCCGCCGCATGCGTGGGGACCGGCCCATCGTCTTCACCAACATGAAGACAGGTGACGGGGTAATGGCAATCGCCGCCTGGCTCGACGCCCTCCTTGCAGCCCGCTTCGGCCGCCGCGACGCCCCCGTCGAAATCGACCCAATCCTCCAGAATCCCTAACCGACCTGCGAACATCACAACGCCTGGCTTACCGGCGAAACGTGCGTTTGCGCAACACGCCTCACCGGGAAGGTGGTATAATCAGCGGAGACAAGACAGGCGTTCGTCCTGTCCGAAGACAAGGCTAGCAAGCGCGGCGCCCGTTCGTCTGGCGGCGACCGGCCAATTGCGCTGGACGCCCCAACGCCAGTTGGTTCGCTCGCCGCCCCTGGCCGATTGCAATCATATTTACAGGTAACCCATCATGCTTTCGAAAGGACTCCTGTCGCTCGCGACACGAGAAGCCCTTAGCCAGCCTAAGCTCGAACGAACTCCGTGGACGGCAGCCGTCCAACTCGGCGACGAAGAATTGAAGGTCAACGAAGATGCTGCGTTTCGCGCGCTTCAGGGCATCTACAACTTCAACGCCCTGGCTACCAGCTTCCTCGTACCTAAGAACGGTGTTGTCCTTGACCTCGGATCGGGCTCCGGCGCGTTCTTGATCTATCTCGCCGAGCGGCGGCCGGACATCACCATCATCGGTGTTGACCCGTCACCGCGCCTGGTCGAGCTTGGGCAGAAGCAGATCGCCGACGCTGGATTGACGGATCGGATCAACATCAACCTTGGTGAGATCACGGACTTCTCACAGCGCATTCCCACCGAAGTCGACATGATCACCAGCGTGATGAGTCTGCACACGGTGCCGTCGACGGAAGAGCTTTTCCGGTGCTTTCAGGAGATTTCCCTGGTCCGTATGCGGTGCGGCTGCGCCGTGTGGATGTTCGACTTCTGCCGGCCTAACAATGCAAAGACCGCCGAGGATTTTCCGGTCGCGCTCATGCCCGGCACCCCCATCCCATTCCGCCGCAACTGTCGCAACTCGTTGATGGCGTCGTTTACACACAAGGAAATGTCGGAAGCGCTCGGTAAGGTCTCCCTAGGCACGGTCCACCACGCTCAGTCCAAGAATTTCAAGATTTACCAGGCCCATTGGCTCACCCGTGAGGACGGTATCACCAGCAAAGACGAACTCTGGCACGAAGGCCGCATCACCAGCGCCGCCGTGCAGCAGTTCAAGGATCTCACCGGCATGTTCCCCACTGTAAAGCTGCCAAAGCATCTGAAATAGGCCCTCACCCCCTGCCCCCTCTCCCATCGAATGGGCGAGGGGCTGGCGACCACAGGCAACATTGTGACGATATACGCGGTTAGAAAATGATCATCGACCTCCCGCCTTCCTGGGCCGACATTCTCTCCCCCGAGTTCACCAAGCCCTACTTTGAGAAGCTGACCGCGTTTGTCGACGGCGAGCGCGTTGCGCATGAGATCTATCCGCCGGAGTCGGATGTCTTCAACGCGTTTCGAATGTCGACCTATGAAGACACACGAGTGCTCATCGTCGGCCAGGATCCCTACCACGACACGGGCCAGGCCCATGGCCTCTGCTTCTCCGTCCGTCCGGGTGTGAAACTGCCGCCGTCGCTACGAAATATCTTTGTCGAGCGGAAGAACGATATCGGCCTCCCAATCGCCACGACCGGGTTCCTGGAGCCCTGGGCAAAACAGGGCATCCTCATGCTCAACACCGTCCTCACGGTTCGCGCGCACGAGGCCAACTCGCACAAGGGCCAGGGCTGGGAAAAGTTCACCGACCACGTCATCCATGTCCTCGGCGCGCGCGAGACGCCAACGATCTTCGTTCTCTGGGGCGGTCCAGCGCAGAAAAAGAAGGCGCTCATCGACACCGAGCGTCACATCATCATAGAGTCCGCCCACCCTTCCCCTCTCTCGGCCCACAACGGCTTCTTCGGCAGCCGCCCTTTTTCCCGCATCAACGAATCCCTGCGCACCTTCGATGCGCCCGAAATCGACTGGCGACTCCCCGGCGACGAATAGGACTGGCTCGTCCGGGTGGAATGCCCGTAGCCCAGGATGGGCGTGACTGCCCAGACCGGTTGCGTGAAGAGCGCAAGCGCTCGGTCTACTCCTGCCGGTGACGCTGGCGATAATAGGGACGGAAGCGGAGGATGATCTCGGGGCCGGTGGCGGCGACGGTGATCCGCTGGGCAGTGACGTCGGCGGTGCCCTTGACGGGGACGTCCTCGACGGCGAGTGCGGTGGTTGGTCCAGGGTCGATGCTCAGGAGCCAATCGTGGCTGACGCAGTAGACACAGGGAAGCTGTGCCTCGTCGCAGAGGATCTCAGTGACGACGGTGTCGTCGATGATGGGGCAATGGCCGTCAATGGTGAGGATGTCGCCGGGAAGTGACCCGACAGCGGCGATTCGGATGGTCTGGGTGACGACATCCCAGCCGTCGAACTTGGAGACAACGAATAAGCGAGCAACGGCATCTCGCAAGCTTGTCGACTTGTCGTCGCGGATCAATTTCACACCGGCTTGAAATACGATCTCACCCCCGTAATCAAGCTTGAAGCGCTCCTTTTTGTTGTCGGTCGATACCTTTGCAGGACCGTTAGGCGGCGGTTCAGGAGTGGGGTTGGACGTGGGAATCGGCTCGTCGTTTGGTTGCATATCGGCGCGTTTATTCGAGCCGAGCGGACAAATATCCTCTGTCTTTGCTTGTTCGGCGTATAACGCCGGACGGGCAGAGACGCCCATCCCTCGACAGGATTATATCAGGCGCCCTGCTGCCCTAGCTCGCCGGCGATGTCGACGGGATGGGATCGTAGAGGTCGGTCGACCAGTCGTCGAAAGCGGCCGTCGTGTCGCCCTGGGTCCAAAGCGCGACAGATCCGCCGGTGTAGCCGGGCAGGGTCGTGTTGATCCGCTTGTAGCTATCCACCCAGCCGCGAATGTGCCCACCCTTGACCTGGACTCGCAAGGTGTGCCACTCCGCGGCGTGCGTATCGAGGGCGACCGTCATCGCGGGGTCGGCGCCGCCGTCGACATTGACGGGGGTACTCTGCACCGTGGTGTGGACCGCGGCGGCGATGGCGATTAGCGAGAGGTCGTTGGTCTTACGGTTGTAGCGTATGACGTCGTAGTGGTGGCTGTCCGCAACGCCCACCGCGATCCCTACGGCAGGGCTGGTGTCGCCGGAGACGATCTTGAAGCGCACCTTGACGTCGATATCGGCGCCTTTGGCGTGTGGGTCGATCAAGAGAGCAAAACTGCCGGCGTCGGCTCCGGCGCTAGTGACGCGGGCGACCGTGCTGTCGGCATTGTCGCCGTCGGCAATCGTCTTCCAGACCGGCTTTGCGTGGTCGCCATCGACGGCGTGCGTGAACCCGGCGAGATCGGTACCGCCTTCGAAACTGGTGATAACCGTACGATTGGGCGAGGTAAACCAGACGTCGTCCTCTTCGCTCGACCACTGACGACTGCCCACCGGCGGTCGATTGTCGGCGTGCGGAGCGAAGGTGGCGAGGTAGTCGACGATCTGGTCCGCCTCGGTCGGCGAAATCTCGTCGGAGGCCTTATACTTGGTGAGCATCGTGTCGACGGTCCTACGCCATTCGGCGCGCGTGTAGGAAAGCTCGGTGGGATTCGGCAAGTTATGACAGGCGGAGCACTTCTGACTGAACAGCGCTTTCTTGTCGACGTTGTCCCCATTTGGTGCGTCGGCGGTCACACGTGGCGTCGCCGCGGTCGCCAGGAGAGCGGCGATGGCGGCGGCGCTGAGAAGGGCGGTAGTAGAGGACATTGTTGACTTCATCGAGAGGCTCCTCGGTCGGTTATCTGATACGAATATTTTTCGTTTGAGAGTGTAACGTCTTGCTGATCCAGGACTATCCAGCTCTACGAGCAAGTGTCCGTAGTGGACAATCGGCGGCGGGAACGAAATACGCCTTGCATGCGTGTTACTGTCGAGTTAGACTCGGTAGCTGATTTTACCGAACATAGGGTTAAGGCCGAAATATATTTTTCATTAATTTATTCGAACCGGCTCATCTATGGACGCAGAGAGAAGGAAAAAGTTCGCCTGAAATCGGGCTTACATACGCCATCTTACCGATTTTTTGACGTCCGATTTTCGACCCTTAAGCTTGCACGCCAGACGCGGTTTGTCGCCAATTGACAAGGGTATAAGGCCGTGATATAATCCAGGCGCTGTCGACCCAATTGGCGCTCAGAACCTTTGCCGCCATGGTCAATTTTCGGAAGATCTGCGTCGATAGCGACCAATGGATTCGGTGATCGAATCGTAAGGTTCGACGATACCGAGTTCACCCCTCAGTACCCTCTAAAGGAGTTGCCGTGCAAGGTTATTGTGTTCGCTGCCGCACTAAACAGAATATGCTCAATGCGACCAGGACGATGATGCGTAATGGTCGACGGGCTATGATCGGTCTGTGCGAGTGTTGTGGAACCAAGATGTCTGTAGCAGGCAAGTGGGATGGCGATGTCGCCGAGGCTCGATCCGAGCGAGCCGGCGCTGGTCGTGAGGGTGCATCGAAGCAGCGAACCGGCGCGGGCGTGTGATCGCAAGGCGCCTGTGCAGTCGCCAAGTCGAGTGCACAGGTACAGATCTGGACCGGTGTGACAATCTCGACTCCGCTCAGCACTAATGGTTGCGCGTGCGGTGGCCCGAGCGCTGGCGGTTTACGTTGGGCTTGCTCGTGATGGAATCCGTTTGCGCCGAGCGATCCTCCCTCAATCTTCTCCATTCGATATTCGTTTGACTCCGCCTCGCATATCTGGGTAAAATATGGTGCTTTTGACGAGCGGCGGCGTATTGTCGTCAAGCGAAGCTATCTGCGCTCTATAGAGGTTGTTAC
>Ga0070658_10003986_pt1 | contig 12106 bp, 7 predicted proteins | sample KBSC13metaG_FD_64664 | JGI IMG/M metagenome (GOLD analysis project Ga0070658, IMG submission 64664) | Corn rhizosphere microbial communities from Kellogg Biological Station, Michigan, USA - KBS C1-3 metaG | ecosystem: Host-associated > Plants > Roots > Rhizosphere > Soil ... | reverse complement strand
CGCCTGCGATATCTCGCGCGGGCCGACCGCCGCGCCATAGTGCGTGGCTGATTAGACTTCGCGGTACGGTGCGCTTTGTTCGGCCCCTCCTTGCGCTGGAGATGTGTTACGCGTAATAGAATTCGGGGACAACATACCGATATAATAGCACAATTTACTATATTGTTTAGTATACACTAAATATAGGGAAAGATCAAGCAACAAGCCTCCGGTGAACGGTTTGCAATGCCGGAGGCTTGTTGCTTGATCTCTGTCCGCTACGAGCGCATGTAGGAGGAGGAGTGCTCTTCCTGTCGACGGGCGGTTCCGCGTCCAGGTTTGCCCCAGACGAGGGATGCTCGAGGAGCGTCGTTGCGGACGGTGGGGGTTCCTTGGGCAGCCGCGCGTTGCACCCTGGTCGTTGCCTGGGCGAGCAGGCTTTCGATTGACCGGTTCGTGGAAACGGGCTCGCAGTCATAGATGCTGTCGATCCGTTTGCCGTTGCAATAGGCGGCTTTCAGGCAGACGATGCGCCGATAGTCGGCAGCCTCGCGGAACGGGTAGTAGAGGTACTGGCGGCGGACGTAGGAGCCAGTGTCGACATTGAATTCGGATCCCAGTTCCACCACTACGATAACGACGTCGCGGTAGTTCGGATTAACGCTCATTTGAACGGCGGCGTTCTGAACGTCGATCAGGTCGGTTTGGTCCGGCAGACGGCTGTCCGGCACTACCCCGAGGATTTCGAATACTTTCTTCAGTACTGTCTTCACGCTCGTTCCTCCCAGCGCCTCGCGCTAACTGCGTCCCAATAAGTGTTCCGGGAGTATTGTAGAGCGAATATGTGATTTGTTCCGTGATATTAGTCACGTCGTATTGTGATCGCTGTCACACTGTAAAGCTTGTGTGCTTGCGTAATCGCATGCGCTGAGGAATGCCCCTCTCCCGGCCCTCCCCGCGGACGGGAAGGGGGACTGGTTGACGGCGGCGGGTAGCGTTGAAGTGATCGTCTTATAGAGGGAGGTTAGGCGTCGCCTGGTAGAAACGGAGGCTTAGCGAGTGAGAGTCAGCGACTTCATGAGGTCGGCGGCTTTGTCTTTGTCGGTCTGTGTGGCGGTTGGGAGGTCGAGTATCGCCTGTAGCTGTTTGGTGGCGTGGTCGATGTCGCGGTTTGCTGTGTAGTAGTCGGCGAGGGCGAAGTGGGCGTGGATGAGGTCCGCGGGTTCGTCGGATGTCGTCACGGCGAGGCTGTACCAGCCCCAGGCTTCGTCGCGCTTGTTCATGGAGATGGAGTGGTCGCCGAGGAGGTTGTAGATCGGGCCCAGTTTGCCATTCAGATTTCGCTTGGCGAGTGAGCGGACGAGGTCGCCGGCGTCGTCGAACTTGCCGGCAGTGATCAGTTTCTGAGCTTTGTCGGCGCCCGTGAATTGATTAAGGTTGATATAGGGATCGGTGGGCTTAGCGCTCATCACGCCCTTGCCGACGGAGTCGAAGCTTAGTGAACTGGGCTTGTTGCTCTTTGTATAGTCGTCGCTGAGGCCAAATGTTTCGGCGGCGATTGCTTGGGTCGAAATGCCGACTGCCTGCGTTTGGACTGTCATTCCGAAGTACGGTGATGTTGTTAGCATCGTACCTCGCAGATAGACGCCGCGAACTTTCGACCCGTTAAGGCTTTGGCGCGTTCGGCCAATGCCGGGAAAATCGATCGCATAGATCTCGTCGAATGTATATCCCGCACCGGTAGCCTGGCTCGGAAAGGACACAGTGAATTGAGTTATGTACCGGTGACATCGATGTCCATCGAATTTGATTGTCGTCATCCGATTCGAGACTATGCTGAGACTGACATCCGGATCGACCTTGGTCAATAGCTGCTTGACAGCACTTGCGATGTTAATACTGTTGATGTTAAATGCCCGATATCTCCTTGTCGAAAGATCGATCAGTATGGCGGCAGGTCTATTATCGCGTGCGATCACCGAATAGTTGCCGAAGTCGATTCTCTCGGACTCGCCCCGATAGTATTGTGTGGAGTTGAGAAGCAAGTTCATACGGTCGACCGTTGTTTGGGATGGCTTGATGTCGCCGTTAACAGCGAATGATCCTCGCATGGTCACGGTGACGTCGGCGTGGGTCGGTTGACAGACGAGAACGAGCAATATGATGACGGCGATAACCGGGATCTTGTGCATTAGCTGGAGAATTCCTGTAGAGCTTACGTTGACTAGAACAGTATACACGAAGTTCGTCGGACGATCCAGGCAGACAGGCTTGGACGCTGGACGGCATTACATGTCATAATACCGATGAGGCAGTGCCGCACTCGAAGAAAGCGGGTATTGCCTATGTCCTCACAAAACCTCTTCGTTATTTGCGGGCTGAGCCGGCTGTCGGCGCGGGTCGCGCGGTCGCTGCTGGCTGCCGGCCACCGAGTCACTGTCGTCATGTACGACGGGGACAAGACTTCCCTTCGAATGATTTTGCCGCCTGAGGCCAGGGTGCTGACGGCGACGGCGGAGAATGCGGCGACGATTTTGGCGGAGGCCGAACTCGATCAGGCCGCGTGCATGCTGGCGCTTTCCGAGGATGACATCGCGAACTTGCGGTCGACGGTGAGCGCGCGGAGCATCGTGCCTGGTGTATCGGTGGTGATGCGGGCGTTTGATCCCCAACTTGCCGAGCAGTTCGAGAAGGGCTTCGGGGTACGTCGAGCGTACAGTGTCTCGGCGCTGGCGGCGCCGGCGTTTATTGCGTCGGCGGCCGGCGCGGAGATGGTCGATAGTTTGCGGCTCGGTGGCGACGTCATTCCGTTTTGCCGCATCAAGATCAACGCGCAGTCGCCTCTGGTCGGCAAGACTCCGGACGATATCGAGTTTGAGCATCGCGTGACGATGATAGCGGTGAAGCGTCAGAACGCACATCCTCACCCGTCGGCGGTCGACGGAAAGGAGAGGGAACCAGAGAAAGGTCAAGGTGCGGTATGGACGCGCCATGCGGCCGACCCGGCGTATCCGACGTCGGTCCGGGCGCAGACAAGCTCCTTTAGCGCGCGGCATGCGTTCGGGATGAAGGCAGCGTCGGAGGAGGAAGTCAGGAGGCGTCTGAAGCCGGGCGACGAGATCCTTTTTGCCGGTACGCCTCATGATACGCTTACACTTTGCATCCATGCGGCGGGTTGGTATCGGACACGGGCGGTGGCGCCTTCAGGACAAGGTCGAGGTGCGGCGGCGTCGACAGTCAAGAAGCGTCCGGTGTCGGGCGCTCGCAAGAGCCAGACGTATCTGCCGATCATCATGGCGATTCTCTTGCTGTTCGCGGCGATCTCGACGGTGGTGTTCTCGACCCAGCTCAATCTGTCGTTTGTCGACGCGATCTATTTCACGGTGACGACGATGGTCACGATCGGTGACGCCAATGTCAACATGGGGCCGGCGCCGCCGTGGCTGAAGTTGTATCAGTGTTTGGTGATGCTGAATGGCGGGGCGTTGCTTGGCGTCAGCTTTTCGTATCTGGCATCGCTGGCGACGGCTGAGCGCCTCGAAGTGACGATGGCGAGGCAGGCGGAGCGGATGCGGGGGCACATCATTGTGGTGGGGCTGGGCAACGTGGGGTACCGGGTGACGCAGGCGATGGCCGATCTTGGTATGGACATGGTGGTGGTGGACCTGGCGCCGCCGCCGCAGTTCTTCGACTCGATCTCGCGGCGCGCGCCGGTGATTACAGGCGACGCGCGGATGTCCGACTTCCTTAACCGAATCGCAATTACGGAGGCGCAGGCTCTGATTGCGTGCACCAGCAACGACGTTGCCAATGTCGAGACGTGTCTGCATGCGCGACGGATGAACCCGAAGATCCGCACGGTGGCCAGGATCTTCGACAACCATATCGTCGGCACGGTGGCGTCGGCGTTCGCGATCGACTGCGTTCTGAGTGCGACGAGTATCGCGGAGAGCGCTTTCGTGATTGCGGCGAGCGATCCTTCGGCGGTGCTGCGGATGAAGGTGGGCGATCTGGAGCTTTCGGCGGCGAGATACCGGGCGCGGACGAAGATCGTCAACGCGGATATACGGCTGTGGCAGAGTCACGGGATCGTCTTGACAGCGTTTCACTCGGAGAAGGGTAGGACGACGTCGACGTTGACCGAGGACATGACCTATGAGACGATTGCGGTTGGGTCGGAGGACGCAATTCGGAAGCTGCTGGCGCACGAGATTATTGCGACGGGATAAGGCAGAGGTGGCGGCACGCGCTGTCGGACCACGGGTATAAAACCCATGGCTGGCAGGCGAAGCGCCAAGCGCCCTCCGGGCGCGAGAACGGAGGGACGAATATACAAGCCGGGTCGTCGACGTTCCACGGGTACAAAACCCGTGGCTGACAGGCGAAGCGCCAAGCGCCCTCCGGGCGCGATAGCGGAGGGACGGATGAGTTGCACTCGCTACTAATCCTGCGGTTTGAGTTTGTGGAGTTCGTCCTTCGCCTTTTCCAATGTCGACTTTCGCTCTTCCGGAAGATTCTTACCAGCCCGGTTGAGGTAGAAAGTCAACATCGACATTGCCGATTGATATGCTGACGTTTTGCGGCGTTTGCTCTCCTCGGCCGAGTGCATCAGCGACTTGGCAATTCGCTCCGGATCGTCCCAGGTGAAGACGCCTTCGTCGAGGTCGAGGGCGTTGCTGTGCTCCGTCACTTCGTGTGACCATTTCCTTGCCATCGACGTTCCTCCATGAATACAGATCGTAAGTGGTATTTACCAAGATCGCAGAACCTTGTACACATCCGGGTAAATACCGCGATCGATAACCGATATACGGTTTTTGACAGCATTTGTATAATTTTTGTCCGATCATCACATAACTAACCGGTTTCGGCATAGCTATGCCTAACAATGGTTACCTCGATTATCCTCAATAATGACCTGCTCTATTGATCTAATTTATCGTTGAACCGCCTCAACTCAGCTTGACTTGACATCCAGCAAACCGATGCTATAATTGCCAGAGCAACGTGGCTCATTTCGAGTCTTGATCCGAAAACGGGTCATCTAACCGGTTTCGTGGTCGTTTTCAAGTATTGCAAGACAGGGCACCGCAGCTCGACCAAGTTATCTCCTTACCACCTGTACGATTGTTCTACCGCTCGGCGACTCAGCCGACGTTAAAATTTCAAAAGTTCGTGCGCGCCGAATTTGAGTGGCGCCGGGAGGATTGCAAAATGTCTGGAAGCTCGTCTCTTTTGTCGAGGTCATCGCTCAGGCGATGGCTGAGACCGGCCGCGATGCTGGCGCTTGTAGTGAGCGCATTCGCAGTGTCGATGTCGCCGGCGCGCGCGTCGAATGTCGCGTGTTATCCGGCCTGGAACTCCAGCACGAGTTATGTGGGGGGAAACCAGGTCAGCCTGAACAATGAGAACTACGTTGCTAACTATAGCAGCCAGGGCTCGTCGCCGGCCACGAATAGCGGGCAGGTTGGGTCGGGCGCGCCTTGGATTCCGGCGTTCCCATGTAACATCGACTCGGGGACGGTGCCGGCGGCATCGACGACTGGTCCGAACAATACGCTGATGGGCTACTGGGAGAACTGGGGCACTATCAAGATCCAGAACATGAACCCGCAATACAAGGTTCTGTTCTACTGCTTCGGCGTGGGCAGCGGCACCGATGGCGCGAACATCTTCATGTGGCAGCCCTCCGATACCAACCCACTTACGAGCGCGGCGTCTGACATTGCGGCCGCCAAGGCCAAGGGCGTCAAGGTCATCCTGTCCATCGGCGGCGCGACGTCGCCGGACATCACGCTGAAGAACAGCGCCGACGTCAATACCTTCGTCAGCTCCGTCGAGAACCTGGTCACGACCTATGGCTTCGACGGTATCGACATGGACCTCGAGAATACCGCGCTTTTGACGACTCCTGGTGACAGCCTCGTCAATCCGCAGACGCCCGCCGAGGCCAACTTGATCTCGGCGCTGCGCCAGATCCACAATCACTTCGGCTCGGGTTTCTTGATCTCACTCGTTCCGCAGACGGCGTATGTCGACGCGATTACGTCGTGGGGCGGTTACTGGGGCAACTTCCTGCCGATCATCGAGGCCGACCGCGACATTGTCAACATCATCACCGTCCAGGATTACAACTCCGGCAATATGGTGGGCGCCGACGGCAAGACGTACGGCGAGTCGACGGCCGACTTCGAAGTGGCGATGGCGGAGCTTCTGATCCACGGCTTCACCATTAGTGGCGGCCAGGTCTTCCAGCCGGTGCTTCCACATCAGGTGTCAATCGGCGTCGAGGTTAATGTCGACAGCGCGGCGGTCACCGGTCAGGCGTGGAACTATCTGGCGCACGGCACGTCGTACGGCGGTTCCTACCATCTGCTGGGCGGACCATATCCGACGGCGGGCGGCGTGACCATCTGGGACGCCAACCAGGACGCTGCAGCCGGATACGCCTTCGCGTCGATGGCGTCGGCGGCGGGCATGAACGGCGGCGGCACGACGGGAACGACCACGGGCGCAACCTGCGCGGCCGCTCCGAGCGCGCCGACCGGGCTGGCTGCTTCCGGGACGACTACCAGCAGCACGAACTTGACCTGGAACACGGTTTCACCGCCCGCTAACTGCAGCATCACGGGATATGCGGTGTACAAGGGCGGCGCACTTCTGGGCACCAATACCGGCGTTGGCTTCTCGGTGACCGGCTTGACGGCTTCGACGACCTACACCTTCACGGTCGCCGCTATCGACAGCTTCGGGACGGGGCCGCAGTCGAGCCCGGTCAGCGTGACGACTCAGGCGGCGAGCTGCGCGGCGGCTCCGAGCGCTCCGACGGGCCTGGCGGCTTCGGGCACGACGAGCACCAGCACCAACCTGACCTGGACCGCGGTTACCCCGCCAGCGAACTGCTCGATTAGCGGCTATACGATCTTCAAGGGCGGCGTCTCCATTGGGACGTCGACCACGACCAGCTTCGCCGTCACCGGGTTGACCGCATCGACGAGTTACAGCTTTACGGTTGCGGCCAGCGACAGCGTCGGCTCCAGTGCTCAGAGCGCCGCGGTCAATGTCACCACCGCTGCTGCCACTAGCGGGTTGATCAAGATCGCTTGCGGCAACTCGGCGGTGGCCCCGTTCGTTGCGGACGTCGACTTCAGCGGCGGCGCGGTGTCGAGCGGCACGACGACGGCGATCTCGACGGCTGGCGTCACCAATCCGGCTCCAGCCTCGGTGTACCAGCACGCCCGCAAGAGCAACTGCACCTACACCATTCCGGGCCTCACTGCCGGCACTACTTACCAGGTTCGGCTGCACTTCGCCGAGTACGCCCATACGGCGGCCGGGCAGCGCACATTCAACGTGTCAATCAACGGCACGCAGGTGTTGACGAACTTCGACATATTCGCGACTGCCGGCGGCGAGTTCAAGGCCAACGTTCAGCAGTTCAATGCGGTCGCCAACTCCAGTGGCCAGATCGTCATTGTCTTCACCACGGTGGTCGACAATGTGCTCGTCAGCGGCATCGAGGTCAATGCGGCCACTGCATCGTGCTCCGCCGCTCCGGGTACTCCGACCGGTATGACCGCGAATAGCACCACCAGTACCGGCACCACGCTGGTCTGGAACGCCGTCACTCCGCCGGCCAACTGCACCGTGACCACGTACCTTGTGTACAAGAACGGCACGCAGATTGGTTCGACGGGCAGCGCGGGAACGTCGTGGCAGGTGACGGGTCTGTCGCCGTCGACCACGTATACGTTCACTGTCGCCGCGGTCGACTCGGCCGGCACGAGTGGCCAGAGCACCGGCCTGAATGTCACCACCACGGCGGCGGCGTGCACGACTAACCCGGCCGCACCTACGGGGCTTGCGGCTAGCGGCACCACCAGCACCGGCACCAACCTGAGCTGGAACGCCGTGACGCCGCCGGCCAACTGCGGTATCAGCGGATACCGAGTCATGCAGAACGGCACGCTGCTCACCATCGTCACCGGCACGACCTACGCGGTGACTGGCCTGACACCGTCGACGGCCTATAGCTTCACGGTTTCGGCTTACGACGCGAACGGCATCGGACCGGTGAGCACGGCGGTCAACGTCACCACGTCAGCGGCGACCGGTTGTACCGGCATCGCGGCGTGGAACCCGAACAGCGTCGCCTACGCGGTGGGCAATCTGGTCACGTACCAGAGCAAGGAGTATCGCTGCCAGCAGGCGCATACGTCGCAGGCGGCCTGGGATCCTGTCGACGCGGCGTCGCTCTGGACGCTGGTTGGACCTTGCTAGCCAACGTCGATCGCGCTTGATACAGGCCGGGACGGTTTCGACCGTTCCGGCCTGTGTCGATTTTGGTCGATCCACTTCCTTTGTCGGGGCGAATTAGGGTACCAGTATGCTATGGCAAGTTCGCAGGAAAAGCGCGGGCATCCAAAGGCTTTGCGGGCCCTCAGGCATCGGAATTTTCAACTCTTCTTCGCTGGTCAGTTGATTTCGCTGATTGGAACGTGGATGCAGTCGGTGGCGCAGTCATGGCTTGTCTATAAGCTGGCGCACTCCGCGTTGCTTCTGGGGGCGGTTGGATTTTGCGGACAGATCCCGATTCTGATCCTCGCTCCATTTGGCGGTGTCGTTGCCGACCGCGTGCACCGTCGAACCGTGGTGATTGCGGCGCAAGTGTCGTCGATGATCCTCGCCTTCGTCCTCGCTCTCCTGACGCTTACTCACCACATCAAGATCTGGGAGATATTCGCCCTCGCGATAGGCATGGGGATTGTCAACGCGTTCGATATTCCGGCGCGGCAGTCGTTCATTGTCGAGATGGTTGGCAAGGAGGATATGCAGAACGCCATTGCCCTCAACTCGTCCATGTTCAACGGTGCGCGCATTATCGGACCGGCCGTCGCCGGCCTGCTCGTTGCGGCGATTGGCGAGGGATGGTGCTTCCTGCTTAACGCCCTGAGTTACATTGCAGTAATTGTCGGGCTGCTGATGATGCAGGTGACGAAGCGTGAGATACACCCGGCGAGCGCGTCGGCGTTCGGGCATATCGCCGAGGGATTCCGCTACGTGAGATCGACAAAGCCCGTGCGTGCGCTCCTGTCGTTGATCGCGGTGGTGAGTGTCATCGGGACCCCGTACGCAGTCCTGATGCCGATTTTTGCGGACAAAATTTTGCATGGCGGCCCGAGCGCGCTGGGGTATTTGATGGGGTCGGCGGGCTGCGGCGCTTTGTGCGGCGCGCTGCTGCTGGCGGCGAGGCATGGGCTCAAGGGGCTGGGGTTGTGGGTGGCGATGTCGAGCGCGGGGTTTGGTGTCAGCCTGATTTTGTTTGCGCAATCGCGCCATCTGTTGACGTCGGAGATTGCGCTGCTGCCTGTCGGATTCTGCATGATGATCCAGATGGCATCGACGAATACGTTGATACAATCGATGGTTCCGGACCGGCTCCGCGGACGCATAATGTCGGTATACTCAATGGTGTTTATGGGCATGGCCCCCATTGGCGCGCTGATGGCCGGCGCGCTTTCCCATCGATTGGGTGCGCCGCTCGCGGTGTCGATCGGCGGTGTTGTTTGTGTCTGCGCCGCGGGTATTTTCGGGATGCAACTGCCGTCGTTCCGGCAGGGTGCGCGAGATTTGATTCTGGCCCAGGAGGCGCAAACCGGCATGGGAGCGCGCCTGGAGATCAACCCCGATATCAACGAAGGAGTTGCGGCCGCGGAAGATTAGGCTCTGAATTAGCGGAACTTTGATGGTGTCCGCTGCGTCTTGCAGGTACCTCGAAGAGCCTATCTATGAATCACCACGAATTAATAGAGATCGAAAAGCAGCATGTCTGGCACCCGTTCACACAGATGCGTGACTGGGCCACGGACGATCCGCTGTTCATCGAGCGCGGCGAGGGGGTCAAGCTCTTCGACACCAATGGCCGCGGTTATTACGACGCAAACTCGTCGATGTGGCTGAATGTGCACGGGCACGCTAGATCCGAGATCGACCGCGCAATCATTCGCCAGCTTGGCAAGATTGCTCACTCGACGATGCTGGGCCTCACGCATGAGCCCGCGGCAGAGCTGGCGGGCCGCCTTATCGAGATCGCCCCGCCCGGGCTGAGGCGCGTCTTCTACTCCGACAACGGGTCAACGGCCGTCGAAGTGGCGATCAAGATGGCGTATCAGTACTGGCGGCACCGTGGCCAGAATAGACGCCGGTATATCGCTCATGCCGAAGGCTACCACGGGGACACCATGGGCGCGGTCAGTGTCGGCGGTGTCGGTCGCTTCCACAGTATGTTTCGCGACCTGATGTTCGACTGCGAGATCGTCCCGTCGCCCGCCAGATCACTCTACTCGGACGAAGCCGCGAAGAAGCTCGAGGCGGTGATGAAGACCTACCCGGGCGAAATCTCGGCGGTGATCGTCGAGCCGATCGTCCAGATGGCGGGCGGTGTGTTGATCTCGCCGCCGGGGTACCTCAAGCAGATGCGCGAGCTGTGCGACCGCCATGATGCTCTGCTCATCTTCGATGAGGTCGCTACGGGTTTTGGACGCACGGGGAAGATGTTCGCATGCGAACTCGAAGAAGTGTCACCGGACCTTTTGTGCCTGGGCAAGGGGATCAGCGCGGGTTACCTTCCGCTTGCCGCGACGCTCACCACCGAGCGGATATACGAAGCGTTCCTGGCCGACTACGGTGAATGGAAGCAGTTCACCCACGGTCACTCGTACACCGGAAACCCGCTTGCCTGTGCCGCCGCCATCGCTAGTTTGGACATTTTTGATGATGATGAAGTGCTTAATGGGCTAAGCGCCAAGATCGAGTGCGTTCGCCGCAAGCTCGTCGATATCGGTCGGTTGACCCATGTCGGTGAGATCCGGCAGTGCGGCCTGCTGGTGGGCATCGACATCGTCGTGGACAAGAAGACCGGCGAAGCCTTTCCATTCGAGAAGATGATCGGCATCGGCATCTGCCGTCAGGCGCGCGAGATGGGCTTGATTACGCGGCCCCTTGGCAATGTCATCACCTTCGTACCGCCGTTGTCGAGCACGGAGGCCGAGTTGACCGATATGCTGTCGATTATCGGTAGAGCGATCGACGACGTGACCAATTAGCATTGGGGCGTCCAGCGCGAGAGGAGCCTTGCCCGTTTGGCAACGCGAATGCTGCGCGCGCTAGCTTTTGGAGCGTCGTACCAAACCCCAGAAATGCAGATGTACTTTGACCTCACACACGAACTCGATGACCTTCGCCGGCGCGGATTGTACCGCAGCCTTCGACGTGTCGAGAGTGCGCCGGGGCCGAGGGTGACGCTCGACCGCCGCGAGGTCATCGTCTTCGGGTCCAACAACTACCTCGGACTATCGACCCACCCGGAGATCGTCACCGCCGCCGTCGACGCGGCACGGGCCTGGGGGGCCGGATCTTCGGGTTCGCGGTTGACGACCGGCAACCTTGCGCTGCACGAAGAGCTTGAACGAGACCTTGCCTCGTTCAAGGGAACCGAAGCCGCCCTGGTGTTCGGGACCGGGTATATGGCCGGCGTCGGCGTCCTTACCGCACTTGCGGGACCTGGCGACCTCATCCTCAGCGACAGCCTCAATCACGCTTCCCTCATCGACGGCTGTCGACTCGGCCGCGCGGACATCCGGGTCTATCGCCACAACGATGTCGATCATGTCCGCGAACTGATTGCCGACCGTCAAAGTTTCCGTCGATGCTTGATAGTCACCGATGGCGTGTTCAGCATGGATGGCGACATCGCGCCGCTGGCCGAGCTCAGGCAGGTCGCCGACGCCGTCAATGCGTGGTTGGTCGTCGACGATGCTCATGGCACCGGGGTGCTGGGTACGGGGGGTAGGGGATCGCTGGAGCATTGCAATGTCGAAACAGCCGGTGTTGTTCAGATGGGGACATTGAGTAAGGCGCTGGGGTCGGAGGGCGGATTTGTCGCCGGTAGCCGGGTGCTGATCGACTACATCGTCAACCGCTCCCGCCCCTTCATCTTCTCGACTGCCGCCGCGCCGGCAGGTCTGGCGTCGGCGAGGGCGGCGCTCCAGTTGGTTAGCACGGAGCCGGAGCGCCGCGTCGCCGTCCTTGAGAATGCCGCGCGGCTGCGGAATGGGCTGCGGGCTGC
>Ga0070658_10003984_pt1 | contig 12107 bp, 6 predicted proteins | sample KBSC13metaG_FD_64664 | JGI IMG/M metagenome (GOLD analysis project Ga0070658, IMG submission 64664) | Corn rhizosphere microbial communities from Kellogg Biological Station, Michigan, USA - KBS C1-3 metaG | ecosystem: Host-associated > Plants > Roots > Rhizosphere > Soil ... | reverse complement strand
GATGCAGAAGCCCGACGTGGACTTCATCGAAGGCCTCTCGCCGGCCATCGCGATCGAGCAGCGGATCAGCGGCGGAAATCAGCGGTCCACGATCGCAACGACTACGGAGATTTACGACTATCTGCGGCTCCTGTATTCTTCCATCGGCCAGCCGCACGATCCCGCGACCGGCGCCTTGATCAGCAAGCTCACTCCGCAGCAGATTGTCGATCAGGTTGTGGCCTATCCGATCGACAGTCGTATCGTCGTTCTGGCCCCGCTGGTGCATGACGAAGCGGGAGAATTCCGGGATGTTTTGGAAAAGCTGAAGCGGGAAGGATTCGTCCGGGTGCGGGTCGATGGGGAAATTATTGAACTGGGGCGTCCGGAGCCGATTCGGCTCGAAAAGGGCGCGAAGCACCGCATCGAGGTGGTCGTGGATCGTCTCATCATCAAGGAAGGCGTGCGCACCCGGCTCGCGGATTCGGTGGACACGGCGTTGAAGTGGGGAGGCAACCGGCTCGTCGTCTTGCGGCGGGCGGCAACGGTCGAAACAGACCAGTGGGAGGAACTCACCTATTCAATCGATTACAGCAATCCCGAGACGGGATTCACTCTGCCGCAACTCACGCCGAAGCATTTCTCGTTTAACAGTCACTACGGCGCGTGCCCGGTCTGCCATGGCTTGGGTACGGAGCAGGTCTGCGACGCGGAGTTGATCATCCCCGACACCGATAAGTCGCTGGCTCAGGGGGCCGTGGTGCCGTGGGCCAAGGCGAACAAGCGGATGCAGGGGTACTACAATGGGGTGCTCGAATCGATGGCGAAGGAGTACCGCGTGTCGATGGACAAGCCCTATCGCGAGCTTTCCCCCGAATTCCAAACCGCGCTGTGTTACGGAACGGGCGATCGCGTGATTCCTCTGAGCTGGGGCGAAAATGGGAAGAGGACCAAAGTGGAGAAGCCCTTCGACGGCCTCGTGGCTTCGCTCCAGCACCTCTACGATACCACCGAGAGCGAGTTCACGCGGCAGCGCATCCGGCAGTACATGAGCCGCCGCACTTGCTCGGCGTGCGAGGGCGCGCGGTTGAAGCCCGAAATCCTCGCTGTCACGGTGCGTAGCGATGCCATTGGCGATGGCGGCCTGCTGGGCGAGCGGAATATTCACGCCTTCTGCCGGCTGACGATTGCGGATGCGGGCAGTTTTATCCGGGAACTCGTGCTCAACGAGCAGGAGCGTTTCATCACCAGCGAAGTGCGGCGGGAGATCGGCAACCGGCTTGCCTTCCTCGTCGAGGTGGGGCTCGGCTATCTCTCGCTGGATCGCGAGAGCGGAACGCTCAGCGGCGGTGAGGCGCAGCGCATCCGGCTCGCGACTCAGATCGGCAGCGGACTCGCGGGCTGCCTCTACGTGCTCGACGAGCCGAGCATCGGGCTCCATCAGCGGGACAACGATCGCCTCATCGGCACGCTGCGCCGCCTGCGCGACCTCGGCAATTCGGTGATCGTCGTCGAGCATGATGAAGACACCATCCGGGCGGCCGATCATATCCTCGATCTCGGCCCGGGCGCCGGGGCGCGTGGCGGGCAACTCGTGGCCCAGGGCACCCTCGCGGACATCCTCGCGGTCGAGAATTCATTGACCGGGCAATACCTCTCGGGCAAGGCACGCATCCCAGTGCCAAAGCACCGTACCGCGCCGCAGGGCGCGTGGCGTTCGGCGGAGTCGCCCGGATGGCTGACCGTGCGGGGCGCTTCCGAAAACAATCTGCGCGATGTGACCGCGGCGTTTCCGCTCGGCTGTCTTACGTGTGTCACGGGCGTTTCCGGCAGCGGCAAATCCACGCTCGTGGACGACATCCTGCGCCGCGCGCTCTTCCGCCATTTCTACCGCTCGAAGGATCGCCCCGGGAAGCATCTCAAGCTCCACGGCCTGGAACAGATCGACAAGGCGATCGTCATCGACCAGACGCCGATCGGCCGGACCCCGCGTTCGAATCCCGCGACCTACACCGGGGCGTTTGGCCCGATTCGCGAGCTTTTCGCCGGCCTGCCTGCCTCCCGTATCCGCGGCTACGATGGCGGACGCTTCAGCTTCAATGTGAAGGGCGGCCGCTGCGAGTCCTGCGAAGGCGACGGGATGAAAAAGATCGAGATGCATTTTCTCGCCGACGTCTATGTCGAGTGCCAGGTCTGCCGGGGCCGGCGCTACAACCGCGAAACCCTGGAGATCACCTACAAGGGGAAGAATATTGCCGACGTGCTCGACATGACCGTGGACGAGGCCGCGCGTTTCTTCCGCAACGTCACGCAGATTTCCGACAAGTTGCTCGCGCTGGAAGACGTCGGCCTCGGGTACGTCCATCTCGGGCAGAGCGGCACCACGCTGAGCGGCGGTGAGGCGCAGCGTATCAAGCTCGCGACGGAGCTGGCCAAGAAGGCGACCGGCCGCACCGTTTACATCCTGGATGAGCCGACGACCGGCCTGCATTTTGCCGACATTCACAAGCTCCTGGAAGTGCTCATGAAATTGCGGGATTCGGGCAATACTTTGATCGTCATCGAGCACAACCTGGAGGTCATCAAAAGTGCCGACTGGGTGCTCGATCTCGGCCCCGAGGGGGGCGGCGGCGGAGGGCGAATCGTCGCGCAAGGCACACCGGAAACGATCGTGACAGTTGAGGAAAGCCATACCGGGCGTTATCTCCGGAGATTGCTATGACCCGCGCGCTCCTCCTTTTGACCGTCGTCCTGACCGCCGCCTCGCTCCAGGCAGTCGAGCCCGCGTTGCTCGTCGAGGCCCGCAAAGCGCGGGCTGAGTCGGTGCCGCAAGTGGCCATTCAAAAATTGCGCACGCTGTTGAAATCCCCGGACCTGACGGAGGACGTGAAGCGGGCGGCCAATCGCGAATTGGCGGAGGCGCTGCTCGCCGCCGGTGAAGTCGAGGAGGCGCTGTGGGTGATCGAACCCCTGGCCGCGTCCGGGGAAACTACCTCGCGCCTGCTCAAGGCGGACATCCTCGCGAGTGCGGGCCGCTGGGCCGAGGCATTGCCGCTTTACCAGGCACTGATGGAAGTCGCCGAAGTCCAACCAGTGGCTCAGGTCGGCGTCGCGGATTGTTTGGAGCAACTGGGGCAGACGGCCCAGGCGATCGAGGTGTTGGGAAAATTCTCCGCGGCGCATCCGGATAATGCCGGTGCGCAGTTGCGCCTCGCCGGCATGCTGGTCGACGTGAAGAATCTGACCCGCGCGCGTGCGCTTTTGCAAACGGCGGTCCCGGCACGGCCCGCGGACGAGAAGTGGAAGAAGTATGTCGAGGGACGGCTTCTGCTCGCCAGCGACCAGGCGGCGCCCGCGCTCGTGCAGTTTGAGGAAGTGCTGCACGACCTCACAGACGTGTCGGAAAACCTCCTCTTCGGCGCGACGCTCGGAAGCATGGAAGCGCGCGCGGTCCTGAATGGCTACGAATCCGCCGATGGCGTGTTGGAGAAATTCATCTCGCATTATCCCGGGAGCCGTTATCTGGCGGCGGCCTTTCGCCGACTCGATGAGGTTTACGATCAGGAAGAGCGTCCTTCCGAGGCCGAACTAAAGAAGAACGCCCAGAAAGGTCCCGTGCGTCGCGCCGCGCTGGCTCAATACTATCTGGCGCGCATGTATCAGCGGGTCAATAAGCCGGACAAGGCCGCAAGCACGCTCGACATCTTTGTCCAATCGTTCCCAGGGCATTCGCTCCTGCCCATGGTGCGGCTCATGCAAGCCGATGATTTCCTGCGGAGGGGCAATCTTCCCGCCGCCGTCGAGGCGCTGGAGGCGGCGATGCGCGAGGCCAAGGGGGACGAAGAGCGGGCGGCCATCGAGTTGCGCACCGGCCTCGTGCACTATCGGCAGGGAGAGGCGCTCCTCGCGGCGAATTCCTTTCATCGCGCCGCCCAGTGGTCAAAAAAACTGCGGCAGAACGCCATCTACGATGCCGCCCTCGCCGAGCTTTCCCTGCGCAACTACGAGCGTTTCGCCGAGGATTATCGGACCCTGTCCAGCGAATATCCGAACAGCCCGCTCCTGAGTTCGCTGGAAATCGAAGAGGGCTGCACCCAGGCCCGGGCGGGTGACCCGAAGGCTGCGGACACCCTGGAGCTTTTCCTTCATCATTTTCCGAATCATCCGCGCCAAAATGAAGCGCGCCTCGCGTTGGCCGAGCTGGCTTTGCAGGCGGGCGATCGGGCCGGCACCGCCCGGTATCTCCAGGTCGTCAATACCTCCGCGCCCGACGCTGAGTCGACGGAGCGCGCCGCTTACCTGGCGGTCTTTGCCGCGGATGCCGAGACGCCGCCGGTTCCGGCGAAGGTCATCGGGCTGGCGACCAGGTTCGTGGAGCGCTTTCCCCATTCGCCGTTTCTCCCCGAGGTGCGCATGAAGCTTGGGCAACTCTATTTCAGCGCCGGCGATCACGCAAACGCCGAGACGCAGTTCACCCTGCTCGCCCGGGAAAGCCCCGCCACCGCCTATGCGGAGACGGCCCTCTACCTGGCCGGTCAGGCCGCCACGAAATGGATCGATGCGCACGCTGTCGACCGGGCGCTGGGGCTCTTCGAAGAAGTAGTGAAGCGCGATGGCCCGCTGAAGCTCTACGCCCGCCAACAGCAGGCCATCGTCCAGAGCGTCCTCGGCAAGGAAAGCGAAGCTGTGACCATTTATGATGCGATCCTGACAGCGCAGCCGCCCCCGGATGCCGAACTGCGGGCCGCCGCCCTGTGTGGCAAAGGCGACAACCTCGTCCTTCTCGGGCGCACCGCTCCCGAGCAACTCGAGGCGGCCATCGAAGTCTACGATTTTCTCGCCACGCTCCCGGAGGTCACGCCGTCGTGGCGCAACCAGGCGCTCTACAAGAAGGGGCACGCTCTCGAGATGCTCAAGCGCCAACCGGAAGCTCTGACGGCCTATTACGACGTCCTGGAAAAGAGCGCATCCGAGGGGCGGGAATTCTTCTGGTACTACAAGGCGGGATTTGACGCCGCCGCGCTCTTCGAAAAGCAGGAGGACTGGAAGGCGGCCATCGGCATCTACCAGAAAATGGCGAGCCTCGCCGGCCCGCGCGCCGCCGAGGCCAAGGGGCGTCTTACCCAATTGAGACTGGACCGGTTCATCTGGGATTAAGAGCGAGTCGCGCCGCATGTCTCGCGATCCGATTTGCCGTCAAAAGGCAACGCTCTATGCGGCGGGTGCGGTCCTTTGCTTTCATGCGGCCTACCTCACGCCGCTCGGGTTTCTGATCTGCGGTTACGTGGCGTGCCTGGTGCAATTGGCCCGCCTGCAATCCGGGCGCCTCGCGTTTTATGGCGGCCTGTTTACAGGGCTGTTGTGCTACGCGCCGCAACTGACATTCTTTTACGGCCTCTTTGGAGCGGCGGCATTCGTCCTCTGGGCGATCCTGGCTTTTTGGACGGGACTCTTTGTCGCGCTGGCGCATGGCATTTTCCGGAGTGTCCAGGGGTGGAAGGCGGCCACGCTTACCGCCGCGGTGTGGATGGGGCTGGAATACTTTCGCGGCGAGCTCTATTTCCTGCGCTTTACGTGGCTGAACGTCGGCTATGCGCTGGCGGGCTCGTGGACCGTTCCGATCCTGCGAACCCTCGGCATGTATGGGACCGGGTTTCTGGTCGCGTGGCTGGCCGCGCACTGGCTGACTGGCGCGCGCAAAGTTCCTCTCCTCATCGGCTCGTTGGCCCTCTTATTCTGTTTCGCCAGTGCGCCGTTTTTCCAAACGTCCGCCAATCGCCCGTTGCGCATCGCGGGCATCCAGATGGAATTTCCCTCCACGCCGCGACTCCTCGCCGGTCTCGACCGGCTCGCGGGCGCTCATCCCGACGCCGAAGTGCTTATGACGAGCGAATACACGTGCGACGGCGAAGTGCCGGGCGCGGTCAAGAACTGGTGCCAGGAACACGCGCGCTACCTTGTCATCGGTGGCAAGGCGGCCGCTCCGGGCGGAAAATACTACGATACGGCATTTGTCATCGGGCCGACGGGCGAAATCGTTTTCCAACAGGGCAAATGTGTCCCGATCCAGTTCTTCGACGACGGTTTGCCCGCCACCGAACAGCGCGTCTGGGATTCGCCGTGGGGTAAACTCGGATTCTGTATTTGCTACGATCTGAGTTACCGCCGGGTCACCGACCGGCTGGTGCGCCTTGGCGCGCAGGCGCTGATTGTGCCGACGATGGATGTGGAAAGCTGGGGCCGGCACGAGCACGAGTTGCACCGGCGCGTCGCCCGTGTCCGCGCGGAGGAATACGGCGTGCCCGTCTTTCGCGTGGCCAGCTCGGGGATTTCCCAAGCGGTGGACGCCGAAGGGCGCGAAGTGGCTTCCGCCCCTTTTCCCGGAGAAAATGCGATGCTGTCGGCCACGCTGCTCCTCGGACCCGCCGGGCGGCATCCACTGGATTATTGGCTGGCTCCGCTGGCCGTTGCGATCACCGCGGGTAATGCGATGTGGCTCCTCGTTGCCGCCATCCGCCGGAAATCTCTCAGATCACCGGCTGAGTCAGATCCGGCGCGATAATTTTGGTTTTCAGATTTTGTCAGAACGAAGTAGAACCCTCGCCCCTTCGCCCGTCGCGCGTGCCGAGTGCTACTTCCTAAATCCTAAATTCAATATCCTACTTCCCAATGCCAAAGCTCTTCATTCCCGGCCCCGTTCAGGTTTCTGACAAAACTTTTGCCGCCTTCTGCAAGCCGATGATCGGCCACCGCAGCGGCGAGTTCAAAAAGCTTTACGCCTCGATTCACCCGCGATTGCAGGAGCTTTTCGGCACCGCGCAACCGGTCTTCCTTTCGACCTCCAGCGCCTGGGGCATCATGGAGGGCGCGATCCGCAATCTCGTGGGCACTGGCAAGGTGCTGAACTGCATGTGCGGCGCGTTTTCCGACAAGTGGTTCGACGTTTCGAAGAAGTGCGGCAAGGAAGCCGTGGCCTTGCAGGTCGAGTGGGGCCAGCCCATCCGCGGCGAACAGATCCGCGAGCACTTGAAGCTGGGCGGCTTCGACGCCGTCACGCTCATCCACAATGAAACCTCGACCGGTGTGATGAGCGACATCGGGGAGATCGCCGCCGTGTTGCGCGAGTTCCCGGAGACGATGCTCATCGTGGACAGTGTTTCCTCGTTCAGCGCCGTGCCGATCCCGATGGACGAACTCGGGCTGGATGTCCTCCTCACCGGTTCGCAAAAAGCCCTCGCGCTGCCTCCCGGCCTGGCCTTGTTCTCCGCGAGCAAGAAGGCGATGGAGCGTGCCGCCACGGTGAAGGGCCGCGGCTATTACTTCGACTTCCTCGAATTCGCCAAGAACCAGGCGGAGGACATGACTCCGTCCACCCCAAGCATCTCCCACATCTACGCGCTGCAATCGAAGCTCGACGACATCTTTACCGAAGGCGTCGCCGCCCGGCACGCCCGCCACGCGGACCTGAACGCCATGGTCCACCAGTGGGTGAAGAAGCACGGTTTGGATTTCTTCGCGCCCGAAGGCTACCGCTCGAAGTCGCTCACCTGCGTCGCCAACAACCGCAACATCGACGTGGCCGCCCTGGTGGCCGCGATGAAGTCCAAGCACGACCTCATCATCGACGGCGGCTACGGCAAGCTCAAGGGCAAGACCTTCCGCTTGTCGAACATGGGAGACGAGACGCGCGCGACGATCGATGAACTGCTGACCGCGCTGGACGCGGAGATGCCGGCCTGACCGCGCAGGCGCGGAAATTCGAATCTCGAAATCCGAAATCCGAAACAAATTCGAATGGTTGGAATTTGAAAATAGATGAAACGTCCGAATCGGCGCGTTTCTCCATTTCCAACATTTCACTTCTTTCGAGAATTGTTTCGAATTTCGATATTCGGATTTCGGATTTTCAATGGCATTGACCGTTCGCGTCCCTTTCGCTGAACTGCCCGTCCACCTCACACCCCATGACAACTCCCCACGAATCTACCTCGTCCCTCAGCCGCCGCCGTTTTCTCCGCGCGACCGCCGGGGGTGTCGCTCTCAGCACGCTGCCCATCGCCCGCTTCGCCCACGCGGCGGAAGGCGGGCCGCTCAAGCTTGGCCTCATCGGTGGCGGCGGTCGCGGCACGGGCGCGGCCAATCAGGCGTTGAAGTCCATCCCCAATATTCAGATGGTCGCGATGGGCGAACTGTTCCAGGACATCGCCGAAAAAGCGGTGTCCAACCTCGCCGCGTCCAACTCGACGAAGGTGGATGTGACTCCCGACCGCATCTTCCTGGGTTTTGACGCCTACAAGAAGGTCATCGCGGCTTGCGACGTGGTCATCTGCGCCACACCGCCGACGTATCGGCCGATGATGTTCGAGGAAGCGGTCAAACAGGGGAAGCATGCCTTCCTGGAAAAGCCAGTCGCCGTGGACGCGATTGGCATTCGCCGTGTGCTCGCCGCCGCCGAAGAAGCGAAGAGGAAGGGACTCAAGGTTGGCGTCGGCTTGCAGCGCCGTCACAAGCCCGGCTATCTCGAAGCCGTCAAGCGAGTGCAGGATGGAGCCATCGGCAAGATTCTTTACGGCCGCACATTCTGGGACATGGGCGCGGCCCGCGCCTTCGTGCCGAGGAAACCGGAGTGGAACGAGCTCGAGTTCCAATTGCACAATCAATTCTATTTCGCCTGGCTCTGCGGCGACATCATCGTCGACCAGGGGTTGCACAATATTGACGTGTTCAACTGGATCCACGGTGATGTGCCTCCGATCAGCGCCAAGGGCATCGGCGGCGCGGAAGTCCGCCGCGGCAAGGATGCCGGCTGGCTCTACGACCACTTCGGCATCGAGTTCGAATACGCGGATGGCACCCGGTTGTTTCATCAAAACCGCCAGATTCCCGACTGCTGGAATTACGTCGCCGAGAATGCGCACGGCACCGATGGCTCGCTGGAGTGCATCAATGACCGGACGATCTTCAACATCACCGGTAAGAACGAGTGGCACTACACGAAGGAGGATCCGATCGTCGATCCTTACCAGCAGGAACACAACGATCTGTTCAAGGCGATCCTGAACAACGAGCCCTACATGGAAGCCGAGCGCGGCGCGAAGAGCACGATGACCGCGATCATGGGCCGCATGGCCGGCTACTCCGGCCAGCTCATCAAGTGGGATGAGGCGCTCGCGAGCGAGATTCCATTCGGCAAGGAATTCAAGACCCTGCACGAAGATCCGCCGATCATGCCGGATGCCAATGGGAACTATCCGTTGCCGGTTCCCGGTAAGTTCAAGGTCCTGTAAACCGAAACCCCCAGCTCCAGTGTCGGGAGGGCTCCGGCTCTCCCGCCCGAAACGCCGTCTGTGCCTCGTGCGCGGGCGGCGTTTCGCTTTTTTGGGAAGGAATTGAAACGCAGAGGAATGACACTTCCCACGCCGGGTATCCGGCGCTTCATTGGCTCCATGACACCCGATGCCCGCACCCGCTTTCTCGAGAAATTCGAGGCGTCATGGTTGGCGGGCACGTTTGTGAAACTGACTCTCAGCCAATATGGTGGGACAGAGAAGGGATTGCGGAATGGCTACGGGCGCGCGGTGGATCTGCGGGACGGGCGCCGCCTCTCGATCGTGTGGCGCCATGCCACGCGCGACGTGACGAAGAACTATTCCATCGAGGAAGCGGTGGTGATGTTCCGCACCGTGCTTGGCACGGAATGGGAGAGTGCGCATCTGTTCACGGCGACCGGGGACTGGCAGCTTCAGTGCGACGCGCAGGGCCGCGGCAAGCTCAAGGCCAGCCGGCCGGCTTTCTCCGTGGTTCCGACGAAGGAGCACGATCGCGAAAAGCGCGTCCCGTTGGTGGTGGAGAAGAGTGGCTGGCTGCGGTCGCTCGATGTGACCAATGCGAGTGGGGAAGCGCGTCCCGGGATGGCCGCAAAGCTGCGGCAAATCCAGCGGTTCGTAGAGTTGCTGGGCCATTTGCTGGACGATTCGCCCTTGCGCGATCGCAAGGAATTGCGCGCAGTGGATATGGGCGCGGGCAAGGGTTACCTGACATTTGCCATCGCGGAATTCTTCCGGGCGCGCGGCATTGAAGCGGAGATCATCGGTGTGGAAGCGCGTCCCGAACTGGTGGAACTGACGAACCGCGTGGCGCGCGAGCACGGATTCTCCGGCTTGCGTTTCGAGCGCGGAGCGATCGGGGACTACTCGCCGCCGCAACCGCCAGACGTGCTCATCGCGCTGCATGCCTGCGATACGGCGACCGACGATGCCTTGGCCCTGGCTGTGCGCGGCGGGACTTCGCTCATTCTCGCTGCCCCTTGTTGCCACAAGGAAGTGCGCGCGCAACTCGATCCGCCGCCGGTCCTGCGCGACGTGCTGCGACACGGCATCCTGTCGGAACGCGAGGCCGAAATCGTCACCGACGGCATCCGGGCGTTGCTCCTGGAAATCCACGGCTATGCGGCGAAGGTCTTCGAATTCATCTCCCCCGAAGAGACGAGCAAGAACCTGATGCTCGCCGCCCACCGCCGCACGAAGCCGGGGGACGCTGGTCCTCTTCGGAAGCGGTTGGGCGAGTTGATGGACTTCTACGGTATCCGCGAGCAGCGTTTGGTGGCATTGTTGGAAGGCTCCGTCTGTCCTCCCCCCATATCCTCATGATCAAACACTGGACCCCGCAGGAATTCATGGCGTTGCGGCGCATCCGGGAACGCTTCCTCAATGGCACGGCAGGCACGGAAGACTATTGGCGCGTGCCCGGCGATGTGGCGCTCTACGATGCTACATTCGCCGAGCGCATCGGCTGGAAATGGGATGCCGTCCTCGGCGAACTGCGCCGGCGTGGCTGGCAGTCGCGGTGCAGTCGCCTTCTGGACTGGGGCTGTGGCAGTGGAATCGCCCATCGGCGGGTGCTGGCGGAATGGCCCCAATTCACCTCGCTGGCGCTGCACGATCGCTCGCCCATGGCGCGTGGCTATGCGGCCCAAAAGGCGCGCCAGGAATTTCCGCGCGTCGCCATTTCGGAGACTCAGCCGGCCACGACCCCGGAGACTCTGCTGCTCGTCAGCCATGTGATTAATGAACTGCCGCCGCCGGAATTGGAACGATTGCTTCAACTGGCCCGGGGAGCAGGGGAGGTGATCTGGGTGGAAGCCGGGACGCACGCGGACAGCCGGCGGTTGATTGAGGTGCGGGAGCGGTTGCTCGGCGATTTCGTCGTGGTGGCGCCCTGCACCCATCAGGAGCGCTGCGGAATGCTAACCTCCGGAAACGCGCCGCATTGGTGCCATCACTTTGCCACGCCGCCCTCGGCGATCTTTCAGGACGCGCGCTGGGCGGAGTTTGGCAAGGAGATCGGCATCGACCTGCGGAGTGTGCCCTACAGCTTTCTCGTGCTCGCGCGGCCGATGGCCGACCCGCCCACGCCCGCCGGTTTTTCACGGATCATCGGTGAGCCCCGGGAGGCGAAAGGATTCGCGCGTGTTCTGAGCTGCCACGCGCGGGGCGTCACGGATCTCATGCTCCAGAAACGGGATGCCCCGGAACTCTTTCGCGCGTTGAAGAAGGGCGCGCTCGCGCCGGTTTACCGGTGGACGATCGAGGAGGGAAAGATTACCGGCGGCGAGGAACTGCGTGTTGCACCCGGCGAAGCGATACCCTAGCGTTTGCGGCTCCACTTATGAAACCCTCCATCCTCCGCAGCCTGTTCTGCACCGCGCTCGGCGCCGCGTTCACCCTCGCGCCCCTCACCACCATGGCTGATTCCGCAACCGAAAAGGGCGAAAAATTTCTCGCCGAAAACAAGTCCAAAGAAGGCGTGAAAACGACCGAGAGTGGCCTCCAGTATAAGATCACGAAAGAAGGCACCGGCAAGAATCCGAAGGCCACCGATCGTGTGCTCGTTCACTACGAGGGCAAGCTCCTCGACGGCACCGTTTTCGACAGCTCGATCAAGCGCAATGAACCCATTGCTTTCGGGCTCAATCAGGTGATTCCGGGCTGGACCGAGGGCCTTCAATTGATGAAGGAAGGCGGGAAGGCGATCCTCTATATCCCTTCGAAACTCGCCTATGGCGCGCGCGGCACTCCCGGCGGACCAATCGGGCCGAATGAGACGCTCATCTTCGAAGTCGAGTTGAT
>Ga0070658_10003981_pt1 | contig 12110 bp, 15 predicted proteins | sample KBSC13metaG_FD_64664 | JGI IMG/M metagenome (GOLD analysis project Ga0070658, IMG submission 64664) | Corn rhizosphere microbial communities from Kellogg Biological Station, Michigan, USA - KBS C1-3 metaG | ecosystem: Host-associated > Plants > Roots > Rhizosphere > Soil ... | reverse complement strand
CGCATCGGCGGCTCGCACGATCGAACGGCGCGGCGTCAGGACCGGCGTACGCCGTGGCGATCGATGCGGATGGTGGCTAGTGGCGCTATCACATTGGCGCAGGAAATGGCGTCAGACAAAGCCCGGTAACGACATTGCGCCGGCAATGTACCCCCGATCTACCCCCAAACGGGGCAAGCAGGCGCGAGAGAGATAACCGCGCATGGAGCAAGGATGGGTCCGGCCCTCTCCTTTATAGCCTCTAAAATTCGTGGGGGCTTCGGAAAAGGGTAATATCGGTAACAGAATCGCCAAAAGTGCCATTTTTATGTTGCACATCAATCAGTTGCGATGCGTCGAAAAAGGTAATTTCAAGGTAATATGCAGGTAACAAGATTACCTATTCAAAAGGTAATTTCTAGCGGATCAAAAACCCTTTCGAATCATATACTTGTGCAGATATTACTTTTCGAGTTACCTCTCCTAACCGTTTCGAGGTAATAATTAAATCGTTTCGGTTCAGTGGGTTGCGCGCGAATTTCGCCGGCCTAACCGATATTACCTTTTTCCGTGCACGCCACGCCTTTGTAAGCCGCCCAACGCGTCAAAACGCCTTGTATGGCCTGCGCTGCGGCGCTTCGCGTCAAGGTATCCCGCCTTCGAAGTCCTGCGCCGCGCGCCACCAGCGCCCGCTGGCGGGCTGGGCGGCCAGCCGCATCAGGTGGGTCAAAATCGAGTGGTAGGCCGGGCAGGCGTGGCGGGGGGACGACGGCGCGCGCCGGGGTGTCGGCTGGCCTTACAGGCGGCGACGGCAGACCTTACGCTCGCGCGCGAGCGCGCAGCGGCGGGCGCGAGGCATGAAAAAGCCGCCCGGGTGGGCGGCTGGTCGATGGGTATGGCTGACTGGCCTAGCGCTTGTGCTGCGGGTCGCGCCCTGCTCGCGGGATCTGGTATTGCTCCAGGTATCCGCTATGGAATTCGTCGCGCGGCGTCTCGGCGAGTGTGTAGCCGAGCCGTCGCGCCATGCGCAGTGTCACCGTTCCCCACGTGGCTGCGCCTTCCCCCTGAATGTGTTGCAAGCAAAGGCAGGCGTGGCGCGGGTCGATCGGCGTCGACGAATCCAACATGGCCAGGAGATGCGCGAGCGCCAGCGCAACGTCGTGCACTGCGGAGTCGACCAGTGTGTTCGGGTCGCGCGCATCCAGCCATGGCGATGGTGGCTGCAGCTCGCCGACACGACGTTCCCGGTAGATGGGTGGCATGCGACGGTTGCGCATCAGGTGCACCTGCAGCCGCCCCAGTCCCGCGCACACGGTGATCAGTGTGGCCCGTGCCTTCGCGTCATCCATCGCGCCAGTGTGCCACCGCTCCGTCACGAAGCGGTGGGGTAGGCGCGATCGCGACGGCCTTATGCGCTACGCGGCGGCCGCGGCGAGGTCGGGCACCGCGGCGATGGTGTATGGGCCGAAGCGGACGATCTCTTCGCCGGCCCAATCGTTGATCTCGCGGAAGCGGGTCTGCAGCGGCACAAGCTCGTTGGCGGCGAACACCTGGGCGGCCTTGATCACGTCACCAAAGCCACTGGTCGCGTTCGGCACGATGCCGAGCAACTGCGGCGGCACGCGGTGCGCGGCGAGGATGTCATCGCGGCTCGCGGTCTTGATGCCGGTGAATTCATCCTTTGCCGCGACCTCGCCGACGGGGATCAACTGGATGCCATCCTTTTTGCCCTGCGGGCTGTACATGAACAGGTTCCGGAAGTTGCCCGGCCCCTTCGCATCCTTCAGCGCCTGGCGCAGGTTGGTGATGTCCTCTTCCTGTTGCGCCGGGTCGGTCATGTACAAGATGAAGCCGGCGTGCGAACCGTTGAGGTAGTACTTGCGCCGGAACAACGTCGCGCTCTCGTTGAGCAACGCCGACTGGATCGCGCTCAAGTATTCCGGCATGCCGTAGATTTCCTGATCGATGTCCGGTTCCGACAACTGGAACACCGCACCCGGCTCGAACTCATGCACGGGCTCGAACCCGCGCACAAAAAAATACTGATCGAGGTTTTCCACGCCGCGTCGCGTGTATTTCGCCATCGAGCGCCGATAGGACAATGCCTTGCCGCTCATCGCGCGCACGCGCTCAAGGTAGGCGTCGCCGAACACCAGGTAATCGAGCGCGAGACCGGCGAAGTCGCGTCGACTCAACCGCGGGTGTGGCTGCAGCGTCGAGGTCAGAATGTTGCGCTTGACGTAGATCGCGCTCGAATGGTGCGGCGCCGCGCGGAAGGTGTCCGACAACCCGAACGGCGACACCGGCGGCTCGTACCACTTGCCATTCTTCCAGCACTCGATGTAGTCGAGCAGCCCGCGCCGATCGAGCACCGGCGTCGGGTCGCCGAAGGTGAACGCCTCGGCCTTCGACGTGGCGACGGCATTCTGGGCAACCGGCACCAATGCGCCGGCGGTGGAGTGGTGCTTGCGTTTGCGGGACATCAGGATATCTCCAAGATGGAACGGTTGGTGCCGGTCGCGCCTTCGATCGGCTCGTTGATCAGGGCATGCATAGTCGCCCACGCGAGATCCGCGTGGCTGGTTTCTTCCGAGCGCCCGGCGACATAGGTCACCTTGCGGCCGGATGTCGTGAGCGTGCGGCGAATCGACATGAAGCTCTGCACCACGTCGCGCCATCCGGCGTCGAATTCGAGACGGTCGTGGGTGATCACGTCCTGCGCCTTCATGATCATCATCGACTTCACTTCCGGGCTGTACTGGATCGCCTGCGCAGCCGGGAACCATTGCCGCACCAGCCGGTGCACCGCGGCGCCGATGCCGGTGGTGTCGATGCCCATGTAGGTGATGTTGTAGATCCGTGCGAGCTTGTGGATTTCCTCGGCCTGCGCTGAAAAATCCTTGCCGCGAAACTGCTGCTTGTGCAGCACGCGAAACTTGCCGCCCGGCGTCGATGGCGGCGCCACGATCACAACAGCCGCCGCATCGCCGCCGCCGTCGCCGGCCGGGTCGTAGCCCAGCCACACGCCGCGCTGGCCGAACGGCCGCATCGCGAACGGTTTGAAGTCATCCCACTTTTCCCAGGCATCGACCAGGCAACGTTGCATCGTCGCCAGCGGAAACACCGACATCGAATCGTCGATGAACTCGCACAACAGCAACTGCGCGAATTCGTCGGGCGAATACTCGAGCCGCAACTGCTCGATGTCGAACAGGTCGCAGCCGCCGCGCACCGCGTCTTCGATCGTAACGATCTGGCGCCAGATGCCATCCTCGCAGCGGCGACCATCGCGCAGCGCCGCGTGCGAAATATCCAACTCGACCTGTTGATCCTTCGGGCGCCCGCGGTTAAACAGCGCGCCGGCCCACCACGGATAGGCGTCGTGGTTCAGCGACGACGGCGTGCTGAAATAGGTCTGCCGCCACTTCTTGTGCATGGCCATGCCGCTGGCGACCTTGCGCAGCGTCTGGAACCCGTACACCCAAAAGAACTCATCGAAGTAGAGATTGCCGTGGTAGCTCTGCGCGGTGCGCGAGTTGGTGCCAAGGAAATACAACTCGGCATTGTTCGGCAGCACGATCGGGCTGCCGGTCAACTCGATCTCGGCGCCGGCCGCGAACTGCTGGATGTACTGCTTGAAGACGTGCGCCTGCGCCTTGCTGGCGCTAAGAAAAATCTGGTTGCGGCCGGTGTCGATCGCATCCAGCAGCGCCTCGCGTGCGAAATACCAGGTCGCGCCAATCTGGCGACTCTTCAGGATCGCGCGGATGCGCTGGGCAAGCCCGGCCGCGTGCCACTGGCGCTGGTGTTCGAACAGTTCGTCCTCGAACTGCTCGCGCAACGCCACCACGTGGTCGTCGGTGTACTGGTTGCGCTTCGCACGCTTGGCGTTTTGCACCTGCGCGCCCTTGCGGCCGTGCTCGACCAGCTCGGGGCGCAGCTCGCTTTCCTTGCCGGTGCGGTCGTAATTGCGCACGCGCGCCATGCGCTCGATCTGCCGGCCGAGTAGATCGATTTCCTTGTAGTCGCCGCCGGTTTTCTGATCCTTCGCGATCAACTGCACCATCCGCGCTTCGATGGTGGTTTCCACGCGCTCGATCACCGGCGCGGTGTCCCATGCGTCGCGATCCTTCCACGACTGGATCGTGGTGCGCGGCTTGTCCAGCACGTCCGCGATGTCGCTCACCGTCCAGCCCTGCCAGTACAGGCTCCGGGCGCTGCGGCGCGGATCTTCGGATGGCGGCGGCACGAACATGGCGACAGTGTCGCCACGCGTGTGCCTACGCCCTTGTCCGCGCATGCGTAATGCGCCCGATTACGCATCGCGCGCGTTGCGGCATTCGCGCGTGCTGCCGATGCTGGCCGCGACAACCGCATCCGGTATTGCGAGCACATCCCATGGCCAAGAAAACCAAGTTCTTCCGCGTCGCAGTCGAGGGCGTCACCACTGATGGCCGCGAAATCACGCGCGACTGGATTCAGCAGATGGCCGCGACGTACAACCCGGAAAAGTACGGCGCGCGTGTGTTCGCCGAACACATCCGCGGCGCAGTGCCCGATGGTCCGTTCCGTGCGCTGGGTGATGTCACCGCGCTCAAGGCCGAGCCGATCGCCGATGGCGCCCTGAAAGGCAAGCTCGCGCTGTATGCGCAGATCGACCCGAGCGATGCCATGGTCAAGCTGGTCAACTCGGGCCAGAAAATCTATTCCAGCATCGAGGTCGACTCCGCGTTCGCCGACACCAAGCAGGCGTATCTCGTCGGCCTCGGCATCACCGATTCGCCCGCATCGCTCGGCACCGAGGTGCTGGCGTTCGCCGCGCAGCATCCCGACGCCTCGCCGTTCAAGGGTCGCAAGCAAAAGCCGGAGAACCTGTTCAGCGCCGCCGTCGAAAGCGCGATCGAACTGGAACCGGAAACCCCCGCCGAAGATCCGGCCGCAGGTTTCTTCAAGACCCTCACCGACGTGCTGGCCAAGTTCGCCGGCAAGTCCACTGCACAACCGACCGTCGAAGCCGCACCCGCGTCCACCCCGGCCGTCGTGCCGGGTGTGTCCGCGGCGGACATCACGCAAGGCTTCACTGCCGTAAGCGATGCGCTCAAGGCATTCAGCACGGCCAACCAAACCGCGCTCGATGCGCTGCGCAGCGAGGTCAAGGCCGATCGCGAACGCACCGAATCGGCGATCGCGAAGATCAACGAAACGCTGGACGCCACCCCCGCGAACTTCAAACGCCGTCCGCCCGCCACCGGCGGCAACGGCGCCGTGCTCACCGACTGCTGATCGCCGCGTAACCGTTCATCGCGTATCCGCTCACCGCTCACCGCCAATCGCCCAGGAACACCACCATGCGTAACGAAACCCGCGTTCTTTTCAGCGCCTACCTCGACCAGGTCGCGCGGTTGAATGGTGTCGCCAGTGCCGCCACCAAGTTTGCGGCCACGCCCACCGTGCAGCAGACGCTCGAAACCAAGATTCAGGAATCTTCGGCATTCCTGGGCAAGATCAACATCATCGGCGTCAACGAGATGAAGGGCGAAAAGGTGGGCATCGGTGTATCCGGTCCCATCGCCAGCCGCACCGATACCTCCGGCGCCGGCAAGCGCGTGCCGCGCGATGTCAGTGCGTTGTCGACCAACGATTACGAGTGCAAGCAGACCAACTACGACACTTACATCCGCTATGCGCTGATGGATGCATGGGCCAAGTTCCCCGATTTCCAGACCCGCATCCGCGACGTGATCCTGACCCGCCAAGCGCTCGACCGCATCTGCATCGGCTTTAACGGCACCAGTGCCGCGGCCACCACAGACCTCGGCGCCAACCCGCTGCTGCAGGATGTCAACATCGGCTGGCTGCAGCAGTACCGCACCAATGCCGCCGCGCGCGTGATGGATGAAGTCGTCGCTGCGAGCGGCAAGGTCAACGTCGGCGACACCGGCGATTACAAGAATCTGGACTCGCTGGTGATGGACGCCAAGTCCGCCCTGGTCGATGCCTGGTATCAGGAAGACCCGCGTCTCGTGTGCGTGTTGGGCCGCGACCTGCTGCACGACAAGTACTTCCCGCTGGTCAACAAAGACCAGACCGGCCAGGACGCGCTTGCCACCGACATCATCATCAGCCAAAAGCGTGTCGGCGGCCTGCAGGCCGTAAGCGTGCCGTTCTTCCCGGCCGGCACGCTGATGGTCACCGCGCTCGACAACCTGTCGATCTACTGGCAGAACGGCGCGCGCCGGCGCTACATCAAGGATGCGCCGGAAAGCGATCGCATCGAGAACTACGAGTCCTCGAACGACGCGTTCGTGGTCGAGGATTACGGCCGCGGCTGCGTGGTCGAGAACATCACTCTCGTTTGATCACGTTGAGCGGAGCGCCTGCGGGCGCTCCGCTGTTTCACCTTGTCCGCTACCGGAGAGAAGCCATGCATTCACCCGCCCGCGCGCACTTCATCCGCAAGACCACTGCTGCCGCCGTCGCGGCCGCGGCTGGCGAAGCTCCCCGGCCCGATGCGACGCAATACGAATTGCATCTGGCGCAACTGGCCGAGCATCGCCGCGCGCTGAAGCAGATCAAGTCCGTGCAGCGCAAGGTCGAATTCAAGGCCAAGGTGTTGCCGGAATACCTGCCCTACATCGAGGGTGTGTTGGAAGCCGACAGCGGCGCGCCGGATGACGTGGTCACCACCGTCATGGTCTGGTGCATCGACACCGGCCATTTCCACCGCGCGCTCACGATCGCCGAATACGTGCTGCGCCACAAGCTGGCGCTGCCCGACCAATACCAGCGCGACGCCGCGTGTGTCGTCGCCGAGGAAATCGCCGAATACGCGCTGCGTCTGCTGGCCGATCCGAAAGCCGAATTCGACGCGGTCGAGTTGATCGAGCAGTTGCAGCAAACCGCCGAACTGGTCGATGGCCACGACATGCCCGACGAAGTCAGCGCCAAGTTGCAGAAGGCGCTCGGCTATGCGTTGCGCGACAGCGATCCCGCCGCGGCACTGGAGCATCTGCAAAAGGCGCTTGCACTGAGCCCGAACTGCGGCGTCAAGAAAGACATCGAGCGACTGGAACGCGCTCTCAAGAATGCGCAGCCCGCGGCTAACAAAGCGCGTGGCTGACACCCTGCACGCCCCCCAGCGTCCCGGCGGCGCGGCTGGCTAGAGGCTCTCTCCCCTCGACGCCAGCCGCCCACCGCCGGTTTTAATTGAGGTTCGCCGTGAGCGGATTCGTCGCACCAGCCGATGCCACCGACACCACCATCACCAACGATGGCTGGTGGCCCGACGTGGGTTCGGCCAAAGCACGCGACATCCTGCGCCTCGACGGCACCGTCACCGAAGCGCGTCTCGTCGACGCGCTGGTCAGCGCCATCGGCAGCACCAACGCCGAACTGGCCGACTGGCGCGCCCTGCAACTGAACGCCAACGGTGCAGCCTACGCCACGCTCGCCGACGTGCCGGCGCCCGCAATCAACGGCGTCAGCCGCCTGGTGGATCTGTACCAGCGCGCCGTGCGCTGCCTGGCCGGCGCGCACCTGGTCGAGCGCTACCGCAACTTCGACGTCACCGATTCCGGCCAGAAGAAAGCCGACGAGCAGACGCCGTCGATCGACGAACTGCGCCGCGATGCGCGCTGGGCCATCCGCGACATCCTCGGCGTGGCGCGTTCCACGGTGGAACTCATCTGATGCTCACCGTGCGCGCCAACCAGGGCGACACGCTCGACGCCATCTGCTACCGCGTGTTCGGTCGCACCGCCGGCGTGGTGGAAGCCGCGCTCGCCAGCAACAACGGCCTCGCCGATCTCGGCCCGGTGTTGCCAGCCGGCACGCAAGTCACCTTGCCGGAGCCGGCCGACGCCGTGCAGCCAACCGTCGAACTTGTGCAGTTGTGGGATTGATCCAATGACCGAGCGCAGCACCAACATGTTGATGTCCGCACGCGTGATTGTTGAGGGGCTCGCGGTCGCGGGCATCATCTGGCTGGCCTCTTCGGTCACCCAGCAAAACGTCGCGATCGCGCGCCTGCAAACGCAGGTGGCGCAGCTCAATTCGTCGCTCGCCGATGTGCCGCGCCTGTCGCGCGACCTGGCCGTCGCGCAGTCGACCATCGCCGACCAGTCGCATCGGCTCGATCGGCTGGAAACCCGGAGCCATCCATGAAGTTCCTGCCCGAACTGGTGCCCGAAGCGCGCCGCTGGTGGCGCATGAATTCCATGCAGGCGCTGCTGGTGCTCGGCGTGCTCGCCAACTGGTGGCTCAATTCCGCCGACCTGCAAGCCATCCTGCCGCCGCGGCTGGTCAGCGTGATGTCGCCGTTCGTGATCGTGGTGGTCGCGCTGCTGCGCCTGCGGAAGCAAATCCTGCAAGCCAAAAAGGAGCCGCCCCATGGCTGAATCCCTTCGCATCGGTGACGTCGGCGCCGACGTCGCTATCCTGCAGCGTCGCCTCAACGCGCGCGGCGCATCGCTCAATGTCGACCATGTGTTCGGCTCGGCCACCGACGCCGCGGTACGCGATTTCCAGCGTTCGCTCGGCTTGGTGGTGGATGGCATCGTCGGCCCGCGCACGCAGGGCCTGCTGCTGGGCGTGGTGCCGCCTGCGTACGCGCTCACGCAAGCAGACGTTGAAGCCGCCGCGGCGACGCTTGGCTGCGATGTCGCCGCCATTCAAGCCGTGGTCAGTGTGGAATCGCCCAAGGGCGGATTCCTGCCCGACGGCCGCGTCGTGATCCTGTTCGAACGTCACGTTTTTTACCGGCAGTTGCAAGCCGCCGGCATCGATCCTCGCCCGCTCGAAGTCGTGCGCCCGGACATCTGCAATCCCAAGCCGGGCGGCTACATCGGCGGCCCCGGTGAATACGCGCGCCTCGCCGCGGCCAAACAGTTCAACGAAGTCTGTGCACTGGAGTCGGCGAGCTGGGGTCGCTTCCAGATCATGGGCAACCATTACGAAACGGTCGGCTATGCGACGGTGCAGGATTTCGTCGCCGACATGGCCACTGGCGAGGCTGCGCAACTGCGCGCGTTCGTCAAACTCACCATGGATGACGCGGATCTGCACGAAGCGTTGCAGCACCGCGACTGGCTCACCTTCGCGCGGATCTACAACGGCCCCAACTACGCGATCAATCACTACGATGCGCGCCTTGCAGCGGCATTCAAGCTGCACGGCGGCGTCGCTGCACCCATAACCCCCGAAGCCGTAGAGGCGAAAGCGGCGGTGACTTCCGCGCCGGAAGAAACGGACCCGACCACTCCCAGCACGGACGCTGGCACCAGCCGCCGGGGCAAGCGCAATGCGAAAGCCGAGGCGACCGCGTGAACAGCATCCTCACCAAGCTGATTATCGTCGCCGGCCTGGCCGCGTCGCTGTGTGCGTACTACGCCATCACCCAGCATCAGTTGCGCAGCGCGCGCGCGGAAATCGTGACGCAAACCACGCGCGCCGATGGGCTGGCCGCGCAACTCAAAGCCGCGCAAGCCGACACGCGCATCGTCACCCACTACGTCGACCGCATGCGCACCGTCACCGAACGCGGCGCCACCATCGTCCAGAAGGTACCAGTCTATGTCCCGCAAACTGTTGTGGCTGGCTGCACTGTCAATCGCGGCTTTGTCCGCCTGCTCGACGCCGCCGCCACGTCCGTTGATCTGCCCGCCGCCGCCAGCGCCGCTGATGCAGCCGCCGCCGGCATTGGGCTCGATGCCGTCGCCGGCAGCGTCGTCGGCAACTACACCCAAGCCAACGCCACCCGCGAACAGTTGATCGCGCTGCAGGCGTGGGTACGCGCCCACAGCGCACCCGCATCCACCGGATCCACGGGACCGCCCTAGTCCAGCGGTCCAGCGCGCCCGCCGCCGCGCGGGCAGGGGATCAGCCGGCCAGTGCCCCGCGTCCGTTCATAGCGCAAAAACCCCGGCAGCGCGGGCGTCGGAACAGCCGCGTCGCGGCGGGCTTCATGTCGGCCTCCTCCGCCGGCGTGACCGCGCAATCTTCCGCCACGACTGTTTCACCGCCAGCTTGATCAAACTCGCAATCGCTCTTCGCATCGCGGAACTGTAGCCCACATGTACAAACCCGCAAGCCTGCGTGCCTTCCTGGTCGGCGCCATCCCCGAGTTGGCGCGCGATCCCGACCGCTTGAGCATCTACATCAAGGATGGCAGCCTGGTCACGACCATGGCGCCCGGCCTGTCGTTCGAGTACCGCTACACGCTGGATATCATCCTCACCGACTTTGCCGGCGATCCGGACGCGGTCATGGCGCCGCTGGTCGCATGGATGCGCACCAACCAGCCGGACGCGATGGCCAATGAACAGCAGGCCGCGCGCGCCATCACCTTCGAGGCGGACATTCTGTCCGATGCCGCAGTCGATCTTGCTATCAGTTTGTCCCTCACCGAACGCGCCATCAGCGTCGCGCGCACCGATGGCGGCTACGACGTCACCCACCCGCCGGAACCGCAGCCCGAGCCGTGGCTGTCGACGCCCACGCATTGGCAGCTTTACGTCAACAACGCGCTGGTCGCCGAGTGGGATCAACCCACCGCGTAGTCATGGCCGACATCCTGCGCGACTTCGAGCAATGGGCCGGCGCGCTGATGCAGCGCCTCGGCCCCGTCGCGCGCCGCAAGCTCAACACGCAACTGGCGCGCGAACTGCGCAAGCGCCAGCAGGCGCGCATCGGCGCGCAACAGAACCCCGATGGTTCGGCGTGGGAGCCGCGTGGTCGGCTGCGGCGGCAACGCGGCAGCATCAAGCGCCGCGCGCAGATGTACATGGGCCTGCGCCAGGCGCGGCACATGAAACTGCTCGCCACCGCCGACGAAGCCACCGTGCAGTTCGCCGGCCGCGATGCGTGGATCGCGCGCGTCGCGCAATACGGTCTCATTGACAAGGTCAGCCCGCGCGGTCCCAGCGTGCGCTACCCCAAGCGGCAACTGCTGGGGTTCAGCGATGCCGACCGCGAATTCGTGCGCGATTTCCTGATCCAGCACCTGTTGCCGGATGCGTGACGGGCGTCGCACGCGGCGCTTGACTCGCGGGCCGAGCAGAGCGTCCATGGTCGCGTGTTCCACGGAGAGAGCCCGTCATGAAAACCCCGCGTTTCCTCAAGTTCGCCGCGACCCAAGACCAAGCCGAAACCACCGCGCGCCGCATGACGGCCGCGCACGCCCAAGGCGATCGGCAGATCTTCGCCGTCATCGAAGGCCCGCGCGACGATTGGGCGGTGGTGGACCTCATGACTGCCATCGAATCCGGCCAGCGCTACAGCTGGTCCGCGTGACAAGCGGCGCACGCCGCGCGCGCGTGTAGGGCAACCCCTACGCCGCTTCCGCCTTCGCGCAAGCCGCTTCCAGCCGCGCACGCGCCACGTCGAAGTAACCCGGCGACAGTTCGCAACCGACGAAGCGCAAGCCCGCGCGCAGCGCGCTCACGCCCGTGGTGGCGCTGCCGCAGAAGGGATCGAGCACGGTACCGCCCGGCGGCACGATGCGCACCAGTTGATCCATCAACGGTTCCGGCTTGCCCACCTGGTGGTGCTTGCCGCCGGCGCGCGGCTGCACCGCAAACACGCCGGGCAGCACCACCGGGTTGGCGCGCGCGTGCATCGGCCCGCGGCTGGCCCACACCACGTATTCGGCCTGGCTGCGGAAGCGCCCGCGCTGCGGGCGACAGCCGGGCGTCTTGTCCCATACCACGATGCCCTGCCACACCAGCCCGGCCACCTGCACCGCGTCGGTCATCGTCGGCAGCATGCGCCAGTCGATGAACGCCAGCAGCACGCCGCCGGGTTTCAAGGTCCGCATGCATTCGGTCAGCCACAGCGTGGCCCACGCGGCGAATCCGCGCTGGTCGCGAAAGTCGCCCTCGAAATCCGGCAGCACGTTGCGCTGTCCGGTGTTCACGTATTTCTGGCCGGTCGGCCGTGCGCGTTCGGCCATGGTCTGCCCGCCGCTGCAATAGGGCGGGTCGGTGATCACGGCGTCCACGCTGGCATCGGCCAGCGTGCGCAAAAAGGTCAACGCCTCGGCGTGGTGAAGTTGAAAGCGGGGTGTGGGCATGGCGGCAACGGTGCGGTGAAGTTGCCGCACGTTCCCATGCACGCCGGCGCGCGCATCCTGCCCT
>Ga0070658_10003980_pt1 | contig 12111 bp, 12 predicted proteins | sample KBSC13metaG_FD_64664 | JGI IMG/M metagenome (GOLD analysis project Ga0070658, IMG submission 64664) | Corn rhizosphere microbial communities from Kellogg Biological Station, Michigan, USA - KBS C1-3 metaG | ecosystem: Host-associated > Plants > Roots > Rhizosphere > Soil ... | reverse complement strand
CTCGGCGTCGCGCAGGATGTCGTCGACGCTGCGGGTGGCGGCGGCGATGAATGCGTCGTAGGGGTCGGGGAGCGCAGCGATCTCCTCCTCGCTGAGCGTCACATCCCATTCCCAACCCGACCCGAACATGCGTTCGATCCTGTCATATCCAGACAAGCTAGGTCAAGCCGAAAACCGTTGCTGTGCAAAGGAAGTTGTCCACACCACGACAGGGGCGGCGAGGGCGGCGGGACCCATCACCTGGACCTACCCGGCGAGACCGGGCGGTCATGACTCAGACGCAGGCACCGTGGGCGCGCTCAGTTGCGGCACGTCAAGGTGCATTCGCTCGCCTGATCCGAACTCGGTATTCGTTAGCCCGTCGCTGACGAATCCGACCGCGATAGAAGTCGAGGGCGTGCGGGTTGGCCGTCACGTCGATCCGGTGGACACCGTTCGCAGCGGCTCGGGACACCGCATGCTCGATCAGTGCTCGTGCCGCCCCTCGCCGCATGAGGACAGGGTCGGTGAACAGGTCGTCGAGCTCGAGCACTCCGCGATCAGTCGGCCTCGTCGTGGCGAACCCGGAGGGCCGCGCGGTCACCCGCATTCGACAGCGAGGCGTCCCGGAAGATGCGAGCGAGCGCGGACTGGTCGCCCGCCCAAGCGGCGCGCACGTGAATCGTCGTCACGGTTCGGGTTCCGGGTCGCGGCCATACACCCACGGCGCGAAAACGATGTCGCGACCATCCGGATCTTGGTAGCTGACGGCGCCTCTCGCCACCCAGTACGGATGCGGGTGAGCCTTCGGCGCCAGCCCGGCTGTCCGCAGCGGCGCCGTTGCGGCTGCTACTGCGGCCGAATTGTCGAGGTAAAGGACGAGTTGGTCGAACGATCCGGCCGGCGCACCGTCGTCAGCCTGCGCGCGCACGACCTCGAGCTGCACGGACGTGTCGGGGAAACCGAAGATCGTTCCGTCTTCGCCGAAGCTGTTCGCGAACGCGCCAACGACAGGGAGGCCGACGAGATCGCGGTAGAACGCGATCGTCTCGTCGTAGTTGCCGCTGGCGTGCGCGAACCGGACGGCTCCGGGCCGGAGATGCGTCGGCCATCCAGCGTGATCAAGCGACATGGCGGGCAACCCACTCCTCATAGCGGCCAACGGTTCGGAACCCGAGCTGTTCGTACAACCGCTGACCCATCGGTGTCGACTGCAGCGACGCGGTCCTTGCGCCTCCCTGCCGCGCATCCGCAAGGACGTGCAGCATCAGCGCCCGCGCCAGGCCGCGGCGACGCCACTCTGGGGCTGTTCCGACGGCGTACACGCCGACGTCGGCGCCGCAACGGTAGGTCCACGCGCCGGCGACGGCGACCCCGTCATGGATCAACGCCCATCCGTCGAGCCCGTCAACGCCGTTCGGCGCGGGTAGTTCGGCGGCGAGGATGGGCTCGTCACCGACGCGCGCCGCGGCGTCGATCGAGGTGCGAACGACACGGGGGTACGACGGGAAGTCGTCCAATGCATCGAGAGTCATGACCAGCGTCGTCGTGTCTCGGGTCATTCCGGTGACGGTGCCAGTCATGTCAGGGTCATCGAAGTTGGTGGCCGTGCTGGGCAGCCACAGGGCCCACGTGTCGACTCCGGCTGCGGAGTAGAGCCTTCGGAATTCTCCGGCGGCAGCCGCCACAGTGACCGGTGTCGACGGGTTTGCGACCAGAGCGTTGTTCAAGACAGCCCAATGCGGAAAAACGGCGGCCCACCCCGACGGCAGGACGGCGAGGATCGCTGCTCGCGAGAGTCGGGTCAGCGCGCTCCATGAACCCAGAAGCGTGGACTCGCCCGGTCGCGCGGTCAGCATGCGAATGAGTCATCGCCGGCGCAAACGCGTTACGTGAAACGCTTCGCGGCCGCGCGAGACGAGAGGGGCATGACATCTCCACTCGACACGCTCGTCGCGACCCGAGAAGCCCTGCATCGAGTCGCGGAGCACGTGATCAGCCCCAGTCGGCACGCGCAGACCGGGCGGATCGGACTCCGGCCGCATCCCGGCGGCCTGCGAACGCCGCCGTTCGGAACCGAAGATACCGTCGTCGCCGTCGAGTACGACGAGATCGTCGTACGCAACGCGACGGATGAACGCCGGCAGGCGGTCACCACACTGCGGGCCGCCGGCGAGTTCGTCGGCGTCGAGCCCTGTGCGCCCGCGCAGGTCTACAAGCCCGCCACGCCTTGTGATCGCGACGCTCCGATCCGGCTGGATCGGGCGGCGATGAAGGTCATCTCGGACTGGTATCTGCTGGGTTCCCAGGCGCTGCAGCGGCTCGCGTCCCTGGCGGCGGCGGAGGAGCCGTCCGAGGCGCAACTGTGGCCTGAGCATCTCGATCTGGCGATCAGTGTGGGCGCGGTGAACTATGGCTTCTCACCCGGCGACGCCGCGCACCCGGAGCCCTACGTCTACGTCGGCCCCCATGCCGGTCGACCTCGAGTGGACGAGTTCTGGAACGCGGAGTTCGGCGCCATCCGCTCCCGCTCGCAGGTGCGCGGTGCCGGGGACGCACTCGACTTCTTCAACCACGCGCGAGCCGGCTTGGGTTCGGCGCTCAGCAGCAAGGGGGCTTCGTCATGACCGATCCGCAGCGCAAGGTCGCCGTCGTCACCGGCGGGTCGTCGGGAATCGGCCAGGCGATCGCCATCCGTCTCGGCGAGGACGGCGTCAACGTCGCGATCAACTACGTCGGCCGACCGCAAGGCGCCGAGGAGACCAAAGACGCGATCGAGCATGGCGTGAACATCTGCATGAAGGAGATGGCAAGCGCCGGCACTGACCCCGTGCTCGTGAACGCCGACGTCTCCGATGCCGATCAGGTGCAGCAGATGTTCGCCGAAGTGTTGGCGAAGTATGGCCGCATCGACTACCTCGTCAACAACGCGGGCATCCAGGTCGCCGAGGACACCGACAAGCTTCGCGTCGAGGACTTCGACAAGGTGCTTGCGGTGAACTTGCGAGGCTCCTTTCTGTGTGCGCAGCAGGCGATCCGGCACTTCCTCGAACGCGGTGAGGGTGGCGCCATCGTCAACGTGTCGAGCGTCCATCAGCTCATCCCGAAACCACGGTTCACCGGCTACAGCGTCAGCAAGGGCGGCATGCAGAACCTGACGCACACCCTAGCGCTCGAATACGCAAGTCGCGGGATCCGTGTCAACGGCATCGGTCCCGGCGCGACAGTGACCCCGATCAACCGTTCCTGGATCGAGGACCCGGTCAAGCGGGCCGCGGTCGAGGCGCACATTCCGATGCGCCGCGCTGGTGACGCGTCGGAGATGGCCGCCGTGACCTCGTTCCTGCTCTCGGATGCCGCGGCGTACATCACTGGTCAGACGTTGTTCGTCGACGGCGGGCTCACGCTCTACCCGTCGTTCGAGACGACCTGGTCGTCGGAGTGACCGCCTCGACACAGGCGCCGCCTGTTGTCTCCCACTGGGGCGCGGACGATGAGGCCGGCGCGCTGAACGAGATCACCCCGCAGAAGGTGCTCGAGGCCATCACGTTGGTCCGGCGCGGCGTGATTCACGATCTCGCGCACGTGCTGCACCAGGACATCCCGGCATTCCCGGGTCGGACCTTCCGGCAATACCTCACCACCAACTACCACCAGGTCAACCGCCGGTCGCCGATCGCCGGCGAAAGCGGCCTCGGTCTCAACAACGTCAACTGGGTGGTCGAACAGATCACGGCGACGCAGCAGATCGGCACGCATATGGATGGGCTCAACCATCTGCAGCGCGCCGACCGCACCTACAACGGCTACCGGCTCGCTGACATCGTCGAGGACTGGGGCACCAACAGGCTGGGCATCGAATCCCTGCCGCAAATCGTCACGCACGGCTTGTTGCTGGACATCGCCGCGGTTCGCGATGTGGAGCGGCTCGGGCCGGGCGAGGTCATCACGGTCGCCGACGCAGAAGCCGCACTCCGTGCGCACGGCCTGACGGTGCGCCCTGGTGACGCGGTCCTGTTTCACACCGGCTGGGGGTCGCTCTGGGGAGTCGACAACGACACGTACGCCGCTGCCGAGCCCGGGCCGGGCGTAGAGCTCGGCGCTTGGCTGGCCGCCCAACGGGTCGCGTTGACCGGCTGTGACACATGGAGCTACGGCGCCTACCCGGCCGAGGACGCGGCCGCACCGTTCGTGGTTCCGCAGACCCTCAACGTCGACCACGGCATCGTCGTTCTCGAAAACCTGCGCCTGGGGGAGGCGGCGCGAGAGGGCTTGCACGAGTTCCTGCTCGTTGTCTCCCACGCCAAGATCCGCGGCGCCACCGGCGCATGGATCTGCCCGCTCGCAATCACCTGACATTCGCCTTCTGAGGAGGCCGTCATGGCCGAGCACTACGACGTCATCGTGATCGGGTCCGGCGCCGGCGGCGGCACCGTGACCTACGAGCTCGCCCGCACCGGCAAGCGCGTGTTGTTGCTCGAGCGCGGCGACTTCCTGCCGCGCGAGCCGCAGAACTGGGATCCGACCTCGTTGTGGCTGGACAAGCGCTACCACAACTCGGGTCAGTGGACCGATGCCGCGACCGGCAAGCAGTTCTCCCCGAAACAGCATTACTACGTCGGTGGCAACACCAAGTTCTACGGCGCGATCCTGTTCCGTCTGCGTGAACGCGACTTCGGCGAGATCCGCCATGTCGACGGCATCTCGCCTGCATGGCCGCTCGACTACACCGATCTCGAGCCCTATTACACCCGGGCCGAGCAGCTCTACCAGGTGCACGGTGTCCGCGGGATCGACCCGACGGAGCCGCCGTCAGAGTCGGTGTATCCCGCGCCGCCGATCAGCCACGAACCACGGATCGCCCAACTGGAGTCCGACCTGCGCCGGATCGGCCTGAACCCCTTCGCGCTGCCCAACGGCATCCTCATGGACGAGGCATTCCCGGCAGGATCGCCGTGTGTCCGATGCGCCACCTGCGACGGTTATCCCTGTCTGGTCAACGGCAAGGCCGACTCACAGACGATGTGTGTGATGCCGGCGCTCGCCTACCCGAACGTCAGACTGCGGACCCGCGCCCGGGTTGTCCGGCTCGACACCGACGATGCGGGTCGGCGCGTCTCGACCGTCGTCGTCGACCGCGACGGCGCGAGAGAGGCCTACTCGGCGGACATGGTCGTGTTGGCGGCCGGCGCGATCAACTCGGCGGCGCTGCTGTTGATGTCGGCGTCGGACCGGCACCCGAACGGGCTGGGCAACGCCAGCGGAGTCGTCGGGCGGCACCTGATGATGCACAACAACTCGGCGTTGATCGCGTTTTCGAAGACGCCAAATGACACCAAGTTCCAAAAGACGCTCGGCGTCAACGACTTCTACTTCGGTGATGGCGAGTGGGACTTCCCGCTCGGCGGCATTCAGATGAACGGTAAGAGCGAGCAGGTTCTCATCTCATTCGACGCTCCGGACGCCGACGACCCGGCGGAGCTTGCGCGGCATGCGATGGACTTCTGGCTCACGACCGAGGACCTGCCGCTGCCCGACAACCAGGTGACCGTCGATGCCGGCGGCAACATCTCGCTGCGTTACACCCCCACCAACGTTGAGGCCCACCAGCGGCTTCGCGACCGGTTCTCCAGCATGCTCGATGACATCCAGTGCCGTGACGATGTCCTCGAGGGCTACTCCTACGCCGGTGGCCGGCTCGGCATCGGCGGCGTCGCCCACCAGAACGGCACCGTCCGCTTCGGCGCGGATCCCGCATCATCGGCGTTGGACATCAACTGCAGGATGCACGAGCTCGACAATCTCTATCTCGCCGACTCGTCGTTCTTCGTCTCCTCGTCCGCGGTCAATCCGACGCTGACGATCATCGCCAACGCGATCCGGGTCGCCGACGACATTGCGCGGCGCCTGGGCACGGCAGTTCCCGCCCAAACCTCTCGGGAAGTGCGCATTCCCGATCCGTCCGTCCGCGTGTGAGGGACCCTAGGGCCATGGACGACTACGACGTGATCGTGATCGGCGCCGGCCCCGCGGGCGAGAACGCGGCGGGACGCGTCGCGAGCCACGGCCTGTCGGCCGTGATCGTCGAGCGAGAGCTGGTCGGCGGTGAGTGCTCCTACTGGGGCTGCATACCGTCGAAGACGTTGTTGCGGCCCGGGGACATCCTGGCCGCGGCACGGCGGGTGCCCGGGGCGGCGCAGGCCGTGACCGGGCCGGTCGACGCGGCCGCCGCCTTCGCCCAGCGGGACTACATGACGTCCAACTGGGACGACTCCGGGCAGCTGCCCTGGCTCGCGGACAACCACATCGACTTGGTGCGCGGCGCTGCCCGCGTGACCGGCGTACGCACCGTCGAGGTGGACACCGCGGACGGTGCTCGACGGCTCACCGCGCGCCGCGCCGTCGTGGTCGCGACCGGCACCGTCCCCTTCATTCCGCCCATTCCCGGCCTGGCCGAGGCTGCGCCGTGGGACAACCGTGACGCGACCGGCGCCAAGGAGGTTCCGCGGCGGCTACTCGTCCTCGGCGGTGGGGCAGTCGGCGTGGAGCTGGCTCAGGCGTTCCGGCGGCTCGGCGCCGACGAGGTCACGGTCGTCGAGGCTGCCGACCGGCTGCTGGCCCGCGAGGAGCCGTTCGCCGGCGAGCAGGTGCGCGCAGCGTTCGAGGCCGAGGGCATCCGCGTGCGCACCGGAGTCGCCATGACCGAGGTGCGCCGCGACGGCAAGGACGGGCCCGTCACCGCGGTTCTCGCCGACGGCACGCAGATCGAGGCCGACGAGATCCTCGTCGCAGTCGGCCGGCGCCCCAATACCGCCACTATCGGCCTCGAGACAGTCGGGCTGACTCCCGGTCGGCCGATCGAGGTGGACGATCGTCTCCTGGCCACGGCGGTGCCCGATGGCTGGCTGTATGCGGTCGGTGACGCGAACGGGCTCGCGCCCCTCACCCACATGGGCAAGTACCAAGCGCGCATCGCCGGCGACGTCATCGCAGGGCGGGACATCCGCGACCGCGCGAGCCGAGACGTCGTGCCCCGCGTGACGTTCACCGACTCGCAGATATGTGCGGTCGGCTTGACCGAAGCAGAGGCCCGAGAGGCGTACGCGTCAGTGCGCACGGTTTCGGTAGGCACGGGCGACGTCGCCGGCGCCTACACCCTGGGCAACGGCATCACCGGCATGTCGCATCTCGTCATCGACGCCGAGCGCGACGTCATCGTCGGCGCGACATTCACCGGGCCGCAGATCGCCGAACTACTGCACTCGGCCACGGTCGCGATCGCCGGTCAGGTCCCGATGCGGACGCTCTGGCATGCGGTCCCGTCGTTCCCGACGGTCAGTGAAGTCTGGCTTCGGCTGCTCGAGGCTTACGGCTTGTAGCTCAGGAGAACTTCGTCTTCGGGCGGTCCTGCAGGGCGCCATCGACGTAGAGGTCGACCTTCTCGTTGTAGAAGCACGCCAGCCCGGCGACCTTCTGTGACTCCGGGAACGGCGCGCGATAGGTCCAGACGAAGTCGTCATAGCGGCGGGCGTCCAGAACCATCGACCAGTAGGTCGCGGCACCCTTGTAGGGGCAGTGCGTGACCGTCGGCGACGGCTCGAGGAGCTCCATCCGGACATCGGTCATCGGCAGGTAGTAGCGCGGCGGAAGTCCGGTCTCGAACAGGATCCGCGGCGTCCGGGACTCCGCAACGGTGACACCGTCAACCTCGACGCGGACGTGCCGTGAAGACGCCAGGATGTCGACTCGCGTGTAGGGGTCGCGCGGATGGGTGTAGACCGGCTCGTCCTCTTCCAGCCACTCGGTCCCCGGTGCTTGCCAGTCGAACCGAACCGTTTGATGCAGCGCGTCGATCGGGGAGTCACGGTAGACAGTCGCAGCGGCAGGGGCGACAGTGTCCGCGACGGCGAGGTCATGGACGAGACCCTCACCGCGGCTCGGTGAGTGCCGGGTCTCGCCGGTCGGGCGCAGCTCTGCCCGGACATCCGCGAGCGGCACGTAATACGCCGGGTAGTACGGCACCTCCCACACGTACAGTGCGCGCGTGGTGTCGCAGATCGCATGGCCGCCCAGCAGCCCTCGCACCCGTTTGGCACACGGCTCGACCCGCACCCGACCCCGCTGATCTGTCATCGCTGCTCCTGCACATGCCAGTTCCGAAAAGCCTCCACCAGATCCGCGCAGACCTCCACCGGCAGGCCCGGTAGCTCCGCACTCGCCAGCGTCGCGACCGTGTTCCGAATCTGCTCCAGATATATCCGGCAGCCCTCGCATCGAGCCAGATGTACGTCTACCCGCCGCGCCGCGCGCGCATCCAGCGTGCCCTCGAGGTAGGCAGTGACCAGCTCCACCACCTCGCGGCAGCTCGTGGCTGAGATCGGCGGTTGCCGGAAGAACCGCGGCATTAGGGACCGCCTTTCTCTCATACACCCGTACTGATACAGGAGCTGCCGCAAGCGTTACACGCGAGCGGTGTACGCCGTACAGTCGCGGGATAGGGGTGGTGCCATGGACGAGGAGCGGATCGGGGTCGCCAACATCACCGTGCCTGCTCCGCGGGACATGTCGCCGGCCGAGGTCGAACTCTTGGACCGGTTGCGTGCCGGCGACGAGCCGGCGTTCGCCGACATCGTCGACCGGTGGTCGCGGTCGATGCTCAGCGTTGCGCGCGGCCACGTCTCCACGGATGCGTCCGCGCAAGAGGTCGTGCAGGACACGTGGCTTGCCGTCATCAGGGGTCTCGACGGGTTCCAGGGACGGTCGTCGCTCAAGACATGGGTGTTCCGGATCCTCGTCAACACCGCGAAGACACGTGGCGTCCGTGAGGATCGGACGGTGCCGATGTCGTCTCTGTCGATCGAGATCGACGACGACGGGCCAACCGTCGACCCGTCCCGGTTCCGTGGACCTGACGACCAGTACCCGGGCGGCTGGGCGCCGCACGGGGTGCCGCAGCGCTGGGACACTGACCCGGAACGCGCGGCGCAGAACCACGAGGTGCGCACATTGGTCTCGGCAATCCTCGATGAGCTGCCGGAACGGCAGCGGAGCGTTGTGGTGCTGCGCGACGTCGAGGGATGCGATTCTGACGAGGTGTGCACGGTCCTGGCGCTGAGTGCGGCGAACCAGCGGGTACTTCTCCACCGCGGCCGCGCGCGGGTCCGGGCAGCGCTCGAGGACTACTACCACCGGACCGACGCATGACCACCGAGCGTGGACTTCGTGTCCACTGTGAGGAGGTCGTCGAGCTGATCACCGACTACCTCGAGGGCCGGCTCGACGAGGAGACCCGACTCGACGTCGAGGCGCATCTCGAACTCTGTGATCCCTGCGTTGTCTACATCGAGCAGATGCGCGACACCATCGCGACGCTCGGTCACGTTCCGTTGGAGACATTGTCCGACGACGCCAAGGCGACCTTGCTCGACGCGTTCCGCAGTCGCACCGTCTGACCGACTGCGCATCGGGCGGTCCGTAACGATCGCCGGCACTACGACGACGACATCAGGACCCTCGGAGGTCCTGATGTCGTTCGACAACCTCGTCATCATCGCCGCCGTCGCGGCGGCCATCCCGCTGGCGCTCGGCGCAACCGGCATCCACATGCCGGGCCCGGTTCTGGAAATCGTCGCCGGCATCATCCTCGGCCCCGCCGTTCTCGGCGTCGTCTCCGTGGACCAGACGGTCAAGGCGATCGGCTTGCTCGGTCTCGGCTTCCTGCTCTTCCTGGCCGGGCTCGAGATCGACGTCCAGCACTTCCGGGGCACTCGCGCGCGGAGAGCCTTGTCCGGCTTGGCACTCTCGGTCGCGCTCGGCCTCGCATCCGGACTCGTCCTGCATGCCGTCGGTCTCGCGCAGAGTGCGCTGCTGGTCGGGATTGCGCTGGTAGCCACCTCCCTTGGCCTGATCGTTCCGGTCCTGAAAGACGCCGGCGTCGCCGACCTCACGGTCGGCCAGCTCACGATCGCCGGTGCGTCGACCGCAGAGGTCACTTCGGTGCTGTTGCTGTCGCTGTTCTTCTCCGAACGCGGCGGCGCACTCGGCGGCCGGCTGTTGCTGCTCGGCCTGCTCGCGCTGGTGGCGGCCGCCGCCGTGCGGCTCGTGATGCGCGCTGAGCGCTCGTCGGCGATCTCCGCGCTGGTGGTGCGGCTGGCTGACACAACCGCGCAGATCCGGGTCCGCCTGGCGGTCCTGGCATTGGTCGGGTTTGCCGCGATCGCAGATCGGTTGGGGTTCGAGGCCATCCTCGGTGCGTTCCTCGCCGGGCTGCTGCTTCGGCTCGTGGACGCGGATGCGATGTCCCGTCACCCCCAGTTCCACATCAAGCTCGAAGGCATCGGCTACGGGTTCCTGATCCCGGTGTTCTTCGTCATGAGCGGCATCACCTTCGACCTGCATGCGCTCACCGGCCATCCGACGACGTTGTTGCGCGTCCCGCTGTATTTCGCGCTGCTCCTGCTCGTGCGTGGTCTGCCGGCGCTCTTCTACCGCGGAATCCTCACCAACCGGGAGGTTGTCGCGGCCGGGATCCTGCAGGCTGCATCGCTGCCGTTCATCGTGGCCGCCACCCAGATCGGACTGGCGCTGCACGCGATCACCACTGCGAATGCCGCCGCGCTCGTCGCCGCGGGTCTGGTGTCCGTGCTCGTCAACCCCGTCGTCGCGTTGCGTCTGCTCGCGCCGGCACGCCCTGCCATGCGCGCTCAGTCGGCGTCAGCGGAGATGGTCGCCGTCGACGCGATGCAGCATGTCCAGCCGCCTGTGGGAACCACCCCATCTCGTCGTCGCCCCGCCGGCTCACGAAGGGCCGGTCTTCGTCGCCGACGAAGAGGCGCTGTACTACACAACCGTCCCTCGCCTCGACACCGATGGAACTCCGATCGTGTGCATCGAACGCGTTCGGGTCACCGGCGGCGCTCCGCCTCGTCGATCTCCGCACGTCGAACGGGCCTGTGGTGCACGTGTGGCTGTCGGCGGCCGGCAGCCACGCCTCCAATGGCGCCATCAACCGGGCGGCGCATATCGATCTCGGCGGCCTCAAAGGCAACATCGGCAGCCAGAACTACCCCGTGCCCGCCGGCATCGCCGCCGCCGGCTTGCACACCGTCGTCATCTGGTGCAGCCGCATCCACGTCGTGTTCGGAGCCGCGCCGCTCGACCCGGTGTAACGCCGCCGCACCCGCAGACCACTGAACCGCGATGACCGACCAGGAGGCAGCCATGAGCAGCACACCGATCGCCGACCACGCTCTGTTGTCGGACTGCCACTCCAGCGCGTTGGTTGACCGCTCGGGGTCCGTCGTGTGGCTGACCTTCCCCCGGTTCGACAGCCCGGCCGTCTTCTCCGGTCTGCTCGATGATGACGCCGGTCACTGGTCGATCCGGCCGGTCGGCGATGCCGTCAGCACCCGCCGCTACCGCGACGAAAGCCTCATCCTCGAGACGACTTTCGCCACCACCTCAGGAGCGATTCGGGTCGTCGATGCGCTTGCACTCGGGGAGGGCGGCCCGCACGCACTCGGCAAGACGTGCCCTCACCTGCTTGTCCGCGAGGTCCGGTGTGAACACGGCATGGTCGAGGTCGAGATGAACTACGCGCCGCGGCCGGAGTACGGCCTGATCCGACCGTTGCTGACGAAGGCCGACGGCGGTGTCGCGGCGCGCGGCGGCGCGGAGTGGCTTGTCCTGTCGTCGCCCGTGGCCACGACCATCACCGGGTCGACGGCCACTGCCCGCTGGACGATGCGGGCCGGTGACGCCATGCGCTTCGCCCTTCATCGCTCCACGCTCGAGGAGATTCCGGCGCGGGTATGGAGCCAACCGGAGATCGGCGCCGCACTGCTGCACACCGAGCACGCCTGGCGCGAGTGGTGCCGGGCCCACCAGAACTACGACGGACCCTGGGCCGACCTGGTCCGGCACAGCGGCCGCGTCCTGCAGGCCCTGACCTTCCGTCCCAGCGGCGCGATGGTCGCCGCACCCACGACGTCACTGCCGGAAGGTGTCGGTGGGGAGCGCAACTGGGACTACCGGTTCACGTGGGTGCGCGACGCGAGCTTCACCGTGAACGCGCTGTGGGTCGCAGCCTGCCCCGACGAGGCCGGCGACTTCTTTGCCTTCATGGCGACTGCC
>Ga0070658_10003979_pt1 | contig 12111 bp, 11 predicted proteins | sample KBSC13metaG_FD_64664 | JGI IMG/M metagenome (GOLD analysis project Ga0070658, IMG submission 64664) | Corn rhizosphere microbial communities from Kellogg Biological Station, Michigan, USA - KBS C1-3 metaG | ecosystem: Host-associated > Plants > Roots > Rhizosphere > Soil ... | reverse complement strand
GAGGGTGTCGACGTTCTCGGTGGCGAAGGAGGCGAGATACTCGCGCGCGATGAGGCGCGTAGCCGGATGCTCGAGCCACCCTTCCTCGACGAGGGGCACGAACAGCGGGCAGGGGCGGGCGAAGATCTTCGCGTCGGGGCGAAGCTCGCGGATGGCGCGCTCGTAGGCGCCGGAGCGAATGGTGCCGACGGTGCCGATGACGCCGATGCGGCCGCCCTTCGAGGCGGCAACGGCCGCGCGCGCGCCCGGCTGGACGACTCCGATGACCGGCATCGTCTCCTCCTGCTGCAGCGTGGCGAGGGCGTGCGCGGTGGCGGTATTGCAGGCGACGACGAGCGCCTTGACGCCGCGCTCACGGAGATAGGCAGCGATCTCACGGGCGTAGCGCCTAACGGTATCGGGACTCTTCGGGCCGTAGGGGACGCGAGCGGTGTCGCCGAAGTAGATGAGGCTCTCGGCGGGGAGCTGGTGCATCAGCTCGCGCGCGACGGTCAGGCCGCCGATCCCCGAATCGAATACGCCGATCGGCGCGTCGGCGGTCACCACGCGAAACGCGCGGCGACGCCGATCCCGCCGGCCGGCGCCGTCGTCACGCTGACATCGGTGGGCACGTCCCAGAGATTTGCGGCGACATATGCGTCGGCGCCGGCGAGGAAGTGATTCACGATCAGGATGGTGACCCAGTCTTCGACGTGCGCGCGGCGCGCCGGGATGCGGCTCTGCGCACGAAGAGCCCCCGCGGTTCGGTGATAGATCGGCGCCGGAGCGCTGCCGTCGGTGGGAGCGGTGTAGCTATAGACGACGCTGTCGTTGACGATGGCACGCGCGGCACGGAGGTCGTAGACGGACTTGGCGATCATCGCCAGCGTTCCCGCCTCGGCGGCGGCGAAGATCGAGCCGGCGGTCGGGCGCGAAAGAATCGATTGGCCGGTGCCGGGGAACGCGAGGGAGTACAGGAAGGCGCGGCGCGGGGTGATGGGTGGCGCGCCGGCGGGCTTGGGGACAGCGAGGCTCGGCGACGGCCGGGTCGGGACCGTGTCGGTGACCTGCGCCTGGGCAGCGGCGGGGGCAACGCTCACGACGAGCGCGACCAGAGCGACGATGCCGAGGACCGAGGAGCGCAGTGCGCCGCCTAACGTTCGGCGCGACTGACGACGAGGCCGACTGCGAGGCCGACTGCGGGCGCGCGGGTCAAGGCTGGGCGGCACTGGGTCGGTCATTCGGCGCGGGAACGTGGTTGGCACGCGTGGCGGGAGCGTGTGGGAATCGAACCCACCCGACCCGACGATGTCGGGTCGCACCAGTTTTGAAGACTGGGGCAGCCACCAGGCCACATGCGCCCCCTCGATCACGCGATGACCAGCCGCGGCTCACCGGACGCGACGACCTCGCCGATCACCGCCGCGGTCTGGACCCGCGAAAGATACTCGGCGACGCGCTCGGGACGGAGGGCGACGAGCAATCCGCCGGAGGTCTGCGGGTCGACGAGGATGGCGCGATCTTCGTCGGTCGCGTCTCCCCATTCGACGAGATCCGCAACGAAGTCGAGATTGCGCTCGCCGCCGCCGGTGCGCGCCCCGGCTGCCCATGCCTCACGCGTGCCGGGGAGGATGGGCACCGCCGCGCGATCGATGCGGATACGGACGTGACTCGCGCGCGCGATGTGAGATGCGTGACCGAGGAGCCCGAAGCCGGTGACATCGGTCGCGCATCGTACGTCGACGCTGAGCGCGACGCGGCTGGCAACCGCGTTGAGCGTCGTCATCGAAGCGACGAGCGCCGCAAGCGCATCGGGAGCGAGCTTCTCGTTCCTGGCGGCGGTCGCAAGGATGCCGGTGCCGAGCGGCTTGGTGAGCACGAGCAGGTCGCCGGCACGCGCGGCGTCGTTGGTGAGCATTCGCCGCGGGTCGACGCGCCCGGTGACCGAGAGGCCGAACTTCACTTCGTCGTCGGCCACGGTGTGTCCGCCGACGACGATGGCGCCGGCGGCGTGGACGACGTCCTGCGCGCCGCGGAGGATGTCGCTCAACACCTCGATCGGGAGCTTTCCCGTGGGAAACGCGGCGATGTTCATCGCGGTGAGCGGTTCCCCGCCCATCGCGTAGACGTCGGAGAGCGCATTGGCGGCGGCAACGCGACCGAAGTCATACGGGTCGTCGACGATGGGCGCGAAGAAGTCGAGGGTCTGGACGAGAGTGAGGTCGTCGGACACGCGAAAGATCCCCGCGTCGTCGAAGGTCTCGTGACCGACGATCAGACGGGGATCATCGCGCCGGGCGAGAGGCGCGAGCGCACGCGTGAGGTCGCCCGGACCCAGCTTGGACGCTCAACCAGCGCAGCGCGCGAACTGCGTCAGACGAAACAGCTGCTCGCGTGTGTTGGCCATGTCGGCACCGTAAGGGTGAAGGACGACTGCGTGATCGCGATCAGCGGGCTACAGCGATGGCCTCGATCTCGACGAACACACCGCGAGGAAGACCGGCGGCCTGCACGGTCGAGCGAGCGGGCCGGGCGTTGCCGAATGCCCTGGCGTAGACCTCGTTGACGCGCGGGAAGTCCGCCATGTCGGAGAGGAATACCGTCGTCTTGACGACGTCGGCGAAGGACGCACCGGCCTCTTCGAGGATGGCGCGAAGGTTCTTCAGCACTCGTTCAGCCTGCGCGACGACGTCGCCTTCGACGATCTGTCCGCTCGCGGGATCGAGCGCGATCTGGCCGGCGGTGAAGATGAAACCGTTGGCGACGATCGCCTGGGAGTAGGGACCGATCGCGGCGGGCGCGCGATCGGTCTGGATGATCGTGGTAGTCACAACATCTCCGGGAAGACGGTCACGTGCGGCAGAGGCGCCGCAGTGATTCTAGGCGAGGGGCGCGAGGTTGAACAGTCGCCGAGCAGTCGCGGCCACCGTCGCGGCCATCGATTCCGGGTCGGTGCCGCGCGCCGCAGCGAGGCGCACGACGGTGTGCGCGACCCACGCCGGCTCGTTCCGCCTGCCGCGATTAGGGACAGGGGCGAGGTATGGCGCGTCGGATTCGGCGAGGATGCGATCGTCGGGCACGAGCCGCAGCAGGGCGTCGTCCGTCCACTTCTTGAAGGTGACGATACCACTGAAGGAGATGCACCATCCGGCGCCGAGTGCCACCTCGGCGAGGGCGTGGCCCCCGGTGTAGCAGTGCAGCACGCCGCGCACGCCCTCCGCGCCGGCCTCGCGAACCATTGCCATCGTGTCCGCTTCGGCGTCGCGCGTGTGAACGATCACGGGCAGGCGATGCTCGGCGGCGATCGCGAGCTGGGCGGAGAACGCGGCGCGCTGCGAATCACGCGGCGAGTTGTCGTAGTGATAGTCGAGACCGCACTCGCCGACGGCGACGGCGCCCGCGGCGATCTCGGCCTGGATCGCGGGGACGTCGCGTGCGGGGTCGAACGACGCGGCATCGTGGGGATGGACGCCGGCGGTATGCCAGACGAAGCCGGGATTCGATTCGGCGATCGCGCGGGCACGGGCGGCGGCAGCGATCGATTCGCCGATGCAGACGATCGCGGCCGCACCGGCGGCGCGGGCGCGGGCGATGACCTCGTCGCGGTCGGCATCGAAGGCCGGATCGGCGAGGTGGGCGTGGCTGTCGATGAAGCCGCGCATGTGTGACGAAGAAACGCCGCCGGCTGCTTCAGCCGGCGGCGTCCCGATGCCTAACGCTTGGTCGGGGTGACCGACGCGGCGGCCGGCGCCGTCCGCCCGCGCGCATCGCGGGCGGCGCGCTGGCGGTCGGTGACGGCCGACGGAAGCGATGCGGTGCTGGCATGGCGCGGCCACTTGCGCTCGATCCAGAGCAGGACGGGCCCGGCGATGTAGATCGAGCTGAACGTTCCGGTGACGATGCCGAACACCATGACCCAGGCGAACGGCCGGATGACTTCGCCGGCGAAGAGGAGGAGCGCGAGCGTGGCGAGGAAGGTCGTCGCGTGGGTCATCACCGAACGCGGCAGCGTCTCGTTGATCGCGCGGTTGAGCGTGTCGTAGAGGGGCTCGTTGCGCTTCTTCTTCAGGTCCTCGCGGACACGGTCGAAGATGATGATCGTGTCGTTCAGCGAGTAGCCGAGGACGGTGAGGATGGCGGCGATGACCGTGAGCGACACCTCGAGGTGCATGACCTTGAGGAAGGCGAGTGTCGTGAGGACGTCGTGGCCGGTGGCGATGATGGCGGCGACGCCGAATCGCCACTCGAAGCGGATGGCGAGGTAGATGAGCGTGACGAGGAACGAGATGCCTAACGCGAGGGCGGCGCCGCGGCGCAGCTCGCTGCCGACGCGCGGTCCGACCGCCTCGGTGCGCTTCACGGTGAAGGTGCCGGCGCCGAACTTCTTCGTCAGCGCGCCCTGGATCTGGTCAGCGACCGACTCGGCGCCCGCATTCTGGGCGCTGACGTCGCGGTGGTCCTGGGCGCGGACGGTGAACTCGCGATTGGAGCCGAACTGCTGGACTTCGGGGTTGTTGACGCCACTCGCCTCGACGGCAGCGCGGATGTCACCGACATCGGGCGGCTGCTTGAACTCCAGCTGCATCAGCGTGCCGCCGGTGAAGTCGATGCTGTAGTTGATCCCCTTGATCGCGAGCGACCCGAGGCCGGCGACGACGAAGATCGCGGTGATGACGACCGCGGTCTTCCACCAGCGAATGAAGTCGTAGTGGGTGTCGTGAAAGATTCGAAGCATCAGATGCTCACGGTCTGGACTGCGCCCTGCTTGCGCTGCAGCCACAGGAGATAGAGAGTGCGGACGACGAAGATTCCGGTGAACATCGACGCGGCGATACCGGCGATGAGCGTGACGGCGAATCCGCGGACGGGACCACTGCCCCACTGATAGAGGACGGCGGCGGTGAGCATCGTCGAGACGTTGGAGTCGATGATCGCGGGCATCGCGTGGCGGAAGCCCTCATCGATCGCGGTCCGCACCGTCTTGCCGCGGTCGAGCTCCTCGCGAATTCGCTCGAAGATCAGGACGTTCGCGTCGACGGCGATACCGATCGAGAGCACGAAGCCGGCGAGTCCCGGGAGGGTGAGCACCGCGTCGAAGCCGGACAGCGTGGCCAGCGTGTAGAGCACGTAGAGCGCGAGGCCGACGACGGCGAGGAAGCCGGAGAAGCGGTAGTACACGAGCATGATGATCACGACCAGCGCGACGGCGAGCAGTCCGGCGTTGCGGCCGGCGCGGATCGAGTCGGCACCGAGCGAGGCGCCGATCTCGCGCACCTCGGCGACCTTGAGGGGCACCGGAAGCGCGCCGGCGCGAAGGACGAGCGCGAGGTCCTGCGCGGCCTGAAGATCGCGGCGGCCCATCGTGATCTGGCCGCGCGTGCTGATCGCGCCCTGGATGATCGGCGGCCGACCCATCACCTGCTGGTCGAGGACGATCGCCATGTAATCCTTGATGTGCGCCGACGTCTGCCGCTTGAAGACGCGGCCACCTTCGTTGCTGAGCGTGAAGGTGACGACCGTACCATCGGTCGGATCCTGCTGCGGCTTCGCGTCGGTGATCGCCTCGCCGGTGATCATCGGATCGGCGTCGAGGACGTAGAGCATGCGATACGTCGTGCCCTGAATCGGGAGCGAGTCGTTGCTCCAGCGGAAGACCTTGCGCGGCGGAAGCGCTGCCTGGATCTCGGGGCGAGCGACGAGCGCCGCGATCTGGTTGTACGCGGACTGCGGCACGTAATACTCGCCGGGCATGTCGCCGCGCTGGATGCTGCGCGAGAAGATCCCCTGGCTGAGCAGCGAGAGCGTATCGGACGGCGTCGAGTCCTTGCCGGCGGTCGCAGCCTTCTTCGACGTGTCGCCGCCGAAGAGTCCCGTCAGCGCCTTGTCGGTGCTGGTGACGCCGGGGCCGGCCGCGCTGGCATCGGTCGGGCTGGCGCCCCCGACGACGCCGGCAAGCTGCTTGGCGATTGCATCGAGCTTCGGCAGCGAGCGGACGAGCGCATCGGTCTTGTCGGTGATCTGGAACTCGAGATAGGCCGACTTCTGGAGAAGATCGCGCGCGCGGTTGGCGTCGCTGATTCCGGGCAGGTCGACGATGATACGATCGGTGCCGACCTTCTGGACGACGGGCTCGGAGACGCCGAACTGGTCGACGCGATTGCGGACCACCTTGAGCGCGCGATCGATGGCGTCGGACTTGTTGGCGACGGCGCCCTTCGACTCATCGACCTCGAGGGCGACGTGCATGCCGCCCTGCAGGTCGAGACCGTACTTGAGCGGCGTCCGCTTGACGACGGTGTCACGTGTCGCGCCGTTGACGAGGCGCTTTTCGTGGACGTTGCGCGGGACCAGCATCCAGATCGAGAGCGCGACGAGCGCCAGGATGAGGCCGATGCGATACGAGAGCTTCATGCAGCTGCCGATGGGGGGAAAACGTTCAGGCGGAGCTTGGAAAGGTAGGCTCCGTCGGGGGAACCGTCAACGCGCGGCGAGCGTCCGCTTCATCGCGATGCAGCTGCGCGATGAGCGCTGCGGGTCCATCGAACCGCTGGATGTCGCGCAGTCGCGAGACGAAGTCGATCCGGATGGTGCGCCCGTACCAATCGCCGTCGGCGTCGAACAGGTGCACCTCGATATTTCGCTCCGTTTCGCCGAAGGTCGGACGTCCGCCGAGATTGAGCATACCCCCGAAAGGGCCAAGATGTGTCTGAACACGGACCGCGTAGACGCCTTCGGGCGGCAGCAGCTTGCGCGAGGGCGGCGAGGGCAGGTTCAGCGTGCGAAAGCCGAGCTCGCGCCCGCGCTGCGCGCCGTGCACCACTCGGCCGCTGACGGAGTACGCCCGGCCGAGTCCCTGCGCGGCGCGGGCAAGATCGCCGCCGGCGATCGCGCGCCGGATGAACGTCGACGATACGGCGCGCCCATCGCTCGCCGCGACCGGCGGCACCACGTCGACGCCGAAGCCGAGGGCGTCGCCGAGTGTCTGCAACATCTCGATGTCACCGGCTCGTCCGCGGCCGAAGCCGTGATCGTGGCCGATGAGAAGTTCGACCATCCCGTAGCGGGCGCGCAGGACATCAGTCACGAACGCTTCAGCGCTGAGGTGACTGAAGCCGACGGTGAACGGGATGACGATCACGTAGTCGACTCCGCTCTCGGCGATGACCTCGAGCTTCTCGTCGCCGACGGTGAGCAGCGCCGGCGCGGCCTGCGGGTTCACCACTTCGAGCGGGTGCGGATCGAACGTGACGAGGACGCTCGGGAGCGATCGCGCGCGCGCACGGGCTGCGAGGTGCGCCAACACGTCCTGATGTCCGCGGTGCACGCCGTCGAAGGTGCCGACGGTGACGATCGATCCGCCGCGGAGCGCCGGGATCGCCGGCCTGACATCAAGCATCGACGAGCACGACCTTCGGCTGCCAGCAATCCCGATCACGCGCCGCCACCGCGATGAGCGCGCCGTCGGCGTCGAGCAGCGCGGCGCGTTCGGCGGTCGCGTCGGGGGCGCGCGCGATCGCCATTCCCCGTCCGATCCGAGTCCGCGCGTCGGCGTCGAGGGTGATGCGCGGCAGCGACGGCAGCGCGTCGACGGCCGGGCGCAGCACGTCAGGCGCGACGGCATCCGGCGGCACCGCCTCCTGCACGTCGAACCGTCCGCTCGCGACGCGGCGGAGTGCGACAAGATGCGCCGCGCTGCCGGTGAGGCGGCCGAGGTCGCGCGCGAGGGCGCGGATGTAGGTCCCGCCGCCACAGATGATGCGCACGCCGAGATCGGGGTCGTTCCACCCGCGCAGCTCCCACGAGTGGACGACGACGCGGACCGCGGGAAGCTCGAGGGCACTCCCGCTCCGGGCGGCGGCGTACGCACGCTGTCCACCGACCTGCTTGGCCGAGTAGGCCGGGGGTACCTGCTCGATTTCGCCGGTGAGGCTGCCTAACGCGCGGGCGACGTCATCCGGCGAGGGGACCGGCGCGGTGACGGTCTCGTCGCCGGTGAGGTCGTCGGTGGTCGTCGCTGCGCCGAACCGGATGGTGGCGTCGTAGACTTTCGGCTCGGCGTCGATGTACGGGAGGAGCCGCGTCGCGCGACCGACGAGGAGGACGAGAAGGCCGGTCGCGAACGGGTCGAGCGTGCCGCCGTGGCCGATGCGTCGGGTGCGCAGTGCCCGTCGCGCGCGATCGACGACGTCGTGCGACGTCATCCCCGCCGGCTTGTCGACGAGGAGCAGCCCGTCACAGGGTTGGTTCGCCATCATCGCCGGCGGCGGCGCGACCAGCGTCGGAATCGTCGCCCGCCGGTTCGGCGTCGCTGGCTGACGACGTGGTGCGGATCTGGTTCAGCAACGTCTCGATGCGCGCCGCCCGGGCAACGCTCTCGTCCATCACGAACTGCACCTCGGGTGCGACGCGAAGGCTGAGTGAGCGCGCGAGACGGGAGCGAAGGAATCCCTGCACACTCTGCAGCCCCTCGATCGTCGACGCGCGCTGGGAGTCTTCGCCCATGATGCTGACGAAGACCTTCGCGTGCCGCAGGTCGCGCGTCATCTCGACGCCGGTCACCGTGACGAGCGCGGTGACGCGCGGGTCCTTCACGCCTTCGGCGAGAAAGTTGGCCACTTCCTCGCGGACCGCCGCGGCGACCCGGTCCGACCGCTGATGCTGCGCCATCGCCGCTCCGCCGTCAGGCGGAGGGCGACGCGGCCAACGTCCGCGCGACCTCCTCCGTGCGATAGCACTCGATCACGTCGCCGACCTTCACGTCGTTGAAGTTCTCGATGCCGATACCGCACTCGAAGCCTTCGCGCACTTCCTTGACGTCGTCCTTGAAGCGGCGAAGCGAGGCGATCGTGCCATCGAACACCTCGACGCCGTCGCGGATGATGCGGACGCGTGCCTGACGGTTGATGATCCCGCTGCGCACCGAGCAGCCGGCGATGACGCCGATCTTCGGCACCTTGAAGGTCTCGCGCACCTCGGCTTCGCCGAGGATGACTTCCTTCTCCTCGGGACGGAGCAGTCCCTCGAGCGCGGAGCGCACGTCGGCGACCGCTTCGTAGATGATGCGATAGAGCTTGATCTCGACGCCTTCACGCTCGGCGGCGGTGCGGGCGTTGTTGTCGGGCCTGACGTGGAAGCCGATGATGATCGCACCCGACGCGCGTGCGAGCAGGATGTCGCTCTCGGTGATCGCGCCGACGCCGCGGTGGACGATCTCGACCTGCACCTCGTTGTTCGACAGCTGCTGCAGCGCATCGGCGAGCGCTTCCGCCGGTCCGCCCTGGTCGGCCTTGATGAGGATGCGCAGCGTCCGAGTCTCGCCGGACGCGGTCTTGGCCATGAAATCCTCGAGCGTGACGACTGCACCGCGCGTGATGCGACGGCTCTTCGCCTCGCGGTCGAGACGCTGGCGGCGCTGCGCGACATCGCGCGCGTCCGTCGCGTCCTCGACGACGATGAGCTGGTCGCCGGCCTGCGGGACGCCCTCGAAGCCGAGCACCTGCACCGGGATTGCGGGTCCGGCTTCCTTCACCGGACGACCGCGCTCGTCGAGCAGTGCGCGAACGCGGCCGGAGAACATCCCGCAAATGAAGTCGTCGCCGACGTGGAGGGTGCCGTTCTGGACGAGGATCGTCGCGACAGGGCCCTTCCCCGGATCGAGCTGCGCTTCGACGACCGTGCCGGTGGCGCGGCGGTCGGGGTTCGCCTTCAGGTCGAGGATCTCGGCCTGGAGGAGGATCTGCTCGAGGAGCTCGTCGACGTTGGTTCCCTTCTTCGCCGAGATCTCGGTGTGGAGCGTTGTGCCGCCGAACTGCTCGAGCACGACCCCGTGCTGAAGGAGGTCCTGCTGGACCTTCAACGGGTTCGCCTGCGGCAGATCGATCTTGTTGATGGCGACGATGAGCGGGACGCCGGCGTTCTTCGCGTGCGAGATCGCTTCGATGGTCTGCGGCATGACCGCGTCGTCGGCAGCGACGACGAGGACGACGATGTCCGTCACCTCGGCGCCGCGGGCGCGCATGGCGGTAAACGCCTCGTGACCCGGCGTGTCGAGGAAGGTGATGTTCTTCCCGCCGGGGAGTGTGACGTGATACGCGCCGATGTGCTGCGTGATGCCGCCTGCCTCACCGGCGACCACGTTCGCCTTGCGGATGTAATCGAGCAGCGAAGTCTTGCCGTGGTCGACGTGACCCATGATCGTGACGACCGGCGGGCGCGGGACGAGGTCGGTCGCTTCGTCAGCGACCTGCTCCTCGGCCTCGGCCTGGTACTCGTCTTCGCGTACCGCCTGGAAGCCGAACTCGCCGGCGATCAGGTCGATCTGGTCGAAGTCGAGGCGCTGGTTGATGGTGACCATGAAGCCGAGATTCTTGAACGCGAACGCGACGATCTCGGTCGGCGTGATCTTGAGGATCTGCGCCAGCTCGCTGACGGTGATGAACTCGTTGACGCGAACGAGCTTCTTCTCGCGCTCGGCGGCGGCGGCGCGATTCGCTTCAGCTTCCTCGCGTCCGGACTCGTCGCGACGCGGGCCGCCCTTGCGACCAGCCGGGCCGCGCATGGCGGACATCGTCTTCGAGATGTTCGACTGCACCGCTTCCTGATCGACCTGACCGCGCTTGCCCTTCTTCCCGCGGCGACCGGCATCGCGGCCGGCCATCGACGGAGGCGTGGAGGGCGCACCAGTGGTGCGGCTGTCGCGGGTCTGCTCGCGCGCGGGCGGATATCCGCCCGGCTGCGCCGAGGCGATCGGCCGCGGGGGGAGGAATCGCGCGGACGCGGGCATCGGCTTGGCGCGGGGAGCTCCCGGGGTGACAGGGCGCGGGCGCGGCCCCGAGGGCGCAGCCGGTGTCGCCGACGCAGCGGCGGCAGGGCGCTCTTCGCCGCCGTCGTCCGACGTCGACTCTGCCTGCTCGACGGCAGCGGCCTCGCGTTCGGCGCGATGCTGGGCCTCGCGCTCTTCTTCGGCGCGCCGGCGCGCATCTTCGGCCGCACGCCGCTCGGTCTCGAGCCGGGCCTGACGTTCGCTCTCGACACGCGCGGCTTCGGCGCGCGTCGCTTCGATCGCTGCCTGACGTTCGGCTTCGATCGCCGCTTCAGCCGCGGCCGCGGCGGCCGCGCTCTCGACGTCGGCCGCCTTGCGGCGACGGCGAACCGGGCTCGTATCCTCGGCGGGTGCGGGGACCGGCTCGGGCGCGGGGGCGACGGGGGCGGCTGCGCTACGGCGCCGCCCGCCCTTCGCTGGAGCCGGTGCCGGCTTCTCGGCGCGAGCGCGCTTCTCCCGCTCCCAGCGCGCCCGGATGCGGGCGATCTGGTCGTCGGTGAGTGGACTGATGTGACTGCGGACGGGGATGTCCATGGTCCGAAGCAACGCGACGACTTCGTCCGCGTTGATTCCGAATTCTCCCGCCAGGTCGTTCACGCGAAGCTTGCTCAAACCTTCCTCCGATTGGGCGACGGCTCGACGCGCGGTTCACGCGCAGCCTCCGCTCCCTCCACGAGCGCGCGAATCCCTCTCGCGAGCTTACCGTCGACGACGCCGACCGCAGCCGTCGATTGCCTGCCGACCGCGGCGCCGAGCTCGTCGGCGCCTAACGCTTCAACATAGCGGACCCGCCGCGCATTGAGCAGCGGGACCACCTTGTCGAGACTGTTCTTCGATGCATCGGGGGCGACCAGGGCGAAGACCAGCTTGTTCTTCGTCGCCGCCATCCGGACCTGATCCACCCCGATCACCACCATCCGTCCGCGCACGCCAAGGCCGAGCAGATTGGCCAGCTTCCGGCGTGCGGCGTCGTCCATCGATTATTCCTGCGTCCCGCCGGCGCTGGCGCCATCGCCTTCGGCGCCCTCCTCGGTCAGCGAGTCGATCATCGCCATGATGCGATCGGCCTCGGATGGCGCGATCCCCGGCAACTTGAGGAAGTCGTCCTTCTCGAGATCGATGATGTCGTTGAGCGTCCGGTAGCCGGCCTCGCCAAGGACGGCGACGGTCGCCGGCGGAAGTCCCTCGATCTCCGAGAGCTGGAGGTCGACTTCCGCTTCCTCGCCGGGAAGCGGCGCGAAGACGCCCTCTGCCCCGCGCTCCATCCACTCGCGGCTGGAGAAGAGATCGATCTTCCACCCGGTGAGCTC
>Ga0070658_10003976_pt1 | contig 12115 bp, 12 predicted proteins | sample KBSC13metaG_FD_64664 | JGI IMG/M metagenome (GOLD analysis project Ga0070658, IMG submission 64664) | Corn rhizosphere microbial communities from Kellogg Biological Station, Michigan, USA - KBS C1-3 metaG | ecosystem: Host-associated > Plants > Roots > Rhizosphere > Soil ... | reverse complement strand
GAAGCTCCTGGTGCGCGCGGTAGGCCCGAACGAACGCGGACGGGTTGTCCGCCAGATTTTTGGCCCAGGCTGGCAGCGCAGCGCCGAGCGCAACCAAGCTCATCGATGTCACGCAAAGGCCGTGCGCGACCGCATCGAGCACCTGCGGCGGGCTGCTCGCATCCAGCCGAAAGGCCACGTACACCAAGGGAGTTGCGAATGCCGCAACCCCAACACCACAGCCGATCGTGACGGCCGCCAGCCCAATACCAACCCATTCTTTCGGCGCGAGTCGCGCGCATCGCCACGCGAGGCCACCGATGTCGGCCAACTGAAAGAACAAGCATCCGGTTAACACAAGCCAATAGCCGGTGTTCGCCCACTCGCCAGTGACAAGCGTGATGAAGTTCGTCGTCTCAACGGGTCGTGGAGCGGACGAGAAACAGATCGTCAAGCCAATGAGCGCAAGTGCCAAAATGACGCCGGCCCAGCGAACATGTGATGGGCTCGCTTGGCCACGGAGATGGAGTAGCAGCCGCTGCCCGTTCCATCCGGCCGCCAGTACGAAGGCGTGACCCAGGAGCTCGCTTAGATCCTTGGCATGCAGCCGACCATCGAAAAAGTCATAGAAGGACGGCGTAAAGAACAGCGACGATGCGGCCAAGCACGCAAGGGCAAGGACGACGGCGTGCGTCGCCGGATCGTGCCGCTCGGCACGCAAGCCGAACGCCTTGTAGGCCGAGCCGGCGCCGGTAATTCCTACGGCGGTGAGCATGGCGCCATCCACCGGGATAGCGCTCATCGGCGGTACTGGCTCGCCGTGACGTGGCTCAGCGTGGTGTGCAATCGGTCGAGGATCGGCCCGGATTCCGCATCCCCTCCGCGCTTGGTGGTCGCGGCGTGCGCTGCGGTCCCGCCGCCGATCAACGTCGCGAGCAGCTCGGCCTCGCGCTCCTGTTCGGTGCTGTAGCTAGTGCGCGCGAGCACCGTCTCAAGGACGCGTGGATCGATCGACGGCAAGAGTCGACCGACCGTGTCAAGGAGACCTCGGTCGGTCGTGTGACCCAGCAACATATGGGAAATCTCGTGCAGCACGATGTGGTCGCGGTGCAGCGGACTTGTGCGGCCGTCGAAGAAGATGTAATCGTCGTCGCCGACCGACAGGTAAATGCCGCATGGCAACTGCCCTGCCGCGCTTGGGCAGAACGGATGCAGGTGGAGTCGACGGCCGCGCTTGCTCGCAAGGCCGTCGCAGAACGCCGTGAGGTCGAAGGGGTTCGGCATTTCGACGTCGCGCAAGACGGCCGTGCAACGACGACGTGCAGACGTCAGCTTCATTACGACTCTCCCCGCGGAAATCGTCAACGAGCGGTGCGTGAATCTTTCGTGTCGTGCGCCGGCGGAAGCCCTTCGGCCCGCCGGACATGGTCGAGCATCGTGACGATCGCTTTAAGTCCGTCCGGCGAAACTCCTGAGGCCCGCAAAGCGATGGCTTGCACGCCCGTGTCACGAAGCGCCGCGAGAAGTTCGAGCTCCGGATCGATCTCGTTGGCTTTTGCGTCGTCCAAGAAATACGAAGTCGGGACGCCGAAGAACTTGGCGAGCGCTTCAAGGTGGTTCAACGTCGGGTTGGTGCGGATGCCTTTGCGCAGTTGCCAGACGTAGGTAGCGCTAATCGTCGGCCCACCGGAGGCTTCGATCGCAGCAGCGACCTCGTGGTTGCTGTACTCGCCCCGCCCGGCAGGCTTCACGACCGAGAACAGATGCTGCAACTTCTCGGCGAGCGACCGCGATGGATTGGCTGGCTTGACCATCACGCTCCCCAATCGACGCCCCGAACGGCAGTGAACTCGGATGAACGATACGGCAGACCAAGCTTTGCATTCCAGTTGACAGATCTGATCGTTTCTGGCGTATGGTGCCTCACGTTGACATCAACTGATGTGAATGGTCGGAGCGCGCAGGGGACGCCCCGAGCCCTCAGTGGCGCCAACGGACGACGGCCCGTTCGCCTGAACGGTGGCCGAAACGGTCTTCAACGGAGGAGAAAAGTGCGATCCATCTATCGCCGTGCGCGGCGGCTAGTTATGACGTCGGCCGGAGCTGCGCTACTCGCGCTGAGCCAGCCGTCCGCAGCCTGGGCCGCAGGCACGGCACCGCAACCCGGTAACACGCAACCTCCTGGAACCGCTGGGCTGCTCACGATGCTCAGCTGGGCGAGCTGGATCGTCTCGTTCCTTTGTGTTGTCGGCGTGCTTCTCGTCGCGGGTACCATGGCCGTTCGCCACCACCGAGGCGAAGGCAGCGAATCGCTCGGCCGGCTCGGCTGGGTTCTCGGCGCTTGCGTGCTCGGCTCGGGTTCCGGTGCCATCGCCGGCGCGCTGATCTGACCTTTCGATGACGCGGCGACTTGAGTGGCGGACTCGGCTCGCGATCTGCGCTGCCATCGTTTTGGTCGTCGGCGGCGGGCTGGTCGTGCGGTCTGCGCTCGCGAGTCACCCGCACCGATCGAGCCCATCGGTAGCCGCAGCCCCGAGGTCGTCGACCTCGGGGACGTCGCCGGCAATCACCCCGACCGACACAGCAACATCTGTGTCGGCCGCGGTGCCGACGTCCGCGCCGTCCGACATTTCGTGGTCGCTGTTCGACGGAATCGCTTTGCCGTCGAGCGCGTCCGCTGGGCCGACCCGCGTTACGGGCGCGGTGCATGCGGGCTTTGCTCACAATCCCGAGGGCGCGCTGATCGCCGACGCTCAGATCGCGGTGCGTTACCTCGCAACGCCGGGCACCGGATGGCGAGACGTCGTTAGCCGGCAAATCGTGCCCGGGCCTGGGGTTGCGGCGTACAGCAAGGAACGAGTCGCCGCGGGGCTCGGGAACGCATCGCACGTCGACACAACAGGCGTTGGCCAGTTCGTCGGCTTCCGCTTCGTCACCTACACGCCGCCGGTCGCCGTCATCCAGGTCGTCGTCCGATTTCCCAGCAGTGGCCAGTACCAAGTCGCAACCAACACCGTCGACTGGCTCGACGGTGACTGGAAGCTGCAGCTACTACCTGACGGGAGCAGCGCAAGCACCGTTCAGCAGGTCAACGACCTCGCGGGCTTCATCGCATGGTCAGGGGTGAGTTCATAGATGCCAGGCGTGTGCTCGCTCCCCGTCGTAAGCGACGTATGCAACGGAGCCGGTGGAGTCGTCGCGGACGGCGCCAAGAGTGCCGTCGATGCGATCGCACAAAGCCTCGCCGATGGGCTCGCGACAGTTCTTAAGACGGTCACGACCTTCTGGACGCAACTCAGCGTCCCGGCAATGGATACGCAGGGAGGCCCAGTCATCCAGATACAGCATGACGTCTTCTGGCTTCAGGGATTCATCGTCGTCGCCTCTTTGCTTTACGCAGCAGGCAAAATGGCCATTACCCGCGACGGGAAGGCCGCGGCCCAGGCCGCCGGAGCACTCATGCTTACCGTCGTCGTGACCGGCCTTGGGCTCACCGCGATCGATCTTGCCTCATCCGCTGGTGACTCCTATTCCACGTGGGTCATCAACCAGTCGGCCGGCGGCGATCTCGGTTCGCGGCTCCTCGCCATCAGCAACCTGTCGACGATGTCCGGCATGGCCGGACTGATGATCGTGTTCGGCATCCTCGGAATCGTCGCCGCGTTCGCGCAACTCGGGCTACTCATCGCGCGTATCGGGGTGCTCGCGATCATCGGCGGAACGTTGCCCGTGACTGCATCGGCAACCAACACACAAATGGGCCGCGCATGGTTCCAGCGCATCCTGGGCTGGCTGATCGCGTTCGTGGTCTACAAGCCCGTAGCAGCAACGATCTACGCCGGTGCGTTCTATTTGATCGGCGATGGCCAAGACATCACGAGCGTCATGTCAGGCCTCGTGCTTCTCATGCTTTCCGTTCTGGCCTTGCCCGCGCTTCTCCGGCTAATCACGCCGGCTGTGAACGGTGCGATGCACGGAGATGTCGGTGGTGGGCTTGCCCTTGCCGCGGGCGGCGTGCTGGCGAGCGGCGCGAAGCTTGTCGCCGATCGCTCTTCGAGCGGTTCGTCTTCTCCTGGATCCGGCCCGTCGAACAGCGCCGCAAACAGTGCCGCAACCGGAGCCAAACTCGCCTCGGCGGGGAAGGCAGGCGCCGCAGCGAGTGCGGCCGCGGGCCCAGTCGGTGTCGCAGTTGCGGCGGCGCGAGCAGTTCGCGGCGCAGCGAAGAACGCGAGCGAACACGCCGCGTCCGCCGGCCAATAACTCAAACCCAGAAGGAGAAGGATCGATGACGACAACGGAGCAGGAGACCGTCTCCGGTCCGCGCACCTACGGAAACTGGCGAAAGCCTCGCACGCCAGGGATTCCACGGCTCGGTTTGATTGGCACGGTGCTCGCTCTTTCCGGACTCATCCTCGTGATCCTTGTGCAGATGCTTTTCGGTCTGCTGCCCGCGCTGGTCACGCTGATGGTCGTCTCCCTTGCCATCGCGCCTATCGCGTACCGCAACCGCGCTGGCCGCAATGGATGGCAAATCTTTACCGCCAACGTGATGTGGCTTATCGGCGTCCGCCGTCGTCAAAACGCCTACCGCTCGGGAGTAGCGGGCCCGATTCCTTATGGCTCGCACAAGCTGCCCGGGCTGCTGGCGGCCGTGAAGGCATACAACGCGATCGACGTCGCTGGCTCTTCCTTCGGCCTGCTGCACGTTCCATCGACCCGCCATTACTCCGTCGTCCTTGCATGCGAGCCCGAAGGCTCGCAACTCGTCGACGACGAGACGGTGGACACGTGGGTCGCGATGTGGGGCCGATTCCTTGCAGAGGCGGGAATCGAGCCTGGACTGGAAGCGCTCACCGCAACCGTGGAGACGGCTCCCGACCCGGGCAGTCGGCTTGGTGCTGAGATCAACCGGCTTCGTTCCGAGGATTCGCCGCGCTTCGCCGAGGCGGTGCTGGACGAGATCGAAGCAACGTATGCACTCGGTTCTGCTCGGGTTTCGGGCCGAGTCACTATCACCTGGACCGCGAGCCGGCCGAACCTCGACGAACGCCCGCGCGGCCGCCGCTCTCGGCAAACCACCCGATCGCGAGTTCGGACGCCGCAAGAAATGGCCGCGCACATTGGCAATCGGCTGCCCGATCTCATTCGGCGGCTCACCGTTACTGGCGTCGGCAGCGTCCGAGCGCTGACTGTCGCGGAAATGGCCGAGCTCGTACACGTCGCGTACCACCCGGTCGCCGACCTCTCGATCGACGCCGTTCGCGCATCCGATGGCGAGACAGGCCTGACGTGGCAGAACGCCGGACCATCGGCCGTTGCTGAGGACTGGGATCACATGCGCCACGACTCAGGTGCTTCGGTGACGTGGCAGATGGTCGATGCACCACGAGGAGCGGTGCAGGCTCACGTACTGCGTCCGCTGCTCGAGCCCGCGCACGAAATCAGCCGCAAGCGCGTCACCCTCATATTCCGTCCGCACACTCCCGCCGAAGCGGCGCGCGTCGCCGACGCCGACGTCCGAACCGCACTCGGGCGCGCAACCGCGCGCAAGGGTGAGGCCAAGGCCGCTGACAGTCTCGACCTGCGAGCCGCTCGGCAAGCCGCCACCGAAGAGGCGTCTGGCGCTGGCATGACACGCTTCTCGCTACTCGCAACCGCAACGGTTCTCGATCAGGGCAGCCTTGCGGCGGCCGTCGACTTCATGGAAGAAGCAGCAGGGGCAAGCCGGCTTGCATTGCGTCGCTGCTACGCGGCGCAGTCGGCATCATTTGCTGCCGCACTCGGCATCGGCATTGTGCTGAACAAGCACGTCGCCGTACCCGACGTCGTTCGGATGTACCTATGAGCCGGCACGGAACGCCGTCCGTGGCTAAACCGAATACACAAGACTCGGGTGGCCGCCTTGCTGCTGCACTGAGCCCGCGCGGCTATCGCGGACCCGGCCACGGCCGAGCGTCCTACGTCGAAGCACCACCGGAGTGGCGCGGTACGACTGTGCAGGTCTGCGGATTGTTCCCGTGGGCGGTCGGTGCTTCTGCGCCAACGGTCGGCGTGCCGGTCGGCCCGCACCTCCGGACCGGTGCCACGGTTTGCTTCGACGTCATCAACTGGTTTCAGCGCGCGCGGTTTCTGTTGAATCCCAGCATGTTTGTGCTGGGCTTGCCGGGGTTGGGCAAGTCGACGTTCGTACGTCGCCAAATCACCGGACTGGCAGCAAGCGGCGTTACGCCACTCGTCCTGGGCGACCTCAAGCCGGACTACAAGGACCTCATCGTCGCCCTCGGAGGTCAGGTCGTATCTCTTGGTCGCGGGCTTGGTTCGCTCAACGTTCTTGACGTCGGTGCACTCGACTCGGCTGCCTACCTGCTGGAGTGTGCGGCGGCGAAGTGCGAACCCGATTCGGTCGAGCGTGCCGACATCGTCAAGAAGGCTGTCCGGTTACGCGAGGAAGCACATGGCCGCCGGCTCAACATGGTTGCTGCGCTCGTCGTCATCGTTCGCGGTGCTCCGATCGCCGACCACGAGCAAACGGTGCTGTCGGTCGCGTTGCGCGAGCTCGCCGCGCGTCACTGCGATAAGCAGCCACCGACCCTGCACGAACTCGTCACGCTGCTAGAGGAAGGCCCGAGTTCGGTACGGGCTGTGACACTCGACCGAGGCGACGATGCGCGCTACCGGGTCGTGATCGACCCATTGCAGCGCTCCCTGCTCGGACTTGTCGACGGCCCGCTGGGCGACGTGTTCGCCCGTCAGACAACGAACGCGATCCGGCTCGACTCGACCGCCGTCTGCGTTGACGTTTCGGCAATTAGCGAGAGCGACACCCAGCTGCAGGCCGCTGTGCTTTTGGCCTGTTGGAACGATGGTTTCGGCGCTGTCGAGGCGGCGAACGCGCTTGCGGATGTCGGACTCGCGCCGCAACGCAGGTTTCTCATCATCATGGACGAGCTCTGGCGCGTACTGCGTTCCGGCGCCGGAATGGTCGACCGCATCGACGCGCTCACCCGACTGAACCGCAACGACGGTGTGGGTACGGCGATGATCACGCACACGATGGCAGACCTTCGCGCACTAGCAAGCGAAGCCGATATCGCCAAAGCCAAAGGATTCGTCGAGCGTAGTGGTGCGGTGGTGTGTGGCGGCTTGCCGTCGTCTGAACTCGACGAGTTGCAAGAGGTCGTTCGGTTTACCCGCGAAGAGCGAATGATGATCACCGAATGGTCGACACCGGCAAGTTGGGGCAGCGGCGCCGATGGTGACCTCCCCGCTGGTGTCGGGAAATTCCTTATCAAGGTCGGGCAGCGGCCGGGTGTGCCGGTGCGCGTTCAGCTCACCGCCGTCGAGTTGAACAGCGACGTGCACAACACGAACAAGCGCTGGACCGCCTGATGGCGGGATCGACAGGCGACGGCGCGGCATGGGTGCTGCCTGGCGCGGCCGTCGTGGTCGCCACCATCGGCGGCGCCCTCGAACTTGGCGGCGCTGTCGCTAGCGGGTTTTCACGTCACGGCATCCGGTTCGCGCCCTTCAACATTTCCTCGGCCGCCGCGCTTGTGCGCGGCGGCACGACCTCGCTATGGCCATCGACGTCCACCGCACTCGTCGTCGCACTCGCAACGTTCTTCATGCTCGTAATCCTTGGCCCCATGGGCTTTTTCGCCGCCCGCGCATGGATTCGTCGGCCGCCACCAGACTCCCCATATCGGTCACTCGCACGACTGTCCGACGTCCGCGCTCTCACGCCTTACCAGGCAGTTCGGCGGGCGCAGCAACTTCGGCCGTCACTTGCCGATCGGAAGCCGAACGAGATTTCGCCGGCTGAGGCCGGAATTCATTTAGGCAACCTGGCACCCGCGGGTCGGGTGGCGCTGTACGGATCGTGGGAAGACTTGGCGTTGGCGCTGATGGCGCCGCGGTCGATGAAGACGACGGCACTGTCCGTGCCGCTGGTGCTCGACGCGCCCGGTCCGGTTATCGCGACTGCGAACAAGTCCGACCTGTGGGCGGCAACGTCGGCGCTGCGCGAAGCCTCGACCGGCGAGCGCGTATGGGCGTTCGACCCGCAGCGCATCGCCCGGGCGCCACAGACGTGGTGGTGGAATCCGCTGCGCGACATCGCCGAAGGCGAGAGCCCGATCGAGGAGGCGGAACGTCTCGCCGGCCATTTTGTGCTGACAGTTGAAGATTCGCGCTCCCGCGACATCTGGGGACCTGCAGCACGCGGGCTATTGTCGGCGCTGTTGCTCGCGGCCGCAGTTGGCGAGCGCACGATAGCTGACGTCTTCCGATGGCTTGCGAGCGACGCGAACCCGGTGCCTGTCGAGTTGCTGCGCGAGCACGGCTGGGACCAAGTCGCTGCAGCCTTGGCTGGACTCTACGCGGACCCGCCCGAGACTCGCGGTTCGGTGTACTTCACCGCGCGCGTGGCAGCCCACTGCTTGAACAACCCACAGATCACAGCCTGGGTCACACCGCCAAATCACTGGGACGTCGAGGAATTCCGACCTTCGCGGCTGCCTGGCACCCGCGAAACGCTGTACCTGATGTCGAAGGATGGCGGCGGCTCATCTGCCCCGCTCGTTGCCGCCTTGACGGATGCCGTCATGCGCGCTGGCGTTGTTGCGGCCGAACGGCGCGGCGGCCGACTGGACGCGCCGATGGTCGTGGTTCTCGACGAGGCAGCAAACATCTGCCGCATCGCGGACTTGCCGCGGCTCTACTCCCACCTCGGCTCACGTGGCGTCGTCGTCCTGACGATCCTGCAGTCGTACCACCAGGGCGTCGGCGTCTGGGGCGACACCGGAATGAAGGAACTGTGGTCGGCCGCGACCATCAAGCTCGTCGGCGCCGGCATCGACGACGCCAACTTCGCCGAAGACGTATCGCGGCTCGTTGGCGACCACGGCGTCGTGACGACGTCACGCAATCTCGGCGGACAACGAAGCACCCGCACGGTTTCGAGTCGCCAGCAACGCGTGCTCGCGGCGTCCGCTGTTCGCGCACTGCCGCGCGGACACGCGTTGCTGATCGCGACAGGGGCGAAAGTCGCGATGGTGGTGCTGCAGCCCTGGTTCAGAGGCCCGCGCAGCGCCGAGATCGCGACAGCCAACGCAAAGGCAATCTCCGCGATTACCAGCGCCGCACAAGCAACTCCGGTCTGACGAAGGGGAATCAATGTCCGACGCCGACGACCAGGCCATGGTCGATCAATATCGTGCACAACTGAGAGAAATCGCTGAGCGCACGAAGAACGGCGGCACCCGCCCGGACGACGAGGAGCCGTCGAGCGGCGTGCACGCCAGTCTCGCCGAACCGTTCTACGCGAACCTCGAATCCTGGGTTACCGGCTACTACTGCGTCGTATTCGCCCGGCGGCCATCGTCGGTAAATCGTTGGTGTCCGCGGTGGCACGAGCACCTCGAGGTCGCCATCCGCATGGAAGCTCTCTGGCGCACGTGGGAGATCGCGCGGCTTCGCGACGAACTCGGAGTCGCTGAATGGCTGCGCGCCGAGCTCGACCACCACGCGCCCATCATTCATGCGGCTGACGGACCTTTCGCCGGCTGCGTCGACGGAGAACATCGCGCGCCAACGACATACCGCACAGGACGCCTTGCGATTGCTCAACAACTCGTCGTATCAGGTGGAGGTGTCAGTTGAGCGAGGAACTCGTCGATCCCGCAAGTGTGGCCGAATCGAAGGCCATTCAGTTCGTCCAGATCGCGGTAATGGCTGCGGAGGGCGTCGCCGTGTTAGCGGCCGCGAGGGCCGAGGCACGCGCCGCAAAGACGGAAGCGGGTGCCGCAGACCTGCTGAGCTCGATCGAAGCAGCGCGCATCCCTGCGGAGCGACTGTGGCAGCCCGCACTCGATGCCACGCAGCGCGGCCAACTCAACGACCGGCAGGCGCTCACTGCGTGGTCGGCCGCCCAGCCATGGCGCGACGTTGATCCAGCCGCCGGAGAGGCGTCAGATGCCTCCGTTGAACGCCTGCGCGAGCTCAATCCCGCTGCGGTCGATCACTACGACGTATTGCGAAGTAAAGGAATCGCGCCTGAGCACGCGATGCGTGCCGTCGTCCCGCTGCTAACCGCCGACCCTAGGTTGTCCACAGCTTCAGCGACACGCGGAGGCGCCATCCACAATTCGGCCGACGCGGTTGCCGCCTCATATCCCGCGCCGTTGACTGCCCCTGCGGCACACGCGGCAGCCGCTGCCCCAATCGGCGTGGCGGGCGGAGTGAGACCGCAGCAACTGGCCATGTCAGCGAAGCCGCTCGCCGCTCGACCGGGAAGGTGACCGATGAAGGACCAAGACCTGACAGCGATTTCATCCTTGCTCGACACAGCCGGCGCCCAACTCGCGCGTCGGCAAACCGACCCACACGCCGACATCACAATCCTCGACGCGTACACGGCGTTGCTAGCCACGCGGTTCGAACTCGCGCCGTATCTGACGGTCATGCCAGCGCCACACCTCGACATCGACGTGGTTGCCGAACCCGCCGCGGTCGCAAACGACCTGGCCACCGCTTGGACGGCACTGCGCGAGTACGCCCTCGAATCAAACGAAGCCGACGCCCTGGCGTGTACTCGTGCCGCCACGTACGTCGACGACGCTCGCAGGCATTTGCTGAGCGCGTCCTCGTGAGTGACGAGACTTACGGCGCACTGCTCGGCGAAGCTGAGCGTCATTTAATTCGGGCGATATTCACGACCCACGAGGCTTTCTGCAGCCCCGACCAAGCTCACCAGGCCGCCGACGACTACGCCCAGATTCTTCTTTCACTCAAAGGAGGAGTTCGAACGCTGGCCGGCGTCGCAAAACCAAACCATCCAGCGGTCCTCCCACCATCGACATCCGCCGCAGCCGGGCTCTTTCACGCACTCGACGACGCCATCTCACGGTTCGCAGGCTCCACCGAAGCCCGGTCCTGGCGTGGTGAGTGGAACGATTGCGCACGAGCGATATCCGCGGCCACGGCACTGCTCGCTAGCCACCTTGGACCGAACCGCGACCATCGCACACCAGACGCCGCACTCATCGACGACTCAGAAGCGCGACGGACGGCGCTTCATCGGCTCGCGGTCTTCACGCTCACGGCAGCAGAGGGTGGCCGACACCTCGCGTTGCGGTTGCGAGATGCGAGCATCCGCTTCCCGCAACCAGGCAAACTCGCCACCACGGCCAAGTGGCTGATCGCAGCGCAGGCCTCTGTAGGGGAAGCCGCGGCTGCGGTCGTTATTGACCACCGCACCGCGGCCGGACGGCAGGACCTCGCGATGCTTCAGCCGGCCCCGCTGTTGGTACCGACACGAGACTCAGATCCGGTGGCAGCAGCGCGCAAGTCCTTCGACCGGATCCGTCTTTTCGCACATCGGCAGGCTCGTGGTGGACTGGGCGCCGGTATCGACGCCATCCGTGCCTACGCGACGGCAGCCATGCTTATCGCGATGCATGGCCACGCAATAGCCGCCGCAGCAAATGAAAAGCACAGCGCGGAGTCCCCTAGTCGTCGCGCGGAACTGACTTCAGTAAGACATGCGTTGTTGGCAATGCGACAGCCGTGGGCCGAGCTACTCAGCGCGGCGGAAAGTTGTGCGTCCACCGTCTTTTCGCCACCGCTGCTCGGTCGCGAGGTCGCGTGTCTCTCGACCAGCCTTGCGACCATTACTCGTGACTCAAGCCGTTGGCGAGTGCCGACAGAGATTCTCCCGACGATGCCGGTCGAGGAGCGTCTCCTCCAACTCGTCCATCACCTCAGCAGCCGGCTCCCGGATCTCGCGACTGCCGCTAAGGCCATCACCGAACGGCTCTACGAGCACGGCGACTTGCTCGTCCCGACGCGCGAGCGAGCCGACCTCGACCTGCCGTACCGCTGGGCGCCGATCTCGGCCGAACGACTGGCCGCGCTTCGAGGCGCCGGCCGAGCTGCACAAGCCACGTCTGCCAAAGCGGCCTCAACAAGTGCCGCCGTTCTGTACACGAGCATTTCGCGGCAACAGCAAGCCGTAAAGCCGGCGTCGCTGGCAACTCCGGGCCGCGCTACGTTGCGCCGCTTGGCCAGATGATGAGATCAGCGCAGCTGCACGCGAACACATCACGAAACGAGGAAGGGCCGCAGGCGCACTAGGGGC
>Ga0070658_10003975_pt1 | contig 12115 bp, 9 predicted proteins | sample KBSC13metaG_FD_64664 | JGI IMG/M metagenome (GOLD analysis project Ga0070658, IMG submission 64664) | Corn rhizosphere microbial communities from Kellogg Biological Station, Michigan, USA - KBS C1-3 metaG | ecosystem: Host-associated > Plants > Roots > Rhizosphere > Soil ... | reverse complement strand
CCGACCCCCGTGTCCAGCCTGCCGTCGCCGACGCTGACACCTTCGCGAAACAATCCGAACGCTTCCTCCGCCTCAGCCTCTATGAGCAGCGCCTGAACCGTAGCCTGCATAACAACATCGCCACTCTCCGCAGCCTCCAGACCGAGCGCCGCAGCCACGAAGCGCACGACCGCGCCGAAGAAGTCCTCCTCGCAAGATATAGCGATATAAAGGACTTACCGTACCAAGCCTCAGCTCAGCTCACGCCAAATGGGTTCGTTTTTTCGAATGAGGAAATTCTCGCCGCCGCTCACCGCGCCAGCACCCTCGAGGTCGCCCGCGCCACCCTCCGGGAGGCATCTCCCAAAGTCCAGTTCGCCGCTTCGTCCGCGTCCGGCAAGGTCATCGACTGGCCCGAACCGGACGCCGCCGCCTGAATCTCGGTCGGACCAATCTTTTAGTCAATGGGTTACGGCGGTCCACTTCGGCCCAAAACAGCGCCCTTACGTCCTACTTACGGGCAAACGTACACTTTTTTTGGGAAACTACGAGGGCAGTACTTGGGAAAACGAAGGCGATAGGACATAATATCTGTTTGGTCTGCGTCAGTCCCGATCTTAGTTTGAATCCCTCGTACGTTTCGACGCAGTCCACATCCTTTCGTTTTCGAAGTTTTTGCATGAACGAGTAGGTTCGGAGACCGACTGCCACAGCAATGCCACAGATCTTCAAAGCCACTACGAACTCTTTAGCGCGAACCAGTATTGTCGTTGGGATTTTGGTGATTGGTTGTCTCGGCGGAGCGCTTTTTGAACTGATTGCGGATTCGAATTATGCTACGCGCCAGGGTGAAGCGCGCGAGCAGCCCATCCCCTTCAGCCACGCCCATCACGTCGGTTCCATGGGGATCGATTGCCGCTACTGCCACACCGGGGTCGAAAACTCCCCGCACGCCATGGTGCCCCCCACCAAGACCTGTATGAACTGCCACTCCGAAATCTGGATCAACAGTTCGACGCTCGAGCCTGTCCGCAACAGTTACGCCACCAACGAATCCATCAAGTGGCAAAAGGTCAATGACCTTCCCGACTACGTCTACTTCAATCACTCGATTCACATCAAGAAGGGCGTAGGCTGCGAGACCTGTCATGGGCGCGTCGATACCATGCCGCTCATGTATCAGCAGGAATCCCTGCAGATGCGCTGGTGTCTTAACTGCCACCGCAATCCGGAAAAATACGTACGACCGCGTGAAATGGTCACCAAAATGGGGTATGAGCCCTCTGAGCCGCAGGACGTCCTCGGGCCCAAACTGGTGAAAGAATACAACATTCAGAAATTGGAGACATGCTGGACATGTCATCGATAACCGATCGCGGGAGCGATCGCATCCAGAAGTCAACCGATCCCGGGAGCGATCACATCCAGATGAAGTCAACCGATCCCGGCGCTGGCCTCGTGCAGATTCAGACGAGCCGGCCGGATGGAAATGAAGAATTGAATCTGCAGACCGTTCAGAAAAAACTGGATGGCAAGAAGGGTCCGGCTTTCTGGCGCAGTCTTGATGAACTGTCCGCGACTGCCGGCTTTCAGGATTTTCTCCACCGCGAATTCCCCCGTCAGGCCGGTGAATGGCTCGACGATGAAGGCCGCCGCAACTTCCTGAAGATCATGGGCGCCTCACTCGCGCTCGCTGGTCTCGGCGCCTGCACCAAGCAGCCGGTCGAGTATGTGATGCCGTACGTGCAGGCCCCGGAAAAGCTGCTCGCCGGCAAGCCCCTTTACTACGCGACCGCTTTCCCGGTCAGTGGTATCGCCAATCCCGTTCTCGTCGAAACCCACGAATTCCGCCCCACTAAAGTCGAAGGCAATCCCGAACATCCCGCCAGTCTCGGCGCGACTGATGTTCCCACACAGGCCTCCGTCCTCGGGCTCTATGATCCGGATCGCCTCCAGACCCTGAGCTACATCGGCGAGATTCGGTCTTATACGTCTTTCCTCGTTGCGTTCCTCGGCATCCTGAGCCAGCAGCGCGCCTCGGGCGGCGCGGGTCTGCGCATCCTCACCCAGGCCGTCACTTCGCCCACGCTGGGCGCTCAGATCCAGAATGTCCTCGCGGCTTTCCCCAATGCGAAGTGGTATCAGTGGGATCCGCTCGGCAATGGCCGCCGCATGGGTTCTCAGCTCGCCTTCGGTCAGTTCCTGAACACGACTTACAAGTTCGATCAGGCCGAGGTCATTCTGAGCATTGATGGCAATTTCCTTGGCAATGGGCCCGGCGGCGTTCGCTACGCGCGCGATTTCGCCAGCACCCGCATCGTTCGGGGCGGCAGGAAGCCAACCTCGCGTTTCTATGCGGTCGAAACCACTCCAGTCTCCACGAACGCCAAGGCGGATCACCGCATTCCGCTGAAGCCCTCCGAAGTAGCTGGCTTTGTCCGCAATCTTGCCACGGCGCTATCCGGTGGCGGTGGTGGTTCCACCCCGTTCGTTTCCGCTCTCGTCAAGGACCTTGTCGCCGCGAAAGGCAAGTCGATCGTCATCGCGGGCGAAGAGCAGTCTCCCGAAGTTCACGCGCTCGTTCACTACATCAATCAGGTGCTCGAAAACAACGGCAAGACGGTGGTCTACACCGCGTCGCTCGAGCAGAAGCCGGTTGATCACTATGCGGACATTCAGGCGCTGGCCAATGATCTGAACGGCGGCCACGTCGAAGCGCTTCTCATCCTCGGCGGTAATCCCGTCTACGACGCGCCTGCGTCTCTCAATCTTCGCGATGCCATCCAGAAGGCGAAAGTTCGCATCCGCCTCGGCCTTCACAATGACGAAACTTCCGAAATCTGCCAGTGGCTGGTCCCGGAAGCCCATGCCTTTGAGTTCTGGAGCGATGCGCCGGCTTACGATGGCACTATCTCCATCATTCAGCCGCTGATTACGCCGCTCTATAACGGCAAATCGGCGCATGACATCTTCGCCGCCTTCACCGATACGCCCGAAAAAACCAGCCACACTCTGGTTCGCGAATACTGGCAGTCGAAGCACGCCGGCGCGGATTTCAACGACTGGTGGAATCGCTCGATTCATGACGGTTTCATTAAGGACTCCGCGGCTGCCCCTGTAACCGCCATCGCGAAGCTGGTTCCCGCCTCGGGTTCGTCTGCCTCGGGCGGACAGGGCTACGACGTTTCGTTCCACGCTGATCCCTACATCCTCGACGGCCGCTACAGCAACAACGCCTGGCTGCAGGAGTTACCCCGTCCTGTCACTCGCCTCACCTGGGACAACGCGGTAGTCGTCAGTCATAAGACCGCCAAAGACCTCGACGTCGAAGACGAAGATATCGTCGAAATCACCGTTAACGGCCAGACTGTTTGGGGTTCCGTCTGGCGCGTTGCCGGTCAACCCGATGGATCGCTCGGGCTGACGATCGGCTACGGGCGCACCAATTCCGGCCGCGCTGGCAATGGCGCCGGTTTCGACGTGAACCGCCTTCGCACGATTTCGAGCCCGTTCCTGGCTGTCGGCGCGCAGGTGAAGAAGCACGGCAAGAAACTGCGTTTGGCCGCGGTCCAGCACCACTTCACTATGGAGGGCCGCGAAGTCGTCAAGACGGCCCCGATTTCCGAATACCTGGAAGATCAGACCTTCGCTCAGAAGGAAAGTGAAACCGCCCACAAGGGCCTCACCATCTTCCCGCAGACCTGGGAATACCGCGGGTATGCGTGGGGTATGGCAATGGATCTTACTGCGTGCGTGGGCTGCAATGCCTGCGTCGTTGCCTGCCAGGCGGAAAATAACATCGCGGTCGTCGGCAAAGAACAGGTTCTCAACACCCGCGAAATGCACTGGCTCCGCATTGACCGTTACTACAGCGGCAACCCGGATAATCCCCAGACATACTTTGAGCCCGTCGCCTGCCAGCAGTGCGAATCGGCGCCCTGCGAAGTCGTTTGCCCGGTGGCCGCTACCGCGCATGACGCCGAGGGCCTGAATAACATGGTTTACAACCGGTGTGTCGGCACCCGGTATTGTTCCAATAACTGCCCGTACAAGGTTCGCCGCTTCAACTTCCTGCTCTATACGGATTGGGAAACCGAAAGCGTCCAGCTCCAGCGCAACCCCGATGTGACTGTCCGCAGCCGCGGCGTCATGGAAAAGTGCAGCTATTGCGTGCAGCGGATCAACTACGCCAAAATCATGGCGGAGAAAGAGGACCGTCGCGTGGCCGATGGCGAAATCGTAACGGCCTGCGCGGGCGCGTGCCCGGCCAATGCGATTGTGTTCGGCGATATCAACGATCCGAACAGTCAGGTTTCCAAATGGAAGGCGGAGCCCACGAATTACTCTTTGCTCGGCGAGCTGAATACTCGCCCGCGCACCAGCTATCTCGCAGATATCCGCAACCCGAATCCGGCGTTGCCTGTCTCGCATGACAATCCGAAAGGCGAAAGCGACTAATGCAGCCGGTTGAGCTTCCCGATAAAATCTACGTCGGCCCGGTAATCGACGAGGGCCATAGCCTCGGCTCGGTTTCCGATAAGGTCGGCGGGATCGTCCTCAAGCGCAAGATCACACTCGGCTGGACCCTCGGCCTGTTTATCTCGTTTGGTCTTTTGCAGGGTCTGGCGGCGGGCGCGATCTGGCTGTTCGTCAAAGGTATCGGCGTCTGGGGCGTCAACATCCCGGATGGCTGGGGTTTTGCCATCATCAATTTCGTCTGGTGGATCGGTATCGGTCACGCCGGTACTCTGATTTCGGCCATTCTGCTGCTTCTCAATCAATCGTGGCGAAACGCGATCAACCGCTTCGCCGAAGCCATGACGTTATTCGCCGTCATGTGCGCCGGCATGTTCCCGGTTCTCCACACCGGCCGTCCGTGGCTTGCTTACTGGCTCTTCCCGTACCCCAATACGATGGACCTCTGGCCGCAGGTTCGCAGCCCGCTGCTCTGGGACGTTTTCGCGGTTTCGACTTATTTCACGATTTCCGCCGTTTTCTGGTACATCGGTCTCGTGCCTGACCTTGCCACTCTCCGCGATACTTCGAAGAAGCCCTGGCAGCAGAAAGTTTACGGCATGCTCGCCATGGGATGGCGCGGTTCCGCCCGCCACTGGCAGCGTTATGAAAAGGCTTCGCTTCTGCTTGCCGGCCTCGCGACTCCCCTTGTGCTCTCCGTCCACACGGTGGTGAGCTTCGACTTCGCGGTTTCCATCATTCCCGGCTGGCACACCACGATCTTCCCGCCCTACTTCGTCGCCGGCGCTATCTACTCCGGCTTCGCCATGGTGCTCACTCTGATGATTCCCGTCCGCCAGTTCTACGGCCTCGACGACATCATCACTATGCGCCACCTGAACAATATGGCGAAGGTTGCCCTTGCTACCGGCATGATCGTCTTCTACGGTTACTCGATGGAAGCGTTCTTCGGCTACTTCAGCGGCGATAAGTTCGAGCGGTTCATGATGTGGAACCGCATGACCGGCCCTTATGCGATCTTCTACTGGTGCCTGATCCTCTGCAATATTCTGATTCCGCAGTCGCTCTGGTCGAAGAAAGTCCGCACCAGCCCGTTCATTCTGTGGCTGGTCTCGATCGTCATCAACATCGGCATGTGGCTCGAGCGCTTCGTCATCGTTGTCACCAGCCTGCATCGCGACTTCCTCCCCTCCAGCTGGGGCTATTACGCGCCCACCTTCTGGGATTGGTCGGTCTTTGTCGGAACCCTGGGTCTGTTCCTGACCTGTATCTTCCTGTTCGTCCGCGTGCTGCCGCTCATTACGATCTTTGAGTTGCGCATGCTGCTGCCCGGCGCGCAGGTGAAGGAGGTGCCGGCGCACCAATGAGTTCTCACATGGAAACTGAACACGCCGTTGGACAACCACTGTACGGCCTGATGGCGGAGTTTGAAACTCCCGGTCAGTTGGTCGCGGCCGCGCGACGCACGCGCGAGGCTGGCTTCCGTAAGTTTGACGCCTATTCGCCGCTTCCGCTCCACGAGCTGGACGATGCGATGGATCTCCACGACAACCGCGTTTCGAAGTTTACCTTCTGCGGCGGCCTGTTTGGCGCTGTCGCCGGCTTCAGTCTCTGCTGTTGGTGCGCCACCGCCTTCCCGCTCGATATCGGCGGGCGCCCGCTCATCAGCGTCCCGATGTATATCCCGATCACCTTCGAGCTGACGATTCTGATCGGCGGTCTGACGGCCGCGATCAGCATGCTGCTCATGAACGGGCTTCCTCATCCGTACCATCCGGTCTTTAACGTAGAGCGGTTCGCGAATGCGTCCCGCAACAAGTTCTTTCTGTGTATCGAAGCCGAAGATCCGAAGTTCGACCGCCAGGCCACGTTGACGTTTCTCGAAAGCCTCGGCCCCGAAGGCGTGTCGGAGGTGCAACCGTAATGCTCCGCCGCTCCTTACCGGCGATCACTCTTGCCGCGGCGGCGCTCCTCGCCGGATGCTCCCGCCTCGACATGCAGGATCAGCCCAAATTCAAACCGCAGCGCCCCAGCGACTTTTTCGCCGATGGCCGCAGTGGACGTCCCGAGCTCGATGGCACCATCGCTCGCGGCGAACTGCATGAAGACGCCGCGTATTACGAAGGCAAAGACGCCGCCGGCAAAGACATTGATGCGTTTCCTCTCACGGTCGATAAGGCTCTCCTTGAGCGCGGTCACCAGCGATATGACATCTACTGCTCCCCCTGCCATGGCCGGCTCGGTAATGGTCTCGGCATGGTCGAGCGCCGTGGTTTCAAGCAGCCGCCTTCTTATCACATCGACCGCCTCCGCAACGCCGCCGTCGGACATTTTTACGACGTGATCACCAATGGCTACGGCGCCATGCTCAACTACTCGCAGCAGATTCAGGTGCGCGACCGCTGGGCGATCGTCGCCTATATCCGAGCCCTCCAGTATTCCGAGGACGCCAGCGTGAACGATCTTTCGGCCGACGCGCGCAGCCATCTGCCGCAGGCAGGCGCTCCGATGAGTCAGGACATGAAGAACGCCATGCAGGCCGAGCCCATGGCTCCGCCGGATAAGGACTTCACTAACTTCCCGGCCCAGCCGGCCACTCCGGCGGGCGTGCCGGGTTCGTTCGGCGCCGGTGTCTACAACAGCAATAGCCAGCAAGAGAAAAAATGACGACGACGGAACAAAGTTACGAAACCGCCCCGGCGCTGATCGGCACGCTGCGCCGCTATCAGCACATCGCATCCTTTGCCGGCCTTCTCGGTCTGGCCGGGCTGCTTGTCGGCTTGTTTACCGGCGGCTCCGGCGGTACTCAGCAGTTCCTGCGCTCTTATCTCGTCGGTTTCTGGCTCTGGTTCGGGGCCGGCGTCGGTTGTCTGCTGATGCTCATGACCCAGTACCTCACCGGCGGCGCGTGGGGCGTCATGATCCGCAAGCCTCTTGAGGCTGGCGCGAAGACTCTTTATCTGTTCGTCCTCGGTTTTATTCCGCTCCTGCTCGGTCACGAAACCCTTTACTGGTGGACCACCAAAGAAGGACAGGCGGATGCGATGATCCAGGCCAAGAGCCTGTATCTCAACATGCCGTTCGTTTATGTCCGCTTCGTGGTCTATGCGGTGTTTCTCGTCACGGTCACGTTTTTCCTGCTGAAGTGGTCGCGTCAGGAGGCCGAAACAAAATCGACGGAATTCTCCTCGAAGCTCGAAAAGCTCAGCGGCCCCGGCGTTCCTCTCCTGTTCCTGTTCATGACGTGGTGCGCCATCGACTACGTAATGGTGCTTGAGCCCCACTGGTATTCCACCGTCTTTGGTTTCATGGTCGTCATCGGCTGGGCCTTCAGTGCGCTTGCGATTGCAGTCGCCATACTTGGCGTACTCGCGCAGTTTGCTCCGTTCGACCAGGCGCTCACGAAAAAGCATCTGCATGACCTCGGCAAATTGCTGCTCGCCGTCACCATGCTCTGGGCGTATCTGCAGTTCTCGCAGTTGCTGATCACCTGGTCTGGCAACCTGCCCGAAGAAATCATCTGGTACATCAAGCGCTGGAACGGCGGCTGGGGCTGGGTCGGTCTCATCGTCCTGATCGGTCACTTCGTGCTCCCTTTCCTGCTGCTCCTGTGGCAGCCGATCAAGAAGAATCTTCGCACCATTACCGCGGTCGCGATCTACATGGTGATCATCCACGCCGTGGACGTGTTCGTGTTCGTTGAGCCGAATTTCGCGAAGCGGATCGTGGACATTCACTTCTCGATCTCGATACTCGACATTCTCGCTCCCATCGGTTTCGGCGGCCTCTGGCTCGCAATGTTCTTCCGTAATCTCCAGACCATGCCGCTGCTGCCCACCGGAGCTCCGGATCTTCAAAAGGCTTTGAATCATGGCAAATCCCATTAGGCCCCACGGCGGCCCGCCCGATCAGCACGGAGACTTCGGCCGGCATGACCGGGGTGAGCACAAGCATGCTGACGACAATCCGCAGGTTTCTTTCGAGCGGAAGGACGTCAACATCGTCCAGATCACCGGTTTCGGCATCGGTTTGCTTGTCGCGTTCCTCGCGACCACCGCTGCCATGTACGCTCTGTTCGCCTGGTTCGCGCATCGGGAAGACAAGGTCAACCCCGCGTCGCCGCCAGCAATGATGTCGGAAAAACAGCAGGTCCCCTCCGGTCCCAGACTGCAGGGCGACCCGCAGCGTGAGCTGAAAGCTATGCACGACGATGAAGACGCACTGCTTTCCAGCTATGGATGGGTCGATCAGGCGAAGGGCACTGTCCGGATCCCGATCGATCAGGCGATCGACATGGTGGCCGCCAATGCCGCTGCAGGCAAAGGCATAACCGTGAAGGTCACCCCCGCCGGCGGTTCCAATGACGGTTATCGCATGATGCCGTCCGACGCCAGCGGCGGTAAGACGCTCGAAAAGATTTCGCAATAAAATGAAGTTGTCTCGTTACATCCCGGTTTTGGCTCTCGCAGGCGCCGGCATGCTCTCGACGGGCGTGCTGTACGCTACGGCGTGGGATACGGGTGAGCCGGCCTTCACGAAAGAGCACGACCTGCCCGCGCAGGATCTGCTGAATATGCGTGGACAGGACCGGCCAACGCCGCTGGCCCACGTCGATATCCGGCAAAAGCTCAACAGCCAGTTGCCGCTCGATACCGTTTTCACTGACGATCACGGCAATCAGGTCAAGCTCGGCCAGTATTTCACCGGCAAGCGCCCGGTCGTTCTGACGCTTGTTTATTACGAGTGCCCCATGCTCTGCACCCAGGTTCTCAATGGGCTGGTGCGCGCCGCGCGCGTCCTGACCATGACCCCGGGCAAAGATTACGATGTTGTTGTCGTCAGCTTCGACGCCCGCGAAGGGACAAAGGAAGCGTCGGAGAAGAAAGCGTCGTACGTGAAGGCCTACGGCCATCCGGAAACCGCTGACTCCTGGCACTTCCTCACCGGGTCGCTCGACAGCATTAAAAAGATTACGGAAGCCGTTGGATTCACCTATGTCTGGGATGCGCACACGGCCCAGTTCGCGCACGCCAGCGCGATTTACGTGGCGACTCCCGAAGGCAGGCTTTCGAAGTATTTCATGGGCATCGATTATTCGCCCAAAGATCTCAGACTCGGTTTGGTGGATGCGTCGCATGGCACGATCGGCACAATGGTCGATCAGGTCCTGCTGTTCTGCTATCACTTTGACCCGGAGTCCGCGAAATATACTCCATTCGCCCTCGGTCTCCTGCGGGTCGTGGGCGCCGCTACCGCTCTCGCGCTGGGTGGCTTCGTGGTAATCAGCATACGGCGGGATAGCCGGAAGAAAGGGAAGCAGTCCGCCTGATGATTTTGGAATCGAAGAGTTTCCAGCTATTTCCGGAGTCGGCGTCGAACTTTGCCACGCAGGTCGACGGCCTCTACGGATACATGATCGTGATCAGCGCCTTTTTCTCGATACTGGTCGCGTTCCTGATCATCTTTTTTGCCGTCAAATATCGCAAACGGCCCGGCGTTACCGTCGCTTCGCATACCGACGATCACAGCATCGGCGCTATGCTTCTCGAAATCGCCTGGAGCGTGATCCCGCTCGGCCTTTCGCTCGTGATGTTCGCCTGGGGCGCCAGCATTATGTTCCAGGAATCGCGGCCGCCCAAGGATTCTCTCAACGTCTACGTCACCGGTAAGCGGTGGATGTGGAAGGTTCAGCACCTCGAAGGCGCTCGCGAAATCAACGAACTCCATATTCCGGTCAACCGCAACATCCGGCTTACCCTGACTTCGGAAGACGTGATTCACGACTTCTACGTCCCGGCATTCCGTACCAAGACCGACGTGCTGCCCGGCCGTTATACAACCGAGTGGTTCCGGCCCACCAAGGTCGGCCAGTATCATCTGTTCTGCGCCGAATACTGCGGCACCAAGCACTCCGGCATGGTCGGCACCGTCTACGTGATGAGCGTGGAAGACTACAACAAGTGGCTGGCGCAGGGTAACGGCGAAGGCTCGATGGCTGAAGATGGCGAAAGCCTGTTCCGCCAGCTCGGCTGCGGCAACTGCCATATGCCCGACGGTCATGGCCGCGCTCCGGATCTCCACGGTGTCTACGGGATGAACGTCGACCTCTCGGATGGCAGCCGCATCCGCGCCGACGAATCCTATATCCGCGAGTCCGTTCTCTATCCGCAGGCGAAGATCGTCGCGGGCTACGATCGCATCATGCCTACCTTCAAAGGCCTCATCAGCGATGAGGGTATGCTGAAACTGATCGAGTACATCAAGTCGATGGGTAATCCGAACGGTGTGGTTTCCGAACGTCCTCTCGCCAAGGAGCCCTCCGACATCCAGAAGACCGGGCCTATGGCGTTGCCCGAGTCCGAGTACAAAGCGCCCGCGGGCGGCCCCCGGCCTTCCGCGGCAACAGGGAAACAACAATGATTACGGCGCCTCCTCAAATAGCAGAACCGAAAAATTATCTCAACGCTGAGACTGGCCTCAAAAGCTGGCTTCTGACGAAAGATCACAAGCGCATTGCGATTCTGTATCTGATCGTCGTCTCGCTTTTCTTTGCCCTTGGCGGGATTTTCGCGGGCCTGATCCGAATGGAGCTCGCGACGCCGGCGGGAGATCTTTTCGACTCGAATACCTACAACAAGGTGTTCACAATGCACGGGATCATCATGGTGTTCTTCTTCCTGATCCCCTCGATCCCGGCCGTGCTTGGCAACTTCTTCCTCCCGATGATGATCGGCGCGAAGGATCTGGCGTTTCCCCGTATCAATCTGCTTAGTTGGTATATCTACCTGCTCGGCGGGTGCTTCACCCTGTACGTCCTGATCACCGGCGGCGTTGATACCGGCTGGACATTCTACACGCCCTTCAGCAGTTCCTATTCAAACGGCTACGTGGTGGCCGCTGGACTTGGCATCTTCATCAACGGGTTCTCGTCGATCCTCACCGGTCTGAACTTCATCGTCACCACGCACCGCATGCGCGCTCCCGGCATGACCTGGTTCCGTCTGCCGCTGTTTGTGTGGGGCCAGTATGCTACCAGCGCAATCATGATTCTCGGCACGCCCGTCATCGCCGTGACCCTCTTTCTGCTGGTTCTCGAACGCGGTCTGCATATCGGATTCTTCGATCCGGCCTACGGCGGAGACCCGGTGCTGTTCCAGCATCTGTTCTGGTTCTACTCGCACCCGGCCGTCTACATCATGATTCTGCCCTCCATGGGCGTGATCTCGGAGGTCATTTCAACCTTTTCCTCCAAGAAGCCCTTCGGCTATACCTTCATCGCCTTCTCATCGATCGCGATCGCGGTCTTCGGCTTCTTTGTCTGGGGTCACCACCTGTTCGTCGCCGGGCAGTCGATCTATGCCGGTCTGGTGTTCTCGGTTCTGAGCTTTATCGTCGCTATCCCTTCGGCGATCAAGGTCTTTAACTGGACCGCCACTATGTATAAGGGGCAGGTCCGGCTGGAAACTCCGATGCTCTATGCCATCGGCTTCATCGGGCTGTTCACTATCGGCGGGCTGACCGGCGTTATGCTCGCGGCGCTCGGTATGGACGTCCACCTGACGGACACTTATTTCGTGATCGCGCACTTCCACTACGTTATGGTCGGCGGCGCGCTGCTGGGCTATCTCTCGGGCCTGCACTTCTGGTGGCCGAAGATGAC
>Ga0070658_10003974_pt1 | contig 12118 bp, 12 predicted proteins | sample KBSC13metaG_FD_64664 | JGI IMG/M metagenome (GOLD analysis project Ga0070658, IMG submission 64664) | Corn rhizosphere microbial communities from Kellogg Biological Station, Michigan, USA - KBS C1-3 metaG | ecosystem: Host-associated > Plants > Roots > Rhizosphere > Soil ... | reverse complement strand
ACCCGCACGCCCGAGATCGAGGCGCGCTTCCTCGCCCTGCGCAACCTCGCGCTCGAGTCGCTCGAACTGCTGCCGCAGGCGCCGGCCGAGCTCGCCGGCGCGATCCAGTCGATCGAGAGCCCCGGCGCGCTCGCCGATCTCGCCGTCTCCTACATGGACATCAAGCCTGAGGAGAAGCAGGAGATCCTCGAGACCGTCGATATCTCCGCACGCGTGGAGAAGGTCTCCAAGCTGATGGCGCAGCGCATCGAAGTGCTTCGTCTCTCCGCCGAGATCGGCAAGCAGACCAAGGCGTCGCTCGACGAGCGTCAGCGCGAGGTGCTGCTGCGCGAGCAAATGGCGGCGATTCAGAAGCAGCTCGGCGAAGGCGAGGAAGGCAAGGCCGAGGAACTGGCCGAGCTTGAAAAGAAGATCGCCGACGCCGGCATGCCGAAGGAGGTCGAGGACCAGGCCAGGAAGGAACTGCGCCGGCTCCAGCGCATGCCGGAGGCGCAGGGCGAATACGGCATGGTCCGCACCTATCTCGACTGGCTGACCGAGCTTCCCTGGACGCTGCCGGAGGACCAGCCGATCGACATCGCCGAGGCGCGCCGCATCCTCGACGCGGATCACTACGGCCTCGACAAGATCAAGCGCCGCATCGTCGAATTCCTGGCGGTGCGTAAGCTCGCGCCCGCCGGCAAGGCGCCGATCCTGTGTTTCGTCGGACCGCCGGGCGTCGGCAAGACCTCGCTCGGCCAGTCGATCGCGCGCGCCATGAACCGCAAGTTCGTGCGCGTCTCGCTCGGCGGCGTGCACGACGAGGCGGAGATCCGCGGCCACCGGCGCACCTATATCGGCGCCCTGCCCGGCAACATCATCCAGGGCATCAAGAAGGCCGGCTCACGCAACTGCGTGATGATGCTGGACGAGATCGACAAGCTCGGCGCCGGCATCCACGGCGACCCGTCGGCGGCGATGCTCGAAGTGCTCGATCCGGAGCAGAACAACACGTTCCGCGACAACTATCTCGGCGTGCCGTTCGACCTGTCGCGCGTGGTGTTCATCGCCACGGCGAACATGCTCGACACGATTCCCGGGCCGCTGCGCGACCGCATGGAGATCATCAGTCTCGCCGGCTACACCGAGCAGGAGAAGCTGCAGATCGCCTCACGCTATCTGGTCAAGCGCCAGATGGAGGCGAACGGCGTCAAGGACGGCCAGGTCGAGATCGCGGAGCCGGCGCTGCGCGAGATCATCCACGCCTATACGCGCGAAGCGGGCGTGCGCAATCTCGAGCGCGAGATCGGCAAGGTCCTGCGCAACGCGGCGGTCCGGCTCGCCGAAGGCGAGAACGGCCTGATCCGCGTCGGAGTCGAGGAGCTCGTGCCGATCCTCGGCCAGCGCAGGTTCGAGAGCGAGATCGCCATGCGCACCTCGGTGCCCGGCGTCGCGACCGGGCTTGCCTGGACGCCGGTCGGCGGCGACATCCTCTTCATCGAGGCGACGCGCGTGCACGGCAACGGCAAGCTGATCCTCACCGGTCAGCTCGGCGACGTCATGAAGGAGAGCGCGCAGGCCGCGCTGTCCATCGTCAAGAACCGCGCCGTCCTGCTGGGCATCGATCCCGACCGCTTCGAGAAGTCGGACATCCACGTGCACGTGCCGGCGGGCGCCATCCCGAAGGACGGTCCAAGCGCGGGCGTCGCCATGTTCATGGCGCTGACCTCGCTGATGACCGACCGCACCATCCGCAGCGACACCGCCATGACCGGCGAGATCTCGCTGCGCGGCCTGGTGCTGCCGGTCGGCGGCATCAAGGAGAAGGTGATCGCGGCCCATGCGGCTGGCCTGAAGCGAGTGATGCTGCCGGCGCGCAACAAGCGCGACTTCGACGACATTCCCGAGGAAGTCCGCAATGCGCTCGAGTTCATCTGGCTCGAGCGCGTCGAGGAAGCAGTCGCCGCGGCGCTGGAGAAGAAGATTACCTCTGCGCCCTCCGCGCCGGGCGACGCACCCGCGGAAGCGGCCGCCTAGGCTCGCTCCGGTCAAGGAAACGCGAGAGGCCGCGTCGAATCGACGCGGCCTTTTTCATCCGAACGTCGAATTGTTGCATCTCCGTAACGTTCGGAACGGGGGGTGCGCACGGCGCGTTGATCCGGAGACATTCAACGGAGGACCCCTGTAATGACCACGAAATTGAGCCTCGCAGCCGCTGCGCTTGTCGCATCGGTGGCGTTCGCCGCGGTGCCGGCGCAGGCGCAGCACCACCATGGCGGCGGGCATCACGGTGGCCATCGCGGCGGCGGCTTTGGCGGCGCGCTTGGCGGTTTCGCCGCCGGCGCCATTATCGGCGGCGCGCTCGGCGCAGCCTCGGGCCCCTACTATGGTTACGGCCCGGACTATTACGGCTATGGCTACGCGCCCGGCCCGGTGGTCATCGAAGGCGGCGGCGGCAGCGCCGAAGCTTACTGCGAGCAGCGATTCCGCTCCTACGACCCGTCGAGCGGCACCTATCTCGGATATGACGGACTGCGCCATCCTTGCCCGTAAGCGGCAAGTCACGGCAAGTCACACATGAAAAGCGCGCCGGTCACCGCCGGCGCGTTTTGCGTTTTTGAAGACGAGGTCGGTTATTCGATGAAGGCGCCGCTGCGGCGCTCGCCCGCATATTTCACCAGCGCCAGGAAGCGATAGAGGCCGTGCATGAACTTGCCGTAAGGCAGGCTCAGGAACAGGCCCATCACGAAGCCGAGATGGATCGCGAGCAGCATGCCCATCGCCGCGGTGTCGCGCAGCGCGAGGAGCAGGAGCCCGGTCACGCCGGTCAGGAACAGCATCAGGATGAAGGCGGTGCTCATGCCGCGATGTGCGGTGTCGGTGAGCACAGGATCACGTTTGGCCTGAAGCATGAGAAGGCCGAGCGGGCCGACGATCAGACCGATGCCGCCGATCGTGCCCAGCACGACCGGCGCGCTGACGAGCGCGTAAGGCGCGCGCCAGCCGAAGGCGTAGTGATAGAGCGTGGCGACCGAGGTCGCGGCGAAGCAGAACAGGAAGCCGTAGAAGGTGAAATGATGGAACAGGCGCCGCGACGGCGACGGCGCATCGCCGCCTTCGCTGGTGCAGCCGCCACCGCCGCCATGCAGATACGTCAGATGGAACGTGTCGCCGAGCGCGCGGAAGAAACCGGCCACGCCGGGCGCCGATTGCGGCCCGTTAATGTCGCGCCAGAACGCGGTGAGGCTCATGACGAAGGCGAGGATGCAATAGAGCGCGACGGCGCCGAACAGGCCGGCCATCGCGTTGTGCGGCATCAGCCGGTAGAAGTCGCCCGCCACGGGCGAGAACAGCGCACTCGGGTCGCTCCAGGCGACGAAGCCGGCGATGAACGCCGCGACGCTCAGCGCCGTGGCGAGCGTGACGTAAACGCCGTTGCGGTTAAACAGACCTGACAGCGCGCGAGGCCAAGCATAGGTTTCGTAGCTCTCGTTGCGCAGCTTCGCCAGGCTGCCGGGAATGTTGACCTTGAACTCGTGCGGCGGCGAGTACTGGCAATCAGGGTAGCATGCGCCGCACTGGTGGCAGAGATTGGCGAGGTAATTGAGGTCGCCGGCGGCGAAGGTGCGTCGCATCTCCATTGCCGGGAAGACCGCGCACAAGCCCTCGCAATAGCGGCAGGCGTTGCAGATCGTCATCAAACGATCTGCTTCGCGCAAATTCTCAGTTGCGAGCATGCTTGGCCGCTCCCTCACCCGCGAGGCGGCCGAACACGGCGCCGATGGTCATTCCGATGCCGGCGAGATAGCCCTTGCCGAGGACGTTGCCGGCCATGATCTCGCCCGCCGCGAACATGTTGCCCGACGGCTTGCCGCCCTCGAGCATGATGCGCGACTCCTCGTTCACCTTGACGCCGAGGTAGGTGAAGGTGATGCCCGGCCGCAGCGGATAGGCGTAGTAGGGCGGCGTGTCGATGCGCCGCGCCCAGTGCGACTTCGGGATGGAGAGGCCTTCCGTCCGGCAGTCGTCGAGCACGGTATGGTCGAACGTGCCGGAGCGAACCGCGGCGTTGAAGTCGTCGACCGTCTTGGTCAACTGCGCCGGATCGAGCCCGAGCTTGCCGGCGAGTTCGGCGATCGTCTGCGCCTCGATTGCCGGGAAGATCGACGGCATGAACAGGCGGATCGATCTGGAGTCGATGATCGAATAGCCGATCTGCCCCGGCTGCTGCGCGATCAGCCGTCCCCAGATGGCGTAGCGCTTCGGCCAGGTGTCCTCGCCCTCGTCGTAGAAGCGCTGGGCGTCGTGGTTGACCATGATGCCGAACACGACACTGTCGAGGCGCGTGGCAATGCCGCCGTCGAACTTCGGCGCGCGCGCGTCGATCGCGACCGCATGGCATTGCGTCGGGTCGCCGACCGGGGCGACGCCCTTGTCGAGCAGCATCTTCAAGACATCGCCGCGGTTGAACGGCGTGCCGCGGATAAGGAAATTGTCGGCCGCCTCACCCCAGTACTGCTTCAGCCATTCGATATTGGCCTCGAAGCCGCCGGCGGCGGCGACCAGCGCCTTGCCGCGTACGTCGATCTCGCGGCCTTGATATTTGACCGTCGCCGAGACGAAGAAGCCGTCTTCGATCTGAAGGCGGATCACCGGTGCGTCGTAGAGGCAGGTCACGCCGAGCGCCTCCGCACGGCGATAAAGCGCGTTGAGCATGCCGCGGCCGCCACCGAGGAAGAAGGCATTGGTCTTGCCGAGGCTCAGCGTGCCGCCGAGCGGTGGCTGGAAGCGCACGCCCTGCTCGTCCATGAACGGCAGAAGCTCGCGCGACCGCGCGATGGTCATCTCGGCGAGCGTCTTATCGGTCTGGCCGCCGGTGACGCGATAAAGGTCGTCGAGAAATTCCTGCTGCTCGTAGGGCCCGGTCATGGTCGGCGCGGTGCCGTCGTGCGAACAGCGCAGGTTGCGCGTGTGGCGGGTATTGCCGCCGCGATAGAAGTGCGAGGCCCCCTCGAGCACGACGACGCGCCGTCCGCTGCGCGCGGCCGTGATCGCGGCGCATAGCGCGGCATTGCCGCCGCCGAGGACGACGACGTCATAGGGTTCGCGGGACAAGTCGGGAGAGGTCATATGCGACCATTTAGCACGGCGTACGACATTGGCAATTGCGCTCGCAGAGGAACGCCTCAGGCGACACGTGCGTCTGCCCGCCGAACGATATCCGGGGGGCCGGAAACGGCATCGCTGCGCCCGGCGCGACGGCTGCCGCGACGACCGGCGCCGCCGTTGCCAAATAGGTGATCGGTTCGTGAGGCGCCATTCGGAACGGCGTGTTCCGCCCACGCGTTTCCCGCCCAAGACAACGATCCGCACGTCCGGCGCCCGGCGACCCGCACGCCCCGCGACGCAGCGGACTGGCTAACGGATTGTACCGATGCAGGACCGACACCACGCTTCACTCGCCGGCAGACTCGCCCGCTGGGTCAGCACCCCGTTCCTTTACGCGCTGATGCTCGGCATCGTCATTTGCGCCGCGCGCCGGCCCTCGGCGGGTCATTAGCCCCCAAGATCAAAAACGATCTGGCCGCGCCACCAGGACGCGGCCAGATCGTCTATCCGACGGTGCGACGCCTCAAGCGCGGCGACGGCGATGTCCCATCGACAGGCCCAGCGAATAGGCCTTCATGCGGATGGTCGCTTCGGTGCGCTTGAAGAGCCGGGCAACCTTCGCCACCGGGGTCTTGTCCTTCGAGTGCTTCTTCAGCGCCTTGAGATCGGCATCAGTCCAGCGCTTGTAGCCGCGCTTCTTTCGCTTCTTAGCCATATACATAATCCGATAGATTCATGGAGGGAGCCGCCATAGTGCATATATCAAATGATAAGTCCACTCCGCGGTGATGGTATAATGATGGGTGCTTAAGCCATATTATCTATTTCGTTCTCAATTTTTAATTGTAGCGCTACGTCGCCGATTTTACATTAGTAATCGCGTATTCATGCGGAATTTGATGATGAGCATTGCTCCAAATTGCGCTCGAGCTCATCGAGCCGCGTATGCAATGCGCGCAGGCGTTGTGCTATCTCGGCTTCAACCGCGACATTTTCGACATGCCGTTTGGCGCGCGTCCGCTCGCTTTCGATCTCTTCACGCACGGCCGTGATCTCGGTCCGAATCCGATCGGCAAGGTCGCTCGACATCCAATCCTCCTCCTGAGACGCCACAAGAACGGGCTGGGCGGCGCGTCCGTTCCGCAACACCCGGCGGGAAAACGCGCAAATCGCCTCTCGAATCGGTGCAAATCCCAAAACGGGGCACTGGCGAGGTTCCAAAACGGCGGCCAAGGGGTTACAAAGGGTTCGCCAGCGGATTCATCGCAGCGCGCTTCAGAATGGTCTCAACTCACTCTTTCATCCTCGTCGTGGTGGGATTGGCCTTCGAGGCGCGCATTGCCCGCACCCGCAAAACGGCCAATGTCTGCTGCCGGCGCGGCAGCGAGGCCGAGGCGGCCATGGAGCGGGCGCTCAACGACCCGCGCTGCCGCGGCGCCATCAGTTTCGGGATCGCCGGCGGGCTCGATCACAGCCTGCCAACCGGGACGCACCTCGTCGCCTCCGAAATCGTGACGCCGCACGGCCCCCTGACGACCGATGCCCGTTGGTCGCAGCGCCTCATGCAGAGCAGCGGCCGCTCGCGCCACGCCCGCATCCTCGGCGCCGACCGCGTCATCATCGAGCCGGAGGAAAAGCGCGAGCTTTTCGAATCGACCGGGGCGCTCGCGGTCGACACGGAATCCCATATTACCGCGCTGATGGCGCACGACCGGGGCCTGCCCTTCGCCTGCCTGCGGATCGTCGCCGATCCGGCGCACCGGCGGGTGCCGGAAGCGGCCCTGTCGGGCTTGCACCCGGACGGCCGCGCCAACCCGCTCGGCGTCGCGCGCGCCCTGGTGCGGCGGCCGCACGACGTGCCCGCCCTGCTCTCGATCGCCCGCGATACGTGGCTGGCGCGGCGCAGCCTGTCGCGTGCGATGAAGCTTCTCGGCGACGACCTCGGGCTGCCGGCGCACGAGCACGCCGCCCCGGCCCAGGTGATCGAGCTCGTCGGCGACGAGCTTCTGGCCGGCGCGCCCTGAGGGCTCTTCGCCTGCCGACGCCAATGCGCCGCATTCGGCCCGCATCGTATTGATTGATGGGTGGCGCGGCTGCCGCATTCGTATCAAAATGCGCGACACGTGCGCCGGGCGCAGAAGGCTTTTCGTGGAAATGCGAACGATCGTGTCCAAGGCCGCGTTCTGGCCGGCGGTGATCCTGGTCGCCGCCCTGCTCATGCCCGCGGCGGTGCATGCGCAGACGGCCGTGGACACCGCGGCCTCGACCATCCAGTTCAAGCTGCCGCAGAACCTGTCGCCATGGGGCATGTTCCTGTCGGCCGACGTCGTCGTGAAGGCGGTGATGATCGGGCTGGCCTTCGCCTCAGTCCTGACCTGGACGATCTGGCTGGCGAAATCGATCGAGATCCTGCTGGCGCGCCGCGCCATGCGTCGCGCGATAGAAATGCTCGATCGGGCGCGCAGCTTCGCCGAGGTGGTCGAGCGCCTCTCCGATCAGCACGAAGCCGGTGCACTGGTGCGCGCGGCCGACGAGGAAATCCGGCTGTCGGCCGGCGCGCTCAATGCCGAAGGCCTCAAGGAGCGCATCGCCTCGCGCCTCGAACGGCTCGAGGCCGCCGCGGCGCGCCGCATGATCCGCGGCACCGGCCTCTTGGCGACGATCGGCGCCACCGCACCATTCGTCGGCCTGTTCGGGACCGTGTGGGGCATCATGAACAGCTTCATCGGCATCTCGAAGCAGCACACCACCAATCTCGCGGTCGTGGCGCCGGGCATCGCCGAGGCGCTGCTCGCCACCGCGCTCGGCCTCGTCGCAGCGATCCCGGCGGTCGTCATGTACAACTTGTTCTCGCGCTGGAACGCCGGCTATCGCGCGTTGCAAGGCGACGCCGCCGCGGCGGTGCTGCGGCTTGTCAGCCGCGACCTCGACCGCGGCGCCTTTGACGGCCGCGAGCGTCGGCGCAGTATCACCGCGGCCGAATAGGTCACCGATGAGCGTAAGTCTCGACCACGGCAGCGACGAGCTCGGCGAACTGCACGAGATCAACGTCACGCCGTTCATCGACGTGATGCTGGTGCTGCTGATCATCTTCATGATCGCCGCGCCGCTCGCCACCGTCGACATCGCCGTCGACCTGCCGGCCTCTACGGCGCAGCAGAGCCCACGCCCGGACAAGCCGCTCTTCGTCACGCTCAGGCCCGACACGAGCCTGACGATCGACAACGACACGGTCGATCGCGGCGCGCTCGCCGTAGCGCTCGACCGCGCGACCGGCGGCGACCACGAACAGCGCGTGTTCGTGCGCGCGGACAAGGCCGTCGCCTATGGCGACCTGATGAGCCTGATGAACGCGCTTCGCGATGCCGGCTACCTGCATGTGGCGCTGGTCGGTCTCGAAGCCGACAAGACGGCGCCATGAGCCCGCAGCGGCGGCACTGGCGGGACGGCCTGCGCTGGGCGGCATGCTTCGTCATCGTGCTCGGGGTGCACGCCGCGGCGGCGGCCACTTTGCTCGCGCGCTGGCAGCCGGCCGATGAGCCCATCGCCGGCGGCCCGCCGATCCTGATCGATCTCGCGCCGATTGCCGCCGCGCCGGAGGCGCCGCAGAGCCAGGCCGCTCCCGGCCCGCTCGCAATGCAGACGCCGAGCGTTGCCCAGCCCGCACCGGAGGCCAAACCGGAGACAAAGCCGGAGCCGCAGGTCGCGGCCGTTGCGCCGCCTCAGGAGCAGCCGATCGTCGAGAAGGCCGAGCCGCCGCCGATCGAGACTCCGCCGGTGCCCGAGACGCCGCCCGTGCTCACCGAAGTGGTGCTGCCGCCGCCGCGGCCGCCGCACAAGACAGCCGAGCCCAGGGAACAGAGGCAGCGGCGCAAGCTCGCCGATCTCAACAGTGCGCCGCCGAAGGTCGAGCGCGAAGCGCCGCGCGCGGTCCCGCCTGCGCCCGGCGCGGCCTCAACCGACCCCAGCGCCGTGCCGAACTGGAAGAGCGAGCTCGTCGCCCGCCTGCAACGCTACAAGCGCTACCCGAGCGAGGCGCAGGCGCGCGGCGAAGAAGGCGTGGCGCAACTCGCCTTCTCGGTCGACCGCGGCGGCGGCGTGCACAATGCGCGCATCGTGCGCAGCTCCGGCTCGAGCCTGCTCGACCGCGCTACGCTGGAGCTTGTCGAGCGGGCGCAGCCGCTGCCGGCGCCGCCGCCGGAAGTCCGCGGGGCGCAGATCGCGATCGTCGTGCCGATCAATTACAATTTGCGCGGCGCGCGCTGAACGGTCGGCCGCTTCTCAGGTGTCGTATTTGATGTAGGCGTTCGCCGGATCCTGCGGCGTGCCCTCGAGCGCGCCGCCCGCCTTGCCCGGCTGCCACTGCACCAGCTCCTCGATCTTCTTCGCCAGCTCGAAGTCCTTGTCGGTGATGCCGCCCGCGGCATGGTTCTGCAGCGCCACCTCGACCCAGGCGTAGGACGCGGTGATCTCGGGGTGATGCCACGCCGCTTCGGCAAGATGGCCGACGGCGTTGATCACCATCAGCGTGCCCTTCCAACTGTGCGTCTCGTATTTGCGGCGGATGTGGCCGCCTTCGAGCCGCCATTTCGGCAGTTCGCGTGCGAGCCGCGCCTTGACGTCGGCATCGCCGTAAGTGCGTTCCTTGCTCTGAGCGGCCATGGCGAACCCTCGCGGTTGAGCGGCGCTAGTCTAGTCCAGCGAGTCAATGGCGGGAACGCAACGCGGGTTCCGCGCGCGCGGTCTCTCGCGATGCAGGCGAAACAGTGCTGAGGAGAAGGAAATGGCGCTCCCTAGGGGACTCGAACCCCTGTTTTCGCCGTGAGAGGGCGACGTCCTGGGCCGCTAGACGAAGGGAGCTTGGCCGGAGGCCATGGGAGATAGCCTTGATCCGGCGCCCATGCAAGCACGGCCGGAACGGTGCCCCTCTAAGGTTTCGGCGCGAGGCGCACGCTGCCGAGCGGCCGCAGGGTCTTGAGGTCGAACGTGTAAAGCTCGACCGCGCCGCCGGCCTCGACCGTCAGCACGATGCGGCCGTCGCCGACCGCGCTCGACAGGACCTTGGCTCCGGCCGGCAGGCTCGCAGCCGCGTCGCCCGGTGGCGGGGGTGCGCTTTCCCCCGACTTGAAAACGCGATAGCCGATGACACCGAACACCGCGCCGACCGCGATGACGGTCGTCAGGCTGGCGATCAGCATCAGCTTCTTCACCCGGGCGATGGCGGCGGCGGCTTGCGGATCGGATGGAGCTTGCGGAGCGGTCATGGCGGTTGCGGCGACTGAGACGGTGACGGTGCCGGAGGCCGGCGGCGGGCGGCTCGACCGCGTGCTGGCGGCGCAGGTGCCGGCGCTGTCGCGCTCAAGGCTCAAAGCCCTGATCCTCGCCGGCCATGTCACGATCGAGGGCCGCACAGTCCGCGATCCGGCCGTCGCGGTCAATTCGGGCGACACTATTACCGTGACGCTGCCGGAGCCGGAACCGGCGAAGCCCGCGCCGCAGGCGATGGCGCTCGACATCGTCTACGAGGACGACGCGCTCATCGTGCTGAACAAGCCGGCCGGCCTCGTCGTGCATCCGGCGGCTGGGCACGCGAGCGGCACGCTCGTCAACGCGCTGATCGCACATTGCGGCGACAGCCTCTCCGGCATTGGCGGCGTGCGCCGGCCGGGCATCGTGCACCGCCTCGACAAGGACACGACCGGGCTGATGGTGGTGGCGAAGACCGACCGCGCGCACCGCCGTCTGAGCAACCAGTTCGCCGACAAGCGCGAAGGGCCGATCGAGCGCGATTATCTGGCGCTGGTCTGGGGCGCGCCGGAGCGTCCGCACGGCACGATAGACGCGCCGCTCGACCGCCATCCGCATGCGCGCGAGAAGCGCGCCGTTCGCCAAGGCGGGCGAGAGGCGGTCACGCACTGGGAGGTCGTCAAGCGCTACGTTGGCGCGGACGGCAAGCCGGTCGCGGCGCTCGTGTCGTGCCGGCTCGAGACCGGACGCACGCACCAGATCCGCGTGCATCTCTCCCATATCGGACACCCGATCATGGGCGACGAGACCTACGCCACCGGATTCAGGACCAAGGCGACCCGTCTCAATCCGGAGGCGCAGGCCGCGCTGGCCGCGCTCGGACGGCAGGCCCTGCATGCAGAGCATCTCGGTTTCGAGCATCCGGACACGGGTGACTTCCTCGACTTCCACGCCGACCTGCCGGCCGACATGACCCGCCTCCGCGACGCCCTCTCCGCCCCTTGAACGGTGGCCGCGGGTTCCTACATCAGTCTCATCTCTCCGATCCTTCAGCCATTACAATCCCTTCATCCCGGAACGCCGGGCGCTTTCGTATGTTTACCTCCCGACCCCGGCGCAATGGGACCGGGGGCGGCGCGAAGCGGTCAAAAGACCAATACTCACAATGGTTTGCGCTCCCCCTGCGAAGGTGGCGGGCAAGCACACGGTGACGTGACCGGCGAAATACTTTCGCTCGCCGGGCGGGGTCTGTATGCTGCACTGCGTTCCGCGCTTTCGCGGACGCAAAAGTGTGCCGTCGGCTCGGGGAGCGGCGGCGACAATCGCCCGCCGTCAACCGGGGGCACTTTATAAGGAGGGCGCTATCATGGCCCGTACCGCCGCACTGCCGGCACTCAAGGCCGAATCCGGCCTGTCGCACTATCTCGAAGAAATCCGCCGGTTCCCGATGCTGGAGCCGCAGGAAGAATACATGCTGGCCAAGAGCTGGCGTGAGCACGGCGACACGCAAGCCGCTCACAGGCTCGTCACCAGCCATCTGCGCCTCGTCGCCAAGATCGCCATGGGCTATCGCGGCTACGGCCTGCCGATCTCCGAGGTCGTCTCGGAGGGCAATGTCGGCCTGATGCAGGCGGTCAAGCGTTTCGAGCCCGAGAAGGGCTTTCGGCTCGCGACCTATGCCATGTGGTGGATCAAGGCCGCGATCCAGGAGTACATCCTGCGCTCGTGGTCGCTCGTGAAGATGGGCACCACCGCGAACCAGAAGAAGCTGTTCTTCAACCTG
>Ga0070658_10003971_pt1 | contig 12119 bp, 7 predicted proteins | sample KBSC13metaG_FD_64664 | JGI IMG/M metagenome (GOLD analysis project Ga0070658, IMG submission 64664) | Corn rhizosphere microbial communities from Kellogg Biological Station, Michigan, USA - KBS C1-3 metaG | ecosystem: Host-associated > Plants > Roots > Rhizosphere > Soil ... | reverse complement strand
GGCCCGTCGGTGTACGTGGAGATGATCTCGTTCGGGTCCGTGAAGTCGTCGAGCCGCTCGAGCTTGAGCGGATCGTCCACGAAGCGCTTCCGCGCTTCCTCCATGCCCACTTCCTCACGCACGAAGGGATACTTCTCCGCCACCACCCGCCGCATCTCGGCCTCGAACCGCTCGAGATCGTCCGGGGTGAATGGCGACGCGACCTCGAAGTCGTAATAGAAGCCGTCGTCGATCGCCGGACCGAAGCCGATCTTCGCGTCGGGTCGCAGGCGTCGCACCGCGGTGGCCAGGACGTGGGCCGCCGAATGCCGCAGCACCGCGAGCGCGTCGGCATCGCGCTCCGTCAGCACCCGGAACGCGCCTCCCTTCCGCAGCGGCGTCATGAGATCCTGAATCTCGCCATCCACCGAGACCGCGACCGCCGCCTGGAGCAATCGCTCGCCGATCGTGCGTACGACGTCGGCGGGCAGCGTGCCGGCCGGCACCGTGCGCGTGGCCCCGTCGGGGAGAACGAGGGTGAGCTCGGATCCGGCGACGGCGGTGGCGGAATCGGGTCGGTCGATCATGCTGTCGTGAAGCGGATGAACGTCAGGAAGAAAGGGGCTGGAGCAGCCGGGCGTAGAGGAAGTACAACACCAGGCCGACGACGATCGCGGCGCCGATCACCCCCCACAGCACCCAGCGCCGTACCGGCACGTCGGACGGCGGTGGCGGAGTCTCGTCGGGCTGACGGAGGTAGCGGGAGAAACGCACGTCTGAACGCCGTTCGTGAGGGAAATCGTGCGGCCTGTGTCTTGCACGGCGCACACGCAAGATCGACGTCGCACGCGCCGGCAATTCGCGGAACGTTGTTTCATAAGCTATCGTTGCGGCAGACCCTCCGCCACAGGCCTTCCGTCATGTCATATCTGCGCTTTCAGGACGAGGACGACTCCTCCACCGCCGGCACCGTGACCAGCGTGCTGCTGGGCGCGGTGGCGGGCTTCGCCGTAGGCATGTTCGTCGCCCAGCGGGTGGGCGGGTTCAGCGGCATCGCCAACCGAGTACGCCGCGGCGCCGAGGAAGCAGGCGAGCGCCTGCATCGCGGCCACGCCGTGGCCGACGATTTCTCCGACTACGACGACTACGACGGCGACGAACTCGAGACCGGCGGCACCGAGCTCGAGGAGCGGGTGCTCGAGGCATTCCGCAATGACCCGATCCTCGCCGAGCGTGCCGTGGACATCGGCGGCATCGGCGAGGCGACGATCGAGCTTGCGGGCTGGGTCAATTCCGACGAGGAAGCCGAACACGCGGTGACCATCGCGCGCGGCGTGCCGGGCGTGGACACCGTCGTCAACCGCATCGCCGTTGGCGAAGAAGAAGAGCGCCTCGAGGAGCACGCGCGCCGCTTCGCCGAGGGGGACGAGTCCTACACCGAAGCACGCTGGGAAGGACGCACCGTGGGCACCGGCCGTCGCCGGCAGGGCACCTCCGATGAACCGGATCGCCACTCCGACCCACGCGTCAAGCTCGAGGAGCGCTGGACGCGCGCGCAGACCGACCTCGCCGCCGCTGCCGAAGACACCACCGGCATCGCCGAGCGCCGGCACCGCGAGAAGAAACCGATCAAGGGCGACCGCACGGGCGGCTCGCCGATCGCCCCGACGGGCGTCCCGAAGGGAGACCACGTGGCCGAGCCGGATGCGGCACCGTAAACCGTAGACCGTAGACCGTGAACCGTGAACCGTGACGGCACACCGGACTGATTCCGGTGTGCCGTTCATCGTTCCGGTTCACGGCTCACCGTTCACGGTTCACGGTTCACCGCGCTTTGTCCCCGCTTTCCCCGCTCGTTAAGTTCCGGGGACATGACCATCCCCGGTACCACTGAGCCCGTCGCGCCCGACGGCCTGTCCGCGCAATACGACCCCGCCGGCACCGAGTCGGCCATCTACGAGCGCTGGCTGCAGGCGGGCTGCTTCACCGCCGACGCCGAGCGCTCGTCGCGCACCGGCGGCGATCGGGATCCATTCGCGATCGTCCTCCCGCCCCCGAACGTCACCGCCATCCTGCACGTCGGTCACGGACTGAACGCAACCGTGCAGGACGTGCTCGTGCGCTGGGCGCGCATGAAGGGCCTCGAGACGCTCTGGCTGCCCGGCACCGATCACGCCGGCATCGCGACCCAGAACATCGTCGAGCGCCAGCTCGCCGACGAAGGGCTCTCTCGCGCTGACCTCGGACGTGAGAAGTTCGTCGCGCGCACCGCGGAGTTCGTCGAGCGCACGGGCGGCACCATCCTGCGTCAGCTTCGCGCGATGGGCGCATCCGCCGACTGGTCACGCACGGCGTACACCTTCAGTCCCGAGCTCAGTGGCGCCGTGCGCGAGGCGTTCGTGCGGCTGTTCGAGCGCGGCCTGATCTATCGCGGCCACCGCGTGATTCACTGGTGTCCGCGCTGCCTCACGTCGCTCTCCGACGAAGAGGCGGAGCCGCGGGAGACGAACGGGATGTTGTACCACATCTCGTATCCGCTCGCCGCCGATCCGTCGCGCTCCATCACCGTCGCCACCACGCGTCCCGAGACGATGCTCGGCGATGTGGCCGTCGCGGTGAATCCAGCCGACGAACGCTACAAGGACCTGATCGGGACGTCGGTGCTGCTTCCGATCCTGAACCTGCCGATCCCGGTGATCGCCGACGAGTACGCCGACCCGGCCTTCGGCACCGGCGTCGTGAAGATCACCCCCGCGCACGACGCGAACGACTTCGAGGTCGGCCGGCGCCACGACCTGCCGATGCCGGTCGTGATCGACATGTACGGCAAGATGGGCGAGGGCGCCGATGCAGCTGGCAGGGTGCCCCGCACTCTGCAAGGAATGGATCGGTTCGACGCGCGCAAGCAGATCGTCGCGCAGCTCGAAGCGGCGGGTCGCCTTGTGAAGAAGGAGCCGCACGTCCACAACGTGCGACACTGCTACCGCTGCGATACGGTGGTCGAGCCTCGGCTCTCCGATCAGTGGTTCGTGCGCATGCAGCCGCTCGCGGAGCCGGCGCTCGAGGCAGTGCAGACCGGCCGCCTGCGCATCCTGCCGGAGCGCCACATCGCCGTCTACGAGAACTGGCTCACCGGGATCCGCGACTGGAACATCTCGCGCCAGCTCTGGTGGGGCCATCGCGTGCCGGTGTGGTATTGCCGCGAGTGCGATCCGCCCAACAACGTCATTGCCAGCCGAGAGGACCTCATGTCATGCCCCCACTGCGGGTGTGACGTGGTGCAGGACGAGGACGTGCTCGACACCTGGTTCTCGAGCTGGCTCTGGCCGATCTCGACGCTCGGCTGGCCGAATGAGGAAGACACCGATCTCCGCGCGTTCTATCCGACCGATGTACTGGTCACGGCGCCGGAAATCCTCTTCTTCTGGGTGGCGCGGATGGTGATGGCCGGTTTCGCGTTCATGGGCGAGGCGCCGTTCCACACCGTGTACCTGCACGGCACGGCGCGAGATACCCAGGGGCGCAAGATGTCGAAGTCACTCGGCAACGGCATCGATCCGCTCGACGTCGTCGCGCTGTACGGCGCCGATGCGCTGCGCTATACGCTCGTCGCCGGCATGGGGCTCGGTGCCGACGTCTTTCTCGATCCAGCCGACCTCGAGAAGACCTTCGCGCCGGGCCGGAACTTCGCGACCAAGCTCTGGAACATCGGGCGCTTCCTGCTGGGCAATGCCGGCACGGAGGCGGTGCGCTCGATCGACGAGGTGAAGCCCGACCAGCTCGCGCGCGCTGACGCGTGGATCCTCGAGCGCCTCGACGTCGCCGTGCGCGAGTGTGATCGCGCGCTCGGCCCTGTGCATCCGATCCGCGGCCGGTGGATCGAGGAGGAGCTCGGCGCCGGCCTGCGGCTCAACGACTACGCGGAGACCGCACGCCGGTTCGTGTGGAACGAGCTCGCCGACTGGTACCTCGAGGCGATCAAGACACGACTGCTCACGCCGGGCGAGGACCAGCAGGTCGCCCGCGCCGTGCTCGTGCACGTGTTCGACCGTGCGCTGCGGCTGCTGCATCCCATCGTGCCGTTCGTGACCGAGGCGCTCTGGCAGAAGCTGCCGGGCCACGTCGACGGCACCTGGCTGGCCACCACGCCGTGGCCGACCGCGCCCCGCGAAACGGAAGTGAGCGTGGCCGCCGGCCAGTTCGAGCTGATCAGGGAGATCGTTGCCGCGCTGCGACAGGTGCGCGCGGAATACAACGTGCCACCGTCGAAGAGCATCGAGGCGTTCGTCATCGCCGACCCGGCGCACCAGGAGATGCTGGACGAGGAGTTCTCGCTCATCAGCCGACTCGCGCGTACCGCACTCGCCTTCGTCGAGTGGCCGCCCGACGTCGCTGGTGCGAACGTGGTTCTCTCCGGCGGTACCCAGCTCGTCGTTCCGCTCGAGGGATTGGTGGACGTGAAGAAGGAATGCGCTCGGCTCGGCGCCGAGCTCGCGAGCCTCGAGAAGCAGCTCGCGTCGCTCGAGGGTCGGCTCTCGAACGCGGGCTTCCTCGAGCGGGCGCCGTCGCACGTGGTGGATGCCGAGCGCGCCAAGCGCGACGAATGGTCGGTGCGCCGTGATCAGTTGAAGTCCCGTATCGAGGCGCTGTGCGGCGCGGCCTGATCGCGCTGCTCGCCGCCATCGCCGGCGCGGTCGGCTGCGCCGGCGCTTCACCACCGCCCGGCGGTCCGGAAGATCACGCGCCGCCAAGGCTCGTTCGCATCGCGCCCGACAGCAACGCGGTGAATGTGCGCGCAGCGAACGTCACCTTCCAGTTCGACGAAACCATCAACGACCGTGGCAGCGGCGCGCAGGAGCTCGCGCGCCGCTTCCTCATCTCGCCTGCCGAGGGCAGCGTGCGCGTGAGCTGGCATCGCAGCCGAATCGATGTGCGCCCGCACGACGGCTTCCGCCCCAACACGGCGTATAGCGTCTCGCTCCTGCCCGGCGTCTCCGATCTGCGCGGCAACACCTTGAAGACTGGGGCGACGATCGTCTTCTCCACGGGCCCGACGATCCCGACCGGCGCCATTCCCGGTACGGTGTTCGACTGGGCCGCCGAGCGTCCGGCGGCGCAGGCGCTCATCCAGGCGATCACGCCGGACAGCATCCGATACCTCGCGTCATCGGACAGCGTCGGCAACTTCGACGTGCGTCCCCTGCCCCCGGGACGATATCTCGTGCGCGCCATCATCGACGCGAACAGCAATCGCGACCTCGATCGCAACGAGGCGTTCGACACGCTCACGGTCACCGTTCCACTCACCGCACCGATCGAGCTGCGCGCGGCGCTGCGCGACACCATCGCTCCCCGGATCGCCACGGTGAGCGCGAGCGACTCCGTCACGCTCCGGGTGACCTTCGACCGACCGCTCGATCCACGCCAGGCATTCGACGTCTCCTCGTTCCAGCTCGTCGGCGCCGACAGTCAGGTAGTGGCGCTCGCCGCCGTACTCACTCCAAGCCAGGAGCTCGAGCGCTCGCGCGCTAAACAGCAGGCCGCGTCGGACTCGATGCGCCGAGCCGACTCGCTGGCCGGCAAGCCGCTGCCGCCTCTTCCGCGCCAGCCGGCACAACCCGTGAGCAAGCTGCCGAAGCCCAGCGTTCCGGCTCCGATCACCAGCCTCGTGCTGGAGACGGCGAAGCCTCTGGCGCCCAACGCGAACTATCGGTTGGTGGTAGTCGGGCTGGGCGGCCTCACCGGGCGAAGCAGGGCGAGCGAGCGGACGTTCACCACGCCCAAGCCGCCTCCCCCTCCGCCGGCGAGGGACACCACAGCGCGCGACACCATTCCACGCGCCAGGCCGCCAGCAGCGGCGACGGCGCCGCGCAGCAAGCCATGACGGATTGGCGTCGTGCCCTGCCCAGCGTCAACGCGCTCCTCGAGCGCGAGGAGATCCGTGAGCTCCTCGACTCGTCGCCACGCTCGCTCGTCGTCGCTGCGGTGCGGCGCGCCGTGACCGCGGTCCGTGAGTCGGCGGGTGAGATGCCGAATGATGCCGAGTATTGGGCGAGCGCCGTGCGCGCGCAGCTTTCCCGGAAGCACCGGCCGTCGCTCCGGCCCGTGATCAATGCAACGGGGGTAGTGCTGCACACCAACCTCGGTCGCGCTCCCCTCGCGCGCGCCGCGATCGACGCCATGGTCGATGTGTCGTCAGGCTACTCGAACCTCGAGTACGACCTCGACGCCGGTGCGCGCGGCTCGCGCTATGACCACTGCGCCGAGCTGTTGCGCGAGCTCACCGGCGCCGAGGACGCGCTCGTCGTCAACAACGGCGCGGCCGCGCTGGTGCTCGCCCTGGACACGCTCGCCGACGGCCGTGAAGTCATCATCTCGCGTGGCGAGCTGGTGGAGATCGGCGGCAGCTTCCGCGTGCACGAGATAGCGGCACGCAGCCGTGCTGTCCTGCGTGAGGTCGGCGCAACGAACCGCACCCACCTCGCCGACTACATGCGCGCCATCGGACCGGCTACGGGTGCGTTGCTCAAGGTGCATCGCAGCAACTTCGCTCTCGCCGGGTACGTTGCCGAGACCGAAGTGAGCGAGCTGGTGCCCGCCGCGCGCGAACATGGCATCCCGATCATCCATGATCTCGGCAGCGGCTTGCTCATTCCGCTCGACGACATCGGTCTCCGCGGGGAGCCCACTGTGAGCGAAGCCCTGGAGGCCGGCGCGTCGGTGGTGACGATGAGCGGCGACAAGCTGCTCGGTGGTCCACAGGCGGGACTCATTCTCGGAGGGTCGCAGCAGATCGCCGCCTTGCGTCGCAACCCGCTCGTGCGCGCCTTTCGGGTGGACCGCGCGACGCTGGCCGCGCTGGAGGCCACGCTCGCGCTCTATCGGGATCCCACTGACGCGCGACGCGAGATCCCGACCCTGGCGATGCTCGCTGCCCCACTCGAGGCGGTGAGGCGACGCGCCGAACGCGTCCTGAGTGCGCTGATCGCGCAGGGCGTCAATGCCGAGCTGGCGGAGTGCACCTCCGCTGTGGGAGCGGGCGCCTTTCCCACCGCCGAACTGCCGAGCGTGGCCGTTGCGCTCGCTGGTCATGCCGATCGCCGCAGCGCGCGGCTCCGTGCCGGTGATCCGCCGGTGGTGGGCCGCGTGCGCGACGGACGACTCCTGCTCGACCTGCGCACCGTACCCGACGATGCGCTCGACGCCCTCGTGAGTGCGGTGGTGGCGGCAAATGGATGATCGCGGAGCCGGACGCGCCGCATTCCTCGACCGCGACGACACGCTCGTCGTGGATCGACATTACATGAACGACCCGGATCAGCTCGAGCTGCTGCCGGGCGCCGCGCTCGCCATTCGCGCGCTCGCTGCCGAGGGAATTCCCTCCATTCTCTGTACCAACCAGTCGGGGATCGCGCGCGGCCTCATCTCGCTCGAGCAGTATCGCGCAGTGCACCTGCGCCTGCTGCAACTGCTCGCCAACGAAGGCGCCACCCTGCTCGACACCTTCTCCTGTCCGCACCATCCGGACTTCACCGGACCATGCGCGTGCCGGAAGCCGGGCATCGAGCTGTTCGAGCGCGCGGCGAGGCTGCACGGCCTCGATCTGTCGCGCTGCCTGTACATCGGCGACAAGCACCGCGACGTCGCGCCCGCGCTGAAGCTCGGCGGACGCGGCCTGCTCGTGATCTCGCCTTCCACCCCCGAGCCGGATCTCGCGCTCGCCGAGCGCGAGGGGGTGACTCTGGCGTCGTCGCTGCTGGAGGGAGTGCGCGACCTTCTCGCAGGCGAGGCGTGACGCGCGCCCGCATCGCCGTCCTCGCGAGTGGCGGAGGGTCCAATCTCCAGGCGCTGATGGAGCACTTCGCGCAGCTCGGCGATGCTCGCGCCGGCGACATCGTGCTCGTGGCCTCCGACCGACTCGACGCCGGGGCGCTCGACCGCGCGCGGCGTGCCGGCATTCCCACCGCCGTGATCGCATCGAAGCACTCGCCGCAGGGGCGTGATCTCGCCGGACTCCTCGCCGAGCACGACGTGAACCTGGTGGTGCTCGCCGGCTACCTGCAGTTCGTTCCGGCCGAGGTGACGCGCCGCTACGCCGGTCGATTGCTGAACGTGCATCCCGCTCTGCTCCCCGAGTTCGGCGGTCCTGGCATGTACGGCGCGCGGGTGCATCGAGCGGTGATTGCAGCTGGAGCGCGCGCCAGCGGACCTACCGTGCACTTCGTGGATGACGTGTACGATCACGGGCCGGTGATTGCGCGCTGGCAGGTGCCGGTGCGGCCCGATGACGACGAACGTTCACTCGCCGCGCGCGTGTTGCGTGCGGAGCATCTGCTGTTCCCGCGCGTCGTGCAGGCCGTGGCTGCCGGCGACGTGCGACTCACGCCCGACGGTCGCGTCGATCCACCATTCGTGCTCGACCGCGATTCCCTTCCCCCGCTCGACCCGGAGCTTGTCGATGCCACGACTCCCTGAGCACCAGCGCGCGTTCCGCTCGCTGCTGACGCTCGCCGCGCTCCTCACGCTCCCGGCAGTCATCGGTGCCCAGGCGCCACCGCTGCGCACGGTGCTGCCGCAGTGGATCGGGCTCATCGCCGCGCCGGGCCACGAGCAGGCGGCGACCACGGCTATCATGCGCACCAGTCCGACCTGGCGCGCCGGCCCGCTCGGCACACTCGTCAGCCGGAGCGGCAGCGGCTCGCCACGACGCGTCATCGCGTGCTCGCTCGACCTGCCCGCCTTCGCCGTGAGCGAGATCCGCCCCGATGGCTACCTGCGCGTGCACGACGCCGAGCCAGGTCGACGGCACTCGCTGTGGGACCAGTTCCACGAGGGGCAGCGAGTGCTCGTCCAGACCCGCACCGGCGTGCGCGCCGGAGTGTTCGGCGTGCGCAGCACTCATCTGTGGCGTCGCCGCGCGCAGGAGGAGCGCCCGGTCTCGACCGACGACCTCTGGCTCGACGTCGGCGCGACTTCGGCACGCGAAGTCGCAGCACTCGGCATCCAGTTGCTCGATCCAGTCGTGCGCGAGCTGCCGCAGTGGACCTTCGGCAATGACGATGATCCCTACATCGCCGGCCCCGGTGCCGCACAGCGGGCGGCCTGCGCCGTCGTCGCCGCGCTTGCCGAGTCGGGGCCGCGCCGGGGAGAGAACATCTACATCATTGCTACGCAATCCAGCTTTGGCGATGCCGGGCTGCTCGCCGCAATGGCTGGACTCGACAGCGTGGACGAAGTGCTCGTCCTCGCGCCGCAGGCCGGCAGGGACTCGAGTGCCGCCGTCACCGTCGCGCGGCTCGCACCGCGCACCGCGAGCGCGCTTGGCGCCGCTGCACGCACGGTGCACTCCGCCGCGGTGCGCGCCCGATTTGCCGGCACGCTGATGGAGAGCGTGCGAGCGAGCGACGCGGACCTTTTTGCTGCGGCGATGGCCACCGCCGCCGACGTCCCGATGCAGGCGCTGCGGCCGGTCGCTCTGCCCACACCAATCGTCGCTCCACCCACCACTGCGGTGAAGGATGCGCTGTCCCCGGTGGGCGATCTGCTCGGCCGACTGACGGACGTGTATGCGGTGAGCGGTCACGAACAGGCGATGCGCGATGCCCTGCTCGCCGAGCTGCCGGCGTGGGCGAGAGAGAAGACCGTGACGGATACCGCGGGCAATCTCGTGCTCGCACTCGGTCCTGAGCGCGACACGAGCGTGGTGATCGCACACATGGACGAGATCGGATTCGAGGTCACCCGCATCGCACGCGATGGCACGGTGTCGCTCGCGCAGCGCGGCGGGTTCTTCCCGTCGCTCTGGGAAGGGCAGACCGCGCTCCTGCACGTCGGGCCGCCACCCGGTGCCACCCGAGTGGACGACGCCTGCGGAGCGGCAGCAAGCGGCCCGCTGCGCGGCCTGTTCGTGCCGCGGGACAGCGCGGCGCGCAAGCAGCCAACTGCACTGACCGCGTGGTTCGGCCTCGACTCCGCCGCGCTCGCCGCGCGCGGTGTGGGCATCGGCTCCGCGCTCACCAGCTACAAGTGTGCGACGCGACTCGCTGACGGCCGCTTCACGGCGCGCTCGATCGACGATCGCGCCGGCTGCACCGCGCTCATCCTCGCCCTTCGCGAGCTCGATCCGAAGTTGCTCAAGCGCAAGGTCATCTTCGTCTGGTCGGTGCGCGAGGAAACGGGACTCGACGGTGCGGGCGCGATCGCTGCCCAGCTCGGGCCGACGGTGAAACGTGTCTACGCGGTAGACACCTTCGTGTCATCGGACTCACCGCTGGAGAGCCAACGCTTCGCTGGCACGCCGATCGGTGCCGGCGCGGTCGTTCGTGCGCTCGACAACTCCAGCGTCACGCCGCCCGCCGAAACGGATCGCGTGACGAGTATTGCGCGCCTGCAGAAGATCCCCGTGCAGGTCGGCACCACGAACGGTGGCAACGACGGCTCCCAGCTCGTTCGATATGGTGCCGTGGACGTCCCACTCGCGTGGCCGCTCCGCTACAGCCACTCCCCGGCCGAGCTTATCGACCTCCGTGACCTACGATCGCTCGCGAGCCTCGTGCGCTCCGTGATCTTCGCACCGTAACGGTTCACGCTTCACGGTTCACGCTTCACGGTTCACGCTTCACGGTTCACGTCTCTCCCTCCCTGCTTGCCCATGCCCCGCGCCCTGCTGTCCGTCTCCGATAAATCCGGCCTGCTCGACTTCGCTCGCGGCCTGCACTCGCTCGGCTGGGAGCTGCTCTCCACCGGCGGCACGGCGCGCGCCCTGCGCGAGGCGGGGATCCCGGTGCGCGACGTGGCCGACGTCACTCGCTTTCCGGAGATGCTCGACGGGCGCGTGAAGACGCTGCATCCCGCCGTGCACGGTGGGCTCCTCGCGCGGCGCGACCTGCCGCAGCACATGCAGGCCATCGCGGAACACGACATCGCCCCGATCGATCTGGTGGCGGTGAACCTGTATCCGTTCCGCGAGACCGCCGCGCGAAAGGGTGTGAGCCCGGACGAGGTGATCGAGCAGATCGACATCGGCGGCCCGAGCATGCTCCGCTCGGCGGCAAAGAACTTCGCCGCCGTCACGACAGTGGTGGACCCCACCGACTACTCGCGCGTGCTCGCGCTCCTCACGAGTGGCGAGGACGACGTCGCGCTGCGTCGTCGGCTTGCAGCGAAGGTGTTCGAGCACACGGCAGCGTACGACGCCGCCATCGCCGCCTGGTTCGCCGCCCAGGAGGGCGACCGCTTCCCCGAGCGCATGAACATCGCGCTGACCAAGGCGCAGGACCTCCGCTACGGTGAGAACCCCGGCCAGGCCGCCGCGTTCTACGTCGAGCAGGCCGGCGCCGGACTCGCCGCGCTGATCCAGCACGGCGGCAAGGAGCTGTCGTTCAACAACCTGCTCGATCTCGAGGGCGCCCTGCTCGCCACGGGTCCCTTTGCCGGCGAGATCTCCTGTGCGATCATCAAGCACACGACCCCGTGCGGGCTCGCTACCGGCTCGACCGCACTGGAAGCCTACCGCAAGGCGCTCGCGTGCGATCCCGTGTCGGCATTCGGTTCCGTGATCTCCTTCAGCGTCCCGGTCGACGACGAGGCCGCGGAAGCGGTGTCGAGCCTGTTCGTGGAATGCGTCATCGCCCCGTCCTTCAGCGATGGTGCGAAGGACATCCTCGGCCGCAAGAAGAACCTTCGTGTGCTCGAGGGTACCGCGGCGTGGACGGCCGGTGCGCTCGACTTCAAGCGCGTACGGGGCGGGTTCCTCGCCCAGTCACGTCCCCCGGAAGTGATCGGCGACGAAGGCTGGAAGGTGGTGTCGGCGCGGCAGCCTACGGCGGACGAGCGCCGGGATCTCCTGTTCGCCTGGCGCGCGGTGGCGAGCGTGAAGTCGAACGCCATCGTGCTTGCCAGGGACGGTGCCACGATCGGCATCGGGGCTGGCCAGATGTCGCGGGTGGACGCGGCATTCCTCGCATCCCACAAGGCCTCCTTGGCCGGCCATGACACTGCCGGGGCCGCCCTGGGCTCGGACGCCTACTTTCCCTTCCGGGACGGGGTGGACCAGGCGGCCCAGGCCGGCGTACGGGCCATTGTCCAGCCAGGCGGCTCGATTCGGGACGCGGAAGTGATTGCCGCTGCGGATGAGCACG
>Ga0070658_10003970_pt1 | contig 12120 bp, 14 predicted proteins | sample KBSC13metaG_FD_64664 | JGI IMG/M metagenome (GOLD analysis project Ga0070658, IMG submission 64664) | Corn rhizosphere microbial communities from Kellogg Biological Station, Michigan, USA - KBS C1-3 metaG | ecosystem: Host-associated > Plants > Roots > Rhizosphere > Soil ... | reverse complement strand
GAAGCATACTGCGAGAAGTGGCGCGAATCTCATAGATGTTCATCGTAACAAAAAGGGGACAGACGACATTTCCGCGATTCATGAAAATATCGTCTGTCCCCTTTTGGAGTCCGATTGCACTAGAATCGGTAAGATTATGCGGACTCTAAGCTTGCTGCTCCTGTGCGCCGGGCTGTCACTTGCGCAATCCTTACAAGGTGTGATCGACGTTCACGCCCATGTCGATCCCGAGACCATTCCGCGCTCGATCGACGCCATCACTCTGGCCCGCCTCGCTCAGGTGGAAGGCATGCGGGCGGTGGTTTTCAAAAACCATTTCTTCCCCACGACCGGCATCGCCTTCCTGGTCCACCGAATTGTGCCGGGCGTAGAAGAGTTCGGAGGCATTGCTTTAAATCGCGCTGTCGGCGGCGTGAACCCTGCGGCGGTACAGCAGATGGTCGATCTGCCGGGGCGTTTCGGACGCATCGTGTGGATGCCCACGATGGACTCCGAGTACACGGCCCGCCGCTCGTCAAATCCCAACCGTCCGTTCGTGCCGATCGCCAAGGGTGGCGACCTTCTTCCGGAAGTCAAACAGGTGATTGCCATCATTGCGCATGAAGACATCGCGCTCGCCACCGGCCATAGCTCCCCCGAAGAGAGTCTGATGCTGATCCGCGAAGCTCGCCGCCAAGGAGTCAACCGCATCATCGTGACGCATCCGGAACAAGGGCTCGACATGAGCGTCGAACAGCAGAAGGAAGCCGCCGCCATGGGAGCATTTCTCGAATATTGCTACGTCGGGACGCTGCCTTTTGCCGGCGCCAGCCAGAAGTCCATGGCGTATTATGCCCAACACATGAAGGCCGTCGGACCCGCCCACGTCATCATGTCGACCGACCTCGGTAACGCCGTCAACCCGGTACATACCGCCGGCTTGCGAAGTTACATTCAGGGGCTTCTCAAAGAAGGCCTGACGCAGGATGAGATCGATCTGATGGCGCGCAAGAACCCGGCGTATTTGCTGGGCTTGAAATAGGCTGCGCCTACTTCAGCGTTGCCCCGACCACCGCGCGCATCACGCCGTCGCTCTTGCTCATGATGTAGAGCTCGCCCGCGTCGTCGGTGAGGAAGTGAATGTCGGAGCGGCCGCCCGACACCCGCGCCCGGCCCGGCAAAGTCTCCGCTTTTCCGCCGCGCGTATGGTAGGCGGTGCTCGTCACCGGCGCCATCGAACCGTAGGTTTCCTGGCCTCCGTCCGGCTTGTCCCAAAGGATGCTCACAACGTGCAACGGAGCCATGGTCTTGGGATCGCCATCGTCGGCAGCCAACATATCTTTGAAGTCCGTGTACCAGACATGGCCCGTGGTGATGTCAGATAAAAGATACTTCCCGCGCAAGACGGGCAGCGCTTTGCCCTGGTAAACGTATCCGCCCGACATAGCATCGCCGCCGCTTGCAACGTGGCCATATTCAATCACCGGATAGGTGGGAGTCACCATCCCGTTGGTCTTGGTATCGGAGATCTGCATCGGAATGCGATCGTCGTCCGGCAGCGGGGCGGTGTTGTTGTCGGGCTTCAAAAGTTCGTTGCCCTCGCGCAGCGAGTAACCGTAGTTGGCGCCCTTATGAATGATGTCCACCGTCTCCCAGGTGTGCAGCCCGATCACATGGGCCAGCAAGGTAACTTTCGTGCGATCGGCCGGGTCCACGTACCAGGTCAAGCGCGTCGGGTTGCGCAGCCCGTAGGCCCAGATCTCTTTGCGCGCGCCCTCCACCTTCACGAAGGGATTGTCGTTGGGGATGCGATATTGTCCGTTATCGCTGAGCGTGCTGGAATCGGTGTGCTCGTTGGGATCCGGTATGATCCGCCAGATTTTGCCGATCAGCACATCGAGCCGCTGCGGATTCATCCGCCAGGTCGGATCTTTCTGCTCGCCGGAAGCGCTATCGCCGCAGCCCACATACATCACGCGCCAGTCCGGATCGCCGGGCCGCGCAGTGGGATTGAAAGTCATCTCGCCCAGCGGATGACTATAGGTGTTGAGCTGTAGCCGCATGATCTCGCGGGCGGTGCCTTCAAACGTCGAATTGGAAGGATCGGTGTCGGTCCATTCGATAATCACCTCTTCGCAGCGGTGCGCGGGTGGAGTGACGATGCCCGGCGTGGTCTTATAACCGTCCAGCTTCATGCCGGGAAAATTGGAGTTGTCCGGCATGATCGAGCCGGGCAAGGACGGGTCTTCGAGATGCATCGTATAGAACTTCCCGTTGTGCGCATAGTCGGGATCGAAGAGGAAGTTGACGAAGCCGTTTCCCTGGCCGTTTTCAAAACGGAACCTGTGGAACAGGCCGCCCTGGCCGTCGCGGCCGTTGAAGTTCAGATAGGTGGTGATCTTCTTGGTCTGCTTGTCCAGGATATATAGCGGCCCATTCATGTCGTTTACGAAAAACCGCTTCCCTCCGCCCGGTTCATCGCGCAGAAAATTGATGCGGGCGAGCAGACCGGCGACGCTATTACTGGACTTCGTGGCGGACCCCGTGATCGGGAAGGTGGCGTAATCCTTCACCTCCAAAGTAAGCTGCTGCGCCCAGGACGGCGCGCTGCATAAGACAACAGTGGCAATCAGGCCAGTCGTGTGCGCCAGTTTCATCGCCCGCTGGGCCCGAGTCTGGCGGCAGGGTCCGTTACAGTCGACTTGTTGCATGAAGTTTAGAGCGTCTTGATTTTGAGGTTGCGAAACTCGATGGTCTGGCCGGTATGCTGCAGGCCGATCGCGCCGGTTTTGAAGGCTGCATGGTGATCGTCGAGCACCTTCGCGCCGTTGATAACGACGGTGAAGTGATCGCCCTGCGCAGTCAATTCGACGGTGTTCCATTTGCCCATCTCGATGACCGGCTCATTGTGGCTCTTCAGGTGGCCGGAGAAGCTGCCGGTGTAATAGCCGTTATGATTAGTGGGCTTGCCGTCGTAGGGCTTGTCTTTCGGATTCGGATTGCGGATCTGCATCTCGTAGCCCATCATGTGCGAATCGCCGGCTTCGCGGCTGCGGCGGAGGTAAATTCCACTGTTGATGTTGGGCGCGGAGGTGCGGAACTCGGCCTTCAGTATGAAATTCGAATAGTCGTCCGCGGTGCCCAGCCAGCCGCCGGGGCCGCCCGAAACCAGCGCGCCATCCTGAATGGTCCAAGTGGCGTTGCCGTAGACTTTCAAGCCGTCCAGGGTTTTGCCGTCCCATAGCAGCTTCCACCCTTGCTTTGCTTCTTTCTTGGTGAGGGTGTTGACCGCCTCGGTCGACGCGGCTACCGCTGCAACCGCCACCAACATAATCAGAAAACGCTTCATGTGAAATTTCTCCTTGCGATCTGCTTCCCGGAACACGGAGCAGTGTGCCAGTCTAGATTAGCCCACAGTGTAGGTTACCCAAATGGGAGGGTGGTGTCCAGGAGGCGGCTAGTACCTGAAAGGTGCCAAACACACCTATACCGAGTCTCACACCTTGATTTTGGGTGAGATGTACGCCCCGAAGGATAAGACATCCCTCACGGCCTTGTCGAATTTTCCTGAGGCTTCTGGGCCTTCGTTGCACTCCGGCAATTCTTCTTTTGACATATGCCTCCTTAATCATTGCAGACCTCTGCGTTCCTCAGCAATGCGTCTAAGTTCCTTGAAGTGGCGATCCTCAAGCCAGCCAATCCCAATCTCGGTACGTTTACCAAGAATTGCCTGAAGCGATTTCCTCATAGCGTCCACGCCTGAAATCTTTTGCTGTATTCGCTTCATCCCTCGTAAGCCAACAGATCGGCAGGCTGTAGGGGTACGCAATTTTGCCAAGTCATCGGCGCACACGCTACGAAATATTTTGAGAGGTGCTTAGTCGCATCCTCCTCCATAAATTTTTTGAACGTTTTTTGAGCGACTACGCCCAGTTCCTTACTGTCATCGTAGAAAACAGTTACCCGGTCTTCCGGAAAACCTTGTTGCATTTTTTCCCCGAGCGCTATCAAATACAGCCCGAAGGAGAGGAAGTAGAGCGCTGTCCTGAATTCATCGTCCGGCCAGTAGCGGCCTAAGCCTTCGATCAATCCGCCTTGAACGATTCCAACCGGGGCATGAGCAGCCAGTATCCCGCACAGCTTACTACTCAACTGTATCTGGCGACGAATATCCCAACCGTTTTTCTTTGAAAATTCTCGGTGTAGCCCAGCGCAATCGGTAGCATGATAGCGCGATATGGGCGGGAACCCAGCTTTTACGGATTTTCGATTCTCGTAGGCAATTCGCTCAACCCAAGACCGTTCAACCCTTGTCCACATACCAACTGGGGCGACCCAGCCGCCTACGCAAAAGACTTCCTTGTTATAACTCTCGTCTATATAGGCGCTCCATGAAGTCATGGCGAAGACGTGACCGTATCTAAGAAATGAACCGACCAATTGGCGGACGGTCACCGGGCACCCTAACCCTACCACCTAGCGGTGGATTAGGTAAGTATATTTGTGCCCATCATTGCTGCGAATCTTGAACAACAATTCTTTTTCTTGCGGCATACCGCCTATATCGGCATCTGCCGCCTGATCCTCATGACATACAGCCTCGGCTTGAGTACCGCCGAACTCACGCCGTGATACCATGCCCTTTATCCAATGCCGGAATGCCCCATAAAAGTTGAATTACTGAAAGATATCCAGACTGCAATGGGTGATCTTATGTCGATCCATAACAACGAGGTTGTCGCCCTACTTGCGGAGGACTTCGAACGAGTCGCCCAACTTAAAACAACACTCCAGGCCGTTCGGGAACGCAAAGCCAAGTTGATCGAGGAATTCCGCGACCACGTCACGGGGCATTGCTGCTGAGCCATGGAAAAGTGCGCTTTCTGCGGAGCCGACACTGAGCTTTACTACAACGGCATCCCGGTTTGTCTGAAGTGTTCCCAGGATCGGGAACGGGCGGCGCGGGAAGAGGCACCGTTCCAACCTAAAAAACCGCCGCAAGATCCGAAGCGGAGCGGATGAGCTATTCAACGCACATTTCAGACACCACCAGGAGGCGGGTAGTGTCCTAACCGCTTCGCTTCAGATCGTCCGGCACAATTCCGCGCTCTACGAAATCATTTAATCGTTGGTGGGCGGTCATCATTTTTTTGCGGGCTAGACTTAACTCGTTCGACGCACTGTTGATTTGCTGCATACCGTCCCCGTGGGGTAAACCGCCGGGAAACTTGCCTATAGCCTCGCTGAACTTATTATTGGCATCGCTGACTCGCGCGGTGGCTTCAGCGATTTGGCTCACTAGGGCTGTCCGAATCTGATCTGTGTTGAGCGGCGGTTCACGTTTGGCTTCCCATAGATTCGAACACTTAACGCAGATCGGTGCACCGCCCTTGTAAAGTGCAGTTTCAACTCCGCAATGCGAGCACGTGGCCATCGCTTAGTACTTCTAGTACCCACTACGCTAGGCGGCTTAAAAGTCGGTGTCAACTGGCAGGCGACGCTCCATGCAAAATGGATAAGATCGGGATCGCCGGGGCCATCCGCGAAGCCGACATGCAGGCGCTTCGCAATCTAATCGACGAAGGTTATACCGTCATCTCTACTATTGACTTCACTCGGGGCCGCGCCACGCGAGCCGCGCAAATTTGCGCCTCTGCCCTAGCACGCAGTGACGATAGCGGCAAATTTTGCATTTTTTTTTGGGTATTTCTGCATTGACCAATTGCTGATCAGAGAGTACTATCGGTGCCGGGTACTATATGGCTGAGTGCACATATTGTAAATCAGAGACGAAACTCTACGATAATGGGGCGCCGATCTGCCCGAAGTGCTCGGAAGCACGCGTAATCAAACGTAAGCCGCCCCAAAATACCGATCAGATTCGTACGGCCTTGGTGAGCCAAATCGTGAACGCCACAGCGCGAGTTAGCGAAGCTAACCAAAAGTTCAACGAAGCAGTTGGCCATTTCCCAAGCGGCTTACCTCATCCGGACGGCGTGCAGCGAATAAAGAATGCGTCAAACGAGTTAACGTCTGCTCGCAAGGAAATGATGACCGCGCACAAGCGGTTAAATGAATTCATTGAGCACGGGATTGTGCCGGAAGACCTGAAGCGGAGCGGCTGAAAACTCCAGAGACACAAATTTAGCGCACGTATCACGAGGGCGTAGACATCGCCGCACGTGTCCTGTATGCTCCAGGTATGAAAAACTCAATTTTAATAGTTCTCTGCGGATTGCTTTCGGCGGCCGTCGCTACGCCAGCCACCAACAATAACGCCCGCGACGAAAAAGCGGTCATGGCCACACTTGAAGCAATGGCGCAAGCCACCATCAAGAAGGACATCGCCACGCTCGACAAGATCTACTCTCCCGATTTGACCTATAGCCATTCTTCGGCCTTTCTGCAAAACAAAGCCGAAGTGCTGAAGGCCGCCGCCGGCAAGGGGATCACCGAATCGGAAACTTTCCATGACAACAACATCCGGATTTTCGGCAATGTCGCGCTGGTGAGAGGCGTTACCGAACTTCGCAACGGGACTCCGGGCGCCATGCACGACAACCACCTCAACATTCTGTGGGTCTTGGTGAAGGGGCCGGGTCCGGACGGCTGGCAGATTGTGGCTCGTCAAACCACTCGGCTGCCCGAGAAAAAGTAGAATAGTCCGCTTCATTCTGGCCGCCGGAACACCGCTACTCCGGCGGCGACCCGCTCTGGCGCCTCACCGCGGCGGCGCGGCGATGCTAAAATCGGGCGAGTTATGTTCAACCTTCGGTTCTTCTTGGCGGGCGCGCTTTTGCTGTGGTCCATCGCGCCGGCAACGGCAAGCGACAGCGAAATCGACAGGGCGTCGCTCAAGGGTCTCAAGGGCGTGTTTGTTCTGGTCGAGGATCTGAACCCGCCCGAAGAGCAAGCCGGATTAAAAGCCGCCGACATTCAAGCCGACGTTGAGCAAAGATTACAAGCTGCGGGAATTCCGCTGCTGAGCAAGACACAGGACCTCAGCACGCCGGGGATGCCGACCCTCTATGTCAGCGTCAGCGTAGCCAGCAGCACGGCAACCGGCCTCTGGCCCTTCAGCATCGATGTGAATCTGGAGCAGCAGGCCACGTTGAAGCGAAGTCCCGACACCTTTGTGCCCACCGCCGTAACCTGGCATGTGGGCTCCATCGGCGCTGTGGACAAATCCGATATTCTCAGCATCCGCGACCGTCTGAATGAACAGATCGCCAGGTTCGTGAACGCTTATCTCAAGGTAAATCCAAAGCCGGATAGTGCCAAATAATCACGGCGCGCGGGCACGTGCAGAACTTGCCTGCGAACGCGAGGCACCCGCCGCCCCCGCCAACGTGAACCGCATCCAACCAAAGTTCTGAAACAGATTGCTTCAGAGCATATCTAAGGTTCAAGGACTCTCTCATGTCCAACAGCGTGCGTTATTCCGCGCGGACCATTTCGGACGTGCGGCCTCCTCGCCTCATCCGGCCGCTGACTCCCGTGTGCTTCTAGACAACCAATGCTCGTCGATGAAAAGGGGCGTCCCACTCAATCCGGCGACGTAGTCCCGGCGATGACGGAGCGCCAGGAGGAAGAGGCAGAGTCGCGCACCTCAGTCACTGCACTGGTGGTTCATGAAGCCATACGCAAGGACGGCGATGAAGAGCTGAATCGCCCGATCTCTGCGTTAGCTTGGTCAGGTCTCGCCGCCGGGTTGTCGATGGGGTTTTCTTTTCTCACTGAGGCGCTGCTATGGAGCTCGCTCCCGGATACTGCGTGGCGGCCGTTAGTAACCAGTCTAGGGTACCCGGTAGGCTTTTTGATCGCGATCATCGGGCGCCAGCAACTGTTCACCGAAAACACGCTGACCGCCATTATTCCGCTGCTGGCTAGACGCAACGTATCAACCCTTATATCCGTTCTCAAACTCTGGGCCGTGGTGCTGGCGGCAAATCTGGTGGGCGCAACTGTCTTCGCGTGGGTGATGGGCAACGCGCCAGTCGTGAAGCCGGCGGTTCAAGAGGCGATGAAGCAAATTGCTCTGCAAGCCGCCGATGTTTCACCCGCAACAGCGATGCTCCGCGGAATTTTCGCGGGCTGGCTGATTGCGATGGTGGTATGGATGCTGGCCGCCACAAACACTTCGCGAGTGGCCATTATCGTTATCCTTACTTACGTTGTTGGACTCGCTGGCTTAACCCATGTCGTCGTAGGATCGGTGGAAGTTTCGTTTCTGGTCATGATTGGGGCGAAGTCTTGGATATCCTTTATGGCGGCATACATGCTTCCTACTCTGGCGGGAAACATCATCGGTGGCGTCTCTTTGGTCTCTTCGTTGAACCACGCCCAAGTGATTGCCGGAAGCGCCCGAGCCGGTAAATCCGGTAGCGAAAAGATTTTAAAGACATAACGCCTGCCCCGATCCGCGCCCCGGTACTGTAAGCGCCGGCATCGGTTGTCCCGCGGCATCGTCCGTTCCGCTCGCGCGTTCGTTTGTTACCCTAATAGCGATGCCTGCCAATTTTCGCCGTTTCAAAGCTGGCCCCGATCCCTTTGACCGCACCTGGGAAGTGGAGTTTCGCTGGCTGCAGACCGGCATCTCCATCCGCCACGCCGATACCGTGGATGTGAAGTTCATCGTGTGGACGGAGGGCGAGGAAAAGCAGGAAAAGATCATCGCGCTGTCGCACCCGATGCTGCTGGCTTTGGCCGCGAAGACCGGACATGCGCTCACTGACGCGTGGTGTCTGAAGCTCGCTGGCCGCCATCTGGCGCACATGATTACATCCGGCGAGGACCTGGAGAAGACTCTGGTGACCGTGTCAAGCGCGGATCTGGAGAGCGCCGCCGCAGTGGCACAGCCCGTATAGCCGCGATCGCGGCGAGGTCATGGTAAATATAGATCTGGGTATGCGCTTGGGAGCGTCCGCCAGTCTATTTGCGTCTGGAATGGGCGCTGGGAAGAAGGAGGAGGGAGCGATGGTCAACTGCCCGCTTTGCGACGCGGTCATAGATGTTGACGAGGACGAACTAGATGAAGGAGATTCGCTCATCTGCGAGGAGTGTGGCGCAAATCTGAATGTGAGCGGCGTGAGCCCGCTGGAACTCGTCTCCGACGCAGCCGATGATGATGAAGCCGAAGATCTGGATGAAGACGATCTGGACGAAGACGACGATGAGGACGAGGACGAAGACGAGGAAGAAGACTGGAAGTGAGAGCGGCGGAACGTAAACTGGTTCCTTTGATGGCGACTGTGTTGCTGGGTTGCGTGCTCCTGCTCTTCGCCGCCGGGGTGCCTGCGATGAAGGGCGACGCGCCGCACGCGGTGGTGGCCGGCACGGTGTTTCGCGAGAACGGGTTCTCGCTGCCGGGCGCGACGGTGACACTCGCCGTGAAGCAAGCGCCCGGTGTATCCAAGAAGACGAAGAAACTCCAAGCGGCGTCCGACTCGCGGGGTGAGTTTGCGTTCCGCGTCCCTCCCGCGGCGGCGACGTACGTCGTGAAGGCCTCGCTCAAGGGATTTCAATCCGTTGAAAAAGAGGCGTCGGTGTCGGGCGAAGAGCGGGTGGAGGTAACTTTAGTGCTGCCTTCCGAGTCCAAATAAGAGGAGTGAAAGCGAAAACCATGACTGGCAGGCGGAACATGATGCGGATGCTGATCTTCACGGCAATGGCAGCAATCCTTTGCGGGGGTCTCGTCGCCCAACAGAAGAGCCGCGAAGAGCGCCGTGAAGAAGCCAATTCCAGAGCCGTCATGGGAACGGTCACCGCGGCCGATGACAAACCATTGAGCGGCGCCGTGGTTCAGCTAAAGGATATGCGGACCCTGCAAGTGCGGTCTTTCATTACGCTCGACGATGGGCAGTACCATTTCTCGGGCTTGCGCTCCGATATCGATTACGAGTTGACGGCGAGATCCGGCGAAATGACGGCGTCGAAGAAGCTGAGCCTTTTCGATAGTCGCAAGGCGGCAGTCCTGAATTTTAAGCTCGACAAGAAGTGAACCGGCGGCGGCAACCAGATAGGTCGTTTTTGCCGGCCAGACGCAGCGTTTTCTTTCTCTGCTCTTTCTTTCTCTGCTCTTTCGGCCTGGCTCCCGCGGGCTTCGCTCAGACACTCATCTTCGAGCATGCGACGGTGATCGATGCCACTGGCGCGCTTCCCAAGAAGAACTTCACAGTGGTGGTTCGCGACGGGCGGATCGCATCGGTGACGCCCCGCGCCGAGAGTGCGCCCGAGGCGGAGCCTGGCGCGCGCGTGATCGACGCCACCGGCAAGTATTTGACCCCCGGACTATGGGACATGCATGTCCACATCACCGCGCCGGAGATCGTGTTTCCGCTGCTGCTCGCGAACGGGATCACGGGAGTGCGCGAGATGTATTCGGGCAACTCGCTCGCGACTGTTCGGCAATGGAAGCAGTTGCCGGACGCACCGCGAATGTACGCTCCCGGATTCATCGACGGTCCGCTGATGACGGTAAAGCAGCCGGATTCCTTCGCAGTCTCGAATGCGGAGCAGGCGAGGATCGCGGTACGGTTCCTGAAGGCAGAGGGAGCCGACTTCCTGAAGGTGTACAACAGCGTCCCGCGAGACGCATTCTTCGCGCTCGCCGATGAAGCGCGCGCGGTGGGGATAACTATCGCCGGGCATGTACCCGAGGAAGTGAGCCCGATCGAAGCCTCCGATCAGGGAATGCGCAGCGAAGAACATTTGAACAACCTTCTGCTCGGCGCATCGACCAACGAAACCCAGTTGCGCGAGGAGCGCGTCGCCATGATGTACAGTCAGCAGATCACGGGTGAGCAGAGGCTGCGCCTGCTGGCTTGGCCGATGCTTGCGGGGCTGGTGGACACCTACGACGAAAAGAAAGCCGACGCGATGTTCCGTGTGTTCGTGAAGAATGAGACTCGGCAGACGCCGACGCTGGCGATCTTATGGGGCTTTGTGCACGAACTCGACGACGAGTTTGTAAACGATCCGCGGCTGCGGTTCGTGCCGAAGACGTGGAGCGTCAACTGGAACCCGCGCGTGATTTTTTACTTGCGCGATGAGTCGCCGGCCGAATACCAAGCGCTGCACGAGCGCATGCGCATGCTGTTGACGCGCTATCACAAGCTGGTGGGCGATATGAATCGAGCGGGCGTGGAGTTGCTGGCCGGCACCGACATGAATCCGTTCAATCCGGTGCTGCCGGGGTGGGGGCTGCATCAGGAGCTGGTGCTCTTGTGCGAGTCCGGATTGACGCCGATGCAAGCTCTGCAAACGGCCACGCGCAACCCTGCGCGCTACTTCGGAATCCTCAATGAGACGGGAACGATTGAGGCAGGGAAGTCGGCGGACTTGGTCTTGCTCGACGCAGACCCGTTAGCGGACATTCAGAATACACAGAAGATTGACGCGGTGGTGTCGCGCGGACGCTATTACTCGCGGCGGGATCTGGATGCAATGCTGGAACGCACGGCGGCGCTCTCGGCTACGGTTCACTAGTCACTACTGCTAATCGCCGCAACGTTCGACTTCGACCAGGCAACTGTAGAAGGTTGGTCCGCCGCCCATGTCGGTGAGGCGGTCGGAGGTGAGCACGTTGACGTTGGCGGCATCCTCGGCGCTCTTGTTCCAGCGTACGGAGGGCGCGCGGACGACTCCGGGCTGCACGACGCCATCGGCATCGGCGCGCAGCAGTAAACTGCCGCGATCATTGAACACGCGCACGCGGTCACCGGTCTGGATGCCGCGAGCCAGCGCGTCGGGATGGCTCAGGTGGAGCAACGAGGTATCCGCGTCGACCTGCGGACGGTTTCCGAAAGTGGAGTTCATGCTGTCGTCGTTTTTCGACGAGATCAGCTCCAGCGGATAACGGGCGCGCAGGGCGGCGTTTCCAAAACGCGATTCGATTGGAGGGGCATAAGCCAGCGCTTCGGCGCCGAACTCGCACTTGCCCGAGGGTGTACCGAAGCCGCCTTCCGCGAAAGGCAGGAATGGAGTGCCGGGCTCGGAGACGTTCAGGCGGATGGAGTGTTCGCGGTCCAGGCGTTCGAGCGTGATGCCGTCGAGGTACGGATGCCCCGAGCGGAGCAGCGAACGCATCATGATGTCTTCGGAATCGCGGAAGCACTGGTCGTCAAAGCCCATGCGAAGGGC
>Ga0070658_10003968_pt1 | contig 12128 bp, 10 predicted proteins | sample KBSC13metaG_FD_64664 | JGI IMG/M metagenome (GOLD analysis project Ga0070658, IMG submission 64664) | Corn rhizosphere microbial communities from Kellogg Biological Station, Michigan, USA - KBS C1-3 metaG | ecosystem: Host-associated > Plants > Roots > Rhizosphere > Soil ... | reverse complement strand
GATCGACATTGAGGGAAACCTGGACAGCCCGATCAATGAGGGCAAGCTCTGCCCCAAGGGTGCAAACAGCTACCAGCTCGCCGTCAATCCGCATCGCGTGCGCCGTGTGCTCTATCGCGCGCCGTTCGCATCGGAGTGGGAAGAGAAGCCATTGGATTGGGCGATCGAGCAGATTGCCCAGCGAATCAAAGCGTCTCGCGATGCGAATTTCCAGGAGAAGAGCGCGGACGGCCGGCTGCTGAATCACCTTACCAGCATCGGCACGCTCGGCGGCGCGACGCTCGATAACGAAGAGAACTATCTGATCAAGAAACTCTTCTCAGGAGGTCTCGGCGTCATCAGCGTCGAAAACCAGGCCCGCATTTGACACTCCGCCTCGGTTCCCGGTCTGGGAGCCTCTTTTGGCCGCGGCGCGGCCACCACCACCTTAGAAGATCTGGCCAATAGCGACTGCATCCTGATCATGGGCAGCAATATGGCCGAAGCGCATCCGGTCGGCTTCCGATTCCCCATGCAGGCCAAAGCCAAAGGCGGTAAGATCCTCCATGTCGATCCCCGCTTCACACGCACATCGGCGGTGGCGGATATGTTCGTCGGCATTCGCGCTGGCTCCGATATCGCCTTTCTGGGCGGCTTGATCCATCATATCCTGAGCCACGAGCTGTGGTTCAAAGAGTATGTGCTGGCCTATACCAACGCCTCTCAGATCATCGAAGAGCATTTCCGCGATACCGAAGATCTGTCCGGTCTCTTCAGCGGCTACGACCCGGAGAGCCGCACCTACGATCCCGCCGCCGGGAAGTGGGGCTATGCCAAGTTTCCCGAGCAGGCGGCGGAAGCAGCCCTGAAAGAGATGGAAGAGAGCGAGGAGGGCGAGGGCGGGACACAGGCCAAACATCAGAAAGACTCGGCAGGCATCTCCGGCCCGAGCGTCATGGGCGGCTCCAGCACCCACTCCACCAAACAGGCTTCCGCGACCGAGCAGCCCGGTGGAGGCGGCCCGCGCGACGAGACATTGCAGGATCCGCACTGTGTAATGCAGTTGCTGCGCAGGCACTTTGCCCGCTACACGTCGGAGTGGGTCGCCCAGGTCTGCGGCTGTTCGCCCGAGCAGGTCGTCGAGGTCGCGGAGACGCTTGCCGCCAACTCCGGCCCCGAGCGCACCAGCGCGCTCTGCTACGCGGTCGGCTGGACCCAGCACACGACGGGAGTGCAGATCATCCGCGCAGCAAGCATTCTCCAGTTGCTGCTCGGCAATATCGGCAGGCCGGGAGGAGGCATCCTCGCCCTGCGCGGTCATGCCAGCATCCAGGGCTCCACGGACATCCCCACGCTCTACGATATGCTGCCGGGCTATCTCGCCCAGCCGATCGCCGACGCCAACCATGAGAAGCTGGACACCTATGTCGCAATGGAGGGGCTGGAGACCGGCTACTGGGCGAACTACAAAGAGTTTATCGTCAGCCTGCTCAAAGCCTGGTACGGCGAGGCGGCGCAGCCGGAGAACGACTATCGCTTCGCCTGGATACCGCGGATCGATCAGGACTACTCCCTGATCCCTTACTGCGAAAAGATGGCGCGGGGTGAGGTGGACGGCTACTTCCTGTTCGGGCAGAACCCCGCGGCAGGCGCGTCGAACGGGCGGCTCGTAAGGCAGGCGCTGCGCACGCTGAAATGGATGGTCTGCCTCGACTGGTTCGAGACCGAGACCGCCCTCTTCTGGAAGAACGATCCCTCCGCGCCCCCTGCCGACGAGATCGGCACGGAGGTGTTCTTCCTTCCTGCCGCGCCTGCGCCCTGCAAGGAGGGGACGTTCACCAATACGGAGCGGTTGATCCAGTGGCATGATAAGGCGCTCGATCCGGATGGCGACAGTCGTTCCGATGCCTGGTTCGTCTACAACCTCGGCAAGAAGCTACGCGAACTCTATCGGGACTCGATCGACCCGCGCGATGCGCCGCTGCTGAATCTTACCTGGGACTACGACTACGAGGAGACGCCGCGCCTGCCTGACGGCACTTTGAGTCGGATCGTGGACGAGCCGGACACCGAGGCGATCCTGAAAGAGATCAACGGCTACCATCTCAACCAACGCGACCCGAAGACCGGCAAACTCAAACTGCTCTCCGGATTTAGCGATTGCAAAGATAACGGCACGACCTCCTGCGGCTGCTGGATCTACAGCGGTGTCTTTCCGGAGCACGACCATAACCGCGCCCGCGATCGCAAGCGCACCGACACGCCGGTCCAGTCGGAGTGGGCCTATGCGTGGCCGCACAACCGCCGCATCCTCTACAATCGCGCCAGCGCGAAGCCCGACGGCGCCCCCTGGTCCCAGCGCAAGAAGTATCTCTGGTGGGATGCGGAGGAGGCGCGATGGACAGGTTACGATGAGCCGGACTTCGAGCCGGACAAGCCCCCGACCTATCGTCCCTCTCCCGAGAGCAAGGGCATGGCGGCGATCGGCGGCGCGGATCCGTTCATCATGAAGCCGGACGGTCGGGCCTGGCTGTATGCGCCGGGCGGCGCGAAGGACGGGCCTCTCCCGACCCACTATGAGCCGGTAGAGTCGCCGATCGCCAACCCGCTCCACCGCAAACAGCAGGACAATCCGACGCTGCGCTACTTCGAGGGACCGCTGAACCCGATCGCGCATGGCCCGGAAAACGACTATCCGATCGTGGCCTGCACGTTCCGAGTCACAGAGCACTATCTCAGCGGCCCCATGAGCCGCTTCAACTCCTGGCTCAATGAACTGATGCCCGCGATGTTCGTGGAGATCAGTCCGGAACTAGCCGAGGAGAAGGAAATAGAACACGGCGGCTGGCTCACGGTCATCTCCGCGCGTGGAGAGATCGAAGCGAAGGCGATGGTCACCCGCCGTGTGCAGACGATGCAGATCGAGGGGAGAACCGTCCATCAGATCGGCGTGCCGTTTCACTGGGGTTATGCGGGAGAGACGGTCGGCAGCAGCGCCAACGATCTGACGCTGCTGGTGGCGGATGCGAACGTCAGTATGCACGAAGCCAAGGTCTTCGCCTGCGACGTGCGCGCCGGTCGCACGCCCGGCCAGCCGACGCAGCCCACCCAACCGATGACCCGCTGGCCCGACCGCAGCGACATTCCCGACACCCCACCCGCCGCCCAACCGGAAGGGCATATGAAGAAAAAACATTAACGGGGTAAGGACTCTACCATGCTCGAATCCATGCAAAAGCTGTTCAATATCGTGCGGCCGGAAGAGATCCAGCCGGTCGTTCGGGATGGCGTCACGAACCCGACGATGGGATTCTTTACGGATACCACGCTCTGCATCGGCTGTAAGGCGTGCGAGGTCGCGTGTAAGCAGTGGAATCAGCTTCCCGCGGACGGTCTGAACTATACGGGCAACTCCTACGACAATACGAGCCAGTTGGGCGCAACGACCTGGCGACACGTCGCATTCGTGGAGCAGTTAGACAAGACACGCCGACGCGAGACCAGCCGCTGGCTGATGATGAGCGATGTCTGCAAACACTGTGTGGAAGCGCCGTGCCAGGAGGCATGCCCGACCGGCAGCATCCTCTACAACGAGTTCGGCAACGTCTATGTGCAGCCGGATATCTGCAACGGCTGCGGCTACTGCATCACCGCCTGTCCGTTCGGCGTGCTGGAGCGCAGCGACAACGACGGCCATGTGCACAAATGCACCCTCTGCTACGATCGCCAGAAGAGCGACATGACGCCCGCCTGCGCCAAAGCGTGCCCGACCGAATCCATCCAGTTCGGGCCGATCGAGGAACTGCGGGAACGCGCGCAGGCACGGATAGAGGCGCTTCAGGCGCAAGGGGAGACACAGGCCTATCTCTATGGCGCGGAGGCGACGCCGGAGTACAGCGAACTCAACGCGTTCTTTCTGCTGACCGACCATCCGAACGCCTACAACCTGCCGGAGACCCCGAAGAAGGCGACAACAGGGATGACAGCCCGTTATGTGGTGAGTCTCGCGGTAGGGGTGGCGCTGACGGGGCTGTCGGCGCTCCTTTTCGCGAGAGGGGGAAAAGAGTAGATGCCCGAGAAAAGAGTGCGTGATCGGGTCAACGCCGCCGATCGACCGGCGCAGGCGGGCGGTCTCACACGGCAGACATCCTCTCCCTCCGATCCCGCGACCCGCAAAGGCAGAGAGCGGGACGAACCAAGACCCTCTTACTACGACGTGCCGATGCTCAAGCCGCCTGTCTGGAAGTGGGAGATCGCCTCGTACTTCTTTCTCGGCGGGCTGTCGGCAGGCGCCTATGTGCTGGCGCGAATGGCGGCGCGATTCGGGGGCAAAAAGTATCAGGACGTAACGGACATCGGCACGGCGATCGCAGCCGCCGCGTTCCTGCCCTGCCCTCCTCTGCTCATCCACGACCTCGGCGATCCGAAGCGGTTTCACTACATGCTACGGGTGTTCAAACCCAAATCCCCGATGAATCTCGGCTCGTGGGTCCTGACCGGCTACGGTGCGACGCTCACGCTCGCCGTGCTCAACCAGTGGCGCAAAAGCTCCCGGAAAGGTCAGAAGATCAGCGCCTCCCTGCCGCCCGGTCTCGTGAATACTGCAAGCGGCGCTACGGATGCCGTGGCGGACGGTATGGGCGTCCCGCTGGCGCTGCTGCTGGCAGGCTACACGAGCGTGCTGCTCAGCACCTCTTCCAACCCACTCTGGACTCGCAAAATCTGGCTGGGCGCCGTCTTCAGTTCCAGCGCCATCGCCAGTGGCGCGGAGGCGATCAACCTGGCGCGTGCGATCCGCGCTCCCGACGCCGAAACCTCCCCCGCCACGGATCCTGTACGCACCATCGCCGCCGTCGCCCGCGTCACCGAGGCGGTAGCGATCACAGGCTACCTCAAAGAGACAGGTGAACTGGCAGAACCGATTACGAAGGGCAAATACTCCCCTCTGTTTAAGTACGGCGCGATCGGCGCGGGCCTCGTGCTCGCGACCGCCTGCGATCTGCTCCCGGTCAAGAACCCAAAAACGAAACGCGCCCTGCGCATCGCCGGAGCTGTGGCGGGCCTTGCAGGAGGCTTTGCGCTCCGCTGGGCCATCACCCTCGGCGGCCATCCCTCTGGCTCCGACCCGGCTGCGGCCCGCAAATCCAGCCAACCCGAAACCGAGGAGCCGCGCCCCCTTTAGGGACCGGATCCGATTAATTTTCTCGTTTCGAGTTGAGCAGCGAAATCTTTCAACGCCTGTTCGTAGCGCGACCCCAGGACATCGACCAGATCGTTATGCCCTGCACCATCGATCCAGAGGGAGCGCTTCGGTTCATTGGCGGCCGCGAAGAGGCGCTCTCCATGCCAGAACGGCACTACCGCGTCCTGCCTGCCGTGCATGATCAAAACCGGACAGTGTACCCGGCTGATTTTCGTCAGGTTCTGGAACGTATCGAACGGCAGTATAGGGATGGTCGTGACGATGCGATCTGCGGATACAAACGCGCTCTCTATGATCAGCCCGCCTACCGTACGGCGACTGGCCAGATCGACGGCCATTGCGCATCCCACCGAGTGGGCGATGGCGATAATACGATCCGCAGGAACACCGCGGTCTTTGACCAGATAGTCATACGCCGCCTCTTCGTCTCGATAGGCGTTCGCTTCCGAAGGCGTGCCCGGACTGGTCCCATACCCGCGATAGTCGTATGCAAGAACCGCGAACCCCATATCATGTAGCCTCTTGAACAGCCCAAAATTCTGCCCGATGTCTTCCGCGTTGCCATGACTATACAGCAGCGTATAACGCGCCTTCGGGTTCGACAGATAGACGGCGGAGATCTTCGCTCCATCCCCGGAAGCAAGCTTGAAGATCCGAGGATCGGTATCTTTGTAGGAGGAGGGAGGAGGCTGAAAAATCGCCTTATCGGTAAAGAAGTAAGCGAAGCAGAGCAGAGCAAGGTAGAAGCCGATCAGCACACGAAGCATGGAGCCCGGCAGTCGCTTAAGAACCGCCTTGAGATTTTGCGTTGGTTTGGGTTGGTCTTCCATCGTGGTTCAGACGAGCCGGGGCAGGAGCCAGGCTTCGAAGTCGGCGAGGGTGGTGAACAGGGCGTCGGGATTTTCGGCGCGAAGGAGGTCGGGGTCGGCGGAGTCGGCCCAGGCGGCGGCAATGGCGTAGGTCCCGGCGCGGCGCGCGGAGGGGATGTCGCTGGGCGCGTCGCCGACATAGATGGCGGCGCTCGGCTCCATGCCCCAGCGGCCCAGGATCTCCGTGATGGCTTCGGACTTACGCGGGCCGAGCGGAGAGCCGACCTCGATATGCTCGAAGTAGGGGGTGAGGTTCATACGCTCCATGCTGATATCGGCGCTCCCCTGCCCTTTACCGGTCACCAGCGCCAGCTTGACGCCGCGGGCTTTCAGATCGGTGAGCATCTCGGGGATGCCTGCGAAGGGCGCGGTACAGGATTCGTGCAGGATCGCATAGTGGTGCAGGTAGCCCGCCAGAGCTTCGGCGGCATGGCCGGGAGCCAGCACATGGACGGTGCCCTCTTCACAGGGTCCGAAAGTGGCGATGATCTCAGCGTCGCTGATAGCGCGACCGGCAAACGGCTCGATCGCAGAGCGAAAAGCGCCCAGGCAGATGGGGATGGTATTGCCCAGAGTGCCGTCCAGATCGAACAGGACTCCCTGAATCTTCGGGGCGATGGTTGTTTCGTCAATGCTCACTTCGATGGTTCCTTTGCTGCAAGTCTCTATCTCTTGAGGACGGTCAGGCGATAGTTGTAGCCGGCGCCGCCCTTCGATTCGCCATCGGTCAGTTCGATGTAGTAAGCGCCGTCGGCAGGGACATGGAAGAGGAGATGACGATCCTTCTTCTTGTCACCGGCCGAGAGCGCCAGCGGAATGTGCCGACTATCGCGCAGACGCAGCACAGGGTCCATCATCGATCCGATACGCCCGCACGCCAGAAAGATCTCCCAGGTCTCGCCCGCCTTCGCGTCGAGGCGGAAGAGATCCGGCACATTGCCGTTCAGTTGCCCGGTGATCGCCACCGAAGGCCCTGGTACCGGCATCGCCTGCTGGAACGTCTCCGCCGGTTTCTTGACCACGACCTCCAGCGCGACATTCTCGACCACGGCGAGCGACGTCGTGGCCTTCGTTCCGTCCGCCTGCACCAGAGTCAGTTCCGCGCTCTCCGGCGGGCAGTCGGCTCCGACCGTCACTTCGAGCGACACCACTTTGCTTCCCGGCAGTTTGAGCTTTGGATCCGTCGCTTTCACCTCGATGAGCTTCGCTTTGACCGGCAGCTTCGCGACCGTGATCTCTTTCGTCGTCAGGTTCTCGCCGTAGATCAGGAGCGAGGTCGTGCGCCCGGCCTGCACCGCCGTCGGGGTCACCGATTTGATCTCCGGCTTGGGAGCCGCCGCCGGTTTGGGCGGGACCGTCTGCGCTCGAATGCCCGACATACCGGCCAGGCAAAGCAGCAATCCAGGAAGAAAAGAAAAACCTTTCACATGACACCACTGCATTTTTCGCGCCCTCACTTCTGTAACATGGTGGTGTGGATCAGTTTGCCCTGTTTCACGTTCCAGAGCAGGACCTTGCCGTCCTGGGTTCCGGCGGCGACGGTCTGATTGTCCGCCCCGACCGCGACCGAATAGACCCAATCTTCCGGATCTTTCCACTCCTGCTTCTGGCTGGAGCCGTCCCCATTGAACACCCGTACCCGGCTATTGGAGGAGCCATAGACCAGCAGACTGCCATCGGGGCTGAAGATGCAGGCGTTGATGACATCGCCCTCGCCCTGTTGCCGCAACGGATTCTCCATCTTGCCGATCTCGACCTTCCAGATCCGGATCTGCCGATCCGCGCAGGTCGTCGCCAGCAGCGTGCCGTTCTGGTTGAACGCGACATGCGTCACCGCATCCTGGTGCGCCGTCAGCGAAGCGACTCGCTTGTAATCCGCGGTCTGAAACAGTTTCGCGCTGCGATCGCCGCTGGCCGTGGCGAGCAGTTTGCCATCGGGGCTGTACGCGACTCCGAAGACCGCCTCCGCGTGATCTTTAATAAGGCGGATCGACTGCCCGGTATCGGCATTCCAGATCCGCACCGTCTTGTCGAGAGAGCCGGTCGCGAGTTCATGCATGTTGGGCCGGAACGCCACCGCATACACGACTTCCGTATGTTCCGCAAGCGCGCGTATCGGTTTCCAGGTGGCCGTATCGAACAGCACAAGTTCCCCTGCCTTCCCCGGCACGCCGCCGCCCGCCGCCAGAAGTTTGCCGTCACTGCTCCACGCCAGCGCCTGCACCTGATCTGCGGGTCCCGGAATCGTCTTCGTAACCTCACCCGTTACCGCATCCATCAGCCGCACGCACCGATAGCCCCCTGCCGCCAGGAGTTTGCCGTCCGGCGCATACGCCAGCGCCGTGACCGGCGCAGGCAGATGCTCTGCATTCGCCTGCGCCTTCAACAGCGGTGCGGGAGCCTTACTGCCCGCAGCCGACGCCGGCAGAATCATCGTATCGACCTTTGCGCCTTCATCGATCCAGCGTCGAATGACCGCGATCTTCTCCAGATCGATCGCTCCGTTCGGCGGCATCTTCGGCTTCAACTCCCCCGTCATGTAGAGCACCAGACTGCTCTGCGCCCCTTTCCCGACCAGGATCGCCGCCCCATGCCGTCCGCCCCCGACCATACGATCCCGCGTCTCCAGCGAATACCCACTCGCCGGATTCGCCCCTCCATGACAACTAAAACACTGCGCCCGCAACAGCGGCAGCACCTGCTTACTGAACACCACCGGAGGCACGGCAAAGGCGGATGGTCTTAAGCACACAAAAATACTCATGAGGAACAATGCAGTAGAAATGCGTTTCACGTTTAAACTCAATGCCTTTCCGAAGGACTCCCTCATCCTTCTGTCTGAACCGGGATTAAACGGATTAAAGGATTGACTAAGATTTTGCCTGCTCATCGCCTTGTTTCTTGAATCACGATTTTCCCGATCAGCCCATTGGTTGCCTGACCATCTTATTTTATCCTCAACATTATCCTAATCCCCACCAGGAGATAGGATTGAGGGATAGAGAGGATACCTAACAGGCGAAAATCATAGTTAATCTATTAATCCCGTAAATCCCGGTTCAGACAAGAGAGGACTTCCACGAGCGCTTACCGAATCATGAGGGCGGTGCGTCGGGCTGCGTGCAGTATGCGTTAGACGCCGCCTTACCAAATCTATTTCTGGAGAAAGCAGACAATGCCGGAAATCAAATCGGAAGACTTCGTGCGCCTGGCGACCCTCTTCGTCCCGGAGACCGCCAATGCGATCGCTTTTTCGCCGGATGGCACCATGTTGGCCGTCGCGGCGGCAGATAAGGTGTTCATCTTCAAGGTTCCCCCGCAGGCGCTCCCTACCTCCGCTCCGGAAGGCGAATCCCCTGGCCCCTTGTAGGCAGACGTCAGGGCGACGTGCGGAGCAGGAAATCGACGGCCTGCTGGGTGGTAGTCGCGTTCAGAAGCGCGGTGCCATGCCCCTTGCCCTCGTTGACGACCAGTTTATGATCTTTCGAGACGGACATGCTGTCGAGTTTCGCCGGACCGTCTCCCGCGATCTCATCGCCTTTCTGATGGAATATCAGCAGAGGGCCGGGATAGGTTTTGACGGCGTCCGTCGTCTTGAGATCGTGGTAATCGGTCGAAGGCGACAACAGCACGACAGAGCGGATCAGCGTGGGATGCGCTGCCGCAAAGAGGAGCGCGTTGTTGGCGCCATACGAAGCGCCGACCAGGCTGACCGGCCCTCTGTCTTTCATCGCATAGTAGGCGCCTTCGATGTCTCCCGTCGTATCCCAGGGCGCCTGTTCCCCGGTCTGTCCCGGACCTTGCGCGGATCTGCCCGTACCACGCTGATCGATCGGGAAGGCCACAAAGCCGGCCTGTTTTAGCGCGATGCAGAGAGGATGCCAGTCATCCGCAGCCCCATTGCGCTGGTGCAGCAAGATCACGACGCCTTTCGGTTTCCCCGCCGGCTCATAGTAGTCTCCCATGATCGTCCAGCCGTCTGCGGTCTTGAACTTGGCGCCTTTCGATTCGCCGGTTACCTGATCCTCCGTCATTACGGAGCCGCCCTCATTGTTGTGGCAGCCTACTCCGCATAGAATGATCAGGACACTCAGAGCGATCCCTAACCCGTATTTTCGCCTTTGCATATCGTTCCCCTCTTAGAGCCAGCGCGTCCGGATAGTATAGGATACCTTTACCTCCGCGCCTGCCGCAACCTGAACCGGAAATTCGACGGTTCGCGCATCCTTTTTCTCGTACGGGTGGCTGCGATTGGTGACCTCCCAGTCGGCCCATACATGCTCCAGAACCGTGATCGAGACCGGATCGTTCCCGCGATTGCGCAGCACGATCTCAAAACGCTCCTCCACCTGCTTCCTGCCCAAGCGTTTGAAGTCGGTGCGGCGATGTTCTCCCACCAGATCGAACGCATCCCCGAGATAGAGACGCAGCGTCTCGCCCTGCGGCGTATGATCGATCGAATCCTCACCCACAAACTGCAGTCGCCCCTGACGATCGGCTTTGAACAGCCGCATCCGCCCTTTCGGCAACGGAATGCCCAAATTCGGCTTGCTATTCTCCACCAGCATCGTGATATTGACTTTCTGGTAGTCGCTGGTGTCGAAGTGTTCGCCCGGGAGATAGTTGCTGTAGTGGAGATAAGGGGCAAGGCGTCTGCCGTCGTAGACGAAGCGCTTTCGCGCGGGAACCTCGTTGGCAGCCAACAGGGTCATCTGCTTCTGCTCGTTGTCGCGTACCGTCGTCGTGCCGTCCAGCGTATACAGATGATACTCGAACAGCTTCTCCTCTTCGAACTGTAGCGCCTGCGGAGCCATCGCTCCGCCCGGCATTGACATCGCCCTTGCCAAATCCATCCTTACGGGCGGCGGGAGGCGACGCACGTCGCCGGCTACCAGTTGGAGGTTGGCGTTTTCGTAGGTCGCGCCGCTGCGATTGTCGAGCGTCACCCATCCGGTAACATCGACCGTCGTATCCTCGGCGTTGATCACCACCACATAGTCTGCCGTCCATTTGACGCCTTCGGTCATATAGGAGATCTCGACGTCGTGCGCTCCCGGTTGAGAACAGTCGGCCAGCCAGACGAGTTGCGGACGCGAAATCAGGCCCTCAGGCATCTCATGCAGCGTGATCTCACCCCCAGGCCGCAGCACAATCTCTCCCTCCTCCGTACGTACGACCATACCGGTCTCCGCTTGACCGCTCCCGTAGGGATCGTAGCGCGCAACGCCGGAAGCCAGTAGACTACCCTTGATCTCCCGCATCTTGCCTTCCCCGAGTTGCTGCCGCAACGTGATCTGCTTACCGATCGACTTGTCGAGCAGCGTGTTCGGCTCGATCAGGTCGTACCGGTAGTTCTGCTCCCGAACCACGACGCTCTCCGGAGCGGTCAACGACTTGAAATGAACAGAGGTGCGATCCAGACGTTCGGCTACATCCTCCACCGTCACGATGTTGCGCCCTGCCGCAAAATCCATCTCCCGCGTATCTCGCACCAGCGCGAAATCCTGATTGTAGACGGTTAGCGCAATACGATTTTCCATTGAGAACCTCCTGTTCAGTTACCATACGGTTTCCGCAGTGACTACATTTCCCCTCTGCTACCAATGGGGACGCTTCACCGGGCGACCTAATAGGTCGCCCGGTGAAGTGCGAAGAATGCATTGCGGGCCTGTCTTAACCCCGGCGGCCCCAGATTTGGGCGAGGAGGCTTTCGAGAAAGAGCAGCGGTAAGATCGCCCAGAGGAGGGAACGCCAGACTTCGGTGCCGTAGCGGGAGCGGTTGACACTCGCTTCCATCTGTGTGGGAGTGGAAGCGACGGTGAAGCGACCGGCGGGTATGCCGGCAGATTGCGCGGAGGCGATGGGGTCGGCATAGGTCAGGTTACCCTCGTCGGCGGGCCGGCCGACGGCAAAGGCGTCGGTCGTCTTGCTGCCGGCCACGGAGATGCGGTAGACACCGGCGCGGGCGGTGTTCGCATAGGAGAATGTCACGCCCTGCGTGCCAAGCGCGCTGTTCTGGGCGTTCGTCTTGCCGTCGGGAGCGGTGATGCGCACCGATCTGTTGGCGTCGCCCAACG
>Ga0070658_10003967_pt1 | contig 12128 bp, 5 predicted proteins | sample KBSC13metaG_FD_64664 | JGI IMG/M metagenome (GOLD analysis project Ga0070658, IMG submission 64664) | Corn rhizosphere microbial communities from Kellogg Biological Station, Michigan, USA - KBS C1-3 metaG | ecosystem: Host-associated > Plants > Roots > Rhizosphere > Soil ... | reverse complement strand
CGCCCGCGACAGCGCGTCGTCCACACCGCGCCACTCGTCGAGCAGCGCGCGCTCCAGCGCATCGACCGCACCGGCGTCGGCAATGCCGCGCTCGCGCACCTGCGCGAAGGCGCGCACGAGAATCTCCCGGTCGCGCTCGCCCGGCACGGGACGTTCGGCATCCATGTACGTGCGGTACACCGGCAGCACGGCGACCAGCTCCACGATCGCGCCGGCGTACGAGGCGATGCTCAACCGAGGCCAGTGGGCCCGATGTGCCACATCGGCCAGCATCGGCGCGATGCGGCGCACGTCGGCGTTGAGGGTGCTGCGCAGCACTCGGCGCTTGGAGTCCACCGCCACGGTGTGGAAGCCGGGTTCACCGCGCGGGCCGCGATACGCCGCCTCGATTGCCGCGTAGCCGGATGGATCGATCAGCACCTCCTCCAGCGCCGTCATGAACTCGTAGCCCGTCGTGCCGTCCACCGGCCAGTCTTCCGGGAGTCGCTCGCCCTCGGCGAGGATCTTCTCGACGAGGATCGGGAACGGTTCGCCTTTGCGCGCCGCGGGACGTCGCTCCTCCACCGCGCTGCGCAGTCGCTCGAGGTAGCGTCGCGGCTCGAGGAGGCCGTCCACGTGGTCGACGCGCAAGCCGTCCACCAGGCCGTCGGCGACGAAGCGCAGCACCAGGCGGTGGGTCGCCTCGAAGACGTCGGCGCGCTCGACGCGCAGGCAGATGAGCTCGTTCACGTCGAAGAACCGACGATAGTTCACGTCGCGCTGCGCGTCGCGCCAGAAGGCGAGCTCGTAGTGCTGCTGCGCCAGCAGGGTGCGCAACCGCCCGTGGCCGATCGGCCCATGCGCCCAGTTGAGAACTGGAATGCGCGCCTCCGGATCGCGCATCGCCACCTCGAGCTCGGGAGGCAGCGTCGCCGGATCGAGCGGGATGTCATGGTCGAAGTAGCGCACCCGCGCGCCACTGTCACTGACCTCCACCGCGAGCTCGTCGCGAGAGATCACGTTCTCCAGCTCGTCGCCAAGGATCGGGAGCAGCACCTTGCCGGTGAGGCGCCGCGTGGGTGCGCGCCACTGCACGTCGAACCACGACGCGTAACGCGAGCCCTGTCCGTGCGCGAGCAGGTCCTCCCAGAACGGATTGTCGTGGCCGATCCCCATGTGGTTGGGGACGATGTCGAGCACGAGGCCCATGTCGTGCTCGTGCGCCGCATTCGCCAGCGCGACGAACGCCTCCTCCCCGCCAAGCTCCTCGCTGACGAGCGTCGGATCGGCGACGTCGTACCCGTGCGTGCTCCCCGCGCGCGCGGTGAGGATGGGAGAGCAATAGAGGTGCGAGACGCCGAGTCGCCGCAGGTACGGAATGCGGCCGCGCGCATCGTGGAGCGTGAAGGCGGCGCTCAACTGCAGCCGGTAGGTGGCCGTGAGCGCGCGCCGGCTCATGTGGACTGGCTGGCGGAATCGACCGCCGGTATCTCGTGGCCGAGCAGTGCGTCGGTGCGCGGCGAGTGCAGCAGTTGCTCGAGCGGCTCGCGCATCCGACGCGACCAGCTTGGGTAGCGATCCTGCCACACGCCGGGAATGTTCACCGGCTCCGATTCCAGCGCGAGGTCGTCCAGCGACAACCCGACGAGCGCCGTCGGCGTGCGGCGCACGAATGCATGCAGCGCGCGCACCAGCGACTCGGCGTCGAGCGACTCGTGCGCCCAGTGCGGCAGTAGTCCTTCCTCGATCAGGATCTGGATCACGCCGCCACGATCATGCGCACGTGCTCCACGCGCGGCGGCGAGCTGGTGCTCGTCGGAGAGGTCACCCAGCTCGCTGCGCAGCGTCACGTCGCGCTCCTGCATCCAGCCGGTGACGGGCGGCAGGTCGTGCGTGTTGACCGTGGTGAGCGCCAGGCGCGGATAGTCGCGCGCGGCGCGGAAGCGGCCAGTCGAATGATCCCACTCGAACACCACCACCTTGGAGCCGAGTACCCCCCACCGTTCCAGCACGCCGGGCACTTCTGGTGGCACCGTCCCGAGGTCCTCGCCGACGACGATCGCGCCATGACGCATGCTTTCCAGCGCCATGATGCCGAACAGCTCCTCGCTGAACGACGTCACGTACGCACCCGTGCGCGCCGACTCGCCGAGCGGCACCCAGAACATCCGGAACAGACCGAGCGCATGATCGATGCGCAGCGCGCCGGTATGTCGGAAGCCGGAGCGCAGCAAGCGGATCCAGTAGTCGTAGCGCGTGGCGCGCAGCACGAACGGATCCATCGCCGGCAGCCCCCAGTTCTGTCCCTCCTCCGAGTACATGTCCGGCGGCGCGCCGACGGTCGCACCCTGGCGGAACAGGTCGGGGTTCGCCCACACGTCGCTTCCTGACGGGGCCGAGCCCACGGCGAGGTCCTGATACAAGCCGAGCGCCAATCCTGCTTCCGCCGCGCGGTGTGCCGCCTCGCCGAGCTGGCGATCCAGCTCGAACTGGAGCCACATGTGGTAGCCCACGCGGGGCCGCAGCTCCTCGCGACGCTGCGCCACAGCGGGTGACCGCGAATCACGCAGTTCCTCCGGCCATGCGCGGGCGTCCGGCCCCTCCTGTTCGGCGATCGCCATGTACGTCGCGAACTGGGTGAGCTGCGGATCCTCGCGCTCGACGTAGCTCAGGTACGCGCGCCCCCGCTCGGTGTACTGCGCCAGCTCGCGCGACTCGAACGTGCGATGGAGCCGCTCGAGCACCGGCGCGCGCAGCGCCACGATGCGGCCGTAGTCCAGCATGTCCGCCGACCGCAGCTCCTCGAGCTCGCGCTGGAACTCCGGCTGTGCGATCATCGCGCGCGCCGCGTCGTCGTGCGCGAGCTCCGGGATGTCATCTACCCGGAGGTAGATGGGATTGCGAAAGAGCCGGCTGATCGGACTGTACGGGCTCACGTCGTAGCCCTCGTTGCGCAGCGCGTGCAGCGGATTCACGCCGACGAACGCGCCTCCCTGGTGACCGAGCCACTCCCCCAGAGTGACGAGATCGCCGAGGTCACCCGCGCCCCAGTTCGCGCAGCTGCGCACGGTGTACAGGTTGGCCGTGATGCCGAAGCCACGGCGGCCGCGCAGCCGCAGCTCCGGCGGCATGCAGCGCGAAGGAACGACGATCAGCCGCTGTGATGCCGACCGTCGCTTGCCGCCCCCCTCGAAGGTGACGGTGAGGTCGTGGTAGCCCAGCGGTGGAACGACTGGCAGCCCGATCGCAAATCGACGCGAGCGGCCGCCGTGCGTGGTCCCGCTCCAGCGCGACTCCACTCCCTCCTCGGTGCGCAGCTCGAGCGTCCACTGCACCACGTCGGCGTCCATGGCCGGCATGCGCACCGCGATCCGCGAGATTCTCCTGCTGTTCTGGCGAACGACCCGCACCGGATCGATCCACTGCCGCCGCTCGGCGCGGCGCAGCTTCTCCAGCGCATGCTGCGCACGCTCCTCCGTGCTGGCATCGATGCCCATCGCCGCGAGGAGTCGCAGGCGCGTGGCATCAGACGTATGACGCAGCGCCTTTCCCGTCTGGTCGACGTACGACGGCTGGATGCGCATCCGCTCGGCGAGCGCGCGGAGCGCCGGCCGTTCCATGGGCGAGCCTTCGTCGTGCTGATGGTGGGTGGTCATGCGCGCTTCAGGCGGATGTCACGAGGCTCGCAAGCCTCGATGGCACCAGCACCAGCGCGGCCAGCGGCGGCAGCGTGAGCTCCACCGAATGGCGCCGACCGTGCCACGGTACGTCGTCCACGCGCACGCGGTCCCGCGCGCCGAACCCGCTTCCACCCCAGCGCTGCTCGTCGCTCGACAGCGCGACGAGATACTCACCCCACTCCGGCACGCCGATGCGATAGTGCTCGTGCGGCACGGGCGTGAGGTTGAGCGCGACGATCGCATGGTCGTCGCCCGAGCGGCGCAGGTACGACAGCACGGAGTTCGCGCGATCGGCGATGTCGACCCACTCGAAGCCTGCCGGCTCCGGATCCTCACCCCACAGCGGCGGCAGGCGCTTGTACAGCTCGCCCAACCGCGCGACGAACGCCATGAACGCCGCGCGCGACGGATCGTCGAGCAGGTGCCAGGGCAGCGACTGGTCGTGGTTCCATTCTTCCGGCATCGCGAGCTCGGTGCCCATGAACAGCAGCGACTTGCCCGGTCGCGTCACCTGGTAGGTGAGCAGCGCCCGCAGATTGGCCAGCTTCTGCCAGTGGTCGCCCGGCATCTTCTCGTACAGCGACCCCTTGAGGTGCACCATCTCGTCGTGCGACAGCGGCATGATGAAGTGCTCGCTGTGCTCGTACATCATGGCGAAGGTGAGCAGGTCCTGGTGGTACCGGCGATAGACGGGATCCTTCTCGAAGTACTCGAGCGTGTCGTGCATCCACCCCATGTTCCACTTGAAGGTGAATCCGAGCCCTCCGCTCCTCGTCGATCGCGTCACGCCAGGCCACGCCGTGGAATCCTCGGCGATGGTCACGCAGCCCGGTGCGTCGTCGCACACCACGGAGTTCATCTCGCGCAGGAAGTCGATCGCCTCGAGGTTCTCGCGACCGCCGTACTTGTTGGGCACCCACTCGCCCTCCTTCCGGCTGTAGTCGAGGTAGAGCATCGACGCCACGGCGTCCACGCGCAGCCCGTCGATGTGGAACTCGTGCAGCCAGTACAGCGCATTGGCGACGAGATAGTTCCGCACCTCCCGCCGGCCGTAGTTGAAGATCAGCGTCCCCCAGTCGGGATGCTCGCCGAGTCGCGGATCCTCATGCTCGTACAGCGCCGAGCCGTCGAACAGGCGCAGCGCGTAGTCGTCGCGCGGGAAGTGCGCCGGCACCCAGTCGAGGTACACGCCGATCCCCGCCTGGTGCAGGGTGTCGACGAGGAAGCGCAGGTCGTCGGGCGAACCGTAGCGCGACGTCGGCGCGTAGTAGCCCGTCACCTGGTATCCCCACGATCCGTAGAACGGATGCTCCATCACCGGGAGCAGCTCCACATGCGTGAAGCCCAGCTTCGACACGTGCTCGGCGAGACGCGGGGCGATCTCGCGGTAGCTGAGCGGCCGGTCGCCGTCCTCCGGCACGCGCGCCCAGGAGCCGAGGTGCACTTCATAGATGTGCACCGGCTCGAGCACCGGTTTCCGGTTCGGTCGTTCCGCCATCCACGCGTCGTCGCGCCATTGGTGGCGCGCCGCGGGCACGACGATGGATGCCGTGGCCGGCGCCTGCTGCATCTTGCGCGCGACGGGGTCCGTCTTGATGCGCAGTGCGCCGTCACGCGTGGCGATCTCGAACTTGTAGAGCGCGTTCGCCTCCACGCCGGGAATGAACAGCTCCCACAGTCCCGACTCGCCGAGCCGGCGCATCGGGAACTGACGGCCATCCCAATGGCACCAGTCACCGATCACGCTGACGCGCCGGGCGTTGGGCGCCCACACCACGAACGCCGTGCCCTCGTCGCCGTCCATCGTGCGCAGGTGCGCGCCGAGCATCTCCCATAGCCGCCGGTGCGTGCCTTCGCGGAAGAGGTAGAGATCCAGCTCACCCACCACCGGCGGGAAGCGATACGGATCGCCTCGTTCCCAGGTGTGTCCGTCGGGAGCGATGAAGCGGAACGAGTAGCGGAAGGGCACTGCCGGTCCGCGGAGGAAGACGCTGAAGAATCCGTCGCCCTCGGCGCGCATCGCCGACGCTACGCCGTCGCGAATGACGAACGCGTCGGCAGCGTCGGGCTGCATGACGCGGATCACGACGCCGCTCTCGCCGTTCACCGTGGCGGCGTGAGGGCCGAGCACCTGGTGCGGATCGCCATGGCGTCCTTCCATGAGCGCCGTGCGCGCGTGCGCTTCCAGCGGCGGAGGTCCCCCCACCCGTTCCTGAATGACGTCGGTCATGGCGTGTGCTTCTCCATGGGCGTGAGCGGTTCGCGGCGCGCGTCCGCGCTCTCCACGATACGCCGGTCGTCGCCGAAGCGGAGCAGCATCAGCGAATGCGCCTGCACCTCCACCGACGGACCGTGTACCACCGGCAGCTCGCGGCGAGCGGTGTCCACCATCACCACCCAGATCTTCTTGCCGTCCATCGCCGGCAGGGTGAAGGTGACATTCTGTTCGCCGCCGTTGAGGATGAGGAGCAGCGTGTCGCTGCGCACCGCGTGGCCGCGCTCGTCCACCTCGTCCGTCGCCGCACCGTCGATGAGCATGCCGAACGTGTGGACGCTGGCGTCAGTCCATTCTTCCGGCGTGAGCTCGTGCCCCTGCGGGTGCAGCCAGGCGACGTCCTTGTGCGTGGACCCTTCCACCGCCTTGCCGCGAAAGAAGTGTCGCCGGCGAAGCGTCGGGTGTGCCTGGCGGATGGCGATCAGCTTTCTCGTGAACGCCGTCAGCTCGCGTTCGCGGTCGTCGAGCTCCCAGTCCACCCAGGTGATCTCGTTGTCCTGCGCGTAGGCGTTGTTGTTCCCGCCCTGGGTACGCCCCAGCTCGTCCCCGTGCGAGAGCATCGGCACACCCTGCGAGAACATGAGCGTGGCGAGGAAGGTGCGCATGAGCCGATAGCGCATCTCGATCACCGCGGGATCGTCCGTCTCGCCTTCCACGCCCCAGTTGCGGCTGATGTTGTCGTTGCTGCCGTCCTGGTTGTTCTCGCCGTTCGCCTCGTTGTGCTTCTCCTCGTAGCTCACCAGGTCGCGCAGCGTGAACCCGTCATGCGCCGTGACGAAGTTGATGCTGGCGTACACGCCGCGGTCGCTGTGCGAGAAGATGTCGCTGGAGCCAGCGATGCGGCTCGCCATCTCCGACACCTGGCCGGGCTCGCCCCTCCAGAACTTCCGCACCGTATCGCGGTACTTCCCGTTCCACTCCGTCCAGCGCACGGGGAAGTTCCCCACCTGGTAGCCGCCGGGACCCACGTCCCACGGCTCGGCGATCAGCTTCACCCGCGCGAGGGTGGGATCCTGCTGCATGATGTCGAAGAACGCCGACAGCTTGTCCACGTCGTACAGCTCACGCGCGAGCACGGGAGCGAGGTCGAAGCGGAAACCGTCGACGTGCATCTCCGTCACCCAGTAGCGGAGCGAATCCATGATGAGCTGGATCGTCCGCGGATGCTGCATGTTGAGCGAGTTGCCCGTGCCGGTGAAATCGGTGTAGAAGCGCGGGTCGTTCGGCTCGAGGCGGTAATAGGTGCTATTGTCGATGCCGCGCAGCGAGAGGGTGGGACCGAGGTGGTTCCCCTCGCCGGTGTGGTTGTACACGACGTCGAGGATCACCTCGAGGCCGGCGGCGTGCAGCGTCTTCACCATGGTCTTGAACTCGTAGACCTGGTTGCCGAAGCCGCGCGTGGCGTAGCGCACGTCGGGCGCGAAGTAGCCGATGGAGTTGTAGCCCCAGTAGTTCGTCAGCCCGCGCTCGGCGAGGTGCCGGTCCACGACGAACTGGTGCACGGGCAGCAGCTCGAGTGCGGTGACGCCGAGCCCCTGGAAGTACTCGACCATCGCGTCGCTGCAGAGGCCGAGGTAGGTGCCACGCAGCTCGGTGGGCACGTCGGGGTGCAGCTCGGTCATCCCCTTCACGTGGCACTCGTAGATCACGGTGCGGTTATAGGGAATGTGCAGCGGGTGGTCGTCCTCCCACGTGAAGGCGGAGTCGATCACCACCGACTTCGGCACGCCGCCGGCCGAATTGTCCGGATCAGGCTCGAGGTCCTCGTTCGGCGAGCCGACCTTGTAGGCGAACAGGTCGTTGCTCCACTTGATGGCACCGGTGATCGCCTTGGCATACGGGTCGATCAACAGCTTGGCCGGATTGAAGCGGAAGCCCTTCTCCGGCTCGTACGGGCCGAATACCCGGTAGCCATAGTACTGGCCCGGTCGAGCATCGGGGAGATAGCAGTGCCACACCTGGTCGGTGCGCTCGCTCATGCGGACCGTTGCCGCCGCTTCAGCGTCTTCCGGCTCACGGAAGAGGCAGAGCTCCACGCCGGTGGCGTGCTCGGAGAAGAGGGCGAAGTTCACGCCGGTGCCATCCCAGGTGGCGCCCAGTGGATACGGTCGGCCCGGCCACACGCGCAGTGTCATCGCGCGGCCTCGCTGTCCAGGTCGGGCACGTACACCGCCGCGCTCCACGGCGCGAGCCGTACGGTGCGCGCTCGCCCCGCCGCGTCGCTCGCGGCAAGCAGCCGCCTGGGCGCGTCGTCATCCCGTGCGGCAGTCACGGGCGCGGCGATCGTTTCCGTCGCCTCTCCACAGCCGCCGTATCCTGCCGCATCGGTGGAGAGCCGCAGCCGCCATGCACCAACCGCCTGGTCGGGCACCGGGAGGTCGCGCGGTTCATCGCTGAGGTTGAACGCCTGGAAGACCATGCGTCGCGCGCGCACGGCGTCGAAGATGTCGCCCGTCGGTGTCATGGTACGCACCACCGTGCACCACTCGTGCTCGCCGTGCACGAGAAGCTCGCTCTCGGCCGGCCGGAGGGCCGGCTCCTCGCGCCGGAGTGCGGCGAGGTCGGTGTAGAGGCGCAGCAGCGAGGCACCGGGCTCGCGGGAGCGCCGCTCCCAGTTCAGCCGGCTGCGCTCGAACGTCTCCGCGGCCTGCGCGTCGGACGGACTGCCATGGTGCTCGATCTCGCGAAACTCGCGCTTGCGCCCTTCGCGCACGGCCTCGACGAGCGCAGGATCACCGTGATCGGTGAAGTAGAGGAAGGGCGCCGTCTCCCCGTACTCCTCGCCCATGAAGAGCATGGGCAGGTACGGCGAGAGGAGCACCAGTGCCGCGGCGAGTCGCTGCTTCTCCGGCGACACGAGCACAGCGAGCCGCTCCGCCTCGGGACGGTTGCCGACCTGGTCGTGGTTCTGCGCGCTGACGACGAACCGCTTCTTCGGCACGTCCGTCGCCGGCCGCCCGTGCGTGCGCCCGCGGAATGGCGAGTAGCGCCGCGCGTAGAAGAACGGCTCGCGATAGACGTCGGCGATCGTCGCCACGCCCTGGAAGTCGGCGTAATAACCGCTGCGCTCACCGGTGAGGGTGGCGTGGATGGTGTGGTGCACATCGTCCGCCCACTGCGCATCGAGCCCGAAGCCGCCCTGCCCCGGCGAGCGCACGAGCCGCGGATCATTGAGGTCGCTCTCGGCGAGGAGCTGCACCTTGCGATGCAGGCGGCGGCCGAGCGCGTGCACGGCGTCGGAGAGTTCCTCGAGAAACGCCACCGCGCCGAAATCGAAGATGCCGTGGACGGCATCGAGGCGCAGCGCGTCCACGTGGTAGTCGGCGATCCAGTGCAGCGCGTTGTCTCGTGCCCAGCGCCGTACCTCGTCGCTCCCGCGCCCGTCGTAGTTGATCGCGCGGCCCCACGGCGTGCAGTGGGCATCGGTGAAGTACGGGCCGAAGCGCTCGAGGTAGTTCCCCTCGGGGCCGACGTGGTTGTAAACGACGTCGAGCACCACGGCGAGGCCGAGCGCATGCGCGGCGTTCACGAATCGCCGGAAGCCGTCGGGGCCGCCGTACGATTGCTGCGGCGCGTAGAGATCCACGCCGTCGTAGCCCCAGTTGCGCGTGCCGGGGAAGGACGCGATCGGCATGACTTCCACCGCCGTGACGCCCATCGCGAGCAGCTCGGGCAGCCGCGCCGCCGCGGCGTCGAACGTTCCGTCGCGGGTGAACGTCCCGATGTGCAGCTCGTAGACGAGGAAGTCGGCGAGCGCGAGACCGGGCCAGTGCTCGTCGTCCCACCGGAAAGCGTGAGGATCCACGACCTCGGAGAGCCCATGCACCCCGTCGGGCTGGGCGCGGCTCGCGGGATCGGGCAGCGGCTCGCTCCCATCCAGCCGATAGCCGTAGCGATCGCCAGCGCGTACTCCGGGCAGGTGGGCGAACAGCACGCCCGGCTCGCCCTCCACGGCCGACATCGCATGCTCGCCGAGCGCGTCGCCGGTGGCGACGGAGAGCACGACCTTCGTCGCCGATGGCGCCCACAGCGTGAAGGTGGCGCCCCCGTTCTCCAGCACGACGCCCCGTTCGGCGCGCCACGCGTCGCTCGTGCTGTCGGACGATGCACCAGCGTCGCGGCGTGCGACGCGATTCGTTTCCACCGAAGTCGCCATCACGACCCTACCGGCGATGCCGCGTCGAGCCGACGCGCGCCGCCAGGCGGCTCGAGCTTGAACCAGAGAAAGTCACGCGTGTTGAGGGTGAGCAGGTACGGCAGCGCGCCGATCTTCGGAAAGCCATTCCCGCTCCACAATTCGATCGGCCGCCAGCCGTCGAACTCACTCAGGTCGAGCTCCACGTACTGCGCGTGGTGCGCCACGTTGTTGACACAGAGGATGACCTCGTCGTCGTAGCGACGCAGGAACGCGAGCACGTGGCGGTTCTCCGGCGCCAGCGGCTCGAAGGTGCCGCGCGCAAAGGCGCGGTAGCGGCGGCGCAGCTTGACGATCGCGCGCACGAAGTGGAGCAGCGAGCTCGGCGTGCGTTCTTCCGCCTCGACGTTCACCGTCTGGTAGCCGTACGGCGGGTCCACGACGACGGGGAAGTAGAGCGCCGCGCTGTCCACGCTCGAGAAGCCGGCGTTGCGATCGGCGCTCCACTGCATCGGCGTGCGCACGCCGTTGCGATCGCCGAGGTAGACGTTGTCGCCCATGCCCAGCTCGTCGCCGTAGTAGAGGACGGGCGAGCCGGGAAGCGACATCAGCAGCGCGTGCATCAGCTCGATCTCCTTGCGCCCGTTGTCCATCAGCGGGGCGAGGCGGCGCCGGATGCCGACGTTGACGCGCATGCGCGGATCCTTGGCGTACTGCGCGTACATGTAGTCGCGCTCCTCGTCCGTCACCATCTCGAGCGTGAGCTCGTCGTGGTTGCGGAGGAAGATCGCCCACTGGCAGCCCTCGGGGATCGGCGGCGTCTGCGCCATGATGTCCACGATCGGCGTGCGGTCGCCCTTGGCCACCGCCATGTACATGCGCGGCATGACGGGGAAGTGGAACGCCATGTGGCACTCGTCCCCCTCGCCGAAATACGGCCGCACGTCCGACGGCCACTGGTTCGCCTCGCCGAGAAAGATCCGGTCCTCGAATTCCGCGTCCATCGCCGCGCGGAGCGTGCGGAGGATGGCGTGGGTCTCGGGGAGGTTCTCGCAGTTGGTGCCCTCGCGTTCGACGAGGTACGGGATCGCGTCGAGCCGCAGCCCGTCCACGCCGAGTCGCAGCCAGAAGCGCATGACGTCGAGCACGGCTTCCAGCACGGCCGGGTTGTCGTAGTTCAGGTCCGGCTGGTGGCTGAAGAAGCGGTGCCAGTAGAACTGCTGCGCCACCGGATCCCACGACCAGTTGGAGGTCTCGGTGTCGGTGAAGATGATGCGCGCGCCGGCGTAGCGGTTGGCGTCGTCGGACCAGACGTAGAAGTCGCGCTCCGGCGAGCCCTTCGGCGCAATGCGCGCGCGCTGGAACCACGGGTGCTGCTCCGAGGTGTGGTTGATGACGAGCTCGGTGATGACGCGGAGTCCGCGCGCGTGGGCGGCGGCGAGGAATTCCTTGAAGTCCTCGAGCGTGCCGTAGTTCGGGTGGACGCCGCAGTAGTCGGCGATGTCGTACCCGTCGTCCTTGAGCGGCGACGGGTAGAACGGCAGCAGCCAGATCGTGGTAACACCGAGCTCGGCGATGTAGTCGAGCTTCTCGAGCAGACCGCGAAAGTCGCCGAAGCCGTCGCGGTTGGAATCGCGGAAGGCCTTGATGTGGAGCTGGTAGATGACGGCGTCGTGGTGCCAGGTGGGGACTTTCGAACGTTCTTGCATCAACGAGGTCTTGTGGAGCTGCTGGTGTCGCGGATATCGCGTTGTTGGCGCGCGATGGTGGCGTCAGGGGCGCACCGTCGAACTCCTGGTGATCATCGGCGCCCGAGTCTGCGCGCGCAGGCTACGGCGCAACATCTACGCCGATGCGGGTTGGTGGGTAGATGCGTAGGTCAGTGGTGAGTGGGTGGCTACTTGCCCCCCTTCGCACACTCCACTTTCCTGACCACCACCGGTACGGCTGGCGCGGCTTCACGATCGGCGGCCACGGAGGCAGAGTCGCTGCGCGCACCCGCGCTCTGTGCGCGCAGCGCTCGCTTCGGCTCCGAGGCACGCGGCGCGGCCGTCGCCAC
>Ga0070658_10003966_pt1 | contig 12128 bp, 8 predicted proteins | sample KBSC13metaG_FD_64664 | JGI IMG/M metagenome (GOLD analysis project Ga0070658, IMG submission 64664) | Corn rhizosphere microbial communities from Kellogg Biological Station, Michigan, USA - KBS C1-3 metaG | ecosystem: Host-associated > Plants > Roots > Rhizosphere > Soil ... | reverse complement strand
GATCGCGGTCATCGGCGACGCGGCCTCGGCGGACGGCGCGAAGCAGGCCGCCCAGGGCTACGGCAGCGCGCACGTGCCGCAGTTCGCCTACCACGACACCTCGGCGCCGCTGGACGCCATCACCGCCCGGGCTGCCCGGCAGGGCGCGAGCGTCAGCTACACACCGAGCGGCTCGCTGCCGCAGGCGGTGCTGCAGGCCGCGCTCTCCGACATCGCGGTCGTCTTCGTCAACGACGTCAACAACGAGGGCCTCGACCGTCCCGACCTCAAGCCGCACAGCGGGTCCTGCTCCCTCGCGGGGACGCCCGCGTGCACCTACTCCTCCACCGACCAGGACCAGCTCGTGCAGGCGGTCGCTGCCGTGAACCCCCGCACGGTGGTCGTCGTGCAGTCGGGCGGCCCGGTCGAGATGCCCTGGGTGTCGAAGGTCGCCGCGGTCGTCGAGGACTGGTACCCGGGCCAGGTCGACGGCTCGGCGCTGGCACCGCTGCTGTGGGGTGACGTGAACTTCTCCGGCAAGCTGCCGGTCACGTTCCCGGTCGCGCTGGCCGACGGCCCGTTGCGGACGGCGTCGCAGTACCCCGGCGTCTCCGACAGCCGCGGCGTCCCGCACGCGGTCTACAGCGAGGGGCTGCTCATCGGCTACCGCTGGTACGACGCCGAGGCCATCGCGCCGCTCTACCCGTTCGGCTTCGGGCTGTCGTACACGACCTTCGGCTACCAGGGGCTTCGGCTCGTGCCCTCGGGCGGCGGGGTGACGGCGCAGGTGACGGTGCGGAACACCGGGTCGCGCACGGGTGCCGAGGTCGTCCAGGTCTACGTCTCGGCACCGTCCGCGGCGGGCGAGCCGCCGAAGGCGCTGGCCGGCTTCGCGAAGGTGACGCTGCGGCCGGGGGAGGCGCGAACGGTGTCGATCGCCCTGCCCTCCCGGGCGTTCCAGGTGTGGAGTGCGTCACGTCACGCCTGGACCGCCGTCCGCGGGACGTGGACGGTGCGCGCCGGCGGCAGCTCGGCGGCCCTGCCGTTGGCGCGAGCACTGTCGCGCTGAGCCCGCGTCTGGTAGAACACGTTCTATGTCTGCTGAGGTCGACCTGCTGATCGTGGGCAGCGGAGGGGGCGGCCTGGCCGCGGCCCTGACCGCGGCCGACCTGGGCCTGTCCGCTGTCGTCATCGAGAAGACCGACCTGTTCGGCGGGTCCACCGCCCTGTCCGGCGGCGCGGTCTGGATCCCGAACAACCCGACGCTGCTGAAGAAGGGCCAGGGCAACCCGCCCGAGGAGGTCCTCACCTACCTCCGCGTCCTCACCGACGGCAAGGTGCCCGAGGCGCGGCTCCGCGCGTACGTCGAGCAGGGCCCGCAGCTCATGCAGATGCTCGCGAAGAGCAAGTGGATGCGCTTCCAGTGGTGCAAGGGCTACTCCGACTACCACCCGGAGGCGCCGGGCGGGAAGCCGCTGGGGCGCTCCATCGAGGCGAAGCCGGTCAACACCAAGATCCTCGGTGCCGAGGAGTCGCACCAGCAGAAGAACGCGATGGAGGGGCCGCTCGGGCTCTGGATCACCATCCGTGACTTCCCCCACCTCAACATGATCAAGCGGACCCGCAAGGGCAAGCTCATGGGCCTGGTCGCGGGCTGGCGCGTGGCCTCCAACCAGGTGCGCAAGAGGCACATGGCGACCGGTGGCAGGGCGCTCATCGCGCGGATGCGTCTCGCGATGCGCGACGCCGGCGTGCCCCTGCGGCTCAACACCCCGCTTCGCGAGCTCGTCGTCGAGGACGGACGCGTCGTCGGCGCGGTGGTCGGCGACGGCGAGGTCATCCGCGCGCGCAAGGGCGTCCTGCTCGCGACGGGCGGCTTCGACCACGACCTGGCGATGCGCAAGGAGCACCTGCCCGAGGGCGGCCAGGACGACATTTCGGCCGGCGCGCCGGGCAACACCGGCGACGGCATCCGGGCCGGGCTCGCGCTCGGTGCCGACACGGACCTGCTCGACGACGCGTGGTGGATGCCGTCGGTCATCGAGCCGCGGTCGGGTGAGGTGCTGGTGCTCGTCGCCGAGCGCGCCATCCCGGGGCAGGTCATCGTCAACGCCCAGGGCGAGCGCTTCACCAACGAGTCGTCGCCCTACGTCAACTTCGTGCACGACCAGCTCTCCGGAGGCCACCTCCCGGCCTGGTTCGTCCTCGACCAGAAGGCGCGTGACCGCTACCCGTTCCTGCGCGCGCTGCCGGGTCGCCGGCTGTCGAAGGCGTGGTACGAGGCCGGTGTCGCGGTGCAGGCCGACTCGATCGCCGAGCTGGCCGAGAAGATGTCCATGCCCTCGCTCGTGGACACGATCGAGCGCTGGAACTCCATGGCGCGCGTCGGGGTGGACCAGGACTTCCACCGCGGCGAGTCCGCGTACGACCGCTACTACGGCGACCCGACGCTGCCCAACCCGGTCATGGACACCATCGAGCAGGGCCCGTTCTACGCCGTGCGGATCGAGGTGGGCGACCTCGGGACGAAGGGCGGCCTCGTCACGGACGAGCACGCCCGCGTCCTGCGGCCGGACGGGTCGGTCATCGAGGGCCTCTACGCCACCGGCAACACCTCGGCGTCGGTGATGGGCAACGAGTACGCCGGTGCCGGCGCGACCATCGGCCCCTCGATGGTGTTCGGTTACCTCGCCGTCCACCACGCCGCCAAGGCCTGACGCTCCCCGTTTCCACAGCACCCTGGTGCTGTGGAAACGGCGTCAGTCCGAGACGAGGGCCTCGAAGGTGTCGGGGCCCGTGGCGTCGGCCTTCACGACCTTGGCCGGGTAGCTGCCGAGGAGCTTCACGGACACGGCTGTACGCCGCATGGCGGCCAGCACCGACTGGGTCCGCTCGTCGGCGACGTTGCCCTCGAAGTCGAGGAAGAACAGGTACTCGAACGGCCGGCCGGGCAGCGGTCGCGACTCGAGCTTCGTCATGGAGTGGCCGCTCTCGGCGAGCAGCGTGAGGCAGCGCAGGAGTGCGCCCTCCTCGTGCGAGGTGACGAGCACCAGTGACGTCTTGGACGGCACGCGCGGTGCCACGGCCACCGGCTCGCGCGCGAGCACGAGGAAGCGGGTGAAGTTCTCGGTCTTGTCGGTGATGCCGCGGCGCAGGACGACGAGCCCGTGCGCCTCGGCGGCCTCGGGGGAGCCGATTCCGGCCCACGTCGGGTCGCCCTCCGCGGCGACGGCGCGCATGGCCTCGGCCGTGTCGAAGACCGTCACCGGCACGGCATCGGGCAGCGTACGCAGGTAGGCCGCGCACTGCTCGAGGCCCTGCGGGTGCGACAGCACGCGGGTGAGCGAGGACACCGGCACGTCGGCGATGGCGGCCAGCGCGTGGTCGACGCGCCAGGTCTCCTCGCCGACGACGTGCACCTCGCGCTCCTGCAGCAGGTCGTAGACCTGGTTGATGCTGCCGGCCGTCGTGTTCTCGACCGGCAGGACGGCGAGGTCGCACTCGCCGCTGACCAGCGCGTCGACGACCTCGGCGAACGACGGGTAGCCGCGGAAGGACGCGGTCCAGCCCCGGCCCGCCAGGTGCTTGCGGGCGGCCAGGTGGGAGTAGGCGTGCGGCACGCCCTGGAAGCCGACGACGGCCGGGTGCTCCGGGCTGCCGAGCAGCTCGGCCACCTGCCGGTCGACGGCGTACCCGATGATCTCGCGGAAGATCCGGCGCACGAGGTCGCCGGAGACGCCCCGCTCCTCGGCGGCCGCGGCGACGCCGTCGAGCACGGCCCGCTCCCGCTCCACGTCGCGGACCGGCGTGTCGGTGCCCGCCTTCGCGGCACCGACGCCGGCGACGAGCTCGAGCCGGCGGGCGATGAGGTCGACCAGGCCGCGGTCGACGTCGTCCAGCTGCTGGCGCAGCTCAGCGAGATCCATGCCGACCATCCTGCCGGACGGTCAGACCAGGCTGCTCCAGCCCCGCATCAGCGGCGAGGAGGCGAGCTCCCGCCAGAAGGGGTCCTCGAGGCCCATCGGGTTGGTGCCGATGGGCGGCTGGCAGACGTGCGGCCCGGGGTCGGGCACGACCGGCAGGGTCGGGGCCGGCCGTGGCGTGCGGAAGTCGAGCGACTCGGCGAGGTTGCGCGCGGCCCGATCCCGCTTCGTCAGGGGCGCGAGGCCGAAGCGCCACTCGACCATCTTGAGGATCGACGTGTGGTCGTAGACCTGGTGCGAGACGTGGCCCGGTCGTGACCAGGGACTGACGAGGAAGGTCGGCACCCGGAAGCCGGCCTGGGCGTGGTCGTCCTTGCCGGCCGGACCTGTGTCGTGGTCGTCGGGAAGCCGCGGCGGCTTCACGTGGTCGAAGAAGCCGCCCCACTCGTCGTAGGTGATGACGAGCGCGGTCTTGTCCCACGCCGGACCGGTCATGAGCGCCTTGGCCACCGTCGAGAGGAACGCCTGGCCGCGGTGGATGTCGGCGTGCGGGTGGTCGTCGTTGCTGCCGCCCTGGCCCTCGCCGAGGAAGTACGGGTCGACGTAGGAGTAGGCCGGCAGCGTGCCGCTCGCGGCCTGCGCGTAGAAGGCCTCGACGGGCTGGGCGATCGGCAGGTACTTCTGGCCCCAGAGGGCGAGGAAGGGCACGTCGGAGAAGAAGTACGAGGCCGAGACGCCCTTGTCCGACAGGCGGTCCCAGATCGTCGGCAGCGTCGAGGTGGTCGAGGTGTTGCTGATCCGGTCGGTGGCGGCGGCGTGGGTGTAGAACCGGTTGGGGTAGGTCGGGCCGAGGATCGAGCAGAAGTAGCGGTCGAAGGTCGTCGCGCTCTTCACCAGCGGGCCGTAGAACGGCAGGTCCGCCTCCGTGTAGTAGCCGAGGGCGAAGTCGTCGTTGTCGCCCTTGCGGAAGCCGTCGAGCTTGCCGTGGTTGAACTGCAGCCGGCCACCCTCGAAGGAGTGGTCCGGGTCGTTGTAGCCACAGCCGTTGCGGGTGTCGGCGAGGTGGTGCGTCGGGTGGCTCTTGCCGTGAGAGTCCTTGTACGACAGGCCCTTCTGCCTGCCGTCAGCGCCCGGTAGCCAGCCGAGGTAGTGGTCGAAGGAGCGGTTCTCCATGCACACCACGACGATGTGCTCGATGCCGCTGGCGGCGGGGGCGGGCAGGGCGTCGTAGCGCTGGGGGGAGGCCAGAGCGCTGAGGGCCTCGGGTCCGAGAGCGGCGGCCGCACCGAGGCCGGCAGCGGAGGACAGGAAGCGTCGGCGGCTGAGGTTCATGCCGTCGTGCTTCGCCGTGCCGGCCGGTGGGTCCTACGGACGGGAGGTGAACGGCACGCGAACCCTCGGTGCCGCCGCGGCGACGAGCAGCGCGATGCCCACGACGGCCAGCCCCGGGACGCCGCCGGTGCTCGCCAGGGTCCCGCTGCTCGTCTGGCCCGGACGGACCGGGCCGGCGACGACCACCTTCCGGCACGACACCGCCTGACCCGCGACGACGTGCGAGCCGTCGAGGGTCGACCGGGTCGTCGGGTCGAGCATCGCCGTGACCGGCCGCGCCCCGTCGTCGCTCGTCAGGCCCGCGGGCAGCGGGTCGTTCCGGACCGACTGCCAGAGGACCTGCTCCAGCGCGGCCTCGTCCTTGTCGACGTGGGTGAGGTCGAGGCCCTTCGAGTACGCCACGAGTGAGGCGTTCCTCGAGCTCTTGGGCAGCGACGCGACGGTCTCGTCGATGAAGGGCGGTGCCTTCGCCACCTCGAACGGCTTGAGGTCCGCCGCGGTCAGCTGGGACGCGGAGTCCTTGTGCTGGAACAGGTCGTAGAGCGGTGTCGCGCCTGCGTCGTACGCGGACAGCGGCGTCACGCCGAGGATGAGCTCCATGGTCCGCAGGACGCTCGCCTGGTCGTAGTGGACATGCCCGACGTAGCCGGGGAGGCAGCCGTCGCCGCTTCGCTGCTTCGTGTACGGGGAGGCCACCAGCAGCACGTTGCGGTGGCCGTCGACCGAGTCGAGCCCGTCCTGGCTGTCGTCCTCGGTGACGAAGACCGCCGTGCTCGACCAGTAGGGGGACTTCGACAGGGCCGAGATGACCTGGCCGACGGCGGCGTCGTTCTGGGCGACCTGCGACCGCGGCGTCTGCGTCCCGCCGAGGCCGGTCGTGTGGTCCTCGCTCATGATGAGGAACGAGAAGTTGCGCAGGCTGTTGCCGTTGCCGGCGCTGGTGCCGTCCAGCTTCAGCCCGCTGTCCTTGAGGAACTCCGCGCTGCGGGTGCGGTCGTCCGGCGTCAGCTCGATCTGGCTCGGGTAGCTCGGGTCGCCCAGGGGGTTGCTCCCCGGGCCGGCCGGGCCGGCACCGCCGCAGAGGTTGCCCTGCGGCTGACCGACGGACGCGGTGGGCATGACCGTGCCGACGAGCTCGCCGAAGTTCTGGAACGTGAACGTCGGGTGCGTCAGCTGGTAGGCCGCGAGCTTCTGGAAGATGGAGCAGCCCGGGGTGCTCGTCACGGGACCCTCTGCGTAGTCGTAGGGCCGGCCGCGCGGGCTGTAGTTCTGCCGCCAGCTCTTCTCCGTGTAGTCGTTGGTCATCGCCGAGGACGCCCACCAGTGCCCCTGGATGCTGGCCTCGCCGTCGCTGAAGAAGCTGTCGCTGATGGCGAAGCGGTTCGCGACGGCGTGGGCGTTGGGCGTGGCGGCGGCGAGCAGCTGCAGCTTCGGGTCGCCCGTGACGTCCTTGCGCCGCAGCGGCAGGTCACCGAAGACCTGGTCGAAGGTGCGGTTCTCCCGGACGATGTAGACCACGTGCGTGATGGGGCTCGGCTCACCGACGGCCGCTGGGATCGGCGAGCGCGCGGGGCGGCTGTCGAGGCCGGCGGCGTGCTCGATGTCCTTGCGCGCCAGGGCCGAGTAGGCCGCGAGCCTCGGGTCCGAGGGCACCTCGAAGCGGGTGAGCAGGCCTGGCATGTTCTCGGCGTCGTAGTACGCACCGTCGGGCACGGACGCACCGGTCGGCAGCGAGCCGCCGGGCTGCGGGATGTAGCCGCCGATGCCGGGGACGTAGCGGCTGCCGAGCCCCTTGGCCGCGAGCGCGTAGACCTTGCCGTCCTTCGGCCCGACGGCGACGGCGGTCGGGTACCAGCCCGTCGGGACGTAGCCCTTCACGGCCTTGGCCGTCAGGTCGACGACCGCGACGGCGTCGTCGCCCGCGAGCGCGACGAACGCGGTCTTGCCGTCCTTGCTGGTGGCAACCGCGTCGGGCGAGGAGCCGAGGGTCGTCCGGGAGACCGCCGCGAGCGGGATGTCGGTGGGCGTCGTCGGGACGCCGTTCTGGAGCGGGATGACGGCCAGGTTGTCGCTGTCCGTGCCGGTGACCAGCAGCGTGCTCCCGTCCGGCGTGACGGTCACGCCGGTGGGGTGGTTGAGCCCCTGGATCGGGTACGGGACGGCGACCGCGGGACCCACAGCGACGGGCGGAGCCGTCGTGAGCGGACCGCTCGCGATGAGGGCCGCGACGTTGACCACGTACACCGTCCCTGTGCCCTGCGCGGTCACGTAGGCGGTGCCGCCGTCGGGCGCGACGGCCACGTCGTAGAGGTACGCGACCGGGACAGGCCCGGGCACCGCGCCGGGAAGCAGAGCCTGCGCGAGAAGCGCGGGTGCCTTGCCGCCGGCGACGTCGAAGGCCTCCATGGTCGAGTCGTACATGTCGACGACGAGCAGCGTCTTGCCGTCGGGCGTCACCTTGACGCCCTGCGGGTAGCCGGCGGCGGACCCGACGACGGGTGGTCCGGGCACGCGGGCTGCCGGGCTCGGGAACGCGACGGTGTGGGCGAGGGTCAGCGTCGAGCCCGTGACGGCGAAGTCGTAGATGGCGCTCTCGCCGCCGCCGGTGGCGTAGACGTGCTTGCCGTCGGGGGAGAAGGTCACGCCCATGCCGAAGCAGTTGAAGCCGTTGCCGCAGGCCTTGGCCGCCTTGGGCTTCGTGGGCACGGCGACGACCTGGACGGCCTTGCCGGTGGCGAGGTCGACGACGTCGAGGCCCTCGTCGGGTGCGGTGACGTCGGGGTTGCCCTTCGTGGGGTTGTTGGGCACCCCAGGGCAGTAGGGCTGGTTCGGCGCGTAGTGCTGGTCGCACTGCGTGCCGTTGGTGTGCAGCGCCCCGTATCCGCGACCGTTCAGGCTCGCGACGGCGAGCCGTCCGTCCGGGGAGAGAGCGAGTCCCAGGGGGAAGTCGCCGAGGTCGTACGCCGCGTCGGTCGAGGTGCGCGTCGCGTCGTAGCGGCTGCCGGCGGGAGTGACCAGGCGGCCGCTCGGGAGCAGGACGCCCGGCAGCTTCGAGCTGCCGGTGCCCGGTGCGGACGCGCCCGCCGGGCTGACGAAGGACGCGACGACGAGGACGCCGCCGACGAGCGCTGCGATGCGGCGGAGGGGAGCTCTCACCCAGGCAACGCTAGAGCCAGCACATGGACGCGAGGTGAACCGCCTAGCCTTCGCCTGTGGTGATCGACGCACGCGGTCTGCGCAAGGCGTTCGGCGAGGTGACCGCGCTCGACGGCCTCGACCTCACGGTCGCCGCCGGCACGGTCCACGGGTTGCTGGGGCCGAACGGCGCTGGCAAGACGACCCTGTTGCGAGTGCTCCTCGGGCTGGTGCACCTCGACGCCGGCACGTGCGACGTCGCGGGTGCAGTCGGGGGCTTCGTCGAGGCGCCGGGGTCGTGGCCGTACCTGACCGGGCGGCAGAACCTCGAGGTCCTCGCCGGCATGGACGACGCGCCCGGCAGCATCGACGAAGCCCTGGAACGCGTCGGGTTGATGCCGCGGGCCGACTCCAAGGTCGGCGGCTGGTCGCTAGGCATGCGGCAGCGGCTCGGCATCGCGGCCGGTCTGCTGCGACTGCCGCAGCTGCTCGTCCTGGACGAGCCGGCCAACGGCCTGGACCCCCTCGGCGCGCGGCAGCTCCGGGACCTCGTGCGCGACCTGGCCGGCGACGGCCTGAGCGTGCTGCTGTGCAGCCACGACCTGACCGAGGTGGACGCGGTCTGCTCCGACGTCACGGTCGTGGTCCGCGGCCGCGACGTGTGGCGCGGACCGGTGTCGCAGCTGACGTCGCGACCGGGGCGGTGCGTCATGACGACGAGCGACGACGCGCAGGCCCGGGCGCTGTCGCCCGTCGCACTGGACGACGCCGAGCGCGGGCTGTCGTTCGTCGCGACGACGGCGGTGGTAGACGACTACGTGCTGACCCTTGCCTCAGCCGGTATCGCGGTCCGGACCCTCGAGCGGGAGTCACTGCCTCTCGAGGAAGCCCTGCGGGAGCTCATCTCATGAAGGTCCTGCGCTGGGAGCTGCTGCGCCTGCGCCACCAGCCGCGCATCCGGGCGGCCTTCACCGTCTGCCTGCTCGGTCCGCCGCTGCTCGCCCTCGTCCTGAGCGCTCAGAGCGGGCTGCCGAAGGACACGCTCTTCGGCCGCTACGTGAAGGACTCAGGCTTCGCGCTTCCCCTGCTGGTGCTGGGCTTCGCAGGCACCTGGGCCCTGCCGCTCGTCACGAGCATCGTGGCGGGGGACGTCTTCGCCACCGAGGACGGGCACGGTACGTGGCAGTCGCTCCTGACCCGGTCGCGCACCCGTGCGGAGGTCTTCACCGGCAAGGTCGTGGCGGCGCTGGCGACGTCCGTCGCGCTGCTCGCCGTCGCGGCCCTGAGCAGTCTCGTGGCGGGCCTGGCGCTCGCCGGTGACCGGCCGCTGCTCGGGCTGTCCGGGACCGCCCTGTCCCCAGGTCGGGCCACGGCGCTCGTGCTGCTGGCGTGGGCGTCCGAGATCCCTCCGCTGCTCGCCTTCGGAGCCGTCGCAGTGCTGCTGTCGGTCGTGACGCGGAGCAGTCTCGCTGGCGTCGGAGGACCTCTGCTCCTGGGCCTGCTGATGCAGCTGCTCGCGCTGCTCGGGGCGCTGGGGTCAGGCGCGAACGCTCTGCTGACGACGCCGTTCTCCGCCTGGCACGGCCTGGTCCGCGACGGCCCGTACCTCGATCCGCTCTGGCAGGGAGCCCTCGTGAGCGTGGTGTGGTTCGTCCTGTGCCTCGTGCCCGCGCGCCGTCACCTCCTGGCCCGGGACATCACGTGAAGCGAGCCCTCGTTGCCGTACCCCTCCTGCTGGTGACCGGGTGCTCCACGCCGCTCACGCCGGCCAAGGTGTCGCCGTCGTTCCGTGAGGTCTTCTCCGGGCTCTACGTCGAGCAGCAGCGGATGCTCGGCCGGGACGCCTTGGACGCCAAGGGACTGCACGTCCTCGCTTCGTGCCAGAGAACCGGCAACGACGCGACCGGCCCGGGGGAGGACTGGATCTGCGGGGTGCAGTACGTCGACCTCGGCACCTCGTCCGCCCAGTCCTTCGAGCTGCAGGTCAAGGCAGACGGCTGCTGGAAGGCGGACGGACAACCCGCCACGCAACCGGCGACGTTGGTGGATCCTCTGACGCAGAGGACGCGGACCAACCCGCTGGCAGAGTTCGACGGCTGCCTCGACACGAGCTGGTGACGGATGAAGGCGACGCGCGAGGTGGAGACCAAGCTCGGCGTCCCCGACGGCTTCGTGTCGCCACATCTGGTGGAGGTTCCCGGTGTGCACGGCGCGGCTGTGCGGTCGCTGCGGCTGAAGGCGACCTACTGGGACAGCGCCGACCGGCGGTTGGCGCGGGAGGGCGTCACCCTGCGGCACCGCACGGGTGAGGGACGTCCGGTGTGGACGCTGAAGACGTCCTCGTCGGGCGGGCAAGGGCTGGACCGGGAGGAGATCAGCGTTCCCGGTCCCGGCAGCAAGGTGCCGCCCGCGCTGCTCGACCTCCTCGTCGCGCGCCTGCGGGGCGCCGAGCTCGCCCCCCTGGCCGTCGTCCGGACCCTTCGGGCCAGCACCCTGCTCCTCGACGCTGAGGGCACTGAGATCGCCGAGGTCGTCGACGACCTGGTGACGGTCGTCCGTGACGGCGCCACCGTCGACCGCTGGCACGAGCTCGAGGTCGAGGGGCGAGCCGCCGGAGAGAGGGTCGTGCCGCGGGTCGTGAAGGTCCTGCGCCGGGCCGGTGCGACCGAGGTGGACCAGACCCCCAAGGGCGTGCGCGCGCTGTCGCCGCCGGAGGGGCCCGACCTGCCGGTCGCCCCACAGATTCGTACGGCGGGCGACCTGGTCCGGTCGTCGCTGGCCGCCGGCCTGCGGGGCATCGTCGACCAGGACCTGGCGGTCCGTCGCGACCTGCCCGACGCCGTCCACCAGATGCGCGTCGCCTGCCGCCGGCTGCGCAGCGACCTGCGGACCTATGCCGAGCTGCTGGACGACCCGCGCGTCGAGGGCCTGCGCGACGAGCTGCGTTGGCTCGGCGACAGCCTCGGCGCTGCCCGCGACCTCGAGGTCATGATCGAGCGGCTGCACGTGCGGGCGCACGAGGGTGAGGGCCTCGACGTCCGGCCGATCGAGGCGATCCTGCTGGCCGAGGAGGCCGATGCGGTCACGCGCGCGCTCGATGCGCTGAGATCCCCGCGCTACGTCGCCCTGCTGCAGCTGCTGCACGACGTCGCGTCCGAGCCGCGGCTCTCGGCTGCCGCCGATGGCCCGCCGAAAGCCGTCGCGAAGCTCGTGGGCCGCAGCGATCGCAAGCTCGACAAGGCGCTGCACCGGTTGCACGCGGACAGCCCAGACGGCCAGTGGCACCGCGCCCGCATCCTTGCCAAGCGCGCGCGCTACGCGGCGGAGGCGGCGTCCGCGGTGCTCGGTCCGACGAGAAAACGAGCCAAGAAGCTGCAGACGCTGCTGGGCGAGCACCAGGATGCGGTCGTGGCCGCCGATCGGCTCCTGGCGATGGCTGAGGAGCACCCGGAGCTGGCTGTGATCTGCGCCCGGCTGGCGGAGCGGGAGCGGCAGGTCGCGGCGGCGATCCGGTCCTCGTACCTCAGTGATTAAGTACAACGTCGCTGAAAGCGTTTATCTGCACGGAATTTCTCTCGAAAAGGTGTTTGCATCACGCGGATTCGGGGGTATCGTGTAGGTACCGATGACGACCTCTCCTGCTTCTGCTGCCGAGCTTGCGATGCGGGCTGCGCAGCTTGAGGGGATCGCGGAGATGCTGCGGTTGAAGTCGGAGGTGGAGCTGGAGTTCCGCGGGCAGCTGATGGCGTTGTGGGAGTC
>Ga0070658_10003965_pt1 | contig 12129 bp, 15 predicted proteins | sample KBSC13metaG_FD_64664 | JGI IMG/M metagenome (GOLD analysis project Ga0070658, IMG submission 64664) | Corn rhizosphere microbial communities from Kellogg Biological Station, Michigan, USA - KBS C1-3 metaG | ecosystem: Host-associated > Plants > Roots > Rhizosphere > Soil ... | reverse complement strand
GTTGACGCCGATCGTGGTGGCGTTCGCCTGGCGGAGCTCGTCGCCGCCCTCTCGCTTGGAATCGATCTCGGCTTCGGACAGCCGATGGAGCACGTGCTGCGGCAGTGTCTGATCGCGTTACGGATGAGCGAGCAGATCGGGCTCGACGAGGACACCCGCGCGACTGTGTACTACACCGCGCTGCTCATCAACGTCGGCTGCCACACCGACGCGCACGAGCAGGCGAAGTGGTTCGGTGACGACATCGCGCTGAAGTCCGGCAAGTACGACCACGAGCTCAGAAGCCTGCGAGCGGCGGCCGCGGGCATGCGGCTCGTTGGCGCCGGCAGCGCGCCGCTTCATCGCTTCCGGGTCGGGCTCGAGTTTGCTCTCTCCGGCCACCGGGACGTGGACGGCATGATCGACCACCACGCCGCCATGGCACAGGCTCTTGCCGATCAGCTCGGCCTTCGAAGCGACGTCGGCGCGGCGCTCGGCGCGGCCTACGAACAGTGGGACGGGCGCGGGTGGCCCGGCGAGCTCAAAGGCGCGGGGGTGCCCCTCGCGGCGCGGCTCGCACAGTTGGCCGAGTTCGTTGAGGTGGCGCATCGCGTGGGAGGTGTCGATGCGGTGAGGGCCCTGGCCGGCAAACGCGGCGGCAAGCAGTTCGACCCGGAGCTGGCGTCGGTCGTGAGCGCCGAGGCCGAGCCAATATTCTCCGGACTCGACTCGATCGGGACGTGGGCCGCTGTCATCGAGTCGGAGCCGTCGCTCGCAGTCGTCCTCACGGGGGAGCAGTTCGACCAGGCGCTGCTGGCGATCGCGAACTTCGTCGATCTCAAGTCGCCGTTCATGCTTGGGCACGCGCACGCGGTTGGCGACCTCGCGGCGGAGGCTGCCGTGCAGCTCGGGCTTCCCGAGCAGGCGCCGACGTTGCGGCGCGCCGGCCTCGTGCACGACTTCGGGCGGCTCGGGATCTCGAACGCGATCTGGGAGAAACGAGGACCGCTCGGCGCAGGAGAATGGGAGCGCGTACGCATGCATCCGTACCTGACCGATCGCATGTTGCATCAGTCCGAGGCGCTTGGCGCAATCGGTGCCATCGCCGTTCAGCATTGCGAGCGCCTCGACGGGTCGGGCTATCCCCGCGGCCTCTCGGGTGCCGCCATCTCCCGTGCCGGCCGCATCCTCGCCGCCGCCGACGCATATCAGGCGATGCGCGAGCCGCGGCCCCATCGAGATGCGCGGACCGCAGAAGACGCCGCGGCCGAGCTGCGGGCCGAGGTGAAGGTCGGCCGGCTCGACGGGGAAGCGGTCGAAGCCGTTCTCGGCGCAGCCGGGCACCGCGTGTTGCGCCGCCGTGAAGGCCCGGCAGGCCTGACCGCGCGCGAGGTCGAGGTGTTGCGGCTGCTCGCGCGCGGTCTCTCGAACAAGGAGATGGCCGAGCGGCTCGTGATCTCGCCGAAGACCGTCGCCAACCATGTCGAGCACATCTACGCGAAAATCGGTGTGTCGACGCGCGCGAGGGCGAGCCTCTTTGCGATGCAGCACGGCCTCATGCCCGAGGAGGAGTTCGTCTCGAGCGCCGCCGCCTGAAAGATGAGGTGAACGCCTCATGCCGGAACACTCGTGCGCTCGTACGCTCGTGGTACTTCACGAGCAAAGGAGCTGAGCGCAATGCCGAAGGTCTCGAAGGCGACCGCCCAGACCGAGGATCACGGCGTCGTTGTCGACGCACACGAGGACATCGACGGCTACACGGTCAATTTCGTCACGTTCCGGCAGGACATCGACGGGACACCGCTCCTGAAGGGGCTCCCGGACGACAAATGCCAGTGCCCCCACTGGGGCTATGTCCTGAAGGGACGCTTTACGTACCAGTTCGCCGACCGCGAAGAGGTCTTCGAGGCCGGCGACGCGTTCTACCTTCCGCCCGGGCACATCCCGTTCGCGGACGCCGGCAGCGAGCTCGTGCAGTTCAGCCCGACCGAGGAGCTGCTGGTCGTCGAGGACGCGATGATGAAGAACATGCAGGCGATGCAGGGTGCCGCTCAGGCGTAGCCCTCTTCGAAGAACCGCCCCTCGTGCGCGATCGCCTGTTCGCGCGTCAGCCCTGACTCCGAGTGCGGCGTCGCGCCGATCGCGTCGGCGTAGCGCGTGATGACGCAGAAGGCGGCGCAGACGTACGCGGCGTCGCGCAGCGCCGCCTTCGACACGCCTGCGTCGAGTGCGCGCGACGCGTCGAGCGCTGCGGGATCGAGCGTCATCGTCTCGAGGAACCGGAGCGTCTCGCGCAGCCGCGCGTCGATCGGCGCCGACTCGTAGTCGTCGAGGATCGCGTCGACGAGATCCGGGTCACCGAAGGCGTACGACGCGACCGCGCCGTGGGCCTCCGTTCAGAAGGGACATTGATTGCGGAGCGACACGAACGCCGCGAAGAGCTCGCGCTCGGCCTCCGTCCACTCCGACGGGCCTTTCATCACCTCCTGGAGCAGCTCACTGAACGGCTCCCCGAAGAGCTCGGGCCGGTAGCGGAGCGCGAGCGAGATGTCGGACACGTAGCCGTCGCGCTCCTGAAGCTCCGCGATCTGCGCGGCCGGTCCCGGCGCGTGCCGCAGCGCGAGCCTCATCCGATCGCCCGCAGTGCCCCGCGCCGCCGCGCGTCACCCTCGGCGAGCGCCGCCGCCAGCACGGCCTCGAGCACGACGTCCACGTCGATCCCCTCGGCGTCGTGGTCGACGATCTTGTACGCCTCGCGGCGCACCTTCACGAGCAGAGTCGCGAGCTCCGGCGGATCCTCGCCGCGCGCGATCGCGCGCCGGACGTACGCCGGCAGTACGCCGGGCGACTCGAGGATCGCCTCCTCGACGCGCGCCCACGCCGCCGCATAGGGATCAGCCGAGAAGTCGCCTGAGGACGAACTGGAGGATGCCACCGTGCCGAACGTACTCTCGCTCGCGCGGCGTGTCGAGCCGGACGCGCACGCGGAACTCCTTGTCGTCGGCGCGCACGGTCACCTCGCGCGCCTCGCCGTTCTCGACGCCGACGATCGAGAACTCCTCGCGGCCGGTCAGGCCGAGGCTCGTGGGCGTGTCGCCGTCGCCGAACTGGAGCGGCAGGATGCCCATCATCAGGAGGTTCGAGCGGTGGATCCGCTCGTATGACTCCGCGATCACAGCGCGCACGCCGAGCAGGTTCGGCCCCTTCGCCGCCCAGTCGCGTGACGAGCCCGAGCCGTACTCCTTGCCCGCCAGCACGATCGTCGGTACGCCTTCGGCGCGGTAGCGCTCGGCAGCGTCGACGATCGTCATCTCCTCGCCGTCGGGCAGGTGCGCCGTCCACGTCCCCTCGCTGCCCGGCACGAGCTGGTTGCGGAGCCGCACGTTCGCGAACGTGCCGCGCACCATCACCTCGTGGTTGCCGCGCCGCGCGCCGTACGAGTTGAACTCGCGCCGGTCGACGCCGTTCTCGAGCAGGTACTTCCCGGCGGGCGAGTCGGGCCGGATCGCCCCGGCGGGTGAGATGTGGTCGGTGGTCACCGAATCGCCGAGCACGACGAGCACACGCGCCCCGTGGATGTCCGCGACCGGCTCCGGCTCAGGCCCCATGCCTGCGAAGTACGGCGGCTGCCGGATGTAGGTCGACTGGGGCTCCCACGCGTAGAGGTTCCCGTCGGGCGTGTCGAGCGCGCGCCACCGCTCGTCCCCGGTGTAGACGTCGCCGTACGAATCGCGGTACATCGCACCGTCGATCGACGACGCGATCGTCTCGTCCACCTCGGCGGCGGTCGGCCAGACGTCGTGGAGGAAGACGGGGCCGTCGTCGCCTTCGCCGAGCGGCTCGTTCAGCAGGTCGATATCCATGCGCCCGGCGAGCGCGTACGCGACGACGAGCGGCGGCGATGCGAGGTAGTTCGCCTTGACCTCGCCGTGAATGCGCGCCTCGAAGTTGCGGTTGCCTGAGAGCACGGCGCAGACCACGAGATCGCCCTCGCTCACCGCGGCGGAGATCGCTTCTGGCAGCGGCCCCGAGTTGCCGATGCACGTCGTGCAGCCGTAGCCGACCGTGTTGAACCCGAGCTCGTCGAGATATGCGTCGAGGCCCGAGCGCTCGTAGTACTCCGTGACGACCTTCGATCCAGGCGCGAGCGACGATTTCACCCACGGCTTGCGCTTCAGGCCCAGCTCGACGGCCTTCTTCGCGAGCAGTCCCGCGCCGATCATCACCGACGGGTTCGAGGTGTTCGTGCACGACGTGATTGCCGCGATGACGATCGACCCGTGCTCGAGCGAGTAGTCCTCACCGGCGACGGGCACGGACTTCTTCGTCAGCGTCGCGCCGTGCGCGACCGCGCGGTCAGCCTCCGGCTCGGGCTCGCCGCCCGGCTGCTGCTCCGTCGTGGGATCGCTGGCGGGGAACGTGTCGGCGAGCGCCTTGTCTGCGCTCCCGTTCGTGTAGCCGACGCCGAACGTGTCGAGTGCTTCGATGAACGCCGCCTTCGCGTTTGCGAGCGGCACGCGGTCCTGCGGCCGACGCGGCCCGGCGAGCGACGGCTCGACGTCTGCGAGGTCGAGCTCGACGACCTGCGAGTACGTCGGGTGCTCCTCGACGTCGTGCCACAGCATGTTCTCCTTGCAGTACGCCTCGACGAGCGCGACCCGCTCGTCGCTGCGGCCGGTCAAGCGCAGGTAGGCGAGCGTGACGTCGTCGACGGGGAAGAAGCCGCACGTCGCCCCGTACTCGGGGCTCATGTTGCCGAGCGTCGCCCGGTCCGCGAGCGCGAGCGACGCGAGGCCGGGCCCGTAGTACTCGACGAGCTTCCCGACGACCCCGACCTTGCGCAGGATCTCGGTGACGGTGAGTACCAAGTCGGTCGCGGTCGAGCCCTTCGGCAGCTCGCCCGAGAGCCTGAACCCGACGACCTGCGGCACGAGCATCGAGAGCGACTCGCCGAGCATCGCCGCCTCGGCCTCGATGCCGCCGACGCCCCAGCCGAGCACGCCGAGCCCGTTGATCATCGTCGTGTGCGAATCGGTGCCGACGAGCGTGTCCGGGAACGCGACGCCGTCCCGTGACTCGACGACGCGCGCGAGGTACTCGAGATTCACCTGATGGCAGATCCCCGTGTTCGGCGGAACGACCGCGAAGTTGTCGAAGGCGGTCTGTCCCCAGCGGAGGAAGGCGTAGCGCTCGCGGTTGCGCGCGAACTCGAGCTCGACGTTGCGACCGATCGCGAGCCGCGACGCGAACTCGTCGACCTGGACGGAGTGGTCGATCACGAGCTCGACCGGGATCAGCGGATTGATCTTCTCGGGGTCGCCGCCCTGGTCGCGCATCGCGTCGCGCATCGCCGCGAGATCGACGACGCACGGCACGCCGGTGAAGTCCTGGAGCAGGACACGCGCTGGGGTGAACGAGATCTCGTGCGACGGCTCGTCGGTCGCCACCCAGCCCGCGACCGCCTCGACCTCCGCCTCCGAGCCGTTCCGGAGGACGTTCTCGAGCAGGATCCGCAGCGTGTACGGCAGGCGCGCGACGTCCCACTTCGCCTGCAGCGCATCGAGCCGATAGATCGCGTAGGTTGCGTCTCCGACTCGAAGCTCGTGCGGCGAGGCCATATCACGATTCAAGCAGAAGCCCGCCGGCAGCCCCCGGATCGCCCTGCACTGAGTACCATTTCGGCATGCGGATGCTGCTCGTTCTCGCAGCGCTCCTCGCCTCGCCGCCGAACGTGACGAAGATGCTGCTGACGGCCGGTCAGGTCGGCCCGGGCTACGTGGTGCTCCAGCGGCAGGACGGTTTCGGCGTGAAGAACACGGTGACGATGGACCTCTGCGGGCGCACGGGCTACCCGAGCGAGAAGCTCCGGACGGCCCGCCTCCAGGTGAACTATCTGAAGCAAAACACGACGCTCGGGCTCTCGAACGAGGTCGTCGCGTACAAGCCGGGCGGCGCCGCGCAGGCGATGGCGGAGGCGATCCGCCACGCGCGCTCGTGCCCGAGCACCCCGATCGCCACCGGCGATCCGACGCTGCCTCCGCTTCGCTTCACGATCACGCGAATCTCGGGCCCGAAGCTCCTCAAGGGCTACCTCGCCGTTCGAGTGCGCGTCACCGGCACCGTCAAGGGGAAGCACGTCGACAACACGTCGTACGCCGTCTATCAGCGGCTCGGGAACGTCCTCTCGGGCACCTATAGCTTCGGCCCGAACACGAAGAAGCAGCTCACGTTCGTCCTGCACGCGGCCCAGCAGAGCGCCGCGAACCTCCGCCGCGGCAGTGCTGCCGGGGGCCCGACAGCCTAAGGCCACCCGGCTGGCGCTACCGTTCCGCCGGTGGAAGGGGAGGACTTCCAGCTCGGACGCTCCGGTCTCGTCGAAGGCATCGCCCCCGACGTCGACGAGGAGATCTGGGCCGGCGAAGGCGACGCGAGTCACGCAGGCTGGTACTGCGTGTCGACCGACCCGTTCCCGTGCCCTGCACCCGGCTGCGCCTTCATCGCCACGTTCATGACGGCGGCGCATCTCGTGCTTGTCTGGCAGGAGCGCGACGACCCGAACCTGCTGCGCCACGCCGCGCGTGCGAAGGAGGTCGGACGCAACCCGCGCGTCGTGACGTACGAGCTCGACTTCGGCCCGTCGGCGTCGTACTACGCGTGGGAAGCTGCCGGACGGCCGGTGCACGGCATCCGCGGCAAGACGTGATCGAAGCCCATTTCGGCGAATCCTCGGCGTACTCGCTCGGTGTGGAGGAGGAGCTGATGATCCTCGACGCCGAGACGCTCGAGCCGACGGCGGGAGTCGGCGTGATCGTGCGCGAAGCGGAGGGGCTCGACCTGCCCGGCACGCTCAAGACCGAGCTGCACGCGTCGGTCGTCGAGCTCAACACGAACGTGTGTGCCGACGTCGCCGAGGCGACGGCCGCGCTGCGCGAGCTGCGCGCGGCGGCCATTCGCATCGCCGGCGAGAACGGCCTCGCGATCGCTGCGGCCGGCGCGCACCCGACGGCGGTGCTCGAGTCGCTTCCGGTCGTCCAGGAGGAGCGCTATCTCCAGATGATCGAGACGGTCGGCCGCGCGGCGCGCCGCCAAGGTGTGAGCGGGCTGCATGTGCACGTGGGCGTCGAGAGCGCAGACCGCTGCTACGAGCGCCTCGAGTCGGTACTGCCGTGGCTTCCGGTCGTGCTTGCGCTCTCAGTCAACTCGCCGTTCGTCGACGGCGCGACGACGGGGATGCTCTCGAACCGCGTCGGCATTCTCGCCGAGTTGCCGCGTGCCGGCGCTCCGCCGGAGTTCCGGGACTACGCCGAGTGGGAGACGTGGATCGAGCATCTCGTCGAGCTCGGCGTGATCGAGGATCACACGCGCGTCTGGTGGGACATCCGTCCGCACCCGCGGCTCGGCACGCTCGAGATCCGCATCGCCGACCAGCCGACCGCGCTCGAGCGCACGGCGCTCATCACGGACGTGCTGCGAACGCTTGTCGCCGAAGCGGCGCCGCGGCGGGCCGATCGCGGCCACTACCTCCAGAATCGCTTCGCGGCGTCGTATCGCGGCCTCGACGCGGAGCTCATCCATCCGGACGGCGACCGCCTCGTCTCGGCGCGCGAGCTCGCGCGCGAGCTGCTCGGCGCCGAGCCGCCCGAGCCGGAGGCGTTCGCGCAACTCGCGGCCTCGGACGTCGCCGCGGACCTCGTGGCCCGGACGGTAGCCTGACGCACATGGCGACACTGACCGAGACGATCCAGGTGAGCGGCATTCGCTGCGAACGCTGTGTAAACCGGCTCGCGGGCGCGCTCACCGGTCACGAGGGCCTCGAGTCGGCGAATGCGAACCTCATGGGCCAGGTCACGCTCGCGTGGGACGACGAGCAGACCTCGCGCGAGGCGCTGCTCGAGGCGATGGCGCAGGCGGGATTCCGCGAGATCGCCGTCGTCTAGCAGCACCCGGGGAATCGCAGCGGCTCCGCGCTCGTTGACAAGGTACTGTGACTCTCATGGCCGAAGCGCCTCCCGATGCAGCCCGGATCGCCAGCGAGGCGCGTGACCGAGTCAGGTTCGAAGAGGAAGCACTCGCGCTCTCGGACCAGGTGTTCCGCGTCGCGCGGCACCTTGCGAGCTCGCGCGAAGAGGCAGAGGATCTCGTGCAGGAGACGTATGCCCGCGCGTTCCGGAGCTGGCGCTCGTACACGCCCGGGACGAACCTGCGCGCGTGGCTCCTGCGCATCCTCACCAACCTGAACATCGACCGCGGCCGGCGCTCGCAGCGCGCGCCGCAGACGACGCCGCTCGAAGCGAACGACTACTACTTGTACGACAAGCTCGCTGCGTCCGACGGCGCCGCGACTGACGAGGAGCGTGTGGTCGAGCGACTGTCGCAGGATGACATCGTCTCAGCGCTCTCTGCCGTGCCGCACGACTTCCGCGATGCAATCGTGCTCGTGGACATCGGCGACTTCAGCTACCAGGACGCCGCGCAGATCCTCGACATCCCGATCGGCACGGTGATGTCGCGACTGCATCGCGGCCGCCGCATCCTGAAACGCGAGCTCGCGGATTCCGTTACGGAGGATGCCTCATGAAGGACGCGCAACAAGATCCCTGCGCGCACTGCGAAGAGATGATGCAGCCGTACCTCGATCACATCCTGACCGAGGCCGAGCGTGTCGAGGCGGAGCATCACCTCGACGACTGCGAATGGTGCCGGCGCCGCTACCGCTTCGAGGAGAGCCTGCGCGTCTACGTGCGGCAGGCGGTCAGCGAGCCGATGTCGAGCGGGCTGAAGCAGAAGCTCGCCGCGCTCCGCATCCCGCTTAACTAGAGCCGCACCGAACACCCAGTAACAGACTGTTACGAGGAGGTTTGTCGTCGCGCCCGACATGTGCGGGCGTGACACCGCGGCGATTGGCCCTCGGCATACGAGCAGGAAAGCGAAGCGGTGCGAATGTGCAGGCGCCGCGAAGCGGCGCCAAGTAACTCAGTTTCCAGGGCCCCGTTCCGGGCCGACGATCACGACGCAGCGCCGTGAGTCGGTTCCTCCGGGCAGCGGCTGCACCGGCACCTCGAGCTGCTGTGCGAGTCGCGTGCAGACCGGCTCGCCGCCGGGCGGGTAGTACACGACCGTCTGGAGATAGGTGAAGCTCGTTGCGCGCCCGACGTGTGTGACGCGGTACGAGAGCGCTTGCACGCGGCTTGCGATCGAGCGCGTGTAGACGATATCGCCGCTTCCGTTCAGGACGACGACCTTGACCGCCCACGGCGCGGGCAGCGCGCTCGCGCTCGCGGCGGCCGGCGACTTCGGCTTCGTGCCGCCCTGGCCGAGGACGACGGCGAGGATCGCCGCCGCGACGACCGCGAGGAAGGCCGCGAGGGCGATGATCCTCCGCTTCGGGCTCGTCGGGAGCGGCGGCGCGGGCAGACCTGCGAGCTCGAGCGCCTCGCGGTGGTCGATGCCGAGCGCGGTCGCATAGAGCAGTGCGACCGTGAGCGCACGGTCGGGCGTCGGGAATCGGTAGAGGCGGCCTTCCTCGAGCCATTGCACCTCGTCGGCCGACACGCTCGCGCGGCGCGCGGCCTCGTCGACGGTCAGCTGGCGGTGCAGGCGCGCATGCGCAAGCGGCGACTCGTCGGGGAGGACTGCTTCGAGGGTTCTCGCGTGCTCCATCTGGACTCTCTCGTTTCGGCGTCTCGGGCGTTCACCCTGCCCGATTCATCGGCGGACGTCGACGTCGCCTGGAGGGGGCAGGTCGTCGCAGGGGACGAGCCGGGCCTCGAGGCCCCGCGCGCCCTCGTCCGGGACTCCTTTCCACGCCGGGCGCGCAAGCAACACCGGATGGAGGCGCGTGCCGCCGTACGAGGCGGCGAGGACGTCTCCGCCTTCGGCTCGCCAGGCTTCGACGACGCGGTCGATCGCGCGCGGGTCGAGCTCCGGCCCGTCGGCGAGGACGACGACAGCGGCCTCGGCCTCGGCGGGCAGCGCCGCGAGCCCGCAGCGCAGCGACGCGCCGGGGCCGAGCTGCCAGTCGAGGCACTCGACGCTCTCGACCTCGAGCGGGTGCGCACCGGCCACGACGACGACGCCGTCGACCGTGCTTCGTCCGACTGCGTCGAGCACGTGCGGCAGGAGCACCTGCTGCTTCGGCGGCGACGTGCCGTACCGCGACGACGCGCCTGCCGCGAGGACGACGGCGTAGATCATGGCGTGATTGTCGCAGTCGTCTACGGGCGAGAGTTGTCAGCAACCTGCTTTCAAGCAGGTTGCAGTCGTTTGCTTCGTGCGATCGACTCAAACGACTGCAACCAGGCTGAAGCCTGGTTGCGAGGTTGCGCGCTAGCTGCAGCCCGCGAGCGCGGCCCAGCGCTGCTGGACGTTCGCGACGTACGAAAGCGACTCGCTGTTCGGTGCGCGTCCGAGCCGCCCCACGACGGTGGGCCCGGCGTTGTACGCGGCCAGTGCGAGATCGGTGCGCGAGAAGCGGTCGAGCATCTGCCTGAGGTAGCGCGCTCCGGCGAGCACGTTCGTCGAGGGCTTGCCGACGTCGAGGTTGAGCTCTGCGGCCGTCGTCGGCACGATCTGCATGAGGCCGCGGGCGTCTGCAGACGAGACCGCGTCGGGCTTGAACTCCGACTCGACCTGCGCGACGGCAACGAGCATCGAGAGTTGCAGGCCGCTGTCGTGCGACGCGAGCAGGAACGCCCGCCGGAACTCGCCCGGGATCGGGCAACGGCCGGTCGTCGACTCGCTCTTCTCGGGGAGTGCGGGGATGCGTGCGACTGCTGCAGCGGCCTGCTTTCCGTGTGCGGCCGAGGTCGCAGCCGCGAAGCAGGAGATCCCCGCCAGTACGAGGAGAGCGAGGAGCCGCAGACCCATGAGGCGGTGATTCTAGGGGCGTTCGAGCGCGGCTGTGGCGCGGGCGACGAGCGCCTTCGCGACCGTCACCTTCCAGGCGGTGCGCGGCAGGGGCGTCGCTGCGTCGAGGCCGTCCGACCCGAGGAGCCATGGGATCGGCGCCACGCCGGCGAGCGCGATCCGCACCTCGCCGGAGACGCGCGCCGCCGCGACACCGACCTGCGGGAACGACCAGCGCTTGCGGTCCATCGCCTTGAGGTAGGTGCTCGCCTCGACCTCGGGCAGCTCGAGCTCGAGGATCAGCTCGCCCGGCTCGAGCGTCACGACGGCTCGGTCACCCTCGTCCGGAAGGCGGTAGAGCTCCACGAGGGGGAGCTCTCTCGTCGTCGTCCGGATGCGTGCGCCGAGTGCGAGCAGCGCCGCCGCGATGTCGGACGGATGCGCCGACGCGCAGAAGTCGTTCGCGAAGATCGCGTGCTCGCGGTGCTCGCCTTCCCGCGCGTGGCAGCGGTCGCCGCCGTGGAGGCGGCATGGATAGTCGAGCCGCCAGTACCAGCAGCGCGTCGACTGGAGCAGGTTGCCGCCGACCGAGCTCATGTTCCGGAGCTGTGGCGACGCGGCGAGTGTGCAAGCCTGGCGGAGCGCGTCCGGGATCGCGTCGCTCGTTTCGAGCTCGGCAAGCGTCGTTCCGGCACCGATCGTGTTCCCCTCGATGCCGCGGGGCACGACGCCGCGGATGTCGACGAGCCGCTCGGCCTGGAGGAGACCGTCGCGCAGGAGCGGCACCACCTCCGTGCCGCCGTGGATCGCGAGGCCGCCGTCGAGCTCCGCGAGGCTAGACGGCCGCAGGAGCTCCACGCTTCTCCTTCTTCTTGGCTGCGTCGAGAGCACGCAGCATCTCCTCGCGAGAGATCGGCAGCTCGTGCACGTCCGCGCCGGTCGCATCGCGGATCGCGTTCGCAATCGCGGCCGCGAGCGGGACGATCGGCGGCTCGCCGAGCCCCTTCGAGCCGAGGTTCGTCAGGTGCTCGTCGGGCGCGTCGACGAACTCGCAGACGATCTCCGGCACGTCCGCGATCGTCGGCATCCGGTACGCATCGAGCGTCGTCGTCAGGATGCGGCCGGTCTCGGGATCCATCAGCCGCTGCTCGGAGAGCGTGTGGCCGATGCCCTGGATGATCCCGCCCTCGACCTGGCTGCGCGCGCCGAGCGCGTTGATGATCCGGCCGACGTCGTGCGCTGCCGCGACGCGCTCGACGCGGATCTCGCCCGTCTCGACGTCGACGGCGACCTCGACGACCTGGA
>Ga0070658_10003964_pt1 | contig 12131 bp, 8 predicted proteins | sample KBSC13metaG_FD_64664 | JGI IMG/M metagenome (GOLD analysis project Ga0070658, IMG submission 64664) | Corn rhizosphere microbial communities from Kellogg Biological Station, Michigan, USA - KBS C1-3 metaG | ecosystem: Host-associated > Plants > Roots > Rhizosphere > Soil ... | reverse complement strand
CGCCGATGCCGAGCCGTTGATTCGTGTGGCCCAGCGTGCCCCGCACGCCACGGAGGCGTCTGCCGGGCGACCGGTGGTGATCGCGAGCGACAACGGGATCCGCGGGGTGAAGGTCGCGTACGATCGCATCATGGCGGGCGGCGATCCGCTCGACGCGGCGATTGCCGGCGTCAACATCCAGGAGCTCGATCCGGAGGATCAGTCGGTGGGGCTCGGCGGGCTGCCGAATGCGGAGGGGGTAGTGCAGCTCGACGCGAGCGTGATGCACGGGCCGACGAAGCGCGCGGGGTCGGTCGGCGCACTGGAGGACATTGCGACGCCGTCGCTCGTCGCCAAGGCGGTGATGGACTACACCGACCACATCATGCTCGTCGGGGAAGGGGCGCGGCGGTTCGCGATCGAGATGGGGTTCAAGCCGCAGAACCTGCTCACCGAGGCGAGCCGGCAGTTCTGGCTGCGCTGGCGCGCGAACCTGAACTCGAACGACAACTGGCTCGACCACCGGGATGACGTGAAGATCGCCGAGCCGACGAAACCGCCGCGCACGTCGCGCCGGATCCCTTCATTCCGGCAGGAGGGCGACGAGCGCCGGCTGCACCTGTTCTTCGATTCGCAGGGGATCGCCCACACCTACGGCACGATCAACATGAACGCCGTGACGGCGAATGGTGACATCGCCTCGGTGACGACGACGAGTGGCCTGTCGTGGAAGATTCCCGGACGCGTGGGCGACAGCCCGATCATCGGCGCCGGTCAATACTGCGACAACGAGGTTGGTGCCGCAGGAAGCACGGGCCGCGGCGAGGCGAACATCAAGGTGTGCGGGGCCTTCCTCGCCGTGGAGCTCATGCGCCAGGGAATGCCACCGGAAGCCGCGCTGATGAGGGTGATGGAGCGCGTGATCGCGATGACCGAGTCCCGCCTGCTCGACGAGCGCGGTCGTCCGTACTTCGATCTCGACTTCTACGCCGTGAACAAGAAGGGCGAATTCGCCGGTGCGTGTGCGTATCAGGGGAGCCGGTTCGCGGTCTGCGATGCACAGGGCGCGCGGCACGTGGAGTCAGCGTACCTCTTCAAGCGCGACGAGCGGCCGAAGGGACGGCCGATCAGCGGGACGATGGTCAAACCCTGAAGGGTGAACGCGGGTGGCGGGCTTCGCGCCCCGTAAGGCCGCGTTCCACGCGGCCCGGCCTGTCACCGCTCGTCAGCCGTTCAGCCGTAATCCCGCCACCAGCTTCGTCAACCGGTCCGCCGCCGCCGCGAGCACGTTCGCGGCCGACGCGATCTCCTGCGTGCTCGCGCTCTGCTCCTGGCTCGATGCCGCCACCTGCTGCATCGCCGCCGCGAACGACTCGGTGCCCACCGAGAGCGACTCGAGCCGTTCCGTCATCTCGGCGACGAGCCGGCTCGTCGCGGACGAGGTCTCTTCCACCGACGCGGTCCAGCTCTCCGCGCCGGCGACGGCACGCTCGATCTCGGCGAAGCTCTCCGATGCGCGCACGGTGGTGGCGCGAACCGTCTCCGCGGTGGTGACGGCGCGTCCCGCCGACTGGCGGGATTGCTCGATTCCGCTCAACACGCCGTTCACGATCGCCTCGGTGCGTTCGGCGGCGTCGGAGGACATGGACGCGAGGCGACGCACCTCACTCGCCACGACGGCGAAGCCCTCGCCATGCTCGCCGGCCCGCGCGGCTTCCATCGCCGCGTTGAGCGCGAGCAGCTTGGACTGGCGCGCGAGCTTCCGCACGAGGGTCACGAAGGAGCGGATCTCCTGCGAGGCTTCATCGAGTGCCTGGATTGCCGCGGCGCTCGCCTGCACATCCTCGCCAAGGGTCTCGAGGGTGGTGGTGCTGGCGTCGAGACCGGCGCGGTTCTCGAGGGCGAGGGTGCGCAGCGTCGTGTTGCGCTCCACGCCCTCGTGCGCACCGGCACAGAGCGTCTCCGACAGCGAACGCAATTCGCCCGCGGACTTCGCGAGCTCGGCGATGGTGCCCGCCATTCCGGCTGACTGGGCGGAGAGGTCGCTGGCGGTGTGGGCGATCTCGCCCGCCGCGGCGGCCATCTGCTCGGAGCTGGCGGTGATGTCGTGCGACATCGCCGTCGTCTCGTGCGCCGAGCCGGCGATGGCGCCGGCCAGCCGGCGAAGCTCGATCACCATCGCGCCGACAGCGCGGGCGAGGCGGCCCATCTCGTCGTCGGAGGCACCATGGCGGAGCCGCACGCTGAAGTCGCCCGCCGCCACCGCTTCGGCCGCTTCGGCGAGCTCGGTGGCAGGGCGGGAGAAGCGACGCGCGAGGAAGTAATGGAGCACGGCGACCAGCGCCGCGAGCGTCAGCAGCAGGACGATGACGCCGATTCCGATTCCGAGGCGCGCGTCGCGCAGACCGCCCTCGCGGTCGGCCACGGCGGTGAATGCGGCGTTCGCACCCCAGGCGAGGAGGAGGATCCCCACCGAGCCGACGAGCGCTACCGCGGCGAGGAAGCGCCGGTGCAGGGAGGTGGCGCTGCTGGTGCGATCAGTCCGCGCCGATCCGAACGACCCGGGTGCGGCAGTCTCGGGAGGTGGTGCGAGGGGCGCGGGAGTCGATGCGCCGAACGGCGTCGGAAGCTGGAGCGACGGTGACGTCATGACCTGGGAATCGAGCCTGGAACGACGTCCGACGTGGCCAGGCGCATCGCGCAGCGGCGCGCGTGCTTGTATGCCCCCCTCGCCAGACTAAATTGCGATGACAGAACCACTTCCGCTCGGGTGCGCCGGTGCCGGTACCCCGTCCGAGGCTCGAGCGCCGACCGACCGACCGAATGACACAAGCCGCAGTACCGCAGCAGCCCGCCGGCGACGAGCCGGCCGGCTACGATCCCGCCACCGTCGAACGGAAGTGGCAGGCACACTGGGAGAAGACCGGTACGAACGACACCGACCTCCAGCGTGGCTCGCAGCCGTTCTACGCGCTGATGATGTTCCCCTATCCGAGCGCCGAAGGGCTCCATGTGGGCAACCTCTTCGCGTTCACGGGGAACGACATCTATGGACGATTCCAGCGGCTGCAGGGGCACACCGTCTTCGAGCCGCTCGGCTATGACGCGTTCGGCATCCACTCGGAGAACTTCGCGATCAAGGTCGGCATCCACCCCGCCGAGCTGATCCCGCGCAACATCGACAACTTCCGCCGGCAGTTGAAGCGCGCCGGCCTGATGGTGGATTGGCGCCACGAGCTCTCCACCACGGACCCGAGCTACTACAAGTGGACGCAGTGGGTCTTCCTGCAGCTCTACAAGCAGGGACTCGCCTACAAGAAGAAGGGCGCCGTGAACTGGTGCCCGTTCGACAAGACCGTGCTCGCCAACGAGCAGGTCATCGGCGGCGCATGCGAGCGCTGCGGCACGATGGTGGAGCAGCGCTTCCTGGAGCAGTGGTTCTTCCGCATCACCGACTACGCGGGACGCCTGCTCGCCAACCTCGACCACCTCGACTGGTCGGAGAGCACGAAGACGGCGCAGCGCAACTGGATCGGCAAGTCGGTCGGCGCGGAGATCACCTTCCCCGTCGTCGACATGTCGGTGTACGGATCGTCGACGGCGACGGCCGGCATCACCGGTGAGGTGGCCGCCGCGCCGCCGTCGGTGCGCGTGTTCACCACGCGGCCCGACACGATCTTCGGCGCGACGTACCTCGTCCTCGCGCCGGAGCACCCGCTCGTCGACACGATCACGCAGGACGAGCATCGCGCCGAGGTCCAGGATTACGTCGCTCGCTCGGCGAAGCAGGACCTCGTGACGAGGAAGACGTCGAAGGAGAAGACGGGCGTGTTCACCGGCGCCTTCGCGACGAATCCCGCGACGCGTCGTCCGATCCCGATCTGGATCGCCGACTACGTGCTGATGGAGTACGGCACCGGCGCGATCATGGCCGTGCCGGGCCACGACGAGCGCGACCACGAGTTCGCGCGCGAGTACGACCTCCCGATCGTCCACGTGGTAGCGCCGGGTGGCGACGCCGATGCGCTCGACGTGAGCGGTGCGGCGTTCACCGACACCGACGGCGCGCGGCTCGTGCATTCCGGTCAGTTCGACGGGATGACGGTGCCGGAAGGGAGTGCGGCGATCGTCGCCGAGCTGGCGGCTCGGCATGCGGCGAGGCCGGTGGTGAACTTCCGGCTGCACGACTGGTGCATCTCGCGCCAGCGCTACTGGGGTCCGCCGATCCCCATCGTGTACTGCGACGATTGTGGGGTGGTGCCGGTGCCGGAATCGGAGCTGCCGGTGCTGCTCCCGCTGATCGACGACTTCCGTCCCGACGATTCCGGCGTGAGCCCGCTCGCGCGGCACGAGGAGTGGTATCACACGTCGTGCCCGAAGTGCGGCAAGCCGGCGCGGCGGGAGACCGACGTGAGCGACACCTTCCTCGACAGCGCGTGGTATTTCCTGCGCTATCCGAGCACGGAGTTCGACGACGTGCCGTTCGACCAGGCGTTGACGAAGAAGTGGCTCCCGGTGACGAGCTACATCGGCGGCAACGAGCACGCCGTGCTGCACCTGCTGTACTCGCGGTTCGTGACGATGGTGCTGAAGGACATGGGGCACATCGACTTCGACGAGCCGTTCTCGCGCTTTCGCGCGCACGGGCTGATCGTGCGCGAAGGGGCGAAGATGTCGAAGAGCAAGGGCAACGTCGTCAATCCCGACGAGTACATCGATGCGTGGGGCGCCGACGCGTTCCGCACCTACCTGATGTTCCTCGGTCCCTACGAGGAAGGGGGCGACTTCCGCGACAAGGGGATCTCGGGGGTGAAGCGCTTCCTCGACCGCCTCTGGAAGTCGGTGCACGACGCCGACCGGTCGGCAGCGGTGGACCCGGAGGTGCAGCGGAAGCTGCACCAGACGATCCGCAAGGTGGGCGAGGACATCGCGAAGCTGAGCTACAACACCGCCATCGCGGCGATGATGGAGTACATGAATGCGATGCGCGCTGGCGAGCGTACGCCTCGGCTGGGAGAGGTGAAGCCGCTCGTGCAGCTCGTGAGCCCGTTTGCGCCGCACATCGCCGAGGAATTGTGGAGCGTGCTCGGCGAGACGAAGAGCGTGTTCGACTCGGGCTGGCCGGCTTACGACGCCGCGCTGGTGGAGGACGAACGCATCACGATGGCCGTGCAGGTGAACGGCAAGACGCGCGGCACGGTGCAGGTGGGCAAGACGGCCACGCAGGACGAGGTGATGGCCGCGGTGATGGCGGACGCGGGGCTGGCCAAGTTCGTGACGGCGACGCCCAAGCGGATCGTGTTCGTGCCGGGACGGTTGATCAACATCATAGTCTGACCGTATAGTCTGACCGTCTGACCCGCTCGCCGCGCGTCGCGCGGCTGCTCGTACGACCCATTCGCGGCGCTACGCGCCGCTCTTCGTCGGACCGGAACTGCGAAAGGCACACCGAACTAGGTTCGGTGTGCCTTTTCCGTCAGACGAGCAGGACGGCGCAGCCGCCGAACGGGTCCGACCTCTAGAAGCGGATTCCCACCGTCAGCGGCAGCGTAATGATCGGCCGTCCATCCGCGAACATCACGTGCAGTCTCGCTTCTCCGGTCGCCGAGAAGCCGGTGAGCGGGATCTCGATGCCCGTGCCGACGTTCGCGCCCGGACGGGTGCCGGCATCCGTGGCGTTGTAGATCGCGATGCCGCCGGTGAGGAAGGTGTTCGTCGGCGTGTCCTGCATCTTGTAGACGATCGTTGCGCCGACGGAGGTGAGGTTCACGTCGCGACCCACGTGGCCGCTCTTCAGGTTGAAGCGCTGGTAGATCAGCTCACCGCGCAGCGCGTACGGCTGGCCGGTGACGCCGTACTCCACGAGGCCGCCAAGGGTGTAACCGGCAGCGTGATCGTCGGCCAGGCGACCGATGGGAATCGCGATACCCGCCGTGCCGCCGAAGATCGGCGTGTACATGTTGCCGATTGGCGGCGTGGTGCCGGGACCGGAAGTCTGGGCGGAGGCGACGCCAGCGAACGAAACGCCGAGCGCGAGAACGAGAGTGGTCAGGCGACGTGGCATAGTGCAGAGGACTGGTGTGAACGATCGAGGTGGCGAGGCGGTCAGAGCAGGCGTCCCACCCATTCGCCGACGACGTACCCCACAGCCGCGACTCCGAGCCCGACGACGAACATGTCGAGCCCTGAACGGAAGACGCCACGGCCGGTGAAGACGGAACGCGCCGCGCCGACGAGCCAGTGGGAGAGCATGGAGATCGCGAAGGCAACCACGACGGCGGTGCGCCCATCGAAGATAAAGAAGGGCGCCACCGGAATGAGCGCTCCGACCGCAGTCGCCAATCCGGTGATCCAGCCCTCGCGCAGCGGCGACGTGGCCGACTCGGAAATGCCGAGCTCTTCCTGCACCTGTTCGGCGAGCATCTTCTCCGGGTCGGCCATCACCTGGGTGGCGATGCGGTACGCCGACTCGCGATCCATGCCCTTGGCCTCGTAGATGAGCGCGAGCTCGTCGCGCTCGATCTCCGGCATCAGCGCGATCTCGTCCCGCTCCATGGCGATCTCGTGCGCGTACACCTCGCGCTCGCTCTGCGCGGCGAGGTAGCCGCTCGAGCCCATCGAGAGTGCATCGGCGATGAGGCCGGCGACGCCGGCGACGATGACATGGTGATACTGCTCACCACCGGTGAGGGTGCTCGCGCCGAGCACGCCGGCCACGAGGCCGAAGTTGGCGGTGAGCCCGTCGTTGAAGCCGTAGACCACGTTGCGCAGGAAGCCGCCGGCGCCCGTGCGATGCCAGGGCTCGCCGGTGCGGCCCGCGATCGTGTTCAGCGTCGTGGCATGCTCGGCGGACTCCTTCGCCAGGAGCAGCGACTCCTCGTGTCCCGCGATGCCGGCGCCGGTGTCGCGATGCATGTCGAGGTAGGCCTTCACCTCGCGGCCTTCCTCGGCGAGGAGCATGGGAAGCAGGAATCGCGGCCCGATGCGCCTGCCAAGGAAGCCGAGCAGTCGCGTGCGGCCTGACGGCTGAAAGCGCCGCGGGGCGCGGCCGTGCTGCGCGAGGAGGCCGGCCCAGATCTCCACGTGTCGGTCCTCGACTTCGGCGAGGCGGCGATAGACGTCGCTCTTCGCGGGGTCGGGCTCGGCGGCAGCGAGGATGCGATAGAGGTACGCCGCGTCGGCTTCGTCCTGCCAATGATGCTCGAACGCGTCGAGATCGGGCGGCGGTGAGCCGTCCGGCACGGTAGTTCGGGGATCGGTCGTCGTAGCCATGCCGAAATATGACCGGTTGGTCGCGTGAATGGTGCAGCGGTCGGAAAACCCTCTACCGACCGCGGGTGTCAGACGTGGTGACAGAAACCACGCCCTGAGGATTCCATGCGACTCACCAATGCTCTCACCCTGGCCGCACTCGGCTGGGCCGCCATTCCCGCTGCCGCGCAGACTACCCGCTCCGAGGACGTGCGCATTCGCCGCGCACCGGAAGCTCGAGCATTCACGCTCTCGCGCAGCGGTCCCGCTGCTGCGCTCGGTCTCGGCACTCGGGCGACCGGCACGGCGCGCGATACGCTCGGCCTGCTCATCACGAGCATCACGAAGGACAGCCCCGCCGAGCGCGCCGGGCTGGAGGAAGGCAACCGCATCGCCGCGATCAACGGCGTGAGCCTGCGCGCCAACGCGGCGGACATCGAGGACATCGAGATGTCCAACGCGCTCACCCATCGCCTGACGCGTGAGCTGGACAAGGTGAAGCCGGGTGACGAAGTGGAGCTTCGCGTCTATCGCGATGGCCGCACGCAGAATCTTCGCGTCAGGACGGCGAACGCCGATTCACTGTTCGGCCGGACGCAGATGATCCGCTTCAGCCGCGCCGACAGGGACGATCGCCCGGCGCTCGGATTCGGCATCGGCAGCAGCGGCAGCAGGCGCGACACGCTGGGCGTGCTCGTGGTGTCGGTGCAGGACTCCACGCCGGCCGCCGCGGCCGGACTCGAGGAGGGCAATCGCATCGCCGCCATCAACGGCGTGGACCTGCGTGTGGCGCGTGAGGACGCGGGCGACAACTATATGGCCAGTGCGCGCGCCCAACGGCTGATGCGTGAGGTATCGAAGCTCAAGCCGGGAAATGACGTGACGCTCCGGGTGTACTCGGATGGCCGTTTCCGCGACGTGAGGATGAAGGTAGCCCGGGCGGGCGACCTGCCGCGCAGTCGGGGAGTGATGATCTTCGGCGGATCGGGGATGATGGCGCCAATGCCGGCGATGGCTCCGATGGCACCCATGGCTCCGATGCCGATGGTGCGCATGCGGATGGCACGGCCGGCCACGCCCGCTACACCGCCCGAGGCACCCGACGCGCCTGAGCTGATGGAGCCGCTCAGCGACCTGCACTTCGAGATCGGCCCGCAGATCGAGGCGGCCCTGCGCCAGGCGGGATTGCAGCTCGAGCGGGTCCGGCCGCAGCTCGAGCGCATGATGCGCGACCTGCCGAACACGCTCCAGAACATCAAGGTGCCGACGGTTTACGTGGATGTGGTGGTGTAGCGACACAGCTCCCACACGAAAACCCGGGTACCCAAGTACCCGGTACTCAGTACGAGGACCGACGAGCCACCCTCCGCGAGGCGTGGCTCGTTCGTCGTTGCGGGGGCGTCCGGTCGCATCTCGACAGGACGCCTTTGTCGTGCAACCCTTTCTGGCCTGCTTCTGTCTTTGAGTCGCCACGAGCGGAGTAGCGCTTCCGGCGAATACCGCTCGACGGACCTGACGGTCCACAGCCCCGGGGTAAGGACTGCGGATGGACGGCCAGCAACTGGACGAACGTGAATTGATTGCCCGCGTGCTCGCGGGAGACGAGGCCGCGGGGCGCAGGCTGTATGACGCGCACGTCGACCGCGTGTTCTGGCTCGCCTATCGAATGTGCGGGCGGCACGAGCTCGCGCAGGATTTCACGCAGGACGCGTTCATCCGGGCCTTTTCGCGATTGCCGGACTATCGCGGCGAGGCGGCCTTCGGGTCCTGGCTGCACACGATCGCCGTGTCGGTGATCCTGAACGGGTTGCAGAAGGTGAAGCGGTTCGACCAACGCGAGGCGCTGCTCGATGAGGCGGTGATGGTGCCGTCGGCGACGCGCCACGCGGAGCCGGACCTGAAGGAGCGGCTGGCGAAGGCGATCGACGCGCTGCCGGAGGGATGTCGAACGGTGTTCCTGCTGCACGACGTCGAAGGCTATACCCACGAGGAGATCGGTGAAGCGCTGGAGATCACCGCAGGGACATCGAAGGCGCAGCTCTCACGGGCTCGAGCCAAGCTTCGCGACTCACTGGCGGATTTTGCGGGAGAATGGGTGCATGACTGATACGCCACAGTGGAACGATGAGCCGATGGACGCGCGGTTGCGCGCCCTGGCCAAGCAGTACAATCGACCGAGCGGCGAGGTGCCGCGCGAGGCGATGTGGTTGGCGATCGCGCCGGCCGTGCGGGCGGCCGGTACGGGAGTGGCCGCTCCGATTGCGACTCCGGACATCGCGCCCGGCGTGCGGAAACGCCGACACATCGTGCCGTACGCCTGGACTGCCGCGCTGGCCGCGGGCCTCGTGCTCGGCGTCATGCTCGAGCGCGAGGTGCTTGCGCCGCGGGCTCCTGTGAGCGTCGCCGTCAAGCACGCGAGCGGCGACACCCAGCATGTCGCTGCCACCTCAATCGTCCCGGACGCCGGTGCGACGAATGAAGGCGCATCGAGCTCCGTCACCACCGCACCGAGTGCCATCAACTCGGGCGGTGCAGCCATTCGCCGCACTCCGGCGGCAGGTCAGCGCGTCGCCACTTTGGGTACGCCATCGGCCGTTGACCATTCGACAAAGCCGGACTCGCGCGACGGCTCGACGGCATACGGCACGGAGTCCGACACCGACGCGCAGCGTCTCTACCGGCTTGCCGCACGCCAGACGCTCGTCCAGGCCGAGGCGTTGCTCACGTCGTACCGCGCGAACGGCGGCCAGCCGCGCGACGCGGAGTCCGTGCAGCAGGCGGGCCGCTGGGCCCGCGACGTCCTTACCAGCACGCGGCTGCTGCTCGATTCGCCGGCGGCGAAGGATCCGCAGTTTCGCGCGCTGTTCACCGATCTGGAGCTCGTGCTCGCGCAGATCGTTCAGCTCTCCGGCGCTCCGCTCCAGGCGGGCGAGCGCGAGCTGATCGAGCGCGCGATGCACGACCGCGATCTGCTTCCCCGACTGCGCTCCGCGCTGCCCGCGGGCGCGACCGCTGACTGATCGCGCTCACACTTCTGCTCGAACCGAGACTACCGACCAATGACCATCCGATTCCTTCTCGCGGCGACTGTGGCTCTGGCGGCGGCTGGCGGCGCGCCGCAGCCCGCCTCGCCCGCGTTCACCGCCCCGCCGGCGACGGCGATTCACGTCCCCGAGTTCGCCACCGCGCCGCGCGCGGCGTGGCAGGCCGATGACCCGGCCGACTCCCTCTATCGCGCCGGCCGCGAAGCGCTGAACCGCGGCGACTATCGCGCGGCGGCGCGTACCTTCGCGCGGATCGCCGAGCAGTATCCCGGGTCGGCGTACGCCGGCGACGCGCTCTACTGGGAAGCGTATGCGCATTACAGCATCGGCGAGACCGGAGAGCTTCGTGCCGCGCTGCGCGCGCTCGATGCGCAGAAGGCCCGGTTCCCGAAGGCGGCGACGCGCGGTGATGCCGATGCCCTGGCCGTGCGGGTGCGCGGCGCGCTGGCCCGGGCCGGCGACAACGCGGCGGCGCAATCGGTTGCCGAAGCGGCAACCCAGGGACAGCCCTGCGCGCGCGGCAACGGCGACGAGCGCGACGACGAGCGCGTGGCGGCACTGAACGCGCTGCTCCAGATGAACGCCGATCAGGCGATGCCGATCCTCAAGCAGGTCCTCGCGCGACGCGATGCCTGTTCGGCGAACCTTCGCGAGAAGGCGCTGTTCCTCGTCTCGCAGAAGCGCACGCCGGAGACCGAGAACATCCTGCTCGATGCCGTCCGCAACGATCCGGACGAGGACGTGCGCAGGAAGGCCGTGTTCTGGCTCGGCCAGGTGAACACCGATCGCGCGGCCAGCGCGCTGGAGAGCATGCTCGCCTCCAACACCACGAGTGAGGAGCTGCGCGAGCAGGCGGTGTTCGCCCTGATGCAGCAGAGCGGCGATCGCGGCTCGCGGGCCGTGCGCGTCATCGCCCAGGATGCGTCCGCACCGACGGGCCTGCGCGAGAAGGCGGTCTTCTGGCTCGGCCAGAAGCGTTCGCCGGAGAATGCGGCCTTCCTGCGCGATCTTTTCTCGCGGCTCTCCGCCACCAGGTCGGAGAAGGACGACGAGGTCGCGCAGAAGATCCTCTTCTCGCTGTCGCAGATGCGCGGCGAGGGCAACGACCGCTGGCTGATGACGATCGCCGCCGATCCGAAGTATTCGGTCGAGGTTCGGAAGCAGGCAATCTTCAGTGCCGGCCAGGCCGGCGTGAGCTCGGCGGATCTGATCGGACTGTACGACAAGGTCAGCGGCGACGAGGTGAAGGGGCAGCTCATCTGGGTCCTCTCGTCGCAGAACGAGACGGCAGCAACGGACAAGCTGATCGAGATCGCCAAGCACGACCCGAATGTCGAGATGCGGAAGAAGGCGATCTTCTGGCTCGGCCAGAGCCGGGATCCGCGCGTGAAGCAGCTGCTCCTCGACATCATCAACGGGCGGTGACGTCATGACCAGCCTCAGAGCTTCCCTCGCCCTGCTCGCCATCGCGGGTGCACCCGTGCTGGGCGCGCAGTCGGCGACCACCATCGCGGCGCGCGTAGCCGGCGCGCCCGATGGCGAGGTGCGGATGACGTATGCTTCGCGCCACAACGCGTGCGGCGACGGCAAGGATGCCGTCTCGGTCGGCCATGCGTTCAACGTGTACGGCTCGGTGGAGTCGTACGGCAGCTGGTCGGGCTTCGATTGCCGGCGCGGCCCGGCGCGGGTGGCGCTCACGGTACGTGATCATCAGGTGGTCGTCCTGCGCCCCCACATTGGCGGGAGCTGGCCCGCGGGTGGGGCCGTGCTCGACCTGGGCACCGTCCCGGCGGCCCAGGCGGCGGCATATTTCCTTTCCCTCGCTCCGCAGGTCTCGGCGTCGTCGCGGCGCAATCC